>Ga0224525_1000569_pt1 | contig 16809 bp, 18 predicted proteins | sample CFST100metaG_FD_179874 | JGI IMG/M metagenome (GOLD analysis project Ga0224525, IMG submission 179874) | Peat soil microbial communities from Stordalen Mire, Sweden - C.F.S.T100 | ecosystem: Environmental > Terrestrial > Soil > Wetlands > Peat | place: Sweden: Norrbotten County, Stordalen Mire...
AATGATGAAGGAATGGTTCAGTACAAGAAGTTCAGGGGACAGGAACCCTCCATCGATCCATTACTGAAGAGGAGAGGGCTGAAATAATTCGGGAAAAGGTTTAGAATGAGTAATGATAATAGCTTTTATTAAAAAAGAACAGGGTAATAAAAAAATATTATTTTTGTATTCAAATGTTAGTGGTTCCCGTTCCCTGATGGCCATCAGGCCGGGTGAAAAGGGAATCCGGTGCGAAACCGGAGCTGTTCCCGCAGCTGTAAGCTCTTTAAATATCTTTCGTCATCCGTTGGTCACTGTCCCTTTTCTGTGGGATGGGAAGACTTCGAAAGATTGAGCAAGCCAGAAGACCTGCCATCGACATCAACCTTTGCTTTCGGGTCAAAAGTAACTCTGTAAAAGGTATGGACACACGACATCTATCCGGATTTTATCGTCAGGAGCCTTCAGTGCAGAAGCACAGGTTTTTTGGTTTGAATACTATACAAGAATAATTAACCTAATTCTATAACCAATTTTATGAAAAAGAGAAGTTTACATGTTTTTTTTACCCTGTGCCTGGGAATCATTGCACCTGTTATGCTGAACGGACAAACCTCCTACGTCAAACAAATCATTACAGCCAACAGTGGAAAATTTGAATTTTCACCACCCTTTCAGGATTACGTTACCCTCCAGTCATACAACCCAGTGAGTGGGGCTGTGAATATGTTTAATACGGTTTTTACTCAATCGGCACAGGATGTTTGTTTAAAAGGAAACATCGCATATATTGCAGCACAGGACTCTATCATCAAACTGAATCTCAATACTTACCAGCGGATTGCTGCGATAGCGGATTCCGGGCTCAGTAAATTATATGTTCTTGGGAATAAACTGTTCGTTTCAAAACAGTATCCTGTCAATACTTTTTTTGCTGAGGTGCTTGATACGGTTGACCTTTCGTTGGTGACATCCATTGCCGGCATCTCGGGAGATTGTGGCAGCATGGTCGCCGCCGGTGACTCCCTGTATCTTACTGTCAATGGCGGATGGATGGGAACCGAAGGGAAGATTGCAGTGATTGAGACCACTGGATGGACACTGGTCAGGGAAATAAACTTCGGCACTGAGGCAGTCGGGATGCTTTATATCTTTCGATACGAAAACAAACTTTTTACCGTCAATAAATCGCCTTATATGACCCCCGATGTTGGTAGCATCTCAACCTATAACCTGGATGACCGTACATTTGTAAATACAGTTATTAATAAAAACGTAGGACTCAGCGCTGGCATTGACGGCCATCTTCTCTATTTCGGTCTGGATTATGGTATCGGATCATTTAATATGAACACACTTCAGGTCGAAGACTCTGTTATGGTTTCCGATCCAGGCTCTGCACTGTTCAAATATATCACTTCCGCTACTGTCGATACCCTGAATGACCGCCTGTATATAAATATCGGGGATTATGCAACTCCCGGGACCTGCCTTGTGGCTACGCTTGCGGGAGATTCAGTTACCTCTTATGCAACCGGCATCAGTAGCGATGCAATAGCGGTTGATTACCGCGTAGCCCATGCTGGAATCGAAAACCAGGAGCGGGAACCAATGTTGCTTACTATCTATCCGAATCCCGTATCTGAACGCTTAACTGTGAAGCTCATGAATCAACAGGCCATTGAGGAGATTATTGTCACAGACCTGATGGGTAGGGTGGTCATTCATAAGTCAGGTGATGATCAGAAAAACACCACAACCTTACAGGTGAAGAGTCTGATAACGGGATTATACTCCATTATGGTCAGAACATCAGACACCTCATTTTCCGGGAAATTCCTGAAGCAATAGATCGTCTTCTTCAGTTTTTTATTATACCAGTCGTTGAAGATAATCCCATGTTAATAGTTTGTTGTTCCGGTATAAATGCTTGAATAGCCGGGACCGGTAATGGTCGGAATGTAATTGTCCTATGCAAAGGTGAAGTTAATTCATTCATTCAACAACCTCCAATTGCCAAAAGAGACCTGCGTTTCCCGTGTCAAAGTTAATGCGTTTCTAAATCCGGCAGATTACTTTCCCCGATGCAGAAAGTAACCTGAGTTGATTTATAATTAGTTACAATAACGGGGTACAACCAGGGTATAAAAAATGGCTCAAAAATCTATGTCATCAATTGAATTCCATGAATGAACCATTCCCCAAGAATTTTTAAAGTATTCATCACCGCCATACACGACATGTGAGTTTTCCGGTAAATTTCCGGAATAGCCATTCCATTTTTCGAGATTCATGAAAAAATCACGGTTCCAGGTCTTGGCCGATTTAATTTCAATAGGAGTAAGACCATTTGCGTGCTCAATGATAAGATCGATCTCCATCCCGCGATGATCTCTCCAAAAATAGAGATTGGATGCTTTCCCCTGATTGTAGCGTCGTTTTAAAAACTCAGACAGGATCAGATTCTCAAAGAGAGATCCCTTTAAATAATGGTTGTTTAATTGGCTTACCTTCTCTATTCGAAGTAGAGAACAGCATAACCCGGTATCATAAAAATAGAGTTTCGGTTTTTTGACCAGCCGTTTACTGAAATTACTATGGTGTGGTTGAAGCAGGAATAAGATGTAACTGGCTTCCAGGACAGAGATCCATGCTTTGACTGTATTGTAACTGACGCCACAATCATTTGCCAGGGAAGTATAGTCCAGTAGTTGACCCACTCTCCCGGCGCAAAGACCCAGAAATCGGACGAAAAGATTAAGATCATGGATATTCTGCAATGACCGCACATCGCGTTCCAGGTATGTCTGAATGTAGTTTGGATAGAAATCGGGTGGATCTATCTTTTTATCATACAGCCTTGGGAAAAAGCCCTGAAAGATATTAGCTTCGTAAGAAGGTAACAATTGATCAGCCTTGCGGAGTTCCGAGAAAGAGAAGGGGAGAAGGCGGAAAATAGCCGTCCTGCCGGCCAGCGACTGGGAAATCCGGTCATGAAGTAAAAAGCTTTGCGAGCCTGACAGGATGAATTGCCCTGTTTTTCCACTCTGATCGACAATTCCTTGTATGTAAGAGAAAAGCTCCGGGACCAGTTGTGCTTCATCAATGATACCACCATTCAAATACTGCTGCAAAAAGTTTTTGGGATCCTGTATAGCGAACATCCTGGTTTCAGGATTTTCAAGCGAAGCATAGAACAGGTCTCCGAAAAGGTTTCTCAAAAGGGTGGTTTTTCCGGATTGTCGGGGGCCGGTGACCGTAATGACAGGAAACTTTTCTGACAGATCAAGAATCTTTTGGCTTATTTCTCTCTTAATCATGCTACCATTTTTATAATCTTGTACAAAATTGCAAAATAAATTCTAAATTGTACAAAACTATCGAAATATTTTATAAAGAACAGATTTATAATGTCTCCCGAAGTGGACAGTGTACGAAATTATACTCTAAACTGTTTAAGTCTGAAAAATATGCTAAAAACCGCTTACTGTATTTATTATCAATCATTTATGACGATGCGATGCAGAAAGTAACTCCTATTCAAGATCAGTCAGTTAGGAATACAGGTACCAAATAGGGTACAATATTTTGCATAATTAATCCAAAATTCAAATATCAAGGATAATTGAATTATTAATATTCTCGTCATCCCGTCATTTACTGCATCTCAGTTCAAATACCTTAAACACAAAAAACACAGCAATTGGGATAATGTGTGAATGATGTAACTTATTTCAAAAGTTGTGTAATGGTTTCCGAAATTAATAGACGCACCTTTGTATTGATGTGAAAATTCTTTCACAATTTAAATTTAAAAAAAATGAACATAAAAGAGGCAAAAGGAAACTGGAATGAGCAGAAAGGCAAACTCAAACAGAAATTTGCAAAATTAACTGACGATGACCTGATGTTTGAAGAAGGCAAAAAAGACGAGATGCTTGGAAAACTTCAAATCAAACTCGGCAAAACCAAAGAAGAATTGGAAAAGATTATGAAAGGAGATTAATCATCTGCTCTTTTGTGTAAGATACCATTTAGCGGGATATTCGTTAAATGGTATCTTTTTAGATCGTTCAATAAAATTTTTATATAATTAAAAACATTCAAATCATGAAAAAAATTATTGTATTGTTGTCAGTATGCTTGTTGTTCGCCGCTTTCGGTTATACCCAAATCATCCCAGCAGAGAAGGTTCCGGCACCGGTAAAAGAAGCTTTTGCAAAAAAATTTCCGGCTGCAACTTATGTCAAATACCAAATGGAAAAGAAAGACTATGAAGTCACTTTCAAAGACAAAGGAGTTGGGATGTCTGCCAATTTTAATTCCAAGGGTGAATGGCTGGAAACTGAGACAATAATGATCGAATCCGATCTGCCTAAAGAGGTATTAACTTCAGTTGCTACAAACTTTGTTGGTTTCATGATTACAGAAGTTACCAAAACAGAGGGCCCTGATAAGGTCTTGAATTATGAGATGAATTTAAAAAAAGGTAAAGAGTGTTATGAAGTTAAGTTCTCTCCAAAGGGTGAAATTTTGAAGAAGACACCATTAAAGAAATAGAAGGACGAGAAAGAAAAAAATTGATCTTTGGTTAGTTGATCAATCAGTAGAAACGCTTATCTGGAATTTCGGGTAGGCGTTTTCTTTATTGCGCATAATTCTGCTTTTCATTGATTATTTATTTTCGCTGTAAAAAAATGAAAAAATGTTGAAAAATAATTTATCCCTTTTGAAAATCGCTATTAAAGGGTGGTGGTCAAAGGACCCGTTTCGCGAAAGTGCAGTGATAGCATATTACTCGATTTTTTCTTTACCAGGATTGCTTGTGGTAATTGTAACACTTGCCGGATATTTTTTTGGACACGATGTGGTGAATAAGCATATAGCAGATCAAATCACTGCCACCTTAGGAGCAGAGACTGCAAAACAAATTCAGAACATGATTGTGCAGGCAAGCAGGATCCAACATTCTGTTTGGTTAACTGTAATCGGGCTGGTTATAATTATTATTGGTGCAACAGGAGTGTTCGCGCAATTTCAACAATCATTAAATGTCATTTGGGAAGTAAAGGTTGACAAAACTAAATCGGGTATCTGGAACGTAATCAAGGTTCGGCTGTTTTCCTTCGGGCTGATCGTGGCTATAGCGTTTCTACTTATTGTGTCACTTGTAGTCTCTGCAATATTATCGGCATTTGGTGTTTGGATATCAAATCATTTTTCTGATTCATTTCTTATTGTATTACAGGTATTTAATTTCATTTTCTCCTTCATTATTTTTGCCGTATTATTTGCACTTATGTTTAAATTTTTTCCAGATGCAAAAATAAAATGGAAGGATGTATGGATTGGCTCGATCGTTACTACCTTTCTGTTTGAGGTTGGAAAAATTGGTTTGGGTTTATACTTTTCAAAAGCAGATCCTGGTATAGGATATGGTGCTGCAGGTTCGATCATTTTAATTTTACTTTGGGTTTCCTATTCTTCCATGTTAGTTTTCTACGGTGCAGAATTTACACACGCTTATGCCATAAGGAATTCGGGCAAAGTAATTCCTACAGAAATTGCTAAAAAAGAGATTCAGCGGAATACCAGTTAGGTGGCGGATGCAATTACCTGCCTGCATAATGAATATCCGAGGATTTGGTGAAAAATCAACAGGGTTTATAAAAAAAATATCTGAAAATGAACAACAAAAGCATAGGATCAATTGAGGATTCTCCTTTTATAATGATCGCTGCATTCATAATTATTATTGCAGGAGTGATTTTTGCAAAATCAATTATCAACCCCTTTTTACTTGCACTTTTCATAAGTATCATTTGTATGCAGCCCATTTCCTGGCTTGAGAAGAAGAAAACACCAAAATGGCTCGCACGTTTCATCGTAATATTGGGGTTGGTTTTACTTTTTTCAGGATTTGCCTTCCTGATAGGAGGAACATTATCATCTTTTTCAAGTAATGTTTCAAAATATGAATCCACCCTTACAACGATCAGCAACTCATTTGTTCATTTTTTAAATGAGAAAGGTTTCAGGATCCCGAAAGATCAGGTATCCACGCTTATTCAACCGGCAAGGATCCTGGAATTTACCGCAAGCGCTGTGAATGAAGTGTTAAATATGATGGGGAATACATTCCTGATCTTCCTTATCATTTTATTTATTCTTATGGAATTCGGGAGTTTTCCTGTTAAAGTAAAAGCAATTCTGATCGGATCGGATGAATCTGTCTCTTATTTTTCTACTATTACACAAAAACTCCGTCGCTACCTCGGGATAAAAACCTTATTATGTTTACTGGTAGGAATTCTTATCTATGCAGCGTTGTTGATCATTGGGGTCGAATATGCTCTCCTGTGGGCATTGATTGCTGGTCTGATGAGTTATATTCCGAATATTGGATCCATCATTGCCGCAATTCCGGCAGTTCTTTTTGCCCTGGTACAACTCGGATTAAGTGGTGCACTCTGGACTCTGGGCTCGTTTCTGCTTGTCAACAATGTTCTTGGAAACTTTGTTGAACCCAGGATCATGGGAAATGGTTTAGGCCTTTCAACTCTGGTTGTTTTTCTGTCTCTTCTCTTCTGGGGATTTATTTTGGGAACCGTAGGAATGTTCTTGTCAGTTCCTATCACCATGACCATTAAAATCATCCTGGAACATAATGAGAAAACACGATGGCTCGCAATACTTTTGGGAACACCGGCTGAAGCAAAGATCTATCTTCAAAATAAGGAACTTCAAAAGGAACAAAAACAAAAGAAATCACTTTAAGAATATCGGGGATAGAAATATCTGCCTGATTTTATTATTTCTTTAACTGTACAAATTGTTAACTCATAATATATGAATGATTGAGTAACTATCGCTGCCGGTTCTTCTGCTCATATTTATTGTGAGTGTTATCTTAATATGGTTTGCCGGAATCAGATTATCCGAAACTGCCGATATTCTTGCCACACACTTTGGCCTGGGTGAAGCACTGGGTGGTTTGATTTTGCTCGCAATTGTAACAAACCTTCCGGAAATTGCCATTACTGTGAGTGCGGCATTACAGCACAACCTGGAACTTGCCATCGGAAATATTCTCGGCGGTATTGCAATACAAACCGTAGTCCTTGTTGTATTGGATGTATTTGGGTTGGGTAAAAAAATCCCCTTACTTATCGTGCGGCATCGCTTATCCTTGTGCTGGAAGGGTTGATGGTCATTACTGTTTTAACATTGGTGGTTGTGGGCAACCAATTGATGCCTTCTGTTATATATTTTGGCATATCGCCGATTGATGTGGTAATTGTTATCGTATGGCTTGTAGGCATTTATATGATAGGAAAAGCAAGAACCAATTTACCCTGGCATCAACTTGGTGTTCTTCCGAACAGTCAAAAAGAACAGCGAGGACACAGTATGAAAAAGAAGCATGAATCGGCAATAAAAAAAGGTGTGACGATTCAAAAGATTATTCTTGTTTTTGCTTTATGTTCACTGATTACATTAATAGCAGGTGTGGGGTTAGAAATAAGTGGTGATGCCATTGCCAAACACATAGGAATGACAGGCGTATTATTCGGTGCTACTATTTTAGCTGCTGCTACAGCCTTGCCTGAAGTATCAACAGGTTTAGCGTCCATGAAATTAAAAGATTATCAAATGGCGATGAGCGATATTTTCGGAGGCAATGCGTTTTTGCCCGTATTGTTTATGGTGGCAACTATTCTTTCTGGTCAATCTGTTCTTCCGCAGGCCCACAAAACAGATATCTATCTTACAGGGTTGGCCATACTACTTACCATCATTTATATATGTGGACTAATGTTCCGTCCGAGAAAGCAATTACTATGGATGGGCGTTGATTCATTCCTGGTGTTGATCGTTTATTTAATTGGATTGCTGGGATTATTTGCAATTTCTTAATTAAAGATTCCATCCTAAAATGCTTCTATACAGATTGTGAGATGCCGGTTGCAATGCATTCTTTGAAATCACTCCTCCGACCAGAAAACATCATCATAGCTGAAAAAGTGTGAATGATGTAATTCTTTTCAAAAGTTGTGTAACATTTATTGGCCTGTTTTGGATGACATTTGTCCAGGGCAGGATAAACTGGATTTGAACCCTATTTCAGGCTGACAAAAATAAATCTAAAATTAAAAAGGAAAATTATATGGAATCACTAACCCGGGAATTAATTCAGGAACTCCTGTCCGTGGAGAAGGCACCTTGTCTTTCACTTTATATGAATACGCACCGAACCCATCCTGAAAACCTTCAGGATAGTATCCGGTTTAAAAAGCTTGTCAAAAAAATGGGAGATTCCCTCTTGCTAAAATATTCAGCCGGTGAAGTTCAAAAACATCTTGACCCTTACGAAGATCTTGGTGATGACAGCATTTTTTGGAGTCATACTCCCGAAGGATTAGCTGTTTTTAGCACGGTTGACCTATTTAAGGTTGTTGGTTTGCAGGAACCGGTTGAGGAACTGGCAATGGTAGCCGACAGTTTCCATACAAAACCGCTCCGGCAGTATATGCAATCTGTTGACCGCTACTACCTCCTGGGTTTGAGCCTTCATGAGTTCCGTCTTTTTAAAGGCAACCATCACTCGCTTATTGAGATTGAACTGGCTGATGATGCTCCAAATACCATAGAAAAAGCACTGGGATATGAATTGACCGAAAAGCATTCGACGGTCAGATCTGTTGGCGATATCGGGGGAGAATATTCAAGCGTACACGCAGGTTATGGCGATAGAAAAGAAGAAACCGGGAAAGACGCTGAGCGATATTTTCGCATGGTTGCCAACTATATTAACGAAAATTATTCGAAACCGACAGGCTTGCCGCTTGTTCTTGCAGCTTTGCCTGAACATCATAACCTTTTTCAAAAGGTTAACAAAAATTCATTGTTGTTGTCCAAGGGCGTTGCTATTAACCCAGCCTCTGTTTCACCAGATAAACTGATGACGTTGGCCTGGGAAATCTTGGAACCGGAGTATTTACTGAAACTTGAACGGACTGTCGATAAATATCAGCAGGCCAAGGCAAATGGCAAAGGCAGTGATGATATTAAGGAAGTAGCCAAAGCGGCTGTTGAAGGAAGGGTCGATACACTCATTGTTGAGGCAAACCGGATGATTGCAGTCAGGATCACAAACCTGGTGACAGGCAATACGCAAAAAAAAGATTTGCAGAATCCAAAAGTAGATGACCTGCTTGACGATATGGGTGAATTGGTGGCAAAGATGGGTGGCAGGGTCATCGTTCTTCCAGCTGAAAAAATGCCTTCCGAAACCGGCCTTGCAGCAATATTCCGGTATTAACAACAACCACCAATGGCATAAAATCGTTTTTTTGAGTAAAGCAAAATCATATGAATACACCAACCAAATTTGAATTGCAAGCATTACCATATGCGTATGATGCCCTTGAACCTTATATTGATAAACTTACCGTAGAAATACATTACAGTAAGCATCACAAGGCATACTTTGACAACTTCATCAACGCCATCAAAGGTACCGCGATGGAATCGATGACCATCAGGGAGATTTTCAGGAATATCAGCAAAGAGCCTGTGGCCGCAAGAAACAACAGTGGTGGCTATTTCAACCATACCTTTTACTGGGAAAGCATGAAAGCATATGGAGGTGGTATGCCAACAGGTAAATTATCTGAAGCCATAGGTAAAACATTCACCTCCTTTGAAGAGTTTAAAAAGCAATTTTCGGAGGCGGGTAAAACCAGGTTCGGCAGTGGCTGGGCATGGCTATGTCTTGATGATAAAGGCACCTTGTTTATTTGTTCTACTCCAAACCAGGACAATCCGTTGATGGATATCGCTGAAAAAAAAGGAATTCCACTGCTTACCATTGATGTATGGGAGCATGCCTATTATCTGAAATATCAGAACAAAAGAGCAGATTATATTGATGCATTTTGGAACGTTGTTAACTGGATTGAAGTAGCCAATAGATACGAAAATGCTTTAAAAGCAGTGGATGTTAAGTAAATTGTTCTATGCCAACAAAAATTTTAAATTTAAAACGATGGAAAAATTACTTGATGAAACAAAATCCGGATCGGCCAGGGTTCATTATATTAAAATAAAACCCAATGAACGCCTTCATATTATACATGCGGGTAAAAGTTGGGCACTCGCACTGTTCGTGTTAATTTTTATCGTTGTATCATCTTGCAAAAAGACATCAGAGTCGCCAGGCGATGCTCTTCGACCAGCAAACTTCACGGACAAGCAATGGCTCGGCAAGCAGTTGTTCTTCGACACCAATCTCTCAGAACCGGCAGGTTTGGCCTGCGCCGGTTGTCATGGGTCGCAAGTCGGATGGACCGGACCCGACGCAGTAACCGACTTGGGTGGCGCAGCATATGAGGGTGCCGTCAAGGGTCGGTTCGGCAACCGCAAACCACCGTCGAGCGCCTATGGTGGCGACAGCCCCATATTGCATCTCGACGCTACGAACGGCTGGACAGGCGGCATGTTCTGGGACGGCCGAGCTACTGGCCTGACGCTCGGAGATCCGCTGGCCGAGCAGGCTATAGGTCCATTCCTGAACCCGCTGGAGCAAAACAATGCGAGCGCCGGAGTGGTCGTGGATAAGGTGAAGCAATCGAAGTACGCGAACCTGTTCATGCAGGTGTGGGGCTTGCATGCTTTTGACGACATAGAGAAGGCGTACCAGATGATCGGCCGCTCGATTGCCGAATACGAGCGGTCTGAAGAGGTAAGTCCGTTTAACTCGAGGTTCGACACATATTTTGAGACGGGCAACGGGTTGACTACCCAAGAGACACTGGGATTCTCGCTGTTCAATGGCAAGGCGAAGTGCGCCAACTGCCATACGAGTACCGCCGATCCTGCCAGTGGCAGGGTGCTATTCACTGACTTCACTTACCTCAACATCGGTGTGCCAAAAAACCCAAAAAACCCTTTCTATTCGGAACTCACGTTCAATCCCCTTGGTGCATCCTGGGTTGATATGGGACTTGGTGGGTATCTAAAGGGTGCCGGCTTCGTCGCTTCGGTTTACGAACCGGAACTCGGAAAATTTAAGGTACCTACACTTCGCAATGTTGACAAGCGACCGAACGCCAGTTTTATAAAGGCTTATGGCCATAATGGTTATTTCAAAAGCCTCCAGGATATTGTCCACTTCTACAATACGCGCGACGTAACCGGAGCCGGCTGGCCCGCATCAGAGTATGCGGCCAATATGACCAGCGAGGTGGGCAATCTCGGTCTGACAACCACGGAGGAGGAGGCTATTGTCTCCTTCCTGAAGACGCTGACCGACACAAAGTAGTATAAATACAAAATCTATTTATAAGCGTGTAAAAATGAGTCTTAATAAAGAATATTGGAGAATCTGGAACTTTATGCAATGGTTTGTGAAAGAGCAAACAGAAGAAGAAACTCTTGCAATGACCTTACTGGACAAATTAAAAATTGCAGGTGGCGAAAAAGTGAGCAGCATTGCGCTATATTCATTAGACAGGGATTTGGAAAAAATTCCTGATGGTGCCACATCAGCGCAGGATGTAACTGCAGAAAAACCTTAAAGGGAATATTTAGTGAAATGAAAATAATATGACTACAAAACAAATTGTTCTTGCCTCAAGACCAATTGGAATGCCCACTATGGCCAATTTCAGATTCGAAAATATTGAGTTGCCTGATTTACAGGCTGGCAAAGTGCTCTTGAAAGGTTTGTATTATTCTGTTGATCCTTACTTACGGGGCAGGATGAGTGATGCAAAATCCTATGTTCCACCCTTTCAGGTAGGCAAGCCAATAGAAGGCAGTATAATTGCCAGGGTGATTGAAAGCAAAACGGATAGTTTCACAAAGGACGATTTGGTCTTGGGAATGCTGCCTTGGAGCCGTGAATTCATTGCGGAAGGAAAAGGGTTACAAAAGTTAGATTCATCCAGTACACATCCAAGTTATTATTTGGGCATCTTAGGTATGACAGGCCTTACCGCATATTTTGGTTTACTGGATATTGGCAAGCCCAAATCAGCGGAAACGGTTGTGGTGTCAGGCGCTGCCGGGGCAGTCGGCATGGTGGTCGGGCAAATAGCTAAGATACAGGGTTGTCATGTAATAGGTATTGCAGGGTCTGATGAAAAAATTAAATTATTAAAGGAAGAATTTGGTTTTAACGGAGCCATCAATTATAAACATGCAGTTGATATAAAGGCCGCTATTGCTGAACTATGCCCTAATGGTGTAGATATATATTTCGATAATGTAGGCGGGGAAATTTCTGATGCTGTAATTGCCAATATCAATAAGGGTGCACGGATTATTATTTGCGGGCAAATATCGTCATACAACGATAACGAGCCTCCCGTCGGCCCTCGTCCACAGTCTGCACTTGTCAAGAAAAGTGCCTTGATGCAAGGCTTTCTTGTGAGCAACTACATCTCCCGTTTTCCTGAAGGAGTCCTTCAATTGTCAGAATGGCTAAGGACAGGGAAATTGAATTACAGGGAAACCATTATCAAAGGATTTGAAAGGCTTCCTGATGCTTTTATTAGCCTTTTCGAAGGTGGAAATACAGGCAAAATGCTTGTTGAAATTGAGTAATTCGTGTCATAAAAAAACAAAAATGGATAAAAAAGTTCTATTCGTTCTGACATCTCATGGCGAATTAGGCAATACCGGAGAAAAAACCGGGTTTTGGATTGAGGAATTCGCCGCACCATATTATGTGCTGGCCGATGCAGGGGTACAAGTAACACTGGCATCTCCCAAAGGTGGCCAGCCTCCAGTTGACCCCAAGAGTGAATTGCCGGATTCACAAACTGAAGCAACACGCCGGTTTCAGAATGATATGGCACTAAAAGAAAAACTCGCCCATACATCCAGTCTCACTGATGTGAAAGCTAATGATTATGATGCAGTTTTCTATCCTGGTGGACATGGACCTTTATGGGATTTGGCTAATGATAAGACCTCTGTTTTACTAATCGAAACATTTTATAACCAGGGGAAACCGATTGTTTTTGTGTGTCATGCACCTGGAGCATTGATTAAAGCCAAATTGCCAAATGGAGAGCCACTGGTAAAAGGAAAAGAAATTACTGGATTTTCAAATTCGGAAGAGGAAGCCGTAAAATTAACCAAGGTAGTGCCTTTTTTGTTGGAAGATACATTGAAAAAATTAGGCAGTCATTACAGCAACGGACCCGATTGGGGTGTTTATATAAAAAAGGATGGTTTGCTGATTACAGGGCAGAACCCGGCATCCTCCGAAGGGACTGCTAAAACTTTGCTTGAGGTATTGCAACATGAATAGAATGAGAGACTTGTCAAATTTATTGAAACACTATTACTCACCAATGCGGGAATAGCTGAAAACACAGATATTCAAAAATATATTATCGGTCTGCATCCGATGAAACGTTTAGGAAAATCCGAAGAGGTTGCCACCGGGTTCATTTTTCTGACTTCTGATGAAAGTTCACATATAACGGGCACTACACTCGAAATTTATGGCGGCTATTTGGCTCAGTAAGAGTATTGAATTCACATAGAAAATGTGGCTTGTGAAGATATTAACGAAAAAAATATAATTGAACCTATATCAGTAAGCTAAAACACAAGAAAATGAAAGGATTTAAAAGTAACATAGAAAAGGATACCCTGAAAAATGAGAATTTCAGAAAAGTATTGTACACAAGCAAACATCTTCAACTTGTACTGATGACCTTAAAAACCGGTGAAGAAATCGGTGAAGAAGTTCACATCGGTATTGATCAGTTTTTCCGGTTCGAAAGCGGGAAAGGGAAATGTATCATTGATGGGAATGAATATATCATAGCCGATGGCGATGTGATCATTGTACCTGCCGGTTCCCGGCATAATGTTATCAATACAGATGCCCATGAAGCATTAAGAATGTACACAATCTATGCTCCGCCGCATCACCAAGACGGCCTTATCAATGCAACAAAAAATGATGCTGAAAAATACGATGTGGGGTTTGATGGGAAAACAACAGAGTAACTACTATTACATTCATCTTTAAGCTAAATACACCAACAGCAAAAATCTAAATTATAAACAATGAAAAAGTCAGCAGTTAAAAAGAAAACTGGATTAACCAGGGAAGAATTTATTAAAGTTGAACCAAAAGTTTACCTACATATTACCGATGCAGGTAAAGGAAACCCGATTGTGCTTATCCATGGGTGGCCGCTAAGCGATGAAATGTACGAATACCAGTACAACGATCTGATAAATAACAAATTTCGTGTAATTGGCATTACATTAAGGGGTTTTGGACAATCCAGCAAGCCTTATGGGTTGTATGATTATGATGTTCATGCCAGGGACATCAAAAAAGTTTTGGACCATTTGGACATAAAAAAAGCTGTTTTAGGCGGCTTTTCCATGGGCGGTTCCATTGTTATCCGTTATGTCTCATTGTATAAGGGTTCCCATATCTCAAAATTGGCCTTATTCGGCGCAGCAGCACCGATCTGGACACAACGCAAAGATTTCCCGTATAACCTGCCAGTGAAGGCAGTTGACGCTTTAATTAAGCTGAATTATAAAGACCGGCCTAAGCTTCTTTCGGATTTTGCAAAAATCTTTTCTGCTACACCAACCTCTTTAAATAAAGGGATCGGCAGTTGGCTGAATGGGATTTGCATAAGTGCATCTTCTTATGCAACAGCAAAATGTTTAATCGCTTTACGTGATACTGACCTTAGAAAGGATTTGACGAAAATTAAAATTCCAACACTCATTTTGCACGGGAAAAAGGACAAGATCTGTTCGTTTGATCTGGCTGAACAAATGAAAGCCGGAATCTCCGATTCGCAACTCATTCCTTTTGAAAACAGCGGGCACAGTTTGTTTCTGGAAGAAACCCGTAAGTTTAATGCAGCGCTGATCAAATTTGCGAAAGAAAATTAAAAATCAACACATTTATTAAAGGTTTCAAATGAATACTAACAGATTTTAAAATAGGAGATAACAACATGAAAGCATTGGTTTATTCTGGCCCCCGCGATGTGCGGGTGATGAATGTGCCGGACGCGAAAATCGAACAGCCCACCGATGTACTGGTGAAGATCACGAGCACTAATATCTGCGGTTCTGATCTTCACATGTATGAAGGAAGAACAGATATGGAAAAAGGAAGAATATTTGGTCACGAAAATTTGGGTAAGGTAGTAGAGATAGGTAAATCTGTAACTAATATTAAAGTTGGTGATATGGTATGCCTGCCTTTTAATATTGGCTGTGGTCATTGCAAAAATTGTGAAAGTGGATATACAGGCTTTTGCCTCACGATGAATCCCGGCATGGCAGGCGCGGCTTACGGTTTTGCAGGAATGGGACCATACAGTGGCGGTCAGGCTGAATACCTGAGGGTTCCTTATGGCGATTTTAATTGCCTGAAATTACCTGAAGATGCAATAGAAAAAGAAAATGATTATGTGATGTTATCTGATATTTTTCCAACCGGATATCACGTAACCGAACTCGCTAATGTGCAACCCGGAGATTCTGTGGTCATCTATGGCGCAGGCCCTGTTGGGCTTATGGCAGCGCACTCTGCAAGCATTAAAGGTGCCAGTCAGATCATGGTTGTTGATAATCATGAAGACAGGTTGAAACTTGCTGAAGAATTTGGTGCTATTGCTATTGATTTTTCAAAGGGTTCTGCTGTTGAACAGGTCCTTGAACTTACCAAAGGTATAGGTGCAGATAAAGGTTGCGAATGCGTGGGCTACCAATGTTGCGATAAGCATGGTACTGAACATTCTAACATTACTATGAACGAACTGGTACAGGCAGTGAAAGCTACAGGATCTATTGGTGTTGTAGGTGTGTTTGTACCCAAAGATCCAAAATCAAAAGATCCACTTCAGAAAGAAGGACACATGGATTTTGACTTTGGTAACTTCTGGATGAAAGGGCAACGTATAGCAACAGGCCAGGCTAATGTAAAGTCTTATAATCGTCAGCTTTGCACACTTATCTCTGCAGGTAAAGCTAAGCCGTCATTAATTATCTCACACGAGCTTCCACTTGGCGATGCTCCGGAAGCTTACAAGCATTTTGATGCACGTGACAAAGGATGGACGAAAGTGATACTAAAACCAGAGTGGTAAAACACTCAAAATTTAATGAAGAGCTAATCAAATTTGCGCTGGAATAAGCTGAATTGTCGTCAACTTATAAAACAATCATAAATATATTTTTATACCATTATGGAAAAACAATTAAATAAGAGAAGAGTAGCTGTCATGGCTACAGATGGTTTTGAACAATCGGAATTTAAGAAGCCAATAGAGGCTCTCAAAAAAGAAGGGATTTTAGTGGATGTAATATCATTAAAAGAAGGAAAAATAAAGGGCTGGAAAGAAACAAAGTGGGATGATAAATTTAAAGTAGATGTAATTATAGACAATGCGCATTCAACCGATTATGACATGTTGGTATTGCCGGGCGGTGTGATGAATACCGATACATTGCGTACAAATGGATCGGCCATAAAATTTGTATCTGATTTTTTTGAACAAGGGAAACCGATTGCTGCTATTTGCCATGCCGGTTCAATATTAATTGAAACCGGATTATTGAAAGGGAAAAAGATGACATCGTATAAATCAATTAAAACAGATTTAATCAATGCGGGAGTAAATTGGGTAGATGAAGAAGTAGTAGTGGACGACAAACTCATCACGAGTAGATATCCGAAAGATCTTCCGGCTTTTTGTGAAAAAATAATTGAAGAACTAAAAAAATAAAATAGAAAAAATGCTGTGATGATTAATAAATGTCTTCGTT
>Ga0224525_1000572_pt1 | contig 16777 bp, 19 predicted proteins | sample CFST100metaG_FD_179874 | JGI IMG/M metagenome (GOLD analysis project Ga0224525, IMG submission 179874) | Peat soil microbial communities from Stordalen Mire, Sweden - C.F.S.T100 | ecosystem: Environmental > Terrestrial > Soil > Wetlands > Peat | place: Sweden: Norrbotten County, Stordalen Mire...
CCGATGATGCGGTCATACATCCTCCGGGTCTCTTGGGAATTGACGAGGTTCATGTCGAGGTGCGACGGCGCTTTGATGGCGTCCGCGATGGCGGGCTCCGTGATTTCGTGGAACTGCAGCCGTTTGGTGGTCTTGATATCGAGGCCCAGCACCTGGGCGAGGTGCCAGGAGATGGCCTCCCCCTCCCGATCAGGGTCGGTGGCCAGAATCACCTCATCGGCCTTGGCGGCCGCGCTCTTGAGCTCGGAAACGATGTTTTTCTTGCTCGGGGTGATGACGAAATCCGGCTCGAAGCCGTGCTCGACATCGATGCCGAGCCCCCCTTTGCCTTTGGTCGAGAGGTCGCGAATGTGGCCTTGGGAGGCCATAACTTTATAATCTTTGCCAAGATACCGGCCGATGGTATCGCATTTTTTAGGAGACTCGACAATGACAAGTTTCATGCTTTTCGCCTTTCAAGGCAGTTATATTAGGTAGAGGAAGGGCCCTTGTCAAATGGGACGAGGCCGCTCCCGCCTCCTATAAATAAGGTAATTATTTATAAGGGGCCGAAAATTATTTTTCTTCTTTCTCCCCGGCGGGGTCGCCCATCATGAGGAGGGCATCGGCGACGTTTTCGATCATGAAGGCCCCTTCTTTGATGAGGGTGTTGCAGGCGCTGTCCTCGTCGGCTTGATACGGCACGCAGCCGATTTCCTTGTTGTAGCCCAGGGCATAGCCCACCGTGATGAGGGTGCCGCTTTTCTTGGAGGCCTCTCCCACCACGAGGCTTTGGGCCGAAGCGGCCACGAGGCGATTCCGCTGGGGGAAATGGCTTTTGTCGGGCGGGGTCAAAAGGGGGTATTCGCTTAAGACGAGCCCATCGCTTCTGAGTTTTCGGTAAAGCCCTTCGTTGCAGGAGGGATAGGCCAGCTCAATGCCATTCCCTAAGATCCCCACCGCCTTCCCATGGGCCTCGAGGGCGGCCCTCGTGGCCTCCCCGTCGATCCCCCGGGCCAGCCCCGAGACGATCACGTAGCCTTTCTCCGCAAGGCCTCCCGCGATCTTACGGGCCATCCTGAGGCCATAAGGCGAGGCTTCCCGGCTCCCGATATAAGCGAGGCACTTCTTCTCCTCGGCCAGAAGCCCAAGGTTCCCGTAGTAGTAAAACACGAGCGGGGGCCGAAAACAGTTCTTGAAGCACAGGGGGTATTGCGGGTCCAAGATCGTGCAAACGAGGCTTTTGACCGCTTGGACCGCCCGCTCAGCCTCCTCTTTTTCGAAATCTTCATGGGCCTTGACCCCGTTGACGATCTTCTCCCAGTCCCCGGCGTACTTCAGCGAAAGGTAAATCAGCGCATCCCTGCCTGTCATGGAAAAGCCTCCACTTTTGAGTAGAGGCGATTGAGGCTTCCTGACCCTAAAAGAGGGTTGCCGTTTTTTTCTTTAAGGCCGCGACCGGGGCATAGGTAAAGCGGTGAACGCCCGGAATGGGGCCGAATCGGGCCAAGGCCTCCAGGTGCTCGGGGGTCCCATAGCCCTTGTGGCGGATAAAGCCGTATTGGGGATAGCGCTGATCCAGTTCAATCATCGCATGGTCGCGGGAGACTTTGGCCAGGATGGAGGCCGCGGCGACGTTGAGGCATTGGCCGTCTCCCCGGATCATGGCGACGAGAGGCCCGACGCCCTGAAGGGGCATGGCATCGGTGATCACGAGATCGTATTTCACGCGGATTTGGGCTAAGGCCTTCGCCATGCAAACTTTGGTTGCCTCGTAAATGTTAATCCGGTCAATTTCCTCAGCGGATACCGAAGCGATCCCATAAGCCAAGGCTTTCTCTTCGATCAGCGGGAAAAGCCGTTCCCGGGCCTTGGGGCTGAGTTTTTTGGAATCATTGATGTCCGCGTTTTCAAAGGAGGGGTCAAAAAGGACGGCGGCCGCGTAGACCGGGCCGGCCAAAGGGCCCCTGCCGGCTTCGTCGATCCCGACGATGAGATGAACGGAAGAGGAATAGAATTTTCGTTCCTTCTGAAGCATCAGTCCGGCCTCTCGAGGGAGTAATTGCCCAAGATCCCGTCTTCGAAATCCTTGAGGAGGCCTTTGACGGCTTTGGAAAGGTCGTAGGCTCCGCCTTGGGCCAAATAACCCCGGCGTTCCGCGACTTTGGTCAGGATGACGTCGGCGTCGAGGGTTCTGAGATCCTCGATCCCGAAGCGCTCCTTCAGGGAATGGGGATATTCGGCCTGGAGATAACCGATGAGGGCATAGGCAAGCTCTTCGTTCGGCAGCACCTCTTCTTTGATGGAGCCCAATAAAGCCAGCCGCACCGCTTCGGAGCCATCGGGGTAATTCATGGGCAGAATCCCTGGGGTGTCGAGCAGCACGAAATCCCCCGAGAGGTTGATCCACTGCTCGCTGCGGGTGACCCCTGGGGTGTTGGCGGCTTTGACCACGTTGTGGCCCGCCAGGTTATTGATGAGCGTGCTCTTCCCGACGTTCGGGATGCCCGCGATCGCTAGGCGAAGCGGCTGTTTCTTCATCCCCAGGCGGCTTTCTTTGGCCCGCTTGGCCAAAACCAGGGTCTCGCTCATCTTCGTAAGGACCGCCAGCAGTTTTTCCTTTTTGAGATCGGCCGAAAAAGCCGTCAGGCCTTCGTGGGCGAAAGCGGCGATCCACGCTTCGGTGACCTGAGGGTCGGCTCGGTCGGCTTTGCTTAAGAGCAAGAGCCGCGGCTTAGATCCGCTTAAAAGGCTGAGGGCCGGATTCCGGGTCGAATGAGGGGCTCTGGCGTCCGCCACCTCCACGATCAGGTCGCTGGCCTTGAAATAGGGCCCCAAAGTCGCCAAAGCCTTGGCCATGTGACCCGGGAAATAATGAATGTTTTTAAGCTGACTCGTCATCGCTCAAATACCTCAGTTCCCAAGGCATGAGAAAACTGTTCCAAAGGGGTTTCCAGCTGGCGCTGCCGCTCCCGGAAGTCGGGATGACGTAAGAGCATTTGGCCGTGACCGCCACCGCTTTGCCCTGAAGGGAATAGGAATGGATGGGGCCTTCCGCCCGCGAATCGGTGCTGGCCAGACGATTGTCCCCGCAGACGAAATATTCTTCCTCGGTCAGGATGCAGGGCGAGGCTTCCGAGCCGTATTTCGAATTGGCGCTCGCGGGCTTGGCTTTACCCACCCAGGTTTTCATCTCATCGGTCCAGTCGTCTTCCTCGTCAAAAAAGGGCTGATCGATTTTGGCAAAATCCGTCTCTCCGGCTTTTTTGACATAGAGGTCCCCCGAGGCATCGAAATAAAGAGTCTCACCGGGAAGCCCGATGATGCGTTTGATCTTGAGGTCCCGATCGATGGCGCCATTACTGCCGATATGGGGGGCATAAGTGCCCGTCGCCGCGTTATAGGCCATGTCATCGTCAAAATAAGTCACGACCACGCTATAGCGGGCGAGGCTGTTGCGGAAGGAGGCGGAAGAATCGGAGATCCCGTAATCGCAGACATAGGTTCCCGGAGTTGAGAAGTCACCGATGGTATAAGTGGGGCCGGAAGTGATGAGACTGCCGTTCGTGTCGTAGTGTTTCGTATCCCGATTGAGGGTCGGATACATGCTCTCGCCGTTGACGAAGAACTTTTGGTAACGGAGATAATCGTAGGTGATTTGGGCCGAGGCGGCGATGATGACCGTGAAGAGGGCCAGCAAGAAAACCCGGAAGACGATCCCGAAGATCTTTTTCCCTTTCGACATGGGCTTCTCCCCGAGGGAGGGAAGCTCGCCTTTTGTGGCGACGACATCGCGCATGGCCATAACCATGGGCATTATAAGGTTCCCCCCGCCCCTAATCAATGCAAGGAGACCGAAAAAGGCTCCCCTTTTAGGGAGCCTTCAGGTCACTTGGCGACTACTTTTTGGCGTCTTCGACGACTTCTTCGGCCTTCTCCTCGGTCTCCATGGTTTTCGCGGTGGGGGCTTCGGATAAGACTACGGCCGAGGTCGCGGCGTTGTCTTCTGTCTCTTTGATACGGGCGGCTTTTCCGGCGCGGTTGCGCATATAGTGGATGCGAGCCCGGCGGACGTGTCCGACCTTTAAAAGCTCGACCTTGGCAAGGCTCGGCGAGTTCACTGGGAAAGTGCGCTCGACGCCGATGCCGCTGGAGATCTTGCGGACGGTGAAGGTCTCGCCCAGGGCATGGCCCCGGCGCTGAATCACGACGCCCTCGTAGATCTGAATGCGTTCCTTCTTGTTTTCGAAAATGCGGACATACACCCTGACGGTGTCGCCGCTCGAGAACTCCGGAATGTCGTGGCGGATTTGACGGGAAGACACTTCTTCGATCAAATTAGTGTTCATGTTTCTTCCTCCTGTGAGTGGTTTCTCTTCAGGTTCGCGCCAGAAGTGACGGATGGTGTCGGAGCCTGCGTAGCGCCCTTGCGGACGCGAATAGTATCTTAAGCGCAAAAGGGGTTGAAAGCAAGATTAATATCGAAGGATATCGCCTTAAAATATGTGTCAAGCATTTTTACTTGACACAATGGCGTTATCCCTCTATCATCAAGGCCGTAAAAGGAGCATAAACACATGTCCGTGAAAATCAGATTAACCCGCATTGGCCGTCATAAGGATCCCTTCTATCGTATCGTCGCCGCCGATTCCCGTTCTTCGAGAGATGGACGCTACATCGAGCAAATCGGCACCTATGATCCGGCGATCGGCGAGGAAAAAGCCGATATCAACGAAGAGTTGGCCCTGAAGTGGCTGAGCAAGGGCGCCACGCCCAGCGATTCCGTCCGTGCCATGTTCAACCGCAAAGGCATCCTCGGCAAATTCGCCAAGAGCAAGATCAAGGCTCCCGCCAAAGTTTCCGCCAAAAAGGAGACCAAGTAATGATCGATTACGAAAAGACCATCCATGGTCTCATCGATCCCTTGGTTGAGCATCCGGATTCGGTCATGATCAGGGAGCTCCCTGGTTCGACCGACAAGGACGTGACCGTCCTCATCGTCGCGGAAGACGATGATACGGCCCGCCTCATCGGGAAGAAAGGCGTCGTCGCCAACGCTTTGCGCGAAGCCATCGGAATCGCCGGCAAGGCTGACAATTCCAACGTTCGCATCCATCTCAAATTCGAGAGTTTCAACGAAGACAAGAAACAGGAGGACGACGCCAAGTAATTGGCGCCGTTTCTTTACCTAAATGGAATACCTCCGGCTCGGTCAGATCCTCAAACCCTTCGGACTCGAGGGCCAAGTCCGCTGTTTTTCTTTGACGGATTTCGCCGCGGAGCGCTTTTATCCGGGCGCCAAGGTTTTCCTTTTCAACGAAAAAACCCAGGAGCGGAGAGAAGCCACCATCTCCTTATTCCGAAATTCAGGCGGTTATTATTTCCTCGGCTTTGAAGCGATCAAGACCATTGAAGAAGCCCAAACCTTGGCGGGTTATTTCATCGAGATGGATAAAGCCAAGGCCCCCCTCCCCCGCGGCTATTACCGTTTGGAGGACCTCAAAGGCTGCGCCATCGTCGATTCCGAAAGCGGCAAGGCCTTGGGCGTCGTCACGGATATCCTCGCGGCCGCCCCGACCAAGACGCTCGTGGTGTCCCGCGAAGGCGGCAGGAACTTCTTCGTCCCCTTCGTCGCCGACGAGTTCATCCTCAAAGTGGACATCGAAGCCAAGAAAATCACGATCAAAGTGATCGCGGGGCTTTTATGAAAATCACGATTCTGACTTTGTTTCCCGAGATGTTATCGGGCTTTATGACCAATTCGATCGTGAAACGCGCCATCGCCAAAGGCGTCGTTACCGTCGAGTGCGTCCAAATCCGGGATTTCACCAAAGACCGCTATAGGCGAACCGACACCCCTCCGATCGGGGGCGGGGCGGGGCTCATTGAGAAATGCCAGCCTCTCGTCGAAGCCATCCAAGCGGTCCGCACGCCTTCTTCGAAGGTTATTCTCTTTTCCCCGCGGGGCCCCGCTTATAGCGAGGCGAAGGCCAAGGAACTCGCGAAAAGCGAGCACCTGATTCTCGTCTGCGGCCACTACGAAGGGGTCGATGAGCGGGTCAACGCCTACGTCGACGAGCTCCTTTCGATCGGCGACTACATCCTGACGGGCGGGGAGATCCCCGCCATGGCGGTCTCCGATTCGGTGATCCGCCTTTTGGAAGGCGCCATCGCCAAAGAATCCTTGACCGACGAGTCCTTCAACCAGCCTTTATTGGAATATCCCCAATACACCGAGCCCTACGATTACGAAGGGGCCAAAGTCCCGGCTATCCTTTACTCCGGGAATCACGAAGCCATCGAGAAATGGCGAAGAAAGCAATCGCTGGCCCTGACCAAGAAATATCGGCCCGATCTCTTTGCCGAATTGAAGCTCGACAAAAAAGATCTGCGGCTTTTGAAAGAGCTCGAGGACGGGAGCGCCCCCGACTGGGAGAAGAAAGCCCTCGAAAAGGGCCATAAGTTCATCAAGAAAGACTGAAAGAAAACCACCCGCAGGTGGTTTTTCAATGGGGCATCCCGCCGAAGCCAGGGGGGACTTTCCCGGATTTCTGGTATTGCTTCATCAGCTTCATCATCTCTTTGGACTGCTCCCATTTCCGGATGACCCGGTTGATGTCGGCGTTGGTCTTGCCCGACCCTTTGGCAATCCGGTTCTTCTGGGAGAATTTCAGGGTCTCGGGGTGGCGCCTTTCATCGGGGGTCATGGAATTGACCACCGCTTCAAAGGATTTCATCTCCTGTGAGGCTTTGTCTTTCTGCTCGTCGGAGAGATTCGGCATCCCCGGGATGAGTTTGGCGAGGGCCCCGAGGTTGCCCATCTTCTGGACCATCTTCAGCTGCTTCACCATGTCTTCGAGGGTGAAATCCCCCTCCAAGAGCTTTTTGGATTCCTTCTCGGCTTCTTTCTGGTCGATGACTTCTTGAGCCTTCTCGACAAGGGTGACGACGTCACCCATCCCGAGGATCCGGTCCGCCATGCGATCGGGATAGAAGATATCGAGATCGGCGAGCTTCTCCCCCACGCCGGCGAATTTGATGGGGAGGCCCGTCATGAATTTGATCGAAAGGGCCGCGCCGCCTTTTGCGTCGCCATCGAGTTTGGACAGGATGACGCCGGTGAGCTTGAGGTCCTGATGGAATTTTTCAGCCACGTTGACGGCGTCTTGGCCTGCCATGGCATCGACCAATAAGAGGGTCTCTTCGGGATGAACCGCCGCGTCGATGTTTTTAAGCTCGTTCATTAAAGGCTCGTCGATCGAGAGGCGCCCGGCCGTATCGAGAATGAGGACGTCGAAGCCTTCGGTGAGGGCCTTCGCTTTGGCCTGGGTCGCCACCACGACGGGGTCGGCCGCGGTCCCCAGCGAAAAGACCTCAACCCCGATTTGCTGGCCGATCTGGATCAATTGCTCGATGGCGGCAGGCCGATAAACGTCGAGCCCGGCCAATAGCGGTTTCTTCCCGAGCTTGTTTTTCTGAAGATAGGCGAGTTTGCCGGCGCTCGTGGTTTTGCCCGAACCCTGGAGCCCCACCAGCATAATTGTCGTGAGCCCGCCTTTGACGTAAGGAATCTCGGTGTTGTCGGCCCCCAAAAACTCCACGAGGCAATCGTGGCAGATTTTGATGAGCTGCTGGCTCGGGTTGACCTTGAGAAGGACTTCCTGCCCCAAGGCTTTCTCGCGCACGTCATCCGTGAAAGCCTTGACGACTTTGTAGTTGACGTCGGCCTCGAGCAAAGCCACCCGGATCTCGCGGAGGGCGGCCTCCATGTTTTCGGGCGTGAGCTTGTCTTCTCCCCGCATCTTTTTGAAGACGGCGGAGAATTTATCGGTCAAAGTTTCAAAGGGCATTGTCGAGGTAATCCTCCAATTTCTTGATGGCGGCGTCTTTTTCTTCGCTCGTCGAGGCTTTCTTGATTTCCTCGCCTAGTTTAGCCAAGGTTTCCTTTTTGGTCAAAAGATGAAGCTTATTCTCGCACGAGCGCATCTTCGCAAGGGCCTTTTGGAGCGAATCCGAAGCGGCGGATCGGCTGATCTTATGATTCTCGGCGATCTCCCCCAAGGATAAATCAAAAACGTAATACTCTTCGAAAAGACCTTTCTGCGAGGGCGTCAGAAAACCCTGATAGGCTTCGTAAAGCCTTGATGCGATCTCCCTTTTTTCCAGAATCTGATCTTTCATCGATTGCCCACCAATAAGCCATGCAGATATTCCTCGAGGTCGAATTCCTCGAGGTCGTCCATCTGCTCGCCCAGCCCGATGAAGCGGACGGGCAAGCCCAGCTCGTCTCGAATCGAAAGGATGATGCCGCCTTTGGAGGTGCCATCCATTTTCGTGATGACGATGCCGGTGACGTCGGAGACCTCTTTGAAGGCTTTGGCTTGCTGCACCCCGTTTTGGCCCGTGGTGGCGTCGATGATGAGAAACGTCTCCTGGGGAGCGCCCGGGATTTCTTTGGCGATGACCCGTTTCATCTTGGCGAGCTCCGCCATGAGATTGGCCTTGGTTTGCAGCCGTCCGGCGGTGTCCACGATCACCAAATCGATGCCTTGTTCTTTGGCGTAATGGGCGCCATCGTAGCAAACGGAAGCGGGATCGGAGGAGGGAGCCCCGGAAATCAGGGGCGTCCCCAAACGCGAAGCCCAGACGCCGAGCTGCTCCACCGCCCCGGCCCGGAAGGTGTCGCCGGCTACCAAAATAACGGATTTTCCCTGTTTTTTGTAGCGATAGGCCAATTTGGCGATCGAGGTGGTCTTCCCCACGCCGTTGACGCCTTCGACCAAAAGAACCGTTGGGCCCTCAGGGGCGAAACGCACCTCGTCGACGATGCTATTCCCGCTTTCGACATAACCCACGAACATCTCATCCACGAGCTCTTCGTTGATCTTTTGGGGATCGGTCAGATTCTCGTTCTTGCTCTTATCCAAAAGCGAGGAAATGAGTTTCAAGGTGAGGGCCACCCCCACATCCGCTTCGATCAGAATTTGTTCGAGCTCTTCGAAATAAGCCTCGTTAACGGTCTTATAGCGTTTGGAGAGCTCTTCCAAGCGATCGGCGAAAGCGGCTCGGCTTTTGGACAAGCCTTTCTCGTATTTGTCGGTTTTCGCGGTTTTGGGGGCGGAAAACTTCTCTTTGAGGTAAGCGAACAAGCCCATGTTATTCCTTCTTGGCCTCGCGGGCGATCACGGCTTGCTTGCTTAAGGCGTCGTGGGCGGCGGCGACCTCGGCCTCTTTTTTCGAACGGCCGGTGCCGCGGCCCAATTCCTGGTCTTCGAAATACACCGCTGAAGTAAAGACTTTCTCGTGGGCCGGGCCTTCTTCCGAGAGGATCTTGTAGGTCACCGACTCTTTGTGATCGGCTTGCATGGCTTCCTGGAGCTCGCTTTTGGGATTCTCTTCCTCTTCGACCCCGGAAATAGCGATGTCTTCTCGGAATAAATCCATGAGGAAATGATAGGTGAAAAGAAGCCCTTGGTCGAGGTAAAGTGCTCCGACGAAGGATTCGAAAACGTCCTCCATGACGTTATGGGCTTTGCTGACTTCGCCTTGGAAGGAGACGCCTACCCGGACATAAGCGTCCAGCCCGAGCTTAAGGGCGTAAGCGCATTCGGAATCGGTGCGGATGAACTGGGCCTTGAGGACCGAAAGATCGCCCTGCTGCATTTCCGGATGCAAAACGTAGCAGAGTTCGCTGACGACCATCCCGATTACGGAATCACCGAGGAACTCGAGTCTTTCGTAATCCTGATGCTTGGTGCCGATCATTCCATTCACCGAACTGTGGGTGAAGGCCATCTCATAGAGATGAGGATTGTGGCACTCAATGCCGAATTGTTTGTAAAGTTCACTGAGTTCCTTCATCGCGAACCTCCCTTAGACCCTCTTCGATCTTTTTGACGGCGCCGGCCGAGGCGAGCCGATCCGCTAAGCCGATCGCGCTCGCGAAAGCCTCGCCATCGCTATTGCCATGAGCTTTGACGACAATGCCATTGACCCCGATAAGAAGCGCCCCGCCGATCTTTTTTGGATTCATTTGGTCACTCATCTCTTGGAGCCCTTTTTTGGAGAGGAGATACCCCGTCATGGAGCAGAGATTGCGCTTGAAGGCTTTCTTGAGCATCGCGCTGACGCCTTTGGCGGTGCCTTCCGTGGCCTTCAAAAGAACATTGCCGGTGAAGCCGTCGGTGACCACCACGTCGGCCGCTCCCGTCAGAACCTGGCTGGCCTCGATATTGCCGCCAAACGAGATTTTCTTGTCGGCGGCCAGAAGTTTGAAAGCCTCTTTGCCTTCCGGCGAGCCTTTGCCTTCTTCGGTTCCATTGGCCAATAGTTTCACGAGAGGATAGCCGATTCCGAAAACAAGATGGCTGTACAAAGACCCCATCAGGGCGAACTGGGCCAATTCTTCCGGCGTGTTGGCGTTAGACGCCCCCACATCCAATAACGTCACAAAACCGCCTTTGGTGAGATTGGGGAAGCCCGTCACCAAAGCCGGTCTTCGAACCCCGGGGATCTTTTTGAGCAATAACGTGGCGGCGCTTAAGAAGGCCCCGGTCCCGCCGGCAGACACCACGCCATCGGCTTTTTCCAAGCCGACCGCGGAGATGGCTTCGACCATCGAGGATTCTTTCTTGCGGATCACTTCGAGGGCTCCCATATCCATCGTCACGACGTCGCCCGCCTCGATGATCCTGAAGAGCGACGACAAATCGGAGAGCTCTTCTTTCTTCCCAACGAGAACCAATTCGCAATCGGGATGGCGTTTATGGAAAAGAACGACCCCTTGCTTGGTGGCCTCGCTTCCGAGGTCGGAACCCATCATATCGATTACGAGTTTTGCCATAAGATAGCACCTGTTAAAGGCTTATTGCTAGTATAGCGGAAACAAGGGATTTTGGCTAGGATAAACGAGCCCCTGAAACGAGGGGTCCGACCTCTCCTAAAATCTCGGCGTTTTCGAAGTCATCCTGATGTTTGAGGATCTCCGTGGCATCGTCTCTCGCGCACTCGAAAATCTTGAAATCGTCGATGATGTTGGCGTAAGCGAAATCTGGAAGTCCGGATTGCCGCACGCCCACGATATCGCCGGGGCCCCGGAGTTTGAGATCTTCCTCCGCGATCTTGAAGCCGTCGTCGGTGGTCAAAAGGATGTGGAGTTTCTTGAGGCCTTCCTCATCCTCGTCCTTGGAGGAGGCCAGCACGCACACGGCGGGCGAGCCATCCCGGCCGATTCTCCCACGGAGCTGATGGAGGCTCGAGAGGGCGAAATGGGTTGGCGAATAGATGATCATCGTGTTGGCTTCTTTGACGTCGATCCCCACTTCGATCAAGGAGGTGGCGACGAGGATGGGGCATAAACCCGTCCGGAACGCCAAGGAGGCGATGTTTTTGCTTTCTTCGTCCATGCGCCCATGCATCATCGTGACTTTATTCGGATACAGGCCCCGATATTTCTCATAGATCCGTTTGACCGAAGTTTTGCTGTCTTCCGCTTCTCCTTCGATTTGCGGAACGACGACGAAAACGCGATGTCGGTTTTCGATGGCGTCAGAAATGAGTTTTTGGACTTCCGGGGCTTCCGGATCCAGAATCTCGGTTTTGACATGTCGCTCCCCGGCAGGGAATTCGGTCAGCGTGGAAACGTCCAAATCCCCGTAAATCGTCAAGGTGAGGGTTCGGGGGATCGGCGTGGCGCTCATGAGCAAAAGATCCGCGTGTTCGCCTTTGTCCAAAAGGAGGGTTCTCTGGTTGACCCCGAATTTATGTTGCTCGTCGATGATCGCCAGTCCTAAATAGGCATAATTGACGCCTTTGGAGAATAAGGAATGCGTCCCGATAAGGAGATCGATCGTCCCATCTTCCAAGTCCTGCATCACGTTATGCCGCTCTTCGGCCGAGAGGCTTCCCACCAACAAGCCAATTTCCATATGGGAGCCTTGGAATAATTTCCTCAAGGTGTCGTAATGCTGCCGGGCCAAAGCGTCGGTCGGGGCCATCAACGCGGTTTGCTCGCTTCGGAGATGATTCGCATAGGCGCATAAAGCGGCCACCAAAGTCTTGCCGGTGCCCACGTCGCCCTGGAGGAGCCGATACATCACGGAAGGCGAGTCCATATCGCTCACGCATTCCAAAAGAGCTTTTCGCTGATCCGCCGTAAGCTGGTAGGGCAAGGACGAAATGAAGTGTTCAAGTTTCTCATGGTCGATGGTTCTCCGCCGATCTTTCCGCAGGGCTTTGTTCGCGCCCCGCACCAGCTGGTTCCTTAATTCAAAAAGAAGGGCTTCTTCGTATTTGAGGACCCGCAAGCCGTTATGGACGTCCAGCGAACTCGTGGGTTCGTGAACAAGCCGGAAAGCTTCGAGTCGCGGGGCCAGCTTGTATTTTTGGCGAAGAACTTCCGGAACGATCTCCTTCATCTTCCCCTCTTCATAAGCCAAACATCGCTTCACGAGCGAGGCAAAAACGTGATTGGGGACCGCTTGAGGCAAGGCATAAACGGGTTTGAGGGCCAGCTTGGAAGCGACCTCGCCTTTGACGAGGTTGATGAGGGCCAATGAATGCCTTCTTTTCTCATAAATGCCGGAAAGGGTGAAAAGCTCGCCGGTTTTCAGAAAGTTCCCTAAGTAATTGCGGTTCCAGGCTTCAACGAGAAAGACCTCGCCCGACGTGGTTTCAAAATAAAAACGCGTCAAGAGACGATGCGGAACGTGAATCATGGAAACAGAACCTCTCAGTTTCCCCAAAACCACAATTCGTTCCTTGTCCTCGTAAACATCTTTCCGGGGGGTGTATTCATAATTCTCGTAACGCCGCGGAAGGTGTTTTAAAACCTCGACTGGGGTTTTGATCCCGATCGTTGCCAAAGCCTCATTCAAAGCATCTGATTTGCTTAAAGGCACGAGGACATTTTACCATGCAAGCGAAACGAAAAGATTCAAAAAGAAAACCCTTTGGTCTCTCAGAAACAAAAGGGCTTTTGCGAAGTTATTCAACGCCAATCAAGAAACTGTAAACCGGTTGGCCGCCAAATTTGACGTCAAGGTCAAGCGACGGATAGAGCTTTTGAAGTTCGGCGGTGATCTTCTCGCCGTCTTTCTCGTCGACGTCTTGCCCCATGATAATGGTGAGAAGCGACGATTTCCCATCAACCAAGGATTTCACGAGGTCATAAAGGGCTCGGTATTTGTCTTTGGCGCAGCTGACGATGCCTTTGTCATCTTTCATCGCCATGTAATAGTCTTTGGTGATATGGACGCCTTCAATGTCGCTGTCCTTGATCGCGTAGGTGATGGAACCGCTCTTGACCGTCTTCAAGGCGGCCTTCATGGCGTTATAGATTTCGTTGGGTTGCTGATCCGGCGAGAACTGCATGCAACTCACGAGCCCCTGCGGCAAGGTCTTAGAAGGGATGACGCGGGCTTTGATGCCGCCTTTGTCTAAGACGTCGCAGGCTTGGGAAGCCGCCATGACGATATTGGAGTTATTGGGAAGGATGAAAACGTTTTTGGCGTGGCATTTTTTGATCGCATTCACGAAATCCTCCGTGGAGGGATTCATGGTTTGGCCGCCACTCACAATGACGTCGACTCCGAGTTCCCGGAACATCTCATCGAGACCTGCGCCAGAAGAAACCGCGACAATGCCATAATCCTTTAACGGCTCAGAATCCTCGCCTTCGTTTTCGCTCTTGCCCCGCTCGATATTGGAAGCCATGTCCATGGCTTTGTCCCCATGCTCGATGTTGTGATGCTCTTCGGACATATTTTCTATCGTAAGAGTCAAAAATTCGCCATAGTTTTGGGCGAAATTGAGCATCGACCCCGGCGTTAAGGTATGGACGTGGACTTTCACGATGTCGTCATCGCGAACGAGAACGAGACTCTTGCCATGGTTGGCCAAGAAATTCTGGAATTTCTTTTCAATGAACGGTTTTTTGCCATCCCCGGGTTTTCCGAGGCGAAGAATGAATTGAGTGCAATAACCATATCCCTCTTCGCCTTCGCTGAGTTTCGCCCCGGCGTAAGGGGAAGATAAAACCGAGGAACCAATGCCCTCGGCTCCCTCGTCCTCGTTGCGTTCCACGAATTCGCCATGCGCGGCTTTGTTCATGCCTTCGATCACGACGCATAAGCCGGCGCCGCCGCTGTCCACCACGCCCACTTCTTTTAGAATCGGAAGAAGATCAGGCGTATGCTGCAAGGATTTCTTGGCCTGTCTTAAGAGTATTTCCAGGGCCTGCTCGATTGAGGTATTACTTTTTATCTGTTCCGTGAGATCCGCGCTGGATTCGCGGATGACGGTTAAAATCGTTCCTTCGACCGGGCGCATAACCGCCTTATAGGCAACTTCTTTTCCTTTGACAAAGGCAAAGGCGAAATCTTTGACGCTGACTTCTTCTTTATCGGCCACCGCTTCGGCAAAGCCCCGGAAGATCTGGCTCGTGATGACGCCCGAATTCCCGCGGGCTCCCATCAACAGGCCTTTGGAAAAAGCGCTGGCGATGGTTCCGATCGAGGTGTCATTCTTGTTTTGGATTTCTTTGGCCCCGCTCGTCAGCGTAAGGTTCATGTTCATACCCGTATCGCCATCGGGCACCGGGAAAACATTCAGCTGATCAATCTCGGGATAATGGTTATAAAGATTATTAGCTCCCGAGAGAAAAAGCTGTTTGAGTTGCTGGCCGTTGATGGTTTTCATATTCTATTCAATTTCCTGGATGTCCTGGACGAATACGTTGACATGGAGAAACGTCACTTGAAACGTCCGCTCCAAAACGTATTCGACTTTCTTCTGAACTTCGCTTACCACTTCCGTGATTTTCACGCCATAAGCCACGATGATGTAAACGCTGACTTCATACTGGTCTTTTTTCTTGCGGCAATAGATGCCTTTAATGTAATCGTCTTTCTTCAAGAGCTCGTTGATGTTCTCGCGAATGGACTTCTTGCTGACCAATCCAACCACCCCATAACACTCCGAAGCGGCTTCGCCAGCCACGGAGGCAATCGCTTCCATCGAAATGTTTATTCCGCCATAGGGCGTGGACTTGCCTACTACCATAAAAATAAATGCCTTTCGGCAACGCTATTATCCCACCCCAGGGACCTTAGTGCAAATCTCCGAAAAAAAGGGTTTTTGGTTAAGGGAAAATGAACTAATATCTCCGTAAAAGCATGTTATATTGAGAATATTATCCAGAATTGCACCGCTGATAAAATCTTCGGATAAAGGACCAATCCCAGGCCGTCAGGAAAAGATCTTTTCGAAATCGGAAATCGAGAGCCCTTCTTTCTCCAAAGACGAATCGATTTTCTTGAAATACCGCAAGGCGGTTTTTTCGATTATCCCCTTGGGCTTCGAAGCCATAAAGGGAACGGTCGGATCGGAGGCCAACGATTCCAGATGATAATCGCCATTGACCTTCCAGTTGTTCAATAAGCCGATGGAGATGGCGTCTCCCGGGCAATTAAAAGAGCACTTCAGGCATAGAACGCAGCGATTCCCGAAGTGAAACCTCTCATCATCAAACGTGATGTTGCTCGTTGGGCACTTCTTCACGCAATTCCCGCAGCGGCGGCATTTGCTCATATCGACTTTGAAATGCCGACCATTCGCCTTGGAAAACCACCATTCGATTCGAAACAAAGGAGGAATAGGACGGGCATAGAGGTTCAGGGGAAGTTTCGTTTTGCCTTCTTTCATAAGATGAACCGCCAGCAAATACGACTGGGCGAACGAATAAACATACATCTGTTTGGCCAAAGGATCGGAAAAGCGAAAGATGATGTTGTAAGGCATGAGGAAATGGGTGTCGCTTAAGACCTCAAAACCCTTTTTCTTCAATAAGCGAATCGCCTGATAGGAAGAAGCGTCATTCAAAGGAAGCCCTTCCCCCGAGGTCTTGAAAATAAAGCAGCGCTTGCCGACGACATTGGGAAGCTTCCGGATGAAATCAATGAAGATCTCGGGGGCCCTAAAGGCATGGATCGGATATCCAAACCCCACTAAATCGTAAGCTTGGGGATCGGGCACCGGGGATGACGAGCCAATCAAAAACACTTCAGCCGTTTTGAGATAGGAGGCTATTTCTTTGCCGACTTTTAACGTGTTTCCGGTTCCGGAGAACACATAAAGGAGGGTTTTCATGTCAGGAGATGGCCTCAATCGGGTAATAAAGATAGAGAATCCCTTTCGCCAGATGATCGAAAACGGCTCCTGAAAGGACATAGCCTTCTTTTTGGAGAGCTTTCAAACCCTCCGCAAAAGACCGGCCATAATCGGCGCCGACTTTGATGACAAAGTATTTTCGGGCGGGGATCTCCCATTTGACCCATTTTTCAGGGGCCAGCAATTTGGGGTCGAGCATTTCAAAACCCGCCAAATACAAACCCTCTTTGAAATCATGGTTCCAAGGGCTTAAATCGCGGGCCCTGGAACTCATCGCCCCCCAATAAAGAGGCCCGAATTTATCAGTTTTGAGAGCGGGCAGGATCTCAGGCAAGCCCCGCTCGGCCGCATTCCAGAGCTTTTCGACAAAGCCTGGGCCTTCGGAGGAGGATCCTTCTTTCCCCAGAAGGGCGAAGGAATCGAGATCCAAGATCTTGGCTATTTTGTCCATGGCTACCATTATACAAAGACCCAAGGCCATAAAAAGGAGGTCTTTTAGGACCTCCTAAAAAGAAAAAGCCCGGCAGCGCGCTATTCTTGTACCCCTCTCGGGATGCTACCTTCGCCACTGCGGTGCTTAACTTCCGTGTTCGGGATGGGAACGGGTGTGACCACCGCGCCATCGCCACCA
>Ga0224525_1000577_pt1 | contig 16733 bp, 16 predicted proteins | sample CFST100metaG_FD_179874 | JGI IMG/M metagenome (GOLD analysis project Ga0224525, IMG submission 179874) | Peat soil microbial communities from Stordalen Mire, Sweden - C.F.S.T100 | ecosystem: Environmental > Terrestrial > Soil > Wetlands > Peat | place: Sweden: Norrbotten County, Stordalen Mire...
CTCTTGACCCATTTTATTTTTGATTTATAATGAAATTACGATATTAATTTAGTTTTATGAACACAATAAACAGCACAACCAAGTTTTATTCTTGGAAATGGCAACCGTCATCGGGCTGTTTTGTTGTTTTCTTATAAACTATTTCAGAATATATAAGAGAATTCACAACGGCCTGAAGACGGGCTGTTTTTTTTGTTATATATAAATAAAAATAAAAAGGTGGACAAAATGGAAAGTGGACAAATATCTAGAAAAAAAATGATATATCCTTCATACTCCGTACTTAATCCTGATGAAACGAAGATTGAATGCCCAGAGTGCAAAAATAAAAAAGAATCAGAAGAAAAGACACCTCTCTTAATACCCATAGAAAATATTCCAGACCGCATGGTTTGCAAAAAATGCAATAAAAATTTTTCACGGGAATTAGTGAGAGCAAGCGATCCCAGTATATGTAATAATACCTGCGATTACTTCCTATTCGTAAAAGCTTTATAAAAATTATGCCGAGAAAAACACAAAACCTAGCCTTGTTAAACTGGTGGTGGCAAAATCAATCACTTTAGGCTGTTTTGCTTTTTCTTAAAACATTTAAAAGAAGCCATGACAGCCTAAAAACTGTCTGTTTTATTTATTGATTTTACAGAAACAAAAATCATAACAAAAATATAAATAGAGCGAGGTTTCGATATGAGTAGCAGCCAAATGATAGAAGTTTCATCAAACGGAGAAGAATTCGAATGCCAATGCCACACCACTTTAATAATTTTCCCGGGAGCCACTACGGTTTGTCCCGAATGTAAAAAGCGTTGGAGAAAATCAAATTGTGGTTGGAGTGCAGGAGAAATATTCGAAGAAAAAGAAACAATTCTAGCAATGAACTGATTAAAAAAATAAAAATAAAGGAGTGGCCTAATATGGAAAAAGAACAAAATAATCAAAGAGAAGAGTTTGTGCGAGATGAAGATACTAAAATACAGTTTTTGCGAAACTTTTTTATGAGAGTATTTAACGATTCTATACAGTGAATTAAAATAAAAAAGAGAGTGGATATCATGCAGCTTGTAAATGTGTTTTTTACACATGGGAGACCGATGAATACAGGCTGAAATAAAATTTATATTAATTTTGATGGCGGATGCAAAAATCCATCCGCCATCTCCCCTTTTACAATTAAATTGCTTAATTTTCTATATATTTTATAATTAACTTAAGAAATCAATAACCTAAGTTCGATAAAATCCTTGTCATTCCTCTAAACTTTATCCCGCACGGAACCCACCTTTTGTCATTCCGTAGCAGAGCGGAGGAATCCCTCTCATACGATAAAATATACTATATAGGTAAGACTTGATGTAGGGAAGGGATTCTTCGGGTTACCTCAGAATGACAAAAGGTTAGGGTTATTGCAGGAAAGAAAGTTTATAAAATTGATAACCGACAGTTTTAAAATCCATAATAATATAAAAAAATGACTAAAAATATCATTGTGAGCGGGATACAGCCTACGGGAGAGCTGCATATCGGAAACTATCTGGGCGCGCTGAGGAATTTCGTAAAACTTCAAGATGAAGATTATGAGTGCTTTTTCTTCATTGCCGATCTGCATTCCATGACAATCCCCTACGACCCAAAGGAGAAAACCAAACAGACTATGAATCTTGTATTGGATTACCTTGCCTCCGGAATTGATCCGGAAAAAGCGACCATTTTTGTGCAGTCGCAGGTGCCGGTCTGCACCGAGCTTGCATGGATATTCAATACCGTCACCCCGATTTCCGAACTGGAACGGATGACACAGTTCAAGGATAAATCACAGAAGCACGCCAGCAATATCAATATGGGACTGTTAGATTATCCTGTGCTGATGGCCGCCGACATTCTGATATACAGGGGAAACACAATTCCAGTCGGACAGGATCAATTCCAGCACGTCGAGCTCACAAGAAAGATTGCACGATATTTCAATAACAAATTCGGCCAAACTTTTGAGGAGCCGAAAGAAGTCATAACCAAGACCCCGAAGATTATGAGCCTGGCGGACCCGACAAAAAAGATGAGCAAGTCCCACGGGCCGAAGACTTATATCGGAATCAACGATGCGCCGGAAGTTATTGAATCCAAAATCAAAAAAGCGGTCTCCACGACCGAATACGATAAGGATGTTTATGATTTTTATGCCACGCTTTTGGAAGAATTCGGCTCAGCTAAAAACAAAGAATATTTTGCGCCGCAGTTCAAAGGCAAAAATATAAAATTCTCCGAGCTCAAGAAAGCTCTGGCCGAAGACATCGCAGAATATTTCCGACCCTTCCGAGAAAAACGCGCTGAGCTTGAAAAGAATCCGGAACTCGTGAAAGATATTTTACGCAAAGGCGCAGAAAAAGCGAATATAAGAGCGCAAGAGACAATGAATGAAGTCAGAAAAAAAGTAGGGCTGCTTTATTTTTAGCAGCCTTTTCTTCAGTTCGATAACAAGCATATTGTATTTTCATAGAAACTTTCCTTGCTTCTGCAGGTTCCGTAACAGGCCCCACAACACATTCCCTATCTTTTAAAAGCTTACTTTCTTTTCCGCAAGTCCTTGTCATATGATTATAACATAGACAACCATTGCATTCGTCACCACATAATATGGCTTGACCATAGACATAATTGTAGAGACGTAGGCTGCCTGCGCTACCCGGAAGAAGTACTACGGTATTATAGCTTCCCAATAACAAACACATATGTTTATCCTCCTTTTGCCGTACTTTGATTTTTTTATTTTTGTTTGGGGTTTTCTTTCACTTTCATAAAAATCACATAAAAAAACAACTCTTTTATTAGAGTTGTTTTTTAATGAATGAAAAAAGTGAAAAAGTGAAAAATGTTTTGTGTCTTGTTGGTTCGTTCAAAAACATTCTTTTCTCTTTCACCTTTGACATAATATTTGGAGTAATTTATTTCTTGTTTTTAATACTACTCTTTCTACAATTCCATGTCAATAGGTCGTTTTTTGGCTGATTTAAAGCGTTTTTGCTTACAAAGAGGTCCGACCTTTCAGATATTTTAAGGTCGGACCTCGGAAAGATGGGTAGATTATAATAACTTCTAAGGTTTAAAGGCTCCAGAGGCCTGACCTTTTGAATGCCTAAGGTCAGGCCTATTATTATCTCTCATATCTATCCTTAATCCTTATCGTGTCATCCAAGAAAGGTGTTGAGTATTCATATAGGACTGTATTTTCAACCGCCAGGATCGTGTGCGGAGTTTCGGGTTCGATGTGTACCGTATCCCCTTTTCGAAGAGTCACCTCCCTGTCGTCAAACTTGATAACCACTTCTCCTGAAATCACATGCATAGTCTCGTCCTTATGCGCATGTTTGTGATGTGAGGTTCCTTCATTTTTCATTATGTATAATTCTTTCGTCAGATACTTGTCAGTACAAGCGATTACCTTTTCATATCCCCACGGCTTGTCTTCCTTGTTAGAGTATTCCTTGTTCACCAGCTCCAAATCTTTGATCGAATCGACTGATTGCCAGAAAACCTCCTCCTCCTTGTAGCAATCCATAAGCCCGCTTGCGGCTATCTCCGGAAAAACCAGCTGTTCCACGCCGCCTTCTTCGTATCTCAAAAACAAATTTTTTATATCGCTTGAAATTATATAGATTCCCGCATTCATATAATAATCCAATCGCGGCTTTTCTTTGAATCCGGTTATCCTGCTTCCTGAAAGTTCCATAATCCCATATGGAGAAATGAGTGGCGCGATATACATCGACATTTTGTTCTTGTGTTCGTCTATCATTCCCTTCACGTTCACATCGGAAACCACGTCGCCATTGCGGATTATATAAAGGTCCGCATCAAAATTTTTTAAAAGGCTGTTTATCGCATATAATGTTCCGCGCGGAGTGTCCTCAATCATATAATGCAGCTTGACTCCTCTCCATTCGTCTCCGAATCTTTCTTTTATCTTCTCATTCATATATCCGCATAAAAAAACCACCTCCTTCACTCCGGCATGTTTGAACTGCAAAATCTGCTTGTCCAAAATCGTATAATCTTTTTTTATGGGCAAGAGAGGCTTGGGCAAATTATCAGTAAGCGGCTTGAGCCTTTTGCCGTATCCTCCGCATAAAATTGCTCCTATTATGGTCTTCATCTTCTTAAAATTATGACAAACTATGCTTTCAGGCTAGCATATTTTCGGGGAAAAGCAAGATGTTATATAGAAAACCGCATGTCATCCCAGCAACTTCCTTTATTCTCTTACGTGAATATCGAAATTACCTTCTCGAGCTACATAAACATTATTCCTTGCAAAAAACCATCAATTTGTCATTCTAGTGAGAATCCCTTCAATGTTATTATTGCATATAAATATTACTTGAGAAGATAACTTTGATATTCACATATTCTTAATTTGACTAAAATTATCATTTGCCTTAGAATTCTAGACAATGAAGGAGGGATCATAACCGCAAAGAAAAAAAGTAATGGGAAAGAAAAAATCACTTCCAATCCGAAACTTAGAATCATAAGAAAAAAAATCGGAGAAATCGGCTTTCCTGTATTCTTTCTATTTTGGATAATTATTATTTTTATTATCTGTATAAAACGCATTTTTATAAAAAAATAGAAGGAGGAGGGAATATAAATAAAACCCCGAAACAAATCTCCCTTTTACCCGATTATAATCATAATAACGGGAATAATAACAATTATAATGGCGGCAACAGGTATTATAATGAGCTTTGCTGTCATAATACCTGCAAAATGGGATAAACTTATGAAAAAAGAGAAGCCATAAACTTCTCTTTTATATTTTAATTTTATACTTTATTTCTAAACTATATCTTGAGCACAAAAATAAATTCCTATTTCTCAATCACCGCCAGCACTTCTTTCGCCTTTTCGTCCGTGAGCTCTTGGCTCCTTGATTCCAGATTGAGGCGGACCAGCGGCTCGGTGTTGGAAGTGCGGACATTGAACCAGAAATCCGGATACTCGACGGATATGCCGTCGATTTCTGAAATTTTACCGTCCTTGTAATTTTCCTTGATCCTTTCCAGTACGGCTTTCTGATCATTCACTTTTCTATTTATTTCACCCGATGGGAAATATTTTTTGTAAGAACTCACTGTTTCGGAAAACGGTTTCTTTTCGCTCGACAGGAATTGCAGGAAATTTGCGAGAAAGACGGTCGGCATCTCGAAAGTTCCATAATGCTCCCTGAAATAATAATGGCCGGAAGACTCGCCGCCATAAACCGCATCATTCTCAATCATAATTTCCTTGATGAGCGAATGTCCGACCGGCGTTAAGATCGGATCGCCTTGCATTACTTCAATTATATCGGAAGGGGTTTTTCCTGAACGGACATCGTAGCAGATTGCCGCGCCCGGATTGGTTTTCAATTCGATTTGCGCCATAATGGCAAGAAGAACCTCAGGGCGAAGAAGCTCGCCATTCTCATCCACGAAAAAATATCTGTCAGCATCGCCGTCAATAGCGATTCCGAAATCCGCCTGATTCTTTTTGACTTCTTCCTTGAGGAGCGCTATATTTTCCTCTTTCATCGGATCGGCTTCATGTGATGGAAAATTCCCGTCCAAATCAAAATTTAGTTTTATAATATCTCCGCGCACGCACTTGAAAAATTCTTCCATATCCAAAGCGCCCATTGCGTTTGAGGCATCAATCACAATCTTGAACCTTCTGATTTTGCTGATATCTATATTGGCAAGCTGCTCACTGACCAGATCTTCCAAGACATTTGCCTCCCTGAAAACAATTCCCTTCTCACCGCCTTTCTGCTGAAATTCTTCTTTCAGTATTATCTCCTTGATCCTCATAATGCCAGAATTCTTGCTGACCGGATAAGCGTTCTTGAGCACCATCTTGAAGCCGTTATAATCTTTCGGATTGTGCGAGGCGGAAACCTGGATGCCTGCATCATAGCCATAATAGGCAACCGCAAAATAGAAAGTCGGCGTACTGCTCATCCCGATATCGATCACATTGAGTCCGCTCTCCAAAATCCCTTTTTCAACCTCAGCCCGAAGACTTGGTGAAGAAAGGCGCATGTCAGAACTGAGAACGACAGAACTTGCCAGCGAATTTTTCTCCAAAACAAAAGTGGCATAAGCCTTTCCAAGCTTGTATGCAAAATCTTCGTCTATCTCACTCGGATAGATTCCGCGCAAATCATACGCCTTGAAAACCCCTTCATTGATTTTTTCCATAATTACATCTTACTTTTTATAATATTCGCAACATCATAAAAATCTTTCACAACGTGGTCGGTCAGACCTGATTTCTCATCTATATAACGACCGGTAGGCCTTTCCATTTTAATCGCGACTACTTCAGGTGTCGCCTTTTTTACATTATCAATCTGATATGCCCTGTCATCCACGAAAAATATTTTTTTGCCGGAATGCTCTTTTACGATATCCCTGAAATTTTCTTCCTTGCTTTTGGAAGTCACTATGATCTCGCCGAAATACGGAACAATCTTGGAATTTTCTATCTTCTTCCTTTGTCCGGAAGTAGTCCCGAAAGAAAGAATCGCCAATTTATCCTTTTCAAATTCTTTCGCGAAATCGAAGAAATCATCATGCACAAAAATATCAATATTTGAAAGCACCGAATCTGCAGCTTCCCGGGTCTTTTTCAAATCAAACTCTCCCGACTGGGCAAACAGATCAAAAAGCGTATCGAGATCGAAATCTCCGACTTTTGTCTTGGTCTTTTCCCAGTTGCTATAAAAATCTTTTTCCGTAAATCCGGCCGAATTGAAAACTTTGACAAGTTCTTTCACAAATCCGCCCGTATTTAAGATCGTATCGTCAAAATCCAAATAAATCTTCATAAAATACTAAATAAATTATAATCAGTGTTAACTTTAATAAAAACACATTATGATTCCTCTCTCGAAAAAGAAGAGTCTATTTTATCATAACCTACGCATTGGCTCATACCTGCCAAACTATCCTATTTAAAACAACGCTATCAATTTGTCATTCCGAGCTTGTCGAGGAATCCCTCTCATACGCTAGAACTGTACGATGTGGATAAGGACTTAATGTAGTGAAGGGATTCTTCACTACGGATTACCTACGTTCAGAATGACAAAAAGTAGGAATTATCGCAGGATAGAAAGTTTATTTATTTGCCAAAAATTAACTATTCTTCAAATCCCTCTTCACGATATCGCCTGGCAAAGTCGTCAATCCCGGATCCATTTTCACCCCCGGATAGAAGGAAGTATGAACACCAGTCTTACAGCCGTCCCCGATGACTGCGCCTAGTTTTTTCATATCGGAATCTATGACTTTCTCCCCCACCTGGCATTTTATATTCTCACTATCATGGCGCAAATTTGCCGTAATAGTGCCGCCGCCGAAATTGACATCGTCTCCCAGTATGGAATCGCCGACATAAGAAAGATGAGCGATATTAGTGTTATCGCCTATGATAGAGTTCTTGATTTCAACCGCCTGTCCGATATGGCAGCCGTTTCCGATCGTGGTTCCGCTGCGAAGATATGCATTCGGACCGATCACGCACTTCTCGCCGATAACGACCGGGCCCTCGATATACACGCCTGACTTTACGACGGTATTATCACCGATGATGACGTTGCCTTTGATGGTCGCACCTTTCTCGATTTTTGCCCTCTTGCTGATGCCGGCCTTCATCCTCTGCAGCAAAAAATTATTGGCCTTGAGAAGGCTCCATGGAAAAGTTGTCGCAAGCCAAAAATCTTTTATTAGCGAGACTTTTATCTCTTCCCTTTGCGCAAGCAGGTTATAAGCGTCAGTAAGTTCATACTCCCCTCTTTGTGAAAGCTTGATGTCATCAAGGACTTTGAAAATTTCCGGCGAAAAAACAAAACAGCCTACATTCACCAGGTCGGAAATGAATTCCTGCGGCTTTTCTACAACCTCTAAGAATTTATCACCTTCGACTTTCAAAACTCCGAAATTGGAAGGGTTATCAACTTTCTGCGCCAAAATGGCATTTTCATATTTGAGAAGATTCCTGATATCGACACGGCTATAAAGATCGTCGCCGAACATAAGGACAAACCTGTCTTTTATATATTCTTTGGCAAGATTGAGAGCGCTGGCATTTCCGGAAGTTTCTTCCTGTAAAATATACCTGATCTTCATGCCCCTATGATTTTCTCCCAAAAAATCTTTTATCATTTCGGATTTATATCCGACCACGATTATCACTTCATCGGCAATGCCGCGAAGTTGCTCCAAGCTATGTTCAATTATTGTGATATTGGCAACTTTCAAAAGCGGCTTGGGTTTGGTGAGTGTCAGCGGATAAGTGCGGGTGGATTTTCCGGCCGCAAGAATTATAGCTTGCATAAATTATTCTTAACTGCTTATTTTTTCAGAGTTTCCTCTGTGAGGCTCAAAACGGCGAATTTGTCTTTTGACATCCGGGTATATATCTTGTCTATCAGAAGAGTCTTGACCTCGAACTGTTTTTTGGGATTTGCCACCCATGCAACCAACAAGAATTTGAATCCTGAGTCCGTCACATCAGTGAAATAAACCGATGGAGAAGGTTCTTTTTCAACCCCACCTGTTGTTTCCAGAACGTCCAAAATGGCTTTTTTCGCCTTATTGATGTCAACTTCGCGCTTGAGAACAAGCGCTATTTTCACTTTAGTCTTGGACTTCGGTTTATTATAATTGACTATCCTGGAACTGGCAACAATTTTATTGGGTATGATAACGACCGTTTCGTCGAGAGTTTTTATCCGGGTTGAACGGAGTCCGATCTCCAGAACATCGCCCACTTCTCCGCTATCCAACTGGATCCGATCTCCGACACGGAACGGCTTGTCGAAATAGATGGAAAGTCCACTGAAAAGATGCGAGATGGTATCCTGAGCGGAAAAAGCGATTGCAAAACCGGCGATTCCGGCAGAAGCGAGAAGCGGCGTGATGTTCAGATTCCATATCCGCAGAAAGACTGCAATGCCGATGAACCAAATAACGACACTGCTCACGTTTTTGAAAAGCGGAACCAGTTCCCTGTCCAGATTGGATTTCGACCTTCGCGCGACATGAAAACCCAGTTTATTGATTATGACTTTGGCGATTTTCGCAAGCGCAATCGTCCAGATTATGACCGCCAACGATTTCAAAGTATTGGAAAAATAGATGGCATAACCATCCAAGACTTCTATAAAAACAAGCGACTGATAAGCCCCCAACAGAACCACGGAATAGAAAATCGGCGCATTGAGAATCTCGATTATGCGATCCTCGGATTCATCGCCGCTCCTGGCCGCCATCTTGAAAACTATTTCCGAAAGAATAAAACTCACGATTTTCCCCAAAACAAAAAACACCGCCAAGATCACCACGGCAACGACATAGGAAGAAATCGCATCTCCGGTATAAATGCCAATCGACTGGCCCAGATCGGTAAAATAATTTTCCATATTTTGTTTTTATTTTTGTTATGTTTATATTATAACAAAAAATTGCGGGATAATAAAGAAAAGTGGATTTCGAAACTAAACTTTCTCATATTTGCCAGATCATACTATCTGCTATAGCCCCTACCTTTTTGTCATCCCGCAGGGGTCCCTTCAACAGTATATTGGAAATAAATAATATTCATATGCGAATGATAATGTCGAAGGGATTCTCACCAGAATGACAAATTGTTGGTTTTATCCCAAAACTGAAAGTCCATAGATATGACTAAGTAATTTGAGATTCATATTAGAAAATTGACAAAAATAAATATAAGAGCATAATACATGGCAAAGATTCAGGAAAAATCCGAGGTGAAAAAATGAAAGAAGAAAACAAATACCTAAAATCATCATACGAGGGAATAAAAATATCTCATATAATTTTAACTACAATAGTACTTCTCATAGCGATTATAGCTATGATAAAGCTAGGAATCATTAGCATACCTTCTTTTCCTGAAATTTATTACGAGAGCTCCCATTTTTCCAATCTCTTTTCAGAAATAAGAACAAAAATGGTAGTAATGCCTGCCATATTCGGACTATTAGTCGTAGTCTATCTCGTAAGGAAGAATAAATAACCCCCTCCCTCATTCCCGCCTTATTCTTAAAGACAGTAAGTCTTAAAGATGGTGGGGCTTTTTTATTGACTTAAAACCGACTTCGGGCTAAGTTTAATTATAGATTATACAAACTTAACTTCACAAATATGGGATTTTCAGTAGGAATCGTGGGGTTGCCGAATGTGGGCAAATCAACGCTTTTCAAGACTCTCACCAAGAAAGAAATCGACATTTCCAACTATCCGTTCTGCACCATCGACCCGAATGTCGGAATCGTGAAAGTGCCGGACGAAAGACTGGAAAAGCTCACCAAGTTTTCCGAGAGTGCGAAAACCATTCCGACTGCGATCGAGTTCGTGGACATTGCCGGACTGGTCAAGGGCGCGCACGAAGGCGAAGGGCTGGGAAATAAATTTCTTTCAAACATCCGCGAAGTGGATATGATTGTACACATCGTCCGCGGTTTTGAAAATGGAAAAATTATCCATGTACATAATAAAGTGGATCCACAGAGCGATATGGAAACTATCAATATGGAGCTTATTCTCTCTGATCTGGAGACGATAGAAAAACGGATTGTCAAAATCGAAAAAGAAGCTCGCTCGGGAGACAAGAATGCCGTCGCGCTTAAAAGCGTTTTGGAAAAGTATAAAGTTGCACTTGAAAATGAAAAAATGGCAAACACTGTCGAGCTGGAAGATAAAGAAACAGAACTCACGAAGGAATTGCAACTGCTTACCAATAAGCCGGTTCTATATGTAGTCAATGTGAGCGAGAACCAAAAAGTTTCTGCGGAAAATATTCTGCCTGAAATAGACAACAAGATTTTTCTTCCCATCCAATTCGAACTCGAGCTTGCCGAAATTTCTCCGGAAGAAGCTGAGATTTTCCGAGCCGAAGCGGATCTTGATCCGGCTATTTCCAGCATGGAAAATCTCACAACCAGATGCTACGAGCTCTTGGGGCTCATCACTTTCCTCACGACCGGAAAAGACGAGACGCGCGCCTGGACGATCAAAAAAGGCTCGACCGCACCGCAAGCCGGCCGCGCCATCCATAGCGATTTCGAGGAGAAATTTATCCGCGCCAGTGTCATCAACTGGCAAAAACTTATCGACGCAGGATCGTTGGGAAATGCAGTCGAAAAAGGACTTTTACGAACTGAGGGCAAGGAATATGTCGTGCAGGACGGGGATGTGATTGAGTTTAAGATTTGAGAATATTATTTTCAGAGGTCCGACCTTTCAGATGTTCAAAAAGGTCGGACCTCGTTAGCTGTATCTGGCGGCATAAATCTCGAGGACTGACCTTAAAATATCTGAAAGGTCAGACCTCTAACAAAACTTGCCAAAACCGGAAAACCGTGTTAGCATGAGACATCGAAAGGTAAAGATATATGGCATAGAACCTCTATGTCCAAGGTCCATATATATCTGTATTTTTTGTGCCAAAATCATAATCAAGATAATTTAAAAAGAATGAAAAATTACGAACTCCTATACATTCTTCCGGCATCACAAACCAGCGAAGAGATTGTAAAGAATTTCCAAGACGTGCAAAAACACATCGAAAAGTTCGGAGGCAAAATGCTCGAAACATTGCTTGATCACCCGTTTTTGACCAAGACCGGGATGTCCAAGGAAGACGAATCCGATGAAATCAAAGCGCTTCCGCTCGTTAAGAGAAAACTGGCCTATGCGATCAAACATGAAAAAGTGGGATATTATTGCCTGGTGAACTTCGAAGCCGAAGGAAAGAAAATCGAAGACATCGACGAATATTTGAGATTGAATGCTCATGTTCTCCGACACATAATCCTTGAAGCCAATCCGATGACCAAAGAGGAGTTGGAACTTTTACAGACTCTCTTTGCACGCAAGAAAGCTGAGCAAGACAGAGAAGAAGCTGAGAAAGAAAGCTCAAAACCGAAAGAGGAAGCAAGAAGAACCTACAAAAGAGAAGAGGAAAAGATTGCCCCGAAGCCGGTAGAAGAAAAAGCTGAAGAGATCGAGGAAGCAGTCAAAGAAGCGGTTATTGAAGAAATAGCTGTCGAAGAAAAACCCGAGAAAGAGGTCAAGAAAGTTGAAGAGGTTAAAATAGAAAAAGAAGCTAAGGCGGAAAAAGTGAAGGAGAAGAAAAAAGAGGAAGAGGAGCCGAAGGAAGACAAGAAGGCGAGCAGAAAAAGCAAGATCAAACTGGAAGATCTTGAGGATAAGCTCGACGCAATCTTGGAAGACACAATCGTATAATTCAATGTTGTCATTCTGAAAGCCTTTGGGCTTGAAGAATCTGGAAACTGTGTAACATGCTTAGGGTAGTATCCTTATAGATATATTATCTATCCCGCATCATATAGCCCATAGATTCCTCCTTGCAGAGTTTATCCTCGCGAAAGCAAGGACTCCTCGGAATGACAATAGATAAAGGGATTAGATTTTACAAAATAACTAAAAACTATGAACTTCAACAAGGCCATCATCATCGGGAGAGTGACAAAGGATCCTGAAGTCCGCACCACTCCCGGCGGACAATCGGTAGCATCTCTCAGTGTCGCCACCAATCGCACTTGGAACAACAATTCGGGCGAAAGGCAGGAAAAAACCGAGTTTCACAACATCGTTGCTTGGGGAAAACTCGCTGAAATCATCGGACAGTATCTCGTTAAGGGACAAGAAGTTCTTTTTGAAGGAAGATTGGAAACCAGAACTTGGGAAGGTCAAGATGGCATCAAACGATCCCGCACTGAAATCATCGCCGAGAATATGCAGATGGGGTCCAAGCCGCGCGGCGGACAAGAAGGCGGCGGAGGATATGAAAGATCCAGCTCCCCAAAAAGCTCGCAGGAATCCGCCCCGCAAAGCGAACCTTTGAACGACGAGGAAGAGATCAAGATTGAAGATATCCCTTTTTAAAAAATAATTTTTGATATAATATGAATAACACCAAAAGAAACAACGCTCCGGCCGCGCAGAAAAAACAGTGTCTTTTCTGCGTCGAGAAAGAAAGGAATGTTGATTATAAAGACCCGCAAACGCTCCACAGATTCATAAATCAGAGAGCGAAAATCATGTCTCCCAAAAGAACCGGCGCTTGCACCAAACACCAAAGGCAAGTGGCAACCGCAATCAAGAGAGCAAGATTCATGGCGCTTATGCCTTATATCGCGAAGTAGAACGCGTATTATAAAAACAGACTTGAGAGAGTCTGTTTTTATATTTTTATACAAATTCCTGCAGAGACGCCGATTTATTGCGTCTCTTGATGCGGGATAAAATAGTTCTGCAGTGTGATACAGACGCGATGAATCGCGTCTCTATAGATGCAAAACGAAGAGGTCCGTCCTTTCAGATGTTCCAAAAGGTCGGACCTCGTTAACAGTGTTTAGTTATGTAAGTCTTGAGGACTGACCTTAAGACATCTAAAAGGTCCGACCTCTCAAAGATATAAAAAAGGGAACGGCTTAAAACCGTTCCCTATAAAATATAACACTATCCGCTAATTTTATTCCGCAGCAGCAGTTGCCTCCTCTTTCTTGATCGCTTCTTTCACTTCCTTCGCCATCTCCTGTGCGACTTTCGGATTGTCTTTCAGGAATTTCTTGCTGGCTTCGAACCCTTGTCCCAATTTCAGATCTTTGTAGTTATACCAAGCACCGCCTTTTTTCGCCACACCGTGCTCGACTGCCACATTGAGAAGATCGCCGGTATATGAAATTCCTTCATTGTACATTATATCGAACTCGGCAGTCTTGAAAGGCGCCGCGACTTTGTTTTTCACGACTTTGGCTTTCACGCGGTTGCCGATGATATTCTCGCCTTGCTTGATCTGCGCGCTCTTGCGGACTTCGATTCGGACGGATGAATAAAATTTGAGCGCGTTGCCTCCAGTCGTGGTTTCCGGATTGCCAAACATCACGCCGATTTTCATACGGATCTGGTTGATGAAAATCACGGTCGAGTTTGACTTGCTGACAACACCAGTAAGCTTTCTAAGCGCCTGGCTCATGAGTCTTGCCTGAAGCCCCATGTGTGAGTCCCCCATCTCGCCTTCGATTTCCGCGCGCGGCGTAAGAGCTGCCACGGAGTCGATTACGATCACATCCACAGAGTTTGATCTGACCAAAGCTTCCACGATCTCCAATGCCTGCTCGCCGCTGTCCGGCTGCGATACGATCAGTTCTTTCGTATTAACACCGATTCGTTTGGCATATTCCGGATCAAGCGCATGTTCCGCGTCCACAAAGGCCGCTGTCTCTCCACGCTTTTGCGCTTCGGAAATCACATGGAGTGTGAGCGTGGTTTTTCCACTCGACTCCGGACCATAGACCTCGATGATTCTTCCCTTCGGAATCCCGCCACCAAGTGCGATATCCAAAGAGATAGAACCGGTGGAAATGAAATCAACATTCATCGTTTTCGCCTCGCCCAATTTCATGATTGAGCCTTCTCCAAAACGGCTCTGGATTTCTTCCAGTGTATCTTTTATGGCTTTGTCCTTTTTTTCTGAAATACTTCCCGAAGCATTCTCGGTTTTTTCAGCTTTTTTTTCAATTTCTTTTTTAGGCATAATTTTGATTTAAAATTTATTTATAAAAATTACAAGCTCTGCTAATCAGAGGTTTGACCTTTCAGATATTTTAAGGTCAGTCCTCAAAATTCACATGATTAAATACTGTTAACGAGGTCCGACCTTTTAGACATCTGAAAGGTCGCACCTCTTCCGTGCTACTCCACGTATTATAACATTCCTTACGCGCCTAGCAACATAACTCATCTGAGATAAGACATTATACAACTAATTTGTTTGACTTTCTCCATCTTTTATCGCACTATCCGTAGTCGTACCGCTATCCCCGGCAGGAATATTATCTTTAGGAAGAGCACTTTCATCTTTCGAAACCGCTGGCTGTCCTTGCGTAGCAGCAGTATCTTCCACAGGAATACTTTCATTCTTCACAGTTGTATTTTTTGTAGCCGAACTGCCGCTCTTCGGAGCATTACTCGTTGCGGTATTTTTACTATCAGTGGAAATATTTTCATCTTTCGTATTTTTCCCATCAGCTGCTGTGCCGGAACCTGTCACAGGCGGTACGACAGCACCTGTCGCCGGTTCTTCGATAACAGTCTTATTTTCTTCGGCCGGCTTTTCATAAACGATATTTAACTCTTTCCTGTCAGTTTTATTGAATCGATTTTTTGCCTCGACTATAAGCAGATTTCTGCCTTCGCTTAGTGTTATCTGCTGACTGAAATCTCCAGCGCTGCTCACGCTGATATCCTGGCCGTTTATCTTCAAAGTCGCATCCCCTTCGGTCTTGCCGCTCACCAGCAAATCTTTTTCTTTCACAACCGTATCCGAAGAAGGGCTCTCCACGAAAAGATACGGCTTGGAATTGAAAGAATTCACTTGATGATAAAAATAATATCCAAGGATTGAGACAACAAACAAGCTCGCCACAAAAGTAACAATTTTGGGCGTCACCATAAGATAATCTTTCAATTTTGCCTTCGGAGGTTTTTCTTTTTTATAAGCGGTATCTTCGCTCATGAAGGACATTTCACGATTGTATATCTTTATAAGCTGATTTCCATCTATGCCAAGAAAGTTTGCATAACTTTTTATGAAACCGCGCACATAAACCTGCGGCGGAAGATTCTTATAATCTCCGCTCTCAAGATTTTCCAGATACTCGTTCTTGATCCCGAGTTCATTGCCTATATCCCTCAAATGCAGCCCTTTTTCTTCCCGCCGCCGCCTAAAATAATCTCCTACCGTAAGAGTTTCAGCGATATTTTTAATTTGAAATTTTCTCTTGAACATAGGTTGCTGTCTTATTAAATATGCGTTTGAATATCATTTCTAAAATTAATGCCGCTAGGATTTACGCACTTGCTTGTACCTCCTGAGCTATACCATTCTAAACAACACCATCCTTTGTCATTCCGAGCGAGTCGAGGAATCCCTCTCATACGATAGAACCATACGATATGGATAAGACCTGATGTTGTGAAGGGATTCTTCGGAGTACCTCAGAATGACAAAAGTGTAGGAATTGTTGCAAGAAGTAAGAAAGCTTGTCTCAGTACATAAGTTCCACTCACTCTAGACTAACACTATCGCCATATCCTTCCTCACCGGCCGATCCCTCGCCCGCCCCATCAAGATATACCTCGCGAGGCTTTGCGCCCTGTGCCGGTCCGATCGCACCCTGATCTTCCATCAGATCCAAAAGCCGTGCCGCCCGCGCATAACCGACCCGAAGTCGTCTTTGAAGAAGCGAGGCAGACGCCTTGCCTGCATTTCGCACCACTTCCAGCGCTTCATTATATAAATCATCATCAACATCGCTATTTTCTCCCATCGGATCCGATCCGAATTTCTTGCTCTCCACGATTTCACTGTTATATTCCGTCTCAACCTCTTTTTGGGATTTTATGAAATCAACCAGCTTGCGCACTTCATCTTCGGAAATGAACACCCCCTGGATTCTCTTGGGCTTATTGGCATCACTGGAAAGATAAAGCATATCCCCGTTTCCCAAAAGTTTCTCCGCACCGCTGGAATCCAGAATCGTGCGCGAGTCAATCTGGCTCGCCACGCAAAAAGCGATTCGCGTCGTAATGTTTGCTTTGATAAGTCCGCCTTCGGTGGAAGTCATCACCGGACTTATC
>Ga0224525_1000578_pt1 | contig 16723 bp, 18 predicted proteins | sample CFST100metaG_FD_179874 | JGI IMG/M metagenome (GOLD analysis project Ga0224525, IMG submission 179874) | Peat soil microbial communities from Stordalen Mire, Sweden - C.F.S.T100 | ecosystem: Environmental > Terrestrial > Soil > Wetlands > Peat | place: Sweden: Norrbotten County, Stordalen Mire...
GAAGATAAGCAGCGCAAGCGCCGCAAGCGGACAGGAAGTTTCTTTTTCCGTTGACAACAATCAGCCTGTCACCTTGGAAAAGAAACAGGATCTTTTATTGAACACTTTTATCGGCCTCGTATCAGGACTTTTTCTGGGAATTTTTGCGGCCTTTTTGAAAAAATATCTTTCGTAAGAAAATGAAAACGACCATCGGCATCGACATTCGCATGCTCGCACGGGGAAGCAAAACCGGAATCGAAGAATATACTTCAGAGCTTTTGGAAAACATGCTGGGGCTGGACCGGGAAATCAAGTTCAAGCTTTTCTATAACGGCTGGCGGAAAAATAAACTGGATTATGCTTGGCTGCACAAACCGAATATCGAACTTTGCGAATTCAAAATTCCCAATCGGTTTCTGGATGTAAGCTCCCGCTTTTTGGATTTTCCCAAACTGGACAAACTGATGGCCGGAGTGGATAAATTTTTCTCGCCGCACATCTTTCTTTCCGCCACCAGCCCCGAATGCGAAAAAATTGTAACCTTCCATGATCTCAGCTTTGAAAAATATCCCGAGTTTTATTCCTCGCAGAAGAACTTTTGGCATTTCTCGATGAACCCGCGCAGGCAAGCGGAAAAGGCGGACAAAATCATCGCCGTTTCCCATTCCACCAAGCAAGACTTGGTGGAAATCTATAAGATAAATCCCGAAAAAATCAGAGTCATCTATTCCGGACTCAACCCTGCCGCCAAGCAATATGTTTTTCCAGCGGAAAAAATTTACGTAAAAAATAAATATTTTCTGCCGGAAAATTATATTCTTTATCTGGGCACGCTGGAGCCGCGAAAAAACATCATCAGCCTTCTTAATGTCTTTGAGAAAATAAAAACCGATGGAATCTTAAAAGGATCGGATTTCAAACTTGTGATTGCCGGCGCAAAAGGCTGGCTCTATGATGACATCTTCCGGACAGCGCAGAAATTTGCCAGCAAAAAAGACATAATTTTCACAGGTTTTGTCGAAGAAAAAGACAAGGCTGCGCTTTATAAAATGGCAAAAGTTTTTGTCTATCCTTCCTTTTATGAAGGATTCGGCTTTCCGCCGCTGGAAGCGATGGCGCAAAAAACTCCGGTCATAACTTCCAACATTTCTTCCATTCCCGAGGCGGTGGAAAATGCCGCCATCCTCATCAACCCTTCAAATCCCGATGAGCTATATGAGGCGTTGGAAAAAGTCTTAACGGACAAAAAACTTTCGGAAAAACTTTCAGAACTCGGGAAAAAGAGAGCAGAAGCTTTCGACTGGAAAAAATGCGCAGAGGAAACGCTGGAGTTTATAATGAAATAGTTTTCGTGTTATCCTCATAATACTGGATTATTTATCCAACCCGAACTCCCCTTATCTGTCATTTCGACCAAAGGGAGAAATCCATAAATAGTACTATGCAAATATAGCCTTATTATAAATATAATGTTATTAACACATAATTTATTTCCCAAATCCCTCAGCCAAGTACGGCTTTCGAGATGACAATATGAAGAAAGGAGGCTAAGTCTCATAACTTTAGAAAATATTTATTCGTCATGAAAGAACAAAATCCAAACCCAAAAACCATCGGCATTGATGCGCGTATGTACGGATATGCGCAGACCGGTATCGGAAATTATATCAGGCATCTTCTTAAGTTTATTTTCGAAATCGACAAATCCAATAATTATGTCATTTTTTTGATGCCGGAAGAATTTGATAATTTCAAGGTTCCAAGCGATAGGGTAAAGAAAGTGAAAGTGGATTCAAAATGGTACAGCTGGAAAGAACAGCTCGTTTTTCCGTTCATATTATATCGAGAGAATCTTGACCTGATGCATTTCACGCATTTCAATTCGCCGATCCTATATTTCAAAAAATCCGTCACCACCATCCATGATGTCACTCCTTATTTTTTCCCCGGACATAAGATGAAATCATTCGTGAGAAAAGCGGGATTCCGCCTGGTCTTTTTCTCTTCCGTCAAAAAAGCCCGAAAAATCATTGCCGTTTCCAATTCGACCAAGAACGATATCGCAAAATACTTCAAAATAAAGCCGGAAAAGATAGAAGTGATCTATGAAGGCACCGACAAACAGTTCAAAATCATTGAAAACGGGGAAGAGATAGAAAATTTAAAAAGAAAGTATGATCTCAAAAAACCGTTCTTATTCTACACCGGCGTATGGCGCAATCATAAGAATTTGGTGGGACTCATCAAAGCTTTCAAAATCGTCAAGGAGAAATATCAGCTCGATATCAATTTGGTTTTGGGCGGCAAAGAAGATCCTTATTATCCGCAAGTGCGCCAGACTTGGGAAGATTTAGGATTGCAAAACGATATCATTCCCGTCGGATTCATCGAGCAAAAAGAATTGCCGACTTTTTACAATGCCGCCGACGCTTTCATTATCCCTTCTTTTTATGAAGGCTTCGGACTCATAGGATTGGAGGCGATGAGCTGCGGCACGCCCGTCATTTCTTCCAACAAGACCAGTCTCCCTGAAATATTGGGAGATGCCACAATCTATTTCGATCCGACAGATCCGGAAGATATGGCAAGAAAAATAAATCTGGTCTTTACCGATAAAAAAATGTATAATGAATTAAGAAACAAAGGACTCTTGCAGATCAAAAAATATAGTTGGGATGGAATGGGAGAAAAAACTTTCGATTTATATGGAAAAGTATAACATCATTGCCATATAGTACTTGCGAGTTTGGATAAAATCTTAAGAGCTAAATCCAAAATTACAAGTTCCAAATAAATCACAGATTCAAATATTCAAATCCAAAACTGACACTTATGCCATTTGTTTATTATTTTTAGGACTTACGCATTTGAATATGATTTTGAAACCCATATTGTCTCATTCCTATGAAACTTCTTTCCTGCAGTAAAACCAACACTTTGTCATCCCCCGATCAGGTCGAGGGCAGGCTCTGTTGAGGATTCCTTGATATATTACCAGTCTATAAGATAAAAAAAGACAATTTGTTCCCCTCACCCTGACCCTCTCCCAGCGCGGAGAGGGGACGCAGGATTGCAAGATACTCATAAGATTATATTTAAATGCATAAGTCCTAATTTTGGATTTTGGTCATTGTAATTTATTTGGAACTTGAGATTTTGAATTTGGTGCTTATGTTTCGGCTAAATTCAAAGCGATATCATTATTATAAACGATGGATATAAATTCCGCGAAAGGAAATCAGCTGCCTGGTCGAACCGGCAGCAATAAAACCGAAGGCATAGTCGACCTTCGCCATTTTGCGTCCGCGAAAAAAAATCCGGGAGCTTCCGAGACGGGAAAAGTCTTTTACGAAATCAAACCGACAGGAGCCTATGGCAAAAAAAATGAAAAAATCCAAAACTTTGCGGAAGCTGGAAAAATAGAGACGGAAGCTCTGTCATCAAAAAACGGAGTGATTGAAACGACTTGTCATTCAGAAGATTTAAGCGAACAGAAAAAAAATAAGACAGAAAAAAAACCCAAGCTGTCATCATCATTGCCATCTTTTCCGAAAGCAGCTCTTCGCCGCCCCTCATCTACGAAAAATCCTTCTTTTCCAAAATCTTTTCGCCGTGTAGCTGAGCCGGAAAAACCAAAATTTCACCACAAAAAATCTTTTGCGCACTTTGCCATTTCTTCTTTCCTGATTCCGGTTCTGATTTTATCCTTCGCTTTCGCGCAGGCTCAACTTGAACAGAGAGCCAAAGTGCTAGGTGAAAGTGCCGTCGCTTATGACAATCTGAAATCCGCCGCAGGATACGCCTTCGCATCCGACTTTGCAAATACCCAAGAGAATTTCGATTCTGCCAATTTGAATTTTGCCAAAGCGCGCGAAACCATAGACGGCATCGGGCTCGGGATCGGTGAGGCCATCGGCAATCTGCCGGTGAATACGCCGATTTCTACCGCGCAGAATCTCACCTCGGCAGGAGAGAATATCTCGCTTGCGGGGAAAGATATGAGCGAGATGATGGAAAAAATCTCCAGCCAGACAGAAAGCGGCGAAGGAAATAAGCTGTCACTGACAGCTTTGACGGGAATAGATGGTAATTTGAAAAATATCAGTGCACACCTCAGTGCAGCAAACGATAATATGCAAAAAGTGAACACGGAATACATTCCCAAAGAAATGCAGGAAAAAATAAACCTTGCCAAAGAAACGCTGCCGGGCATATCCGAAAATTTCGAAAGACTGGTTGCCGATTATCCGCTCATTTTGAAAATGCTCGGAGGTGAAAGGGCGCAAAAATATCTCCTGCTCTTTGAAAATAACAGCGAGATGCGCGCAACCGGAGGATTCATAGGCAGCTATGGCATTTTGGATATCGAAAACGGCAAAATGGAAAATATGCAGATTGACGGCATTTTTGATCCGGACGGACAGCTCCAGGAAAAAATCGTGCCACCGATGCCCATCCAGAAAATCAGCGCGGCTTGGAGTATGCATGATTCCAACTGGTTTGCGGATTTTCCCACCAGCGCCAAAAAAGCCGCACTCTTTTATGAAAAAACTGGCGGACCGACCGTGGACGGCGTGATTGCCATCACTCCGGAAACCCTCAAAAAACTTCTGGAAATCACCGGCCCGATCGACATGCCCGCATACAGTGTTACCATAACGCCGGACAATTTTGTCGCCGAAACTCAGAATCAAGTGGAAAATCTCTATGACAAGACGGAAAATAAGCCCAAGAAAATCCTTGGCGATCTTGCACCGATTATAATGGAAAAACTTTTCAAAGATGATTCGCTCGGCAAAGAAGCAAGAGTTGAGAGGCTTTTTACGGTAGTCCAAAAACTTGAGGAATCATTGCAGGAGAAACAAATTCTCATCTACCACCGCGACGACAGTGTCGAAAATATGATCCAGAAACGGGGCTGGGGAGGGGAAATCATCCAAAACCAAAAAGGAGACTACCTTGCCGTTATAAATACCAATATTAATGGCTATAAGACCGATGCAGTCATCGACGAAAGCATAAAATTGGACACTGAAATCAAAGAAGACGGAAGCATTATCGACACGCTCACGGTGAGCAGAAAACATCTCGGCGGAGACAAAGATTACGATTGGTACAACCGCGTCAACGCCGATTATATGCGAGTCTACGTTCCCAAAGGAAGCATCTTGCTGTCCGCTTCGGGAAACACTGTCGAGCAGTATGCTTCGCCTATGGATTATAGCAATTTCAAAACCGATCCCGATGTGGTCGCCGAAGAGAAAACCATAAAAATCGATCCACAGTCCCAGACACAGATTTTCGAAGAAACGGGAAAAACCGTTTTTGGAAATTGGATATACGTAAGCCCTAAAGAAGAAGTGACTGTGACTTATAAATATGAGCTGCCTTTCAATATAGATTTTAATTCCTTCACTAAATCGGCAGACGCATACAGCGCCATCATCCAAAAACAAGCCGGATCAATCGGAAGCAATTTCGAAACAACAATCAAATTCCCCGAGAAGTGGCAATCGGCATGGAAAACGAATGACATAGGAAACGGAAATAATATCTCGGAAAAGCTTACCAAGGATTTGATATATGGGATGATTTTCGTGAGAAAGTCGTAAAAGATGAATAATAAATCAATTTAAACCTGCCAAACGATCCTATTCAAAATCATACCGTCATTTTGTCATTCCGAGTTTGTCGAGGAATCCTCTGATACACTAGAACTGTACGATATGGATAGGACTTAATATAGTGAAGAGATTCTTCGGATTACCTCAGAATGACAAAATGTGAGCTTTGTCACAGAAAAGAATGTTGTTGGAACAATAAAAGTGATTCAAGATTCAGATTTCATAAAAGATTTACAAAAGAATCGAATGGTGTTAGAATTTTCTTAAAGAATAATGATTCGAAATATGCAGAAAAATATATCTAGGAAAAGATTTTTAATGAAATATATCTGTCTAGTTTTTGCATTATTTCCCGTTTCAGCTATGGCGGCTACATTGGAACCGATTGCAGGTGTACCAAATAAATCCATCGACAGCATTTTGACCGATGCCACGAATTGGCTGCTGGGACTTGCCACAGGACTTTGCGTTTTGGTTCTGATCTGGGCGGGAGTAAACTATACGACCTCTTTAGGCAACCAAGAAACAACAGGAAAGGCGAAAAAAATGATAAGCTACGCAATTTTGGGACTCTTGGTGGTAGCATTCTCTTACGCCTTGATCAAAGTCATAAACAATATCCTCACTACATAATTTATGTGGAAAATAAAATTAGAACCAATATTTATAAAATCAATCATAGCCGGCTCGCTTCTGAGTGCTCTGACAGCCAAAGCCGCGGACGATTATCTGCCGGTAAAACCGAATGGACTTCTCGATAATTTTAATACAGGCATCGCTAATATAACAGAATGGCTTTTGAGTCTTATAATAATGCTCTCCGTTCTGGTTATAATTTACGGGGGAATCAACTATGTCGGCTCAACCGGAGATCAGGAAAGAGCGCAAAAGGCGAAGAAAATGGTGACTTATTCTATTATGGGACTCTTGATAGCCGGAATCGCATACGCCTTCGTGAAAGTGGCTGTAGAACAAGTTCTTAAGTCATAGATTTCAAATAAACTAAAAAATAACGCAAAAGAAATGAAAAAAAACAGATTGTTGCTATCCCTAATTTTAATTTCGTCTCCCTTGATAGCTAATGCAGACTGGAGTATGTCTCCCGCTCCGAGCAAAGCTCCGAAAGACTTTAATGGAACTATCATGAATATAATCAACTGGCTTTTGGGATTTGTATCCTTAATAGCAGTCTTGGTTATCATCTATGGCGGAGTCCTTTATCTTACCGCAGCAGGAAATGACGATCAGGTAAGAAGCGGAAAAGAAACTATAAAAACCGGCATTATGGGAATTTTCATAGCCGGTCTCGCATATGCGATAGTTAATGTCATAGTCACAACAATACTGCAATAAGTTTCGTTTCTCAACAAATGAATATTCGAACGAGATATATAAAAATCATAATAACTAAATAATCACGAAGGGAGGTGAAGAAAATGAAAAACTTGGCTAAACTGACGCTCTCGAGCTTGTTTGCTTATACGATTGTCTTCGCCACGGAGGCAAATGCGGCAACTTTCATCAGCACATGGGGAGCGACTTCAAAACCGGCTGCAGTTCCAACCAATATCCGAGCTGCCATCATGAACATCACCAATTGGATATTGGGGTTTGTCGCAATCATTGCAACCCTTATCGTAATCTATGGTGGAGTCCTTTATCTTACCGCAGCTGGAAATGATGATATGACTTCAAAAGCAAGAAGCACCATCTCTGCGGGTATTATCGGCATAGTGATCTGTGGACTTGCATACGCATTGGTTATCGTTGTTTCTACAGTCATTTTGCAGGCTTAGTAACGCAAAATCTCAATGAATCAACATAAAAGAGATCTCTTATTGGATCTCTTTTAATATCTTCAAAACTCCATCGGTTGACACAAGTTTTATGTCTGCGATAATATATATGTACTTTTAAAAGACTTATCTCCAAAAACACACAATCTTGAGTCATGAATCACCGCCGCTTTTTATTGCTATTTTTTTAAACATTAACAATAAGGAAAGGAGGAAAAAATGAAAAATATTAAAAAAATATTATTTATTAATTCATCCGCTTTTCTTTTATCTATTCTATCTGTTTCGAAAGTCCATGCGTATGCCTTCATCAGCACATGGGGCGCAGGATCAAAACCGGCAGGAGTTCCGACTGATATCCGAGCCGCCATCATGAACATCACCAATTGGATATTGGGGTTTGTCGTGATGATTGCAACTTTGATCGTAATCTATGGCGGCATCCTCTATCTGACCGCCATGGGAAATGATGAGCAGACTGCAAAAGCCAGAAGCACTATCGCCTCGGGTATCATTGGCATAGTGATCTGCGGTCTTGCATACGCATTGGTTATCGTTGTTTCTACAGTCATTTTGCAGCCCTGAAATCCATAATGGTAATCCGCAACAAGTCATACCAAATTAACTGAATCTATATCATAATCTTCTGCTGAAGCATTTCGTATTCCCCCTCTCCTTCCAGAAGAGGACTCGCCTCGCCGGAGCCTTTGGCGTAGCGCGGGTCAGGGTGAGGTGATGGATCGAAAAAATTATTGTGTTATAGATTCAGTCAATTTGGTATCAGATCCATAAAAAAGAACCGTTCTGTGCGGTTCTTTTTTTATCACAATTATTTTCCCAAGTTCACTTTTTCCTAAATAAGAAAGTTATGGAAATGATCAGGATTTCCGCCATAACCATGCCGACTCTGACGAGCAAGGATAATATGATTGCCAGAGGTGCGCCTATGATGCTTGTCAAAAAATAAGCAAAGACGGATTCCCTGACTCCCAAACCGCTGGGCACTATAAAAACCAAAAAGCCTGCGATAAAAGACAGTGTGAACATTCCTGTAACCGTAATCAAATCGCGCTCCAGATTGATACCGATCGACTTGCCGATGATTACGATGAAAACTCCATTCAAAAACCAGATAACAAAAAAAGCTGAAAACAGAAGCAGGCTTTTGTAATATTTTATATCTATTTGCATATTTTTATACCTGTCTCCAGTCAACCGATCTATCACGGATTTGAAAGCTATGTTAGAAACAGATATTACGTAAGGCATGGCAAGAAACAGCGCCAGAAACAAAAGGACGGAAATGTAATTTGAAAAATAGCCTTTGATCTCAAAAATATAGAGGAGTCCCCACATCAAGCTCGAAAGCGAAAGATATTCCGCCTCTATGAAAGAAGAAAGTGAAACCGCTTCCCTAGCATCTTTCGAAACCATGCACGCTCTCGCTCCGATATACCAGACCTTTCCCGGAATATATTTTCCCAAAATGGAAAAAACCCAAATCTTAAACAAAGAAAAATAATTCAAATGCACGATCTTCAGACTATTCAGAATCGCTTTCCATATCTTTACATCCAAAAAATAAACTGAAAGAAAAAAAACGACACCGGCGAAGAAAATAATCCAATCCACGGAAATGTCGCTCTTTGCCACTTCCGATAGGCCATCCTTAGCTCGGCTTATTATGAAGAGAAATAGCACAATCCCCAACAAATAACCGCTCGCCGTCTTTAAAAAGCTATTTTTCATTTTTGATATTACAAATAAAATCATTACCTATATTATAACAGTCCGCCCTTTTTCTAAACAAGTCGTATCCTGCGCTCGCTATCTTACCGGCCAGAAAAGGATCGTCTCTCAGGCTCAAGATAGCATCTCGCAAGGATTCGGGGCTTTTATTTTTGCAAAGGATTATATTCTCTCTATCGGTAAAAAGCTCTGCGATTGCCGAATTCTCTCCGGTAATTATCGCTTTTCCGCAGGCAATCGCCTGGAAAACTTTATTAGGAATCACTCTTGAAGCTTTTTCGGTCCCGCCAAAAATGCCAAGTATCGCATCAGCCTCCTTGATTTCCTCCTTGAGCTTTTCATATTCCACCCAGCTCACAAATTCTACATTCTGCAGATCAAAACTTTCACTGAGGCTGATAATCTCTTCATAAAGCTGCCCATTGCCAATCATCTTGAACCTTATATTTTTCTCATTTTCCAAAAGTTTAGCTGCTCCGATAATATGTTCAAGCCCGTGAAGCGGAATATATTTTCCGAAAAATAAAACTGTAAAATCAGGATTTGTCCGGCTTGCAGAATAATTCTTTATCGGATAAAAAATTTCTTCATCCGCACCCACTAAAGACCTCCCGATCTTCTTCCTGTCCACACCCAATAATCCGCTTACATAATCCGCATGCTCATTAGTATCCAAAAAAACTATATCAGCCAGCTGCATGGAATATTTATCCAAAAAAAACAAGAGTTTGGCCGGCAGTCCCTTTTTTCGAAAAAGTTTCCTGTCGATAACGGCTCCGTCATAAAGGGAAAAAAGCGGCAAAAAGATTATTTTCGCCTTGTCTCTTTTTAAAAAAGTGAGGAATCTCAGCACAAACACATCGATCTGGCCGATATATCCCACGACATAAAAATCTATATTCTTACACTCCTTAAAAAACTTGCGCCCGAGTTTCGCATAAGCAAAGATCATCCGAAGAAACAGAAAAAACATGGAAAAGATTTTCAAAAAATTTCCAGTCTTGTTTTGATATTTCTCCCAAACCGCTTCATGGCACTCGATAACTTCAATGTTATTTTTCCTGAGCCCTTTTATCAAAACGCGATTGAGAGGATACTTCTCTTCGTAAGTTCCAAAATAACAGATTTTCATATTCTATTTTCTGACGATTTTTTTGATTTTTTGCAGATATTCATCTCTGACATTGGAATTCTTCACAAGCATTTCTCCGATGAGCCCCAGAGAAATGAGCTGCACTCCGACCATTACCAGCAGAATCCCGAAAATGAGAAGGGGAAGTCTGCCGCCGATATTTCCCAAAGTGAGCCGGAGATATCCCACATAAGCAATGATCAATCCGCCAGCCAGAGTGGAAACCGTACCGAATCCGCCGAAAAAATGAGCTGGCCGTTTGAAGTATTTCGTCAAAACAACCACCGTGAGCAGATCCAAAAAACCCATAATAAACCTGTTCAAACCATATTTTGTCTTGCCGAATTTTCTCTTCCGATGACCGACCGGAATCTCGCCGATTTTATACCCCTCGCTTCCCAACATCACGGGAATATAGCGATGAAGCTGTCCATATAAATCAAGATCCTTTACTATTTCGCCTCGGTAAGCCTTAAAACCGCAATTGAAATCATGGAGCTTTATGCCGGAAAAATAGCAAGTGAAAAAATTATAGATCTTGGAAGTCTTATTCTTCACAAAAGAATCTTTCCGGTGCTGTTTCCAGCCGGAGACCAGATCATATCCTTCATTGATCTTGCTGATGAAATTGGGAATTTCTTTGGGGTCATCCTGAAGATCCGCATCCATAGTGATTACGATTCTCCCTTGCGCTTCTTCAAATCCCGCCTTGAGCGCGTCCGCTTTGCCAAAATTCCGGCGCTGCTGTATACCAATCACAAAATCGGGGTATTTGTCGAATAAACCTTCTATGATTTCTTGAGTTTTATCCGTGCTGCCATCGTTCACAATTACGACTTCATGATCATACTCCGTATTCTCAAAAATTTTTCTTATTTCCTCAAACAGAACCGGCAAACTTTCAGCTTCATTGTAAGCGGGAATTATTATCGAAATATCTTTTTTGAAATCCATTTTGTTATATTAAATATTGTGGTGTTTGTACTTGATTCCCCTCTTGAGAGGGGTGGCGCAATTATGGCATAGCCATAATGTGTGCAGGGTGTGTTAAGGAGCCGTATTATGCAACATAACGTTCCCTACACACCCCTCACCGTATCATAGCTTCGCTATAATTACGAGCTCTTACCCCTCTCAAGAGGGGAATTATAAAAATATAAATTATGTTTCATATATAGACTCATCTCCCCACACTCATATAATTGAATCCGAATTTCGCCATCATCTCAGGATTGTAAATATTCCTGCCATCGATGACGTTCGGTTTTCTCAGCAATTCTTTCATTTTCCGAAGATCTATTTTCCTGAATTCATCCCACTCCGTAACCACGATCAGCCCGTCACACCCCTTGAGCGCCTTGCATGGATCATCAAAAAATTTCACTTCCTTCCCAAAAGATGCAGTCTTTCTGATTTTTTCGTAATCCGTGATCGGATCATATGCATTCACGATAACGCCTTCTTTCTGCAAAAATTTTATGATGTCTATCGCCAGCGACTCCCGAAAATCATCGGTGTTAGGCTTGAAAGCAAGCCCCCATATGCAAATTTTTTTGCCTTCCAATTTCCCGATAAGCTTTCGCGCTTTCTCAATCACGAACATCTTCTGCCTGTGATTCACTTTGATCACAGACTTGAGAAGATGGAATTCATAATCATTCTTGAGAGCGATGTTTTTTAGCCCGCGCACATCTTTGGGAAAACAGCTTCCGCCATAACCGATACCGGCTTTCAAGAATTTATTGCCGATACGGGAATCCAGCCCCATCGCATAAGAAACATCCTCGACGTCTGCCCCGACTTTCTCACAGATGTTGGCAATCTCATTTATGAAAGAAATTTTCGTAGCGAGATATGCATTACTGGCATATTTGATTATCTCCGCAGTCTCGATTTTCACGCTCACGAGCGGACAATCGAAAGAAGAATATAAACCGCGAAGCATCTTTTCCGCTTTTGTCGTTTCCGTCCCGATCACTATCCTTTCCGGTTTCATAAAATCCAGAAGTGCATCGCCCTCGCGCAAAAATTCAGGATTGGACGCAACGTCAAATTCTCCCTTATAGTAATTTTTTATAATATTTTTCACCAGCTGGGCAGTGCCCACCGGAACCGTGCTCTTGTTCACAACGAGCGCATATTTTTTAAGATTCCGACCGATATTGCTTGCAGCATTTTCCACATAAGAAAGATCAACTTCACCATTTTTCTTAGAAGGAGTACCTACCGCGATAAAAATGACATCGGCCTTCCCAACCCCCGCGCTGCAATCGTCGATAAAAGAAATCCTTCCGCTTTTCAGGCTATCCTTCACCATTTTTTCCAAATCGGGCTCAAAAAAGGGGACATGCCCCTCCTGCAGCTCTTTTATTTTTTGCTTGTCGATGTCGTAGCAAACCACCTCATGCCCCAGATTGGCAAAGCACGCCCCCGTCACAAGCCCCACGTATCCGGTTCCAAAAATAGATATTTTCATATGGATTATAAGCCTTTATCTTGTTTTATTTTACAGTTATTTTAGGGAAAATACAAGAACAAGTTTGTCATTCCGGAATTTCGCTAATGCGAAATATCCGGAATCCCCGTACTCTACAAAATTAACTTTATTATAATCGTATTATTATGCCTTATCAGCTTAGTAACGGGATCCCGGATATTTGCTGCGCAAATTCCGGGATGACAGAAAAAGTTATCATTCCTCGAACTCTATTTCTCCAAAATCGTAATATGAAAATACTTTTGCATGAATGCGTCATAGACGACTCCGCTTGTAAAAATTGAAAAGAGATTCGCAAAAATCATGACAAAAAGCATGGCGACGCAAGCGACGTTTTGGGAAAGATGTATTTTTTTTCTCACGACTTCGATTACGCCATAAACCCCCACGCCTGAAATTATAGAAAGAGCAGTGAAAACAGGGGACATGAATCTTATGTCCTGATTCTTGCTTATCGTAATGACCATAAACATGAAAGTCATCGCAAAAATGAGGATTATATTTATAGCCTGCTTGGGCATATCACTGAAAACATCTTTGGTTTTTTTCTTAGAGTTGAGAAAAACAAAGGCCAAAAAAGCTAAGGAAGAAGCGGTTGCCAGATTGCTGAGCAGGATGATCTGGACCAAAAGTTTGATATATCGGAATAGTTTCGTAAAGTAATCGACGGCAGCATAACTGGTTTCATAAACATAACTCGGTCGGAAAATCAGATTATAAACTTCGACGGGATGAAAAACTATCGTGGGCAGGAAGATGATACTGACCGCAACAAAGATCAGGAACCATTTCAAATATTCGCGCACGAGTGCGAATATTTTTTTCTTATCAAGCGGCCTGGAATACATGGCAGAAATGAAAAAATAAAAAGGCAGAAGGAAAAGCGCCGATATTTTTGATAGCACTGCCAGAGCGCCGAATATGGCCGACAGCCAGAAATATTTTTTGCCGCCTTTTTTCGTAATGAAAACCAGAAAAGTAAGGAAGCTGAGAGTGATGAACATGTCCAGCATCTTATCCGAAGGAGTTGTCCAATAGGCCAGATAGATATTGGTTGTAAGAAAAAAAAGCGAGAAATAAGCCACGATCCTGTTAAAACCCAGCTTCTTGAGAAGGTAATAGAATGAAATATAAAATAGCACGAGGCAAAGAATCAGCGCGGAGTTGAAAGCAAAGCTTGCTCCCATATAAGCTTTATAAAGCACCTGATCGTTTGCGTTGATGAAATTGAAATTGATTCCCCGGGATTCTTTTTCCGCTATCAGCCTGTTGATAGTATGGAAATCAAAATTTATGAATTTCATCATGAAGCCGGCGAACCAATAGACGGTTATGCCCGGCTGAGCCGACTGGATAAGCCCGGAAAAATCATGCTGCAAAATCTTGTCCCAAAAAAATCTGGATCGAAAGTGCCAAAGCATCTCGTCCAGATTGAAAAAGGTGAAAAGATTGTTCATCTTGAAAAAAGCAACCGTGAAAAAGCCGGTAAAAATCGTAAAAAAAATGGCGATAAATTCTTCGGATTTATCATAAAATCGTTTCAGGTCCATATCGCAAAAGTTAAAATTATCTCAACAAGCTAATTCTACAATACTTTCGGATATTTTAAAATAGAATTTATAGAAAGTTACATTAAGAGAAATTGTATACCATTTCCCAGCAATCTTTGAAATCGGAAAATCGAGATAAAAAATCCCAGGCAGAATTGTTCTATCCTGTCTGGGAAGGTATGTTCGTTATATTTTTCCAGTTTATTTACTTTTTATCTACTCGCGACTCGATTTCCCATTTTCCTCAGGCACTACAAAGATTAAGACAATCTTCGAGCTGAGAAAAAGGCCATATCAGCACTTTCTTCTCTCCTAGCTCCAACAACACCGGAATCCATTTCTTAAATGCGAAGTTCCATGCTTCTTCGGCGCACTCCTTCATATTATTTTTTCCTTCTTTGGAAGGTTCAGCTTGCAAGACTTCAGAAGGTTTGAACTGCAAAGCTTTAGCTCCAACCTGCAAGGCATTGGAAGGCTTGGCCTGCAAATCTTCAGGAACTCCAGCCTGTAAAGCTTCGGAGTCTATAGGATCGATTGAGAGTGGACGAAGTGCGATAAAGAAAAAATTGAACCTCTTTTCAATGCGTTTTTTCAGCTCCTCGGGAGTTTCTTTCATGGTTTCTTCCATCCTTTAATCTGTTTTTATTTGCTAAAGTATAATACCACTAGCTTAAATGTCAAGTGCCGAACCCTCCTAAAAACCAAAGATTCCGACCTAAAAGTCGGAATCTAATTATGTGCAGGCGGTGGGAGTCGAACCCACACTCCGAAGAACATGGTCCTAAGCCATGCGCGTATGCCAATTCCGCCACGCCTGCGTAATAACCTTATCAGTATAGCCAAAATAGGCTAAAAAGCAAGAGCAGAAACGAAGAAATTCTTCGTAAAGCACCTAATCTGAATAATCAATCTCAAAACTCAAATGTCAAATCTCAAAACCACAACTTAAAACCATTTATCTTTTTGTATTTTAATAGTTTTATGGCTTATTGAATTAGTTAAAATCTGCCAAACAATACCACTGCGAAATAACACTTTCATTTTGTCATTCCGCAGTCCCCGCCTGCGCGAGGATAAACTCCGCGGAGGAATCCCTCTCATACGATAGAACTGTACTATACGAGTAATACTTAATATAATGAAGGGATTCTTCGGTTCGCCTCGCTGTAGCCTCCGGCGTAACGCGGGATTACCTCAGAATGACAAAAGTGTAGGAATTGTTGCGGGAAAGAAAGTTTATGTGTTCAAATGTGTAATTCCTGAGTTTTATGGTTTTAAGTTTTGGTTTTGAGATTTGACATTTGAGTTTTGAGATATTATTTATCCGAATGAAAGCGGTCATGAATTTCTTTCAAATGCTTATTCGTAACATGTGTATAAATCTGAGTGGTGGTTATGCTGGAATGGCCGAGCATGGCCTGCACGCTTCGGATGTCCGCGCCGTTGCGGAGAAGATCGGTGGCAAAACTGTGCCGAAGTGTGTGGGGAGTGGTTTTTTTGACGATTCCCGCCCGTGCGGCATATTTTTTCACGATCCTTTCCACGCTGCGGGAAGTCAGCCGCGAGACTTCCTTGCCTTTAAGACTCACAAAAAGGGCAGGGGAAACGTCTTTTCTCCTTGCCAAATATTCATTCAAAGCGATTTTTGCCGAAACAGACAGAAAAACCAGCCGGATTTTGTCGCCTTTTCCCCGAACTGAAAACTCACCGCTTTTGAGGTTCACATTCTCAATATTAAGCCCCGCTAACTCCGAAACCCTGAGTCCGGTGGAAAAAAGAAGCTCCAAAATCGCCCGATCCCGCAAACTTTCCAACTTATCGCCTTGCACGGACTTGATAAGCCGCTCAACCTCATCCAGCTCCAAAAACCCCACATCCCGATCCTTGACCTTTCCCAATTCGATTTTCTCGCTGCTCAAAGTCTTGATGTCGTGTTTTGCCAGATACTTCAAAAATCCCCGAAGTGCTATGACATAATAATCCTGCGTGACTTTCTTCATTTTCCTGCCTTTTTCATCCTCAAACCGGTTAAGATAGATCCGAAAACCGCGCACGACGTCGTGGGTGATCTGGTCCGGCCTTTCCACCTTCGACCAATCCAAAAATCTGTCCAAATAATGGTCATAATTGCGCACGGTAAGCTGCGACCGGTTCTTTTCGATCTCCAAATATTCCAAAAATTCCATTTTGAGCTCGTTTAAGCTGTTTTGAGGCATAGAATTGACTTATAACATATAACAAGAATTGGGATTTATACATCCAAATAAAATCTTCTAAAGCACCAAATTCAAAATCTCAAGTTCCAAATAAATTACAATGACCAAAATCCAAAATTAGGACTTATGCATTTAAATATAATCTTATGAGTATCTTGCAATCCTGCGTCCCCTCTC
>Ga0224525_1000579_pt1 | contig 16715 bp, 16 predicted proteins | sample CFST100metaG_FD_179874 | JGI IMG/M metagenome (GOLD analysis project Ga0224525, IMG submission 179874) | Peat soil microbial communities from Stordalen Mire, Sweden - C.F.S.T100 | ecosystem: Environmental > Terrestrial > Soil > Wetlands > Peat | place: Sweden: Norrbotten County, Stordalen Mire...
AGAGCGAACGGGCCAGCGGCGGATTCTCAATGATCGGCACGCCCGCCCAGCGGGCTTCGGCCTTGATCTCCTCGGCCAGCAGGTTGCGCCCCTTGGCCAGCACCTTGGGCGCTTCCATGGTGGCGAAATCGAAGCCCAGGGCCACGGCATAGTGGGTCGGATTGACCAGCACGACAGCGGCCTTGGAGACGTCGGCCTTCACCTTGCGGTGGCGCATCTGCCGCTGCAAGCTGCGAATGCGGCCACGAATCTGCGGGTTGCCCTCCGTGTCCTTGTACTCATCGCGCAAATCCTGCTGGCTCATCTTCAGACGGGATTCGCGGCTCCGCCACTCAACCAGATAATCGATGGCCGCCCAACCGAAGAGCAGCCATGCGGTGGCCAGCAGCAGCCCATAGACATCCGCGCCGAGCTGCTCCAGCCGCACGGTCGAGAAGGGCGGCACGGTCAGCTCGCGACCGATGCGCTGCACGGCAAAGACCGCCAGAATGGCCGCCGGTATCAGCGACTTGGCCAGCCGCGCGCCGGCGCGCAGAGAGAAGAGATTCTTGATGTTCGAAACCGGGTTGATGCGATTGATCTGGAATCCAATTGCCTTCATATTGAAGTTCACGCCGCCGGTCTGCAGGATGCCCACGCCCAGAGCGGTCGCCACCACCGCCGCCATCATCATGCCGATCGGCGTAAACACATTGAGCGTCAGACGGCGCAGGGCGTAGAGCGTGGGCTGGATCTCGCCCGGCTCCCAACGGGCGGGAAGCCCCAGCGTGAGAAATGCGGCAAAGCTCTCCCGCCACACAATCATCAGATGGCTGCCCTGCGCGCCCAGCATCATCACCCCGGCCAGGGTTCCGGTCGCGGCCGTCAGCTCGCGGCTGTGCAGGATGTCGCCTTCCTTGCGCGCCTGTTCGCGTTTGTGCTGCGACGCCTGTTCGGTTTTATCGTCGGCCATCGGCTAGCCCCCCACGCCGGGCGCGGCAATCAGCCGCTCGGCCAGATCAAGCAGCCCGTCAAAGCGCGCCTCGATAAAGCGCGGCCACAGAGCCAGGGAGCCGGTCAGCAGCGCGAAGCCGATCATGGTCTTCAGGGGAACGCTCAGCGACATCACCGGCAACTGCGGGCTGAGCTTGCCCAGCAGGGAGATGGACACTTCGACCAGCATGGTCGCGGCCAGCACCGGCGCGGCCAGCTCAAGAGCGGCCAGAAAAATGCCGCCGGCCGCGCGCACCAGCACGAGAGCGCTGGTCGGAGCCAGCGCGTAGCCGCCCAGCGGCGCCACGCGGAAGCTGCGCACCATCGAGGCCAGCAGAATCCGGTCCAGACCGGCCGTAATCACCACCAGCGTGCCCATCAGTTGGAAGAGATCGCCCAGCAGAGACGTCTGAATGGACGAGGCCGGATCCAGCAGGTTGACCAGCGAAAAACTTAATTGCATCCCCATAATCTGGCCGGCGAAGAGCATCATCTCGCTCAGCAGCGTGAGCGCAAGGCCGTAGACCAGCCCCACGGCCAGTTCGCCCAGAATCGGCGCGAGGCCCAGGCTCACTTGGGCGTGCGGCAAGGTCGCCACCAGCGGAGCCAGCAGGTAAGCCACCGCTCCCACGAAGACCGCCTTGGCGCGCAGGGGCAACGCCGACGAGGAGAAGAACGGCGCAAAGAGTACCATCCCGCTCACCCGCACCAGGGTCAGCGTCATGGCGCTCAAAAAGCTCGTCCAATCGGGCATTGCCGTTCTCCTTCCTGCGTGCCTGAATTGCTCTTCCTTCGCCCGTCGCGCTCTTCAGGCCAGCGGAGTTAGCGGAATTAGCACAGCTGCCGGAGTTCAACTCCGCTAACACGCGCTCAGCGCGGCTAGAGCATTTTCCGAAATGGTGTCGACCGAAAATTCAGTGGTATCCCACCCATTTCCGCAAAAAACGCGGAAGTGAATGGGGCACAAAAGTCTACAGCAAAAGAGAAAATGCTCTAACACCGCTAACTCCGCTTACCCGATATACCGGCGCAAATCCACCAGCAGCCGGATGGTATAGTTCCCCATCCGGTCCAGAAACCAGGGCATACCGACCAGAAGAATCATGGCCACGGCCCCCAGGCGCGGCACGCTGGTCAGTGACTGCTCCTGCAGGCTAGTCAGAGTCTGAAAGAGGCTTAGTACAAAGCTGATCACCACGGTCGCCAGCAGCAGCGGAGCGGAAAGAATCATCGCCTCCTTCATCAATTGGCGCAGCAGTTCGGCAACCATGTCGGGCGTCACAGGTCTTCTCCTTAAAAGCTTTTTAATAATGAGTTGGCCAACAGGTTCCAGCCATCCACCATCACAAACAGCAGAATCTTCAGCGGCGTCGAAACCACCACGGGCGGCAATTGGAACATTCCAATCGAGGTCGTGATCGCGGCCGTCACCATGTCGATCAGCAGAAACGGCAAATAGAGCACCGCGCCAATGGCGAAGCCGGCCTTCAGCTCGGAGAGCATGTAGGCAGGCACCACCACCCGCATCGGCAGGTCGTCCGGCGTGTTGGGGCGCGGGATCTGCCCGGCCGAGGTAAACAGCGCCAGGTCCTTCTCGCGCGCATAGTGCAACATGAAATGCTTGATCGGCTGCGAGCCTCGGTCGAAGGCCTCGATGCCGGTAATCTGCCCGGCGCGATAGGGCTCGACCGCCTGCTGATCCACCAGGGTCAGCACCGGAGCCATCAGGAACCAGGTCATCATCAACGCCAGCCCCATCAGCGTCGGATTCGAGGGCGCCGTCTGCGTACCCAGCGCCTGACGCAGAAAGTGAAAGACCACCAGCAGCCGCACCATCGGGGTAACGGCCATCAGAATCGCGGGCATCAGCGTAATCAGCGTCAACACCAGCAGAATCGTCCACGGCGTCGAGTCCGAGGGGTGCAGCTTCGCATTGAGGTCGGGCACGAGCGGCACGCTGGCCGGCGCCGCCATTACCGCGGCCCAGCAGATTACCATGAGACCCTCGCTCCCTGCCGCGCGCGGCCATTTCCCCGCGCCGCGCTGAGGCCTGGCAGCGCATCAAGCTCATAGAACGAGGGCGCGCCCTCGGGCGAAGTGGCCACCAGAAAGCGCCGTCCCTCAGCCTCGACCAGGGCCAGCGACTGGCGCGGCGCAAGCGTAATGCGCTCGACCAACTCCAGCCTCGGCCTGGCCGCGCTGTTTCTAGCCGTCCGCACCCGGCCCAGCAGCCAGCCCGCCAACCCGCCAAGGGGCGGTGTTTTCATCTTCCCGTTCCATTTCATCTTCCGGTCTCTCCCGCGTCTTTCGCCGCAAAAAAATCAAATCCGTCCGCTCACGCCAACCGGGTCACGCGCACCGCCAACTGCGAATCGACGACCTCAAACTCGCTCCAGGCCAGTTGCACCTCGCCCGAGGCCAGCGGCATGTCAACGCCGTTCGCCCAGCGGGTCTCAATCACCTGCCCCGGCTCCAGGGCCAGCAGATTGCGCACGCGAAAATCCTTCACCGGCACGGACACATCCAGTTCCACCGGCAGCCTCGCAAACGACGACGGCAGCTTCACCTGCTTCTCTTCGGCCGGCGCCGGTGACGAAAGCACCAGCGCCTTTTCGCCATCAGCCCCGGCCGTTTTCGCCGCGCCCGGCGCTGGCGGCTGCGGTGCGTTTGCCGGCGCCGGAGCCGCCGGGTGCGTTTGCTGTGATTTTGTTGTAGCCATTCGGTGAGAAAACAAGCAGAAAGGTGACCAGTAACGAGACAGAAAGATTGGAAAACTCTCATTGTTGCGGAATCGATTGATTCACTCTTCGCTTATTCTTAAGAATCTGGATCTCCTAAAGTTCTCGGCAATGGGTCAATGAAACAGGCGCAACCGTAGTTCTGCTTGTTCTTTCGGAGGGAGCAGTGGCCTTCAGGCCACTGAGAAGCAGACGAAAAAACGAGGGGCTTCACAGGCTGCGGAAAAAGGCCTGTTTTCAAGCTAAGCGCCCGAAAAGCATCCCTCAGGGCCTAAAGGCCCGTTGATTTTGCACGACTTGCTGGCACGACTAAAGTCGTGCCCTTTCAAAACATCGGGTTTTTCCGCAGCCTGTTCAGCCCCGGGCCTTGTACTCAAAACCGAAACAGTGCCCGCGCCCAAAAGCGGCATCAATTTGTGCTCCGGATTCAGGGGCCTGAAGACCCCTGCTCCCTCCGTCGGCTGTTCGCAGCATCGAATCGCAATCCAAAATTGCACTCACAGTAAAATTGGAATATCAAGATGTGTTTTCCCTGAAAGTTAAGACCGCCCGGAAGACTCTGAACCAAGGCGCGTTTTCCCTGATTCATACGTCACTGCGCGGTAACGTGCCTTTCTGGTTCCCTGGCGCGCTGAAAGATGCGCGGAAGGTTTGACCCTGCCAGCAAACCCTCTTACCATGAGATGAGGGATATCCTTGGCCGCGCGGTGGCGGGTTTGCCTTGAGCGGCAGTCCATCACCGGCAAACAGCCACGGAAACAGGCGGCTTGCAGCCCCGTCCCGCAGTTTGTTCGGCGCGCACAGCGCCTGGAAGGCAAAACATTGAGTTCTACCGACACCGTCGAAAACAACGCCCAACCCGAGGCGGCAAACGACAACCTCGAACAAAGCCAGGCGCAGGCGCCCGAAGAACACCATCACGACCATGACCACAATCACGAGCATGGCCCGGTTCTGAACCCGGAATGCACCCGCGAACTGGTGCTGGACATACCCGCCGAAGAGGTCTCCAAGGCCTATCGGAAGGTGGTGGCCAACTACCGGAAGTACGCCAAGATTCCCGGTTTCCGCTCTGGCAAGGTGCCTGAGACGATAGTCCGGCGCCGTTTTGCGGATGGGATTCGCAAGGATGTGATCGACGGCCTGCTGCCCGAGCGCTTCAACAAGGCGGTCCTTGATTTGGGCGTCAAGCCCGTCGGCGAGCCACACGTAACGGAATTGACCGTCGAAGACGGCCAGCCGATGCACGTGAAGGCGGTTTTCGAGTATCTGCCGGAGTTCTCCATCGAGGGCTACCAGACGGTCACCGTGGAAAAGCCTCCGGTGGAAGTTACCGAGGAGGAGTTCCAGCGCGAATTCGAGCAGTTGCGCGACTCGCGCGCCACCATCGAGCCGGTCGAGGAAGACCGCGCCCTGGCGGACGGCGATTGGGCGCAAATCTCGTATAAGGGACAGATCGAAGGCGATCAGGACGCAGCTTCGGTCGCGAACGAAGACACCTTGGTCGAAGTCGGCGGCAAGGACACGATGGAAGCTTTCACTACTGCTCTGCGCGGCGCCAAGCCCGGCCAGGAGTTGAAGGCCGAGGTCATCTATCCGGCGGAGTTTGCCGAACCCAAGCTGGCCGGCAAGACCGTCACCTACGAAATTGAGGTGAAGGCCATCAAGAAGCGCATCATGCCGGAGCTGAACGACGATTTCGCCAAGGAAGTCGGCAACTGCGAGAACCTGGCGGAGTTGGAAAAACGCGTCCGTGAGCACATGGCCGACCACAAGCGCCGCAGCGTGGAAGGCGAAACCAAGGACCGGCTCTTCGCCGCGCTCATTGAGCGCTACCCGTTCGCGGTTCCCGAGTCGCTGGTGCAGATGCAGATTGACACGCGTCTGGAGCGCGGCCTGCGCGCCTTGGCGGCTCAGGGCATGACCGCCGAGCAGATGCGCAAGCTGGATTTTGCCCGTCTGCGAGCGGCGCAGCGTGACGGCGCCGTGGCCGAAGTGAAAGCCAATCTTCTGCTGGACCGCATCGCCGTTGAAGAAAAAGTTATTATCGGCGACGAGGAGCTGGACCGCGAATTGCAAATAGCCGCTCTGCAGGCCGGAGAGCCAATCGAGACGGTAAGCGCGCGTTTGAAGGCTGACGGCGGACTGGACAAAATCCGGGAGCAGTTGCGGCGCGAGAAGACCGCGAACGTGCTTTATGAAAAGCTGCCCGCCTAGAGTGAATCGGCCGCGCAAGTAGCCCGGAGCACGTCCAGGGGCGGCGCGGCAAGCAAAAACAGGGAGAAGACTCCCTCAACCGAAGAGCAAAAAGAAGGCTCAATGGCATTGGTTCCCATGGTGGTTGAGCAGACGAGCCGGGGCGAGCGCGCCTACGACATTTACTCCCGTCTGCTTCGCGATAACATCATCTTTCTGGGCACGCCCATCGACGATCAGGTGGCGAACCTGGTGGTGGCGCAGATGCTCTTCCTCTCTGGCGAAGACCCGGAGAAGGACGTGCATCTCTACATCAACTCCCCCGGCGGCTCCATCAGCGCGGGTCTGGCCATCTATGACACGATGCAGTTCATCAAGAACAAGGTGGAAACCATCTGCATCGGCCAGGCGGCCTCGATGGGCGCGTTTCTGCTGCTGGCTGGCACCAAGGGAAAGCGCTTTGCCCTGCCCAACTCCCGCGTTCTCATCCATCAGCCGTCCATGGGCGGGCTGAGCGGCCAGGCCACGGACATCGACATTCATGCGCGCGAGATTCTGCGCATCCGCGAGATTACCAACCACATCATGGCCAAGCACACCGGCCAGCCTCTGGAACTGATCGAGCGCGATGTCGAGCGGGACTTTATTATGAACGCCGAACAGGCCAAGGAGTACGGCATTGTCGACGAAATCATCGACCGGCCGCGCGCCTGAAGCTGTGGACGAACTGGCCCGCAGGCCGGTTCACTTGTTACACTGGCTGGAACACAGTAGCGAAAAACTGGAAGCGAGCACGTTCAAGGGAGCTAAAACATGAAAACGCATGTGGGGCCCGAAGAGGCATTGCGCTGCTCGTTCTGCCACAAGTCTCAGGACGCCGTGGCCAAGCTGATTTCGTCGCCCAGCGATTACCCGCGCGCCTACATCTGCGACGAGTGCGTGGCAGTCTGCAACTCGATTCTCGAGGACGACCGCGGCACGGATGCCACTCATGCGGCCGTTGCCGCTGGCCATCTGCCCAGGCCGGAAGAAGTGAAGAGCTTCCTGGACGACTATGTGATCGGTCAGGACCAGACCAAGAAACAGCTCGCCGTGGCGGTCTACAATCACTACAAGCGCATTCAGATGAACAAGATGCGCAACAATGAAATTGAGCTGGCAAAGAGCAACATTCTGCTCATTGGCCCGACTGGCTCAGGCAAGACGCTGCTGGCTCACACGCTGGCCAAGATGCTCGACGTGCCTTTCGCCATTGTGGACGCCACCACCCTGACCGAGGCCGGCTATGTGGGCGAGGATGTGGAAAACATCATCCTCAAGCTGCTGCAAGCCGCCGACGGCGACGTGAATCGCGCCCAGCAGGGCATCATCTACATCGACGAAATCGACAAGATCGGCCGCAAGGACGAGAATCCCTCCATCACCCGCGATGTTTCCGGCGAAGGCGTGCAGCAGGCGCTGCTCAAGATTCTCGAAGGCACAGTGGCCAATGTTCCACCGCAAGGCGGACGCAAGCACCCGCACCAGGAGTTCACCGCCGTCGATACCACCAACATCCTGTTTATCTGCGGCGGAGCCTTCATCGGCTTGGAGCGCGTCGTGGGCCGCCGCGTGGGCAAAAAGGCGCTGGGCTTCAAGACCATCGAAGCCGAGGACGAGGCTACCTCCAGCCGTTCGCATCGCGACACTGAACTGCTGCGCCGGACCGAGCCGCAGGACCTGATCAAGTACGGCCTGATTCCCGAGTTTGTCGGCCGCCTGCCGGTCATGGGCATTCTGGACGAGCTGGACGAGGAGGCGCTGATCGCGATTCTCACCAAGCCGCGCAACGCCATTCTCAAGCAGTACCAGCGCCTATTCGAATACGAGAACGTCCATCTGCACTTCACTCCGGAGGCCTCCGCGGCCGTCGCCCGTGAGGCTCTGGCCCGCAAGGTGGGCGCGCGCGGACTGCGCATGATTCTCGAAGAACTGATGCTGGACCTGATGTACCGCCTGCCCAACAACAAGCGCGTCCGCGATCTGGAAATCACCAGCGACATGGTCGAGCGGCGCGATCTGTCAATGTGCCTGCTGGAAAAAGCGGGATAACTGGATTCTGGAAGCGGGTGCCCCACCTTCGCCAATTCGCGTTCTTTGCGAATTGGTTAAGGTGGGATATTTATAGCTACAGTTCTTTATTCAAATGCGCGTTTTTCCGAAAATGTTCTTGCTCTCAGATTGCGATTTTGGTTTCGATGGCGTCGTAGTCGGCGCACATGCCCTTGCCTGAGTTATCGAGAAGCCCCGCGCCCGTTAGGGCCTTCACATCGGCATGGACGTTGCTGTAATCGCGGCTGAGCGCCTTGGCCAACGCGCGGATGCTGGTGACGTTGTGACGGCGCACGTAGTGCAATAACTCCATCCGCTTGCCGGTGAGAACATGAGCCAGTGCATCCCAGCTTTCAAAAGCCAGATGGCGTTCATGGAATGCCTCTCCACTCTCGGCGCGATGCCACGCGTCAACAAACCGGCACGAAGCTTCGTCCTCCATCGCGCCACCCACCGTGAATTTCACATCGCTCATTGATTGCCTCGCAATCCGCGCACATCCCGCCAGAAATCGGCGATCAGCCGTTCGACGGAGCTAAACCTGTAGACCGTCTCAACCCCCCGAAAATGCCGATGGTCGCCTTTGCCGCGTTCATTGTCGTAGCCAACCTCCCGGAGGCCGGGACGGCCATAAAAAAGCGAATACTTCAGCCCGTGGGTTGACGGTGGAACCGGCGACTTGACGCTCCAGATCGCCATCTCCGCAATTGCGCCGTCGTCGTAATCGATGCGCTGGTGAAAGAGCACTTCGGCCTTCATCGATCTCCCGTGATGGCATTATAGGCCATATAGACGTTTTTGTGAAAAATCCTTGAGCATTGGCGACCCAAAACCTGCCCTGTTTCCTATCCCCTGATTACGACTCCTTGGATTGCATCCAACCAATGCGCCGTTCGTACCCCCTTTTCGCGGTACAATCCCAACAGAGCCGAACCATCAGCCCCGGAACCGGGACTATCTTTTGCGCGTTCAATTTTAAGGTGAAACGATGACCGCATCCCGCGAAAAAGCCGAAACGCGCAAACTGCCCATGATGCCCATACGGGACATGGTGATCTTCCCTTACATGATGACGCCCTTCGTGGTGGGCCGCGAATCGAGCGTGCGCGCCCTGGAAGAGGCGCTCACCAGCGACCGCAAGATTTTTTTGGCCACCCAACACGACGCCAGCGTTGACGAACCCAAGGCGAAGGAAATTTATCAGGTCGGGTCGATTTGCAGCATCGTGCAGAGCGTGAAGATGCCCGACGGCAACATCAAGGTCCTGGTCGAAGGCGTCGAGCGCGCCAAGTCCACGGAAATCACGGATCGCGACGGCTTTTTCGTGGCCACCGTGCGCCTCGGCAAGAGCAAGTTCGAGATGACGCCGGCCGTCGAGCAGTTGATGCAGCGCGTCACCGGCCTTTTCGAGCAATACGTCAAGCTGCAGCAGTCGCTCAACTACGAAACCATCATCGCCTCGGTGCGCATGGACGAGCCGTCAAAACTCTCCGACACCATCGCCGCCAACCTGCAACTGGGCATTGAGGAAAAGCAGGAGCTGCTGGGTATTTTTGACCCGGCCACGCGCCTGGCGCGCATCGCCGACGTGCTCGACATCGAGATCGAAAAGCTCGACCTCGACCACAACATTCAGTCCCGCGTCAAGCAGCAGATGGAGCGCGCGCAAAAAGAGTATTACCTGAACGAAAAGATCAAGGCCATCCAGAAGGAACTGGGGCACGGCGAAAAAAGCGAGTTCGACGAGCTGCGCAAAAAAATTGAAGCCGCCGGAATGCCCAAGGAAGCGCTCGACAAGTCCATCCAGGAACTGAAAAAGCTGGAAGCCATGCCGCCGATGTCAGCCGAATCGACCGTCAGCCGCAACTACATCGACTGGCTGCTGGCAGTGCCGTGGAAGAAGCGCTCGAAGGAAACCCGCTCCATCGACTACGCCGAGAAGGTGCTGAACGAGGACCATTACGGCCTGGAAAAAATCAAGGACCGCATTCTGGAGTTTCTCGCCGTCCGCCAACTGGTCAAGAATCCCAAAGGCTCGATTCTCTGTTTTGCAGGGCCTCCGGGCGTGGGCAAAACCTCGCTGGGAATGTCGATTGCCAAGGCCACCGGCCGCAAATTCGTGCGTCTGTCTCTCGGCGGCGTGCGCGACGAGGCGGAGATTCGCGGCCACCGCCGCACTTACATCGGCGCCATGCCGGGACAGATCATTCAGCACATGAAGCGGGCCGGGACCAAGAATCCCGTCTTTCTGCTGGACGAAGTGGACAAGATGGCCTCGGACTTCCGCGGCGATCCGGCCTCGGCGCTGCTGGAAGTGCTGGACCCGGAGCAGAATGTCGCTTTCCAGGACCACTATCTGGATGTGGACTACGATCTTTCGCAGGTGCTTTTTGTCGCCACGGCCAACGTGGTGCACACCATTCCGGCGGCATTGCAAGACCGCATGGAGATTCTGCACCTGGAAGGCTATACGGAAGAGGAAAAGCTGGAAATTGCCCGCCTGTTTCTGGTGAAGAAGCAGCGCGAACAGACCGGATTGAGCGAGAAGAATCTGGTTTTCAAGGACGACGCGCTGACCGAGATCATTCGCGGCTACACGCGCGAGGCCGGGGTGCGTAGTCTGGAGCGCGAAATCGGCAATGTCTGCCGCAAGGTGGCCCGTCGTGTGGTTCGCGAAGGCGCGAAGCACAAGGAAGAGATCACGGCGGCCAATGTCGGCGAGTTTCTGGGCGTGGCCCGCTTCCGCGACTCCGAAATGCACGAAAAGAGCGAGATCGGCCTGGTGACCGGACTGGCCTGGACCGAGGTAGGCGGCTGCATTCTGACCACCGAAGTGCAGGTGCTGGACGGCAAGGGCAAGCTGACCGTCACCGGGCAGATCGGCGACGTGATGCAGGAGTCGGCGCAGGCCGCGCTCAGCTACATCCGCGGCAAGGCGCATCTGCTGGGGTTGAGCCGCGAGTTCTATCGCAACCTGGACATTCACCTGCACGTTCCGGAGGGCGCCATTCCCAAGGACGGCCCCTCGGCCGGCATCACGATGGCGACGGCTCTGGCCAGCGCTCTCGCCCGGATTCCGGTGCGCCGCGACATCGCCATGACCGGCGAAATCACCCTCCGCGGCAAGGTGCTGCCCATCGGCGGCTTGAAAGAAAAGCTGCTGGCCGCGCTGCGCGCCGGCATCTTTGAAGTCATCCTGCCCCGCGCCAATGAGAAGGACATCGCCGAGCTGCCGGACAACATCAAAAAGTCGATGAAGCTGCACTTCGTGGATCAGATGGATGAGGTGCTGCCGCTGGCGTTCACCGGGCCGCTGCCCACGCCGCTGCCCGAGGAGGCCGAAGTGCTCTCCGCCGTGCCGCAGGCCGATCTTTCAACCAGTCTGCCGGCCCCGCAGTAGAGCTTTTTTCAGAGTGCTGAACAGATGTTGTCTCCCACCCTTGAATCAAAAAAACGATTCAAGGATGGGGCGCCCAATGTCCTATTCACATTTGAGCCGAAAATACCCTGAGCGTTCGCTCTCAGATCAGCTCAATGCGCCCGGAGAGTCCCAGCTCTTTCACGATTTTGCCCACATCCTGCGAGTGGCCGCGATCAGCGATGAGCAGTGCGTCCTCAGTATCCACAATGACCAGATTCTCCACGCCGACCAGGGCCACAAACTTGCCGGGGCTGAAGGCGTAGTTGTTTGTCGCATCGATGGCCATGTGGCCCCCGGTATCCGCCACGTTGCCCTCGGCGTCTCCGCGCAGGCGCGTCTCGAACTGGTACTCATAGAGCGAGGCCCAGGAACCCAGGTCGTTCCAACTGAACTCGGCGGGGATGCAGAAGAGGTGAGAAAGATGCTCGCCCTTGGCCGAACGAGGCTCCAGGATGGCGTAGTCCACGGAGATGTTCTCGCACTTGGGATAGGTTTCACGAAAGACCTGTTCAAACTGGGGCGTGCCATAAGCGGCGGCAATGGCCTCCAGCAGGGGAGCGGTCTCCGGCATGTGCTCGCGTATGGCGCTGGCCAGGGTATGAACCGACCACAGGAATATGCCCGAGTTCCAGTAATAATTGCCCGCGGCGACAAAATCGTCGGCGCGGTTCTGGTTGGGCTTCTCGACAAAGCGGCGGACATGGAGGGCAGAGTCGTTGCGCGTGTATTCGCCGGTCTCAATATAGCCGTAGCCGGTTTCAGGGCGGGTTGGCTCAATGCCCAGCACGACAATGTTGTCGTCTTCGGCGGCCGCGGCGATGCCCTTTTGGATGGCCTTGAGAAAGCGCGGCTCATCGGCAATTACATGGTCCGAGGGAAAAATGCCCAGCACCGCATCGGGGTTCTGGCGCTCAATAATCATGGCGGCCAGTCCGCAAGCCGGAGCAGTGTTGCGAGCCACCGGCTCCTGGATGATCTGCGCGGCGGGAACGCCCTCCAACTGGCTGGAAATCTCACGCGCCAGGTATTGGTTGGTGATGACCCAGGTCTTCTCCAGGCCCGCCAGCGGCTTGAGCCGCTCAACGGTTTGCTGAATCATGGAGCGCTGACCATCCATCGCCAGAACCTGCTTGGCATGGGCGCGGCGGGAACGCGGCCAGAAGCGTGTGCCGCTGCCTCCGGCAAGAATTACGGAACGGAAATCAATAGGTTTAGACATCGAAAAAACATCCTACTCGTCAAGCGGTACGTTTGCACAGAGAAGAATAAAACTTTCCGTGTATTTTCTCGCCGTCAACCGGCGCATTCCGTGCGTTGCAAGCCCACGAGGAATAAAACTGGCATTCTGCTGTTCGTTTTTAGTTTCTTCCGGGCGCGGCAGATGGAAGCGCGATGCCGTGGCCGCCGCGATCAAGAGAAAGAGGCGCATGACCGCCCATGGCCAGTAAAGCGCTTCGCCACGGCAATGCGGCTTCAGCGAAGGCCCTGCGCGGAGGATGTGGATTGGGCGGATGGGGCAAACAGGCTCAAGAGGCCTTGGCGGCCTCCTTGGGGTTGACCAGATCGCGCAGTTCCTTGGAAGGTTTGAAGTAGGGCACCTTCTTGGCCGGGACCTCCACGCGCGCTCCGGTCTTGGGGTTGCGTCCGATGCGGGGATTGCGCTGGCGGATGCGGAAAGAACCGAAGCCGCGAATCTCAATCTTGTCTCCACCCTTGAGCGCCGCAATCACTGAATCGAAAATGGTCTCGACGATGACCTCGCTGTCGCGGCGCGACAGATCGCCCACGCCGGTCACCTTTTCCACCAAGTCTGCCTTTGTCATAATCCTCTAGCCTCCGCTCACAGCATAACCGGATTTTCCCCTTTTTTGGCATGAAATACAAGGCCTCTCTGTGGATTTGAGCCTTTTCCTCTCAATAGCTTGGCCGGAAATGCCGCGCGGAGCGAATTGCACAGGCCAACTTCGGCGCCCGGCGTTATGATGACCAGAGTCTTTTCCTGCGATTTTCGCACCCTGGCAAGAGACGGACGCGGGAAGGAGGGCGCGAACATGGTGGACGCTCCAAACAGAAGCGCCGGGCCAAAGTACAGCATCGTGATTCCAGCCTTTAACGAGAGCGCCCGCCTGCCAGCGACGCTCCGGTCAGTGCTGGACTGCGTCCATGCTCGCGGCTGGGATGCCGAGATTATCGTCGTTGACGACGGCTCAACCGACGCAACAGCCGAGGTGGCGCGCGCGGTGGCCGCGACAGCGCCCGAAGTGCGGCTGCTCGAGAACCCCGGCAACCGCGGCAAGGGCTACAGCGTGCGCGCCGGGATGCTGGATGCGCGGGGCCAGGTGGCTCTGTTTACCGACGCCGACCTGTCGGCTCCCATCGTGGAGGCTGAAGGCCTATTCGCGGCCATTGCGCAGGGCGCGCAGATCGCCATCGGCTCCCGTTGGCTCGACAGCAGCTGCCAGACCCAGCGCCAGCCGCTCTACCGCCAGTTCTTTGGCCGCTGCTTCAACGCCGTCACCCGGGCCGTCATGCGCCTGCCCTTCGCCGACACCCAGTGCGGCCTGAAGGCTTTCACCCGCGAGGCCGCCCAGACCGTCTTCCGGCTCCAGACCATTGAGCGCTGGGGCTTCGACCCGGAAATCCTGTTTATTGCCCTCAAGCGCGGCTTCCGCGTGGTTGAAGTGCCGGTCAGTTGGGCGCACGACGAGCGCACCCGCATCAGCTACCTGCGCGATGGATTCAAGATGTTGCAAGAGATCGCTCAGATCCGCTGGAACGCGCTCCTCGGGCGTTATAACCGGCGTGTGACGTAAGGGCCGACATCAACTGCTTGAGTAGTGTAAAATTCGGCTCGTGGACACTGCCCCCGAGTTCGTTCTCCCTTCCAAAAAAGAAGGGCGCAACTGGGTTCCCCTGGTTGTGGCAGCCGTTATCATTTTGTCGATTGCCGCCGTGGTCATCTTCAGTCTGGAACACAAGAATGCCCGCGGCAAGGATGCGGCCCTGGTTGCGCCCATCTCCGCGCCTCTGGACCCCTATGCCGGGAGCCTCTCGCTGACCCGCATCGCGATGAGCGAATCCGGCAACATCTCCGGAGGCAAGGTCACCTACCTCGACGGCCACATTGCCAACCAGGGCGGACGCACCGTCACTGGCGTCACCGTGCAGGTGCTCTTCCGCGATTTCGCCCATGAAGTCACGCAGAACGAGACGCAACCGCTCAAGTTCATCCGCGCGCGCGAACCCTATGTTGATGTCGAGCCGGTTTCCGCGTCCCCGCTCAAGCCTGGCGGCGAACAGGATTTCCGCCTGATCTTCGATACCGTTTCTTCCGACTGGGACGGCGCCTATCCGGAGATTCGCATTCTCCACGTCGAGACAAAGTAACTTCCGCCAAAATTACCGGGTAAAAAATACCCTGCCCTGGCAGAATTTACACACCCGATTTGCTGCGGCAGGCCTGCCGCAGCCGCTTTTCTGCGCCTCCGGACCACGCCAAGTAACACAATCCAAGCCGCATCCTCTTTTTTCTTCAAACCGCAATATCTGGCACGCTTCTTGCTTCCTTCCGGAGAGTGAGTCGGCAAGGCCGCTCACTCCGCGCAACCCTGGCGGAAGAAAAACGTATGGAGGGTATCCACTTTGATGAAAGCCGTCGCAGCATCTCGCAGCTTGTTCCCCCGCCAGTTCGCTCTCGTTTTGCTGGCATCCGCAATCGCACTCCCCACGCTCGCGCAAGAGGGACAGCCGGCGGCAGAGCCGCAGAGCGCTCCGCCTGCCACAGCCGAACAGCAACCCTCGCCTTCCATCAAAACTCCGAAGGAAGGGTTCTGGGGCCGCGTCAATCCCTTCGCGCGCAAGAAGTGGGTCAACGACCGGGTGGACCCGCTCAAGGGCCAGCTCAATGAGCTGGATGAAGTCAACGCCAAAAACGCGCGCGACATTCAGGACGTGGACGGTAGGGCGCAGGCGGGCATCCGCCGGGCCCAGTCCACCGCCGACGGCGCCAACCAGACGGCCGACGCCGCAGGCAACCAGGCGCGGAACGCCGGCAGCCTGGCGCAGGGCGCTTCCTACCGCGTCGATCGATTGAACTCGACCGTTACCGGCCTGGATCAGTACCGCAAGGCGAATGAACTCGATGTTGCATTTCACGGCGGCCAGCCGGTTCTTTCGGCGGCGGCCCGCAGGCAACTGGACGATTTGGCCACGAACCTGAACGGCCGCCAGGGTTACGTGCTGGAGATCGAGGGACATTCTCCCCAGGCCGGCGCGGCCGGCATCCAGAGTTCCGGAAGGCTGGCCGAAGCGGTCAAGCGCTATCTGGTCACAAAACATGCGATTCCCGTCTACCGCTTGCACTCCGTGGCCCTTGGCAACGCTTCCGCCGCGGAGGAGGAGACTGCCCGGCCCGCACGGACCAGCAGCGTACGCATCCGTGTGATGGAAAACAGCCTGGCGGCACAGGAGACCACCTCGTCTCAGAATGCGGCTTCCCCGGCCGGCGCGGAACGGCCTTATTGATCCGGTCCAAATGAATGAGAACAGGGTGCCCCACATCTTCCGCGTTCTGTGCGGAAGATGTGGGAAAGCACAATGCCAATCTTTCGGGCCGAATCAGTAGAACATTTTCATCATTGCCGTAATGTAAGCATTGAGCGATCCCACCCTGGCGACAAGGACAAGAACGTCGCGAGGGTGGGGCACCCAAGCAGCCGTAGCAATTCACAAGGCCCGGAGAACTTGCTTTCAGAATACATTTACTCTGGTTTCGCTCTAGAATCGCTCTGTATGGATTGCTCCAACCCCGCAACCGATCTTCTCCCCGGCGGCAGCCGCTTTCTTCGCGCTTGCCTGCGACAGCCGGTTGACCGCACGCCCGTCTGGTTTCTGCGCCAGGCCGGTCGCTACATGCCGGAGTACCGCGAGGTTCGCAAGCGCCACACACTGATCGAAATCTGCAAGCAGCCGGAACTGGCCGCCGAAGTGACCATCACGGCCGCCGAGAAGCTGGGTGTGGACGCGGCCATCATCTTTGCCGACCTGCTGCTGCCGCTGGAGCCGATGGGCCTCGACTTCGAGTTTCAGGAGGGCCAGGGGCCGGTGGTGCATCACCCCGTCCGCAATGTCAGCGACGTTCGCGCCCTGCAAACGGATCGCGCCGAGGAACTGGCCTACGTCGCTCACGCCATCGAGAAGGTCTCGGCGCACTTTCGCAACCGGCTGGGCGTGATCGGCTTCTGCGGCGCGCCCTATACGCTGGCCAGCTACATGATCGAGGACCGCGACAATCTTGT
>Ga0224525_1000580_pt1 | contig 16683 bp, 10 predicted proteins | sample CFST100metaG_FD_179874 | JGI IMG/M metagenome (GOLD analysis project Ga0224525, IMG submission 179874) | Peat soil microbial communities from Stordalen Mire, Sweden - C.F.S.T100 | ecosystem: Environmental > Terrestrial > Soil > Wetlands > Peat | place: Sweden: Norrbotten County, Stordalen Mire...
TAAAATTCAAAGGGAAATTGGAAGACCGGTTCGGGCATATCCCGGCGCAGACATTGGCGCTGCTGGATACAATCCGCTTACGATGGCTGGCTAAAAAGATCGGTTTTGAGAAACTGATCCTCCGCAACAACCGCCTGGCCTGCTATTTCATCAGCAATGAAGATTCTCCTTATTTTCAATCGCCTCAGTTCACAGCCATCCTCGAATACATCAAGACCAACCCGTCCAACTGCAGGATGAAAGAGGATAAAAACAGGCTGATGCTTATTTTCCGGGAAACCGGGAAGGTCAAACATGCGCTTGAAGCGCTGGAGCAGATACCGGTGGTTAATTAGGCCTTAGGTATTGATCAACTCGCCAACTCACCAACTTGCCAACTCACCAGCTCATAAACTAAAAAAGGACACTGCGTTCTGCAGCATCCTTTTTCCTGATGAGGTTTTATTGTTCTAATTTTTCTTTCCTGTAAGTTTAAAAGCATCCACTTCCCATTTTGCAGCGGAAGAACTCGTTACTCCTGATGATCTGTAACGGAATGCCACATAAATGGTCTGATGGAAAGCTGACAAGTCGATATCCCCGCTGGAGAGCCAGGCACCGCTGTTTGCAGCTGGCAAAGTACATTGCAGGTTAGACCAGGTAGCTGCTGAAGGATCTCCGCTTCCGGTATAATTTGTAGAAATTTTCACTTCAAGTGGGTTTGCAAGTCCGCTGTCGGTATATTTTGTCCAGGTATTGAAGGTTAGAATCGGATTAGTGACGTTGGTAAGATCGATGCCCGGTGAAATAAGCCAGGTTTCGCAGGCAACATTGCCACCATAGCCGTTTGCCACCATCTCAAGGTAACTTCCATCCCAGGTCCAGGGTTTGTTGCTTGCTGGCGTGAATATTACCCAGTCGGGAGGAGATACGTCGAAATTGTTCTGATAGATGACCGTTTGACCGGTATCCACAAAATTCACCAGGTCATTCAGATCGCGGACTAAAAATTCGTATTTGGTGGTAAAAACTGTAAAGATCCCCTGCAATGTACCAATCCCTTGCGGCAACAGATTGTTTGCAAAAGATGCGTAACTGCTGGTATAAAGGATTACACTGTTTCCATCCATGGTGAGCGGATTGCCGAATGCATCACCAACGAGTCGGGAAGTTGTCACACCACCCGTAACAAAAGGCTGGCCTGCATCCGGAAAACGAACTGCAGGGATTGAAACAAGCATATCTATATATTTACCGAAAGGTCCACCATGTAATGGATCAAGGACAACAGGCACCGGTTTTTTACCGGGAAGGCTGTCGAGGAAGATATGAACGGAGGCGACGGAAGCAGGCATCCTCCCGATTGAGCCATTGTAAGGATAACCAAGTTCGAGTGCACCACCATATAATCCGAGATATAAACCTTTGCATTCAATAAACACCCGCTGACCAATTTTATACTGGGTGTAAAGATTCGTTGCGTCAATCTCAACATCAATCCCGCCTGAGTTGTCCTGCAGGAAGAATTTTTTATAGATGTTCCCGGATTCATCATTCCCTACGATAATTCCCTTGATGACGATGTTCTGGGTAATTAATAATGTATCCGGATGGGTTCCGTATAATTTCGCCAGGGTGTCGATCGGAGCATTTGCCGTACCATTATAATGGGGAATATTGATAGGCGGCTCATCAAAATTCTGTTTGACACAGCCTGTCATGATTGCTAAAAATCCAGCAAGAAGACTTATGGATAAAAATACTCCTGATTTTTTTACTGATAAATATTTCATAGTCTCTGATTTTTTATTTTTTGTTTTAAGATTTTTTAGTCGATAAAATTGTATGTTTTAAATCCGGAAACTGATATTCAGGAAGTAAGTTCTTCCGTAATAATACAGGTATTTCGGCGGGAACAGGTCCAGGTTTTTATTTGTGAAATCAAAACGATTCTGCTCGTATCCCCAGCTCTGGATATTGGTGTTGTTCAGGATATTCGTCACGCTAAGATTAATGTTGAAGAAATACTTATACTTGATCCGGATCGATTTCCCTATGGATGCATCAAGGGTAAACCCACTTTTCAACTTAGATTCCTGTGTGATTGTTGCGATCAACGGATCCCCGGGACCAAGGCCGGATATAGCATCAGATGTCCTTCTTTCCGCGGCAAAACTGAGCCAGTTGTTATCATAATAATTGGCATTAATATCGAGGAACCAGAATTTATAATTGTATTTCAGGCCGCCCGACAATGCCGTTTGAGGTGTACTTGGGATATTGAAATTCTTGATGTAAGTTGTGAACGTGGTGTCTGGCATGGATCCGTTGTCATAGGAAATGGTGGTTTGCGGACGGGAAGTATAAATGTATTTTCCGATTGCAGCGACGGCAAAAAAGCTAAGGCTCTTCGTCGCTTTTATCTCAGCCCCGAATTCAACTCCCTGGTGTATCCTGTCGAGGCCTGTCATCATATTATTGACATAGGTACCAGGAAGGGTAACAAAGTTTTTTGTCAATTGATCCTGATAATAACTTACAACAGTTGCACCATCAAGGAACCGTGTGTAATAATAGGTAAGCCTGATATTCAGCCAGGGATAACGCATGATATAACTGGCATCGCCACCGAAAGCGGTTTCACTCTTCACATCAGGAACAACAGTATTCCGGGTTCTCGGGGAAACAAATGTGTTGGAGAAAAAGGGTGCTTTTGTCTCATAAAAGCCGGTAGCCTGCAAATAATGGCGACCTGTAATCTTATAGGTGACACCGCCTTTTATTGCATAATTCAGAAATGAATATTTTTTTGAATCGCCAAATGAATTATCCGGATAACGGCCGTTCCTGTAATTACCGGTACGCCAGAATTCGGTGCCAGTAAGTGATGCCGCAGCAAAGAAGTCAACCTTATTATAGGTGAAGGCTCCCTGTCCCCAAAGGTTGATATCGTTCATATGGGCAACGTAATCGTATCCGAATTTATCGCCCTGGTGGATAACCTTGTTGGGATTATTCAGGTCAAGTTGCCAGCTCGCCGTATCACCGGGAAAATCACTTTTGTTGTACTGGTCGATGTTGACCCAGTAATTTCCACCGAGAAGGTCGTCAAGGAGCTTGTAATGGTGACCATTGTATAACTTGAAGTTCAAACCACCGGTAACGGTAGCATGTGAACTCATTTCCTTATTAATTGTGGTATTGAAGGCAAGCTGACTGGTTTTTGTGACATTATTTTCCACGATATAATTTGCCTGTATCCCTTCCATGTTAGCGAGCTTATTGATCTGGATCAGCTTGTCCCAGTTGATCTGGCGGACATTCACATCATTTTGCCATTGCTCTTTGACCAGTTCCATAGTGGCAGGATCCAGTGGATCAACATAATTCGGGTGGTAACTGGGCAGGTAGCGGTAATAATCCGGGCGCGGGTCCGGGGCATTGTACCAGTTCAGGGAACTCCAGCTGTTGGTCCCGAAAGAATAATTTACAGAAGTAGTCAGCTTTGTTTTTTCATTAATGTTCCAGATGTGTTCCAGGATGAACTCCGGCTCGTTGTTCTGTCTTACCCGGGCATTTCTTACTTTCCCATTTTCGTAACCCCAGTTCGGGTTATAATAATTGGTTCCTGAAAGGTCATATGCTTCCTGTACGGTTGCAGATTGTGTTCCTCTTTTGGTGGGAGCGCCAAAGATGGTCAGAGAGAGACTGTGATTAGTTCCGAATCTTTTCTCTATCGACCCGAAATAACCCCAGGCATCGTAGAATGTTCCCTGCACATAACCTTCCTGTGACCAGCGGCGTGATCCGCTCAACGTAACCGCCCAGCCGTTTTTCATGAGACCGGTTGAATAGGTTAACATGATCCGGTCGCGATAGGTTCTGTTTGTCAGAGAATAGGATAATTTAATCTGCTTACGGTAGTTTGAAGCCCGGGTATCGATGTTGGTCAGACCACCGATGTTGCCGTAAGTATAAGGTGTTGGTTCATTATAATTGTAAACCTGTTTATTTCGCATGGCATCGTTGAGTCCGCCCCAGTCGTTAAAAGTTACACGTCCGTTTTCCGGATCGCTCACATCGGTACCGTTGATCAGCACACCCCGGTTATCGGCATCATATCCCCGTGGGCGGAATGACATCGACCCGAAGATATAGCCGGCAGTCGATGTAAAGATATCATCCGAAGAATGTAACAAACCTGAGATGTTCTGGTCTTTGTTTTCATCTTCCTGGTCCAGTACGATCGTACTGATCTCTGCAATGCCTTCGGGCTCGCCTGCCTTTTTCTTCAATTCTATATTTGGAATGCTGACCGAAAGAGAATTCAGATCAATGCTCGTTTCAAACTTTTCATAATTTTCGCCACTGATGGTTACAGTGTATTTACCAAAGGGGATGTTTTTGATCTCAAAAAATCCTTCATGATCGGTTACGGCGCTCATATTCAGGGTAATGATCTTGACCGAAGCGTTTGAAACTGCTTTCCCGGTGCCACTTTCAGTGATCTTCCCCGAAATTGTTCCATTCTGTGCATTCACGAAGGAAAAAAAGAAAAGGAAAAATCCCAGCAAAGAGAAAAATCTTTTCATAAAAAGAAGTTAGTTAATAGAAAGTTAAAATTAAGTTTACAAACCTAAGCATTTTTTTTCATGTTCTATGAAAATGATCGTAATTTTGAACGTTTAAAAACTACACTGTGAAAAGATTCTCAAAATTTGCGATATTCCTTCTTTTTCCCTTGCTGGCATTTCAGCATCCTGCCATCAATGCCCAGGGAAAACAGGCTAAAGTTGTCTGTGTCGCTTTCTATAACCTCGAAAACCTCTTTGATACCATTGATGATCCGAACACAAATGATGAGGAGTTCACACCCAAAGGTGCAAGCCAATGGAATTCAAAAAGGTATTATACAAAACTGAGTCACCTTGCCGAGGCGATCTCACAGATCGGGGATGAATATACCAAAAACGGGCCTGTCTTTATGGGTGTTTCAGAAGTGGAAAACCGGGCGGTAGTAGAAGATCTGGTCCACACACCTCCGCTGAAGTCGATAGGATACGACATCGTTCATTTTGATTCTCCCGATAAACGGGGCATTGATGTGGCGTTCCTCTATCAACCAAAACTGTTCCATGTGAAATCCACAAAAACCCATACCCTGAAAATGGCAGACACGAGTTTTTATACCAGGGATATTCTTCAGGTTGACGGGTTTCTCGATGGCGAACTGGTACATGTGCTGGTCAACCACTGGCCTTCCCGCAGCGGTGGTGAAAAAGAGAGCGCTCCCAAAAGAAATGCAGCCGCCGACCTTTGCCTGACCGCTGTAAAGGCGATCTATAAAGATGAACCCGATGCCAGGATTATCGTCATGGGAGACCTGAATGATGACCCCGTGGATGAGAGCCTGATGAAGCACCTTAAAATAAAGACAAAACCGGAAAACGTGTCACAAGGAGATCTTTTTGATCCCATGTGGCAGCTTTTCCGTGATGGAGTTGGCTCGCTGGCATACAGAGATAGCTGGAACCTGTTCGACCAGATCATTGTTTCTTCTGCATTGATGGATAAAAAATCAAATAGTTACCGGTATTTAAAAGCAAAGGTCTTCAATAAAAAGTTCCTGATTGAAAAGGATGGTCCCTATGAAGGCTATCCGTTCCGGACTTATTCAGGCGGTGTCTACACAGGTGGCTACAGCGACCATTTTCCGGTTTATCTTTTCCTCGTAAAAGAAATCAGATAAAAGTGAAAATTCCGGAAGGCTGTGTTTTTTTATTCCGAAAGAATGAATTATTTTCGTAGAAAAAATTACCGTTGTGTCTGATAGTCTAGTCATCATCCCGACTTATAAGGAAAAGGACAATATTGAACAGATCATCCTCAAAGTGTTCTTCCTTGAAAAAGATTTTCACATCCTGATCGTGGATGATAATTCTCCCGACGGAACGGCGGATATCGTACGTTCCCTCATGGCTGAATTTCCCGGACGGCTTTTCATGGAAGAAAGAAAAGGCAAACTGGGTCTGGGTACGGCATACATCCATGGGTTCAGGTGGGCATTGGATCACGGGTACGAATTTATCTTCGAGATGGATGCTGATTTTTCGCATAATCCCGATGACCTGCTTCGGCTCTATGATGCTGTAAAAAACAAGGGGGCTGATGTCGCCATCGGCTCGCGTTATATAACTGGTGTAAATGTAGTCAACTGGCCGATGGGAAGGGTATTGATGTCCTATTATGCCTCTGCTTATGTCAGATTTATAACTGGAATGAAGATCCGGGATACCACCGCCGGGTTTATATGTTATACCAGTAAGGTGTTGAAATCCATCCGGCTGGACAAGATCCGTTTTACAGGGTATGCTTTCCAGATCGAGATGAAATTTACTGCCTGGAAACTGGGATTCAACATCGTGGAAGTTCCCATTATCTTCACCGACCGTACCATCGGGGAATCGAAAATGAGCAAAGGAATCTTCAAGGAAGCCATTTTCGGTGTCATCAGCCTGAGGTGGAGAAGCTTCTTCATAAAGTATAAACGACAGGCTTAACGCTTCCTCTTTCCTCTTATCTTTGCACGAGTTTTATTCACTGTGATTATTTCCATGGAACAGATCCTTATTACAGGAGCTAACATCGTTAATGAAGGTAGGATCTTAAAAGGCTCCGTTCTGATCAGGGGCGAGCGGATCGAAGAAGTCATTCCCGCAGGTTCTTACAATCCGGTTCTGGAAGATCACGAAAACATTGAACTGATCGATGGCCATGGAAAATTCCTGCTTCCGGGTGTGATTGATGACCATGTGCATTTTCGCGATCCGGGACTGACATACAAAGGCGACCTATACACTGAAACCAGGGCAGCAGTGGCCGGTGGCGTTACTTCCTTTATGGATATGCCAAATACCAGTCCCCAAGCCATTACTCTCGGGATCCTGGAAGATAAATACAAACTGGCTTCACAGAAATCCCTTGCTAATTATTCCTTTTTTCTTGGCGCTACCGATCAAAATCTGGTGGAGATAAAAAAAGCAGATCCTTTAAAGATCTGTGGCGTGAAAGTGTTTTTGGGCGCGTCAACGGGGAATATGCTGGTAGATGATCCGGTGGCATTGGAAAAGATCTTTACAAATTCACCGATGATCGTCGCTATCCACAGCGAAGATGAAGGGATGATCCGGAAAAATCTGGCTGTTTTCAGGGAAAAATACGGGGAACAGATTCCCGTCGAGGCCCATCCTCTTATCCGGAGCAAAGAAGCCTGTTTTGCCTCAACGAAAAGGGCAGTGGAACTTGCCACGAAACACAATACCCGGCTCCATGTACTTCATCTTTCTACTGCAAAAGAACTTGAACTATTCAGGAACGATATCCCCTTAAAAAATAAGCGGATCACAGCAGAGGTGTGTGTACATCATTTGTGGTTCGACGACCGTGATTATGCACGGCTTGGTTTCCGGATCAAATGGAACCCGGCCATTAAAACTGAAAAAGACAAAGAAGGCCTTTTTAAAGGACTTCTGGAAGGCAAGATAGATATTATCGCTACCGATCATGCACCTCACCTGGAAGAAGAAAAGGCCCAGCCTTACCTGAATTGTCCTTCGGGCGGACCATTGATCCAGCATTCGCTGGTGATCATGCTGGAGTTTTTTCACCTGAAAAAAATCCCCATCGAAATGATCGTGGAAAAGATGTGCCATGCCCCGGCTATTTTATATCGCATCAAAGATCGAGGATTTATCCGGAAAGGATATTTTGCTGACCTTGTGCTGGTAGATCCCAATGCTCCCTGGACAGTTTCGAAAGAAAATATCTTGTACAAATGCGGCTGGTCGCCTTTTGAGGGAACGACATTTTCATCCCGTATAAGCCATACTTTTGTCAACGGGAATCCCGTTTACAAAAACGGGCGATTTGATGAACGACACCGGGGAAAATGTCTTGAATTCAATACCTGAAACAAAATCGCTAAAAATAAAAATTAGAAAAGCCAATCATACCGGATTATGAAAAAACAGTGTTTGATGTCCCTGCTTGTGATCTTTGCAATTATTTCCTGCACACACGAAACCAAGATTATGGAAGAAACTTACCCCAATGGATCCCCGAAACGGGAATGCATTTATCAAGGTAAAGATGCTTCCCGGGAGCTGATCAGGGAAACCACCTGGTATCCCAATAAAAAGGTCCAGATGTCAGGGGAATTCAAAGAGAAAAAGCGCAATGGGAAATGGATCTATTATTATGAAAACGGGAATGTTTGGAGTGAAGGTTTTTTTAAAGACGGGAAAAGTGATGGAAAAAGGACTACATATTATGAAAATGGCATGATCTTTTATGAGGGATATTACCAGGAAGACAGGCGTGTGGGTATCTGGAAATTTTATGATGAAAAAGGAACCCTGGTGAAATCAGTTGATTATAACAAAGAATTAAACAAGGACCAGAAACCCTCCTTATAAAATAAAAAAAAGAGGCAACTCCGTTGGAATGGCCTCTTTTGTTATATCCCGGATGTTAGTTAACCACGATCACCAGGTATCTTACATTACTCCAAAAAGCCTTGTAGTCGATTATCTGAAGAGACTGTACGATTTTTTTATCGCCAACCAGTTTATAGGAAGAAGTTGGATGATTGGAAATAACCTTCGCTTTTTTACTGAGGATGGAAACCTCCGATAGTTTACGGATATCCACCTTTGTGAAAAGAGCCTTGTTGAAATCGGATAGCAGTTTGCCGCCTTTACCGATGACCCCATTCTTTTTCAGATCTTTTTCCGTGCCAACGACATAATAGGCTGTATTCAAAGCAGCCTCCTGTTGGGCAAGTGTCTGTTGCTGTTCGTTAAGCTTGCCCGATTGTGCCTTTACCACGTTTGAAAGTGTATCAAGACGCAAGTTAGCCGTTTCAATGATAATATTCAGTTTGGCAAGCTTATCACGGAGGGCTTCGATCTCTACATTCCTTTCTGCGATGTCTTTCTGCAAGCGGTCAACAAGTTTCTGGAGTTCAGTTACCTTCATATTGCTGGCTTTCAGCTTATGGGTAAGGTCAGAGAGTTCCTTTTTGTTTTTCTCCATCAGTATGTAAATCGAAGTAATGTCGGTTCTAATCTGGTCTTTGGCAGAGAGTTTCAATTCACCGCTTTTATTGGTGCTGAGGTTGATGATGTTTTCTTTCATTTTAATCGTATCCAGAGTTCCCTGGATATCATTCACTGTAGCAATAAATTCGTTGATGGCTTCATCCTTTTGCATGGTCTGAGCCATAAGGCTGTCATTTTTTGCCTTCATAGCTTCTGCTTCTTTTTTGGCAGCCCTGCCGCAAGCAAAGAGAACAGGGATTAATAAGAGAATCAAATACTTTTTCATCTTGTGCAAATTTTAATTTAGTTTTAATAAGCGGCAAAATTACGAAGAAAATCAAGGTTTTGTATACCTAAACAGAAAAATCTTTTATTTTACCATACGGAAATCGTCCAAACTCCGTTTCCTGATGATAAATTGTTAAGGATTTTATAGATCGATAGAAAATGAAAAGATACCCAAGGATAGTGTTGAAAAAAGGCAAAGAAGCCTCCCTGAAACGTTTTCATCCCTGGCTCTTTTCCGGAGCCATAGAAAGAACGATCGGCTCCTGCGTTCCAGGAGATATTGTGGAGATCTATTCCATTTCCCATGATTATCTTGCTACCGGACATTTCCAGGATGGTTCCATTGCAGTTAAGTTATTTGCTTTTCAGCAACAGGAAATCGATTATTCCTTCTGGAAAGAAAAGATTTCAAGAGCCTATCGGTTAAGGACTGTCCTCGGACTGACCTCTTCATCCTCAACAACAGCTTATCGTCTCGTTTTTACGGAGGGCGATGAACTTCCGGGGCTTATTATTGATTGGTATAACGGGATAGCTGTATTTCAAACCCATAGTCTTGGCATGCATTTGATCAAACCCGACCTGGTCAATATCCTGAAGGAGATCTATGGCGAAAGGTTAAAGGCAGTTTATGATAAAAGTGCCGAAACAACCTTGCTTTCCGCCCCACCGTCAAAGGAGGAAGGTGAAAGAGTAAGGCTCAACCGGGTTGAAGATGGTTACCTCTTCGGCCTCTCACAGAAAGGGTTAATCACCGAAACCGGACATATCTTTTCTGTTGACTGGGAAAGAGGTCAGAAAACGGGATTTTTTCTTGACCAGCGGAGTAACCGTATGTTTGCCCAGTTTTATGCACAGGATAGAAAAGTGTTGAATGCGTTTTGTTATTCGGGAGCATTTTCTGTATATGCTCTCAAAGGTGGTGCCACCCTGGTACATTCTGTTGACAGCTCTAAACAAGCCATTGAGTGGACAAAAGAAAACCTGGCGTTGAACGGGATCGACCGCGCACGGCATGAATCTTCGGTTGCCGATGTCAAGAGGTTCCTCGTTCAGTCAACCGCTACCTATGATATGATCATCCTGGATCCGCCTGCATTTGCAAAGCACCACAACATCACACACAATGCGCTCCAGGCCTATATCCATATCAATTCCGAAGCAATAAAAAAAGTGAACCCGGGAGGCATCCTGATGACCTATTCCTGTTCACAGGCCATCAGCCGCGAGATGTTTCGCTCGGCAATCCAGGCGGCAGCCCTCGAAACCGGTCATAAAATCCGGATCCTTCACCATCTTTCGCAGGGCCCCGATCATCCCGTAAGCATCTACCACCCGGAAGGCGAATACCTCAAAGGCCTGATTCTCCAGGTTGATTAAAGATATTTATTTAGTGTTTTTCACTTTTTATTTTTTATTTTTCATTCTTCATTCAATTATAAGGTTCAATCTCAAATAAAAACACCATAATATACTTTCTGTTAAAAAAGAAGATTTAATTTTGCGAAGCTTTGTTGAAATCTCAGCATAAATAATCATACATGAATCAGTACAAAAAATTGAACAACACCATCGGTTGGCTGGTTTTTGCCATTGCCACTGTAGTTTATTTTCTGACCATCGAGCCCACCGTAAGCTGGTGGGATCCGGGCGAGCATATCGCAACAGCTTATAAACTCCAGATCGGGCATCCGCCGGGAGCACCGACATTCCAGCTGATCGGACGCATTTTTGCCTTGTTTGCCTTTGGAAATACAGCAAAGGTGGCACTGCTGATCAATGCCATGCTTAGCCTCTCCAGCAGTTTTACTATTCTCTTCCTCTTTTGGACCATCACCATGCTTGCCAGGAAGATCATCGTAAAAGACGGAGAGATGACCAAAACCAGAATGTGGACCATCTTTGCCGCAGGATTTGTAGGCTCAATGGCATTCACTTTTTCTGATTCCTTCTGGTTTTCGGCAGTGGAAGCCAACGTTTTCGGGATGTCGTACCTCTGCACCGCGATTGTTTTCTGGGCCATACTGAAATGGGATGAAGTGGCGGATGAAAAACACCACTATCGCTGGCTGATCTTCATTGCTTTCATGATCGGGCTTTCGATCGGGGTACACCTGCTCAACCTGCTGACCATTCCTGCCCTTACGCTGGTATTCTATTTCCGGAAATTTAAAACCACGCGGTGGGGAATTGTCTTTGCATTACTGGTTTCCTTCGTAATCACGGCTTTTATCATGTATTTCCTGATCCCCTGGATCCCAAAACTAGCCGGGACCTTTGAGTTGTTTTTCGTCAACTCTTTTGGTCTGCCTTTCAATTCCGGAACGATCATCTATTTCATTTTACTGTTCGGGTTGATCACCTGGGGACTTATTTACACCCGAAGGAATGGCAAGCCTGTTCTGAATACGGTCCTTCTCTCCCTCGTCTTTATGCTGATCGGCTATTCCACTTTTATCGGGCTTGTGATCCGATCAAATGCCGGCACCCCAATAAACGAGGATACCCCAAAGGATGCCATCAGCCTGGTTTCGTTCCTTAACCGGGAGCAATACGGAACCTGGCCCTTCCTTTATGGAGCTTACTATACAGCTCCGATAGTCGATGTGGAGGATGGGTCACCGGTGTATAAAAGAGATGACAAAAGTGGAAAATACATCGTTATTGATGACCGGAAGGGAAGCATTTATGTTTACGATTCCAGATTCACTACTCTTTTCCCGAGGATGTGGAGCACCAGCCGAAAAGGAGCTGCTGAATTTTACAAAGAATATGGAGGTCCCGGGGTGCCCATTTCGGTTACCGCCCAGGATGGGACTCAACAGACCATATACAAACCCACATTCCTGGAAAACCTGAAGTTTTTCTTTTCATACCAGGTAAGATGGATGTATTTCCGTTATTTGATGTGGAATTTTTCAGGAAGGCAGAATGATGTGCAGGGGACAGGGCCTAATGATATAAAGAATGGCAACTGGATCACGGGGATTCCGTTTATTGATAAAATGTGGTACGGGCATGCCATGTCGGGAATTCCTGAAGGTCTTCAGAACAAAGCTACGAACAAGTATTACCTGCTTCCTTTTATTCTCGGTCTGATTGGGATTTATTTCCAGTTTAAAAACGACTACCGTCGGGGCTTCGTGGTTGTATTCCTATTCCTGATGACCGGTCTGGCCATCATCACCTATCTTAACCAGCAACCTTATGAACCCCGGGAGCGTGATTATTCCTATGCGGGATCGTGTTATGCGTTTTCCATCTGGATCGGGATCGGTGTTTTGTCCCTGATCGAACAGGTGAATAAAAAACTGAAATTAAAGGAATCCCTTGCCATTGGTGTTGTTGCTGTTCTTGCAACACTTCTGGTTCCGGGCATCATGGCACAGCAGAATTGGGATGATCATGACCGTTCAGGAAAATTTGCAACCCGAGACTTTGCCGGCGATTACGTCAATTCCTGCGATAAAAACGCCATTCTCTTTACCAATGGAGATAACGACACCTTCCCGCTCTGGTATAGCCAGGAGGTAGAAGGAAAACGCACGGATGTAAGGGTCGTGAACCTGGAACTGGCTTCCGGTTCCTGGTACATTGACCAGATGTTCAACAAAGCCTATGATTCAGACCCCTTACCTTTCTCCTTATCAAGGGAGCAATACCAGCCAGGCTCCAATGATGAGATTTCCTATTACGATTTTGGGATCAAAGGAAACATCGAATTATCTGACTTTATCGGGTTCATTAAAAGTGACGACCCCCGAACTTATATGACTACCCAGGGCGGCCAGAAAGTCAAGGTTTTTCCGACCCGGAACATCAAACTTACCGTTGATAAGGAAGCATGCCTGAAATATGGAATTGTGCCTCCTTATTTTAAGGATAAAATGGTAGATTCGATTTGTTGGACCATCAAAAAGAATTGGCTTACAAAAAATGATATTATGAATCTGGATATTATTGCCACCAACAAATGGAAACGCCCGATCTGTTATTCAGCGCCCTCCAGTGTCAAAGATTATTTTAATATTGACGAATTCTGCATGATTGAAGGCTGGGTATATAAATTCATGCCGGTAAAGGCCGACCCGGAGGATTATATTCCCGGAATGGGTGGTGTTGATGCCTTGAATTCGTACGACATCCTGATGCACAAATCGGCATGGGGAAATGTGAATGATCCTCATGTGTACATCGATCCTGAAACACGGAATAATGCTTACCGGCCAAAAACCAACATCCTGCGCGTTGCACAGTCGCTGATTCATCTTGGGGAGAAAAAGAAAGCCATGGAACTGATGGATTTGTTCTTCAAGTATTTCCCCTATCAGAAATTTTCAGTGGATATGGATGATGCTATTTTTGCCAATCTCTATTATAAAGCAGGGGAAGTAGAAAAGGCAAATAAAATGATTGAAATGATTGCGAAAGTTTATAGTGACAACCTGGAATATTATTATTCCTTCACCGGGTGGTTTGCAGATCGTTATAAAGATGATATCCAGAATTCCATGGAGATGCTCCATAGCTTACAAATGCTGGCCACACAGAATAACCAGGACAAGCTGGCAAAAAAAATGGAAAGCATTTTTAACCGCGAGGCTGGTAAGTTTAAACAATAACCCTGTTCCGATCATTGTTAGACGCGTCGAACCTCATTAATTTATGAAGAATTGCAACGCAATCAGCTTCTGTGAGAAGCAGCGAACCTCAACGATATAGTTCTTTTGAAACAATGCAAATTCCGGAATAGGTGGGTGTTTCAGCACCAGCATTAGCAAGATACCCAATACCGAAATTTTCTTTTTCATTGTCGTCATAAAACACCACTAAAATAGGAAAATTAATCCTTTAGCCCGCCAGGAAATAATTTCTGGTAGAAAGGGTACCGTTTGATGTGAACGGATGATGATTCCCTGCTGCCGAAGCATGACAGCAAAGTTTTCTGCAATCAGGCAAATCATTTGCGGCAATTTGAATATATCCGGGCATCGGCGCATCACTAATAACTCCAACCTTTTTCCGTTCATAATAGAAATGCCAACCCTGAGATAAAGTTGGCATTTCATCTTTTATGACCACTATTGTGGTTTGGCGGAACGAAGGTGCCGCCGTTTTTGCTCCCTGTTCAAGCAGGTGGCTGACATTCAAGTCAACTCTAATAACCAATCAAATATAGCCGAAAGAAGTCATGCATTGTTAATGTTTTGACAAATTTTATGAACAGCAAGGGGTTAAAAAGTCTTAGAACACAACTTTTTACGGCTCTCATTCTATAACTAACCCCAATCAGGAAGGTGAAATCGTTTTAGTATAATATAATCCATCCATATATTTAATTTAATTCCATCCCCCATGAAAAGTTTATTTATTTTGGTAATAGCAGCTCTCTCAATTCTAACATTTTCCTGTCCTTAGCGGACATACCTGCCTGCATTTCGAGCAGGTATATATATCCCAGCCTCTTGGGTGTTCAAGCGTTGAGAATTCCCTGCATTGCTTTTGATTTACGGTAACGCTGTCCAACGCTTCCACTGGACACGCATCAATGCACAGATTGCAATTGGGCGGGCAAGCGAATTCATCTACGATGGAATCGGGATCAACGGCAGCATCAATGAGAATCGCCCCGATATAGACTATATTCCCAAGTTCCCTGTTTATCAGCAGGGTGTTCCTTCCCAGAATCCCCAGCCCGGCATTGTAGGCGGCGTGCCGCATCGAAATGATACCCATGCCGTGCTTGTTCTCAGCATCCCAGTGAAGGTATGGAACATCCGTTGGAACGGGAACAGCATGGACGCCTTCTTTTTCAAGGGATAAGCAAAGAGATAAACCGATCTTGTCCAAGGCGTCGTAAAGAAGCTGGGCGGTGTGGGTGTAAACAACAGGGTTCTCTGCAATAATCACATCGGACGGCATCCGTTTGAGAAACACAACAACCGATTTGCACCTGCTGTAAACATCCCGTGGATGAAAACCGATCGGAGCTTCGTCAAACCGTTCAGTACTGGCAATACCGCATCGGTCGGCGCCGAGTTCTATGGCTATGGATTTTATTTTTTCTGTTGCAAGCATTTGAATGGTCAATGAAAAAATGCAGCACTGCACTGCAAGACATCAAATTTAATGTAAAAGTTAGATTTCATTGACTTATTTGAAATAAATCTGGTTGACCTTCTTCTTATCTTGCAATGAAATCACCTGAGGAGGAACTATCTCAAGATATATGGAAGTTTCAAAAGAAATATGAAAATGGCTGGTTTAAATCACGGTATGCTTTTACGACGATTTCTTTGTCTGTGTGAGCCTTTAAAAAAACCGACATAATGACTTGTTTTCTGAAATTTTTCCTTACTCGATTTCCTTACTCCGTGAGGTCAAGGCTTAATAATTAATTCCTCGCTCACTTCCGATATTCAAATGGCAATATCGTAAAATGTAAAATGGCAAAACAGTTTTCACCATTTCGCCATTTCACTATTTCACTATTTGATTTGTAGCGGGGACAGGATTCGAACCTATGACCTTTGGGTTATGAGCCCAACGAGCTACCTCTGCTCCACCCCGCACTATATTTTTATTTACCTTTGTTTTTTCTTTGGGAGTACAAAGATAGAATTTGTTTCCTTGTTCTCCAAATTTTCACCAATTAAATCCAATGGCCCATAAAGCGGGATTTGTTTCCATTATCGGTAGTCCGAATGTCGGGAAATCCACCCTGATGAATGTCCTGGTTGGCGAAAAGCTTTCGATTATCACACATAAAGCTCAAACCACAAGGCACAGGATCATGGGAATATTCAGCGGCGAGGACTTCCAGGTAGTTTATTCCGATACCCCCGGGATCCTGAAACCGCATTACCTCCTTCACAAAGCAATGCTGTCGGCCATCTATTCCTCCATTGCCGATGCAGATGTCATCCTGCTTGTTACAGAGATTGGCGAGAAATTTGCCCATGAGGAAGTCCTTCAACAACTCAGGGATAACAGAAAACCGGTAATTGTTATCATCAATAAAATTGACCTGGCTGACCAGGAAAAAGTGGAAGCCGCCATCGAAGACTGGAAAGTCCGCCTCGACCATGCCGATATTATTGCCATCTCAGCGCTTCATTGTTTCCATACCGCCCTCGTTTTCGATACCATCCTGAGACATTTGCCGGAATCCCCGGAATATTTCCCGAAGGAAGAACTTACCGACCGTTCCCAACGGTTTTTTATCTCGGAGATCATTCGCGAGAAGATCCTGCTGAATTTTTCGCAGGAGATCCCCTATAGTGTGGAAGTTGTCGTGGATTCTTTCAAGGAAGAAGAA
>Ga0224525_1000585_pt1 | contig 16599 bp, 12 predicted proteins | sample CFST100metaG_FD_179874 | JGI IMG/M metagenome (GOLD analysis project Ga0224525, IMG submission 179874) | Peat soil microbial communities from Stordalen Mire, Sweden - C.F.S.T100 | ecosystem: Environmental > Terrestrial > Soil > Wetlands > Peat | place: Sweden: Norrbotten County, Stordalen Mire...
GGGGTCGCCCTGCTAGGAAAGGTGGGGGCTGTTGGTAGTCCTTAAAGACCATCGGGACTGTGACCTCGTTCGGAGGGAGTCGTAAGCCCGACGAACGGAATAGCTCTAAGCTCCGCAAGGAGCTTTTTAATTTTGAAATATTTCTGAGTTATCACTTCTTTAGTTGATGTTTTCTGAAAATTTTCAAAAACTTGAGAACGGATTCAACATTCCCGATCGTTTTGTTTAAAAAATCGTTGTTTGTTAATCGATTACAGTGGGAAATCATATTTAAATTCGTGAAAACGAACCTCAACCCCCCAAAATAAAAAGTTAATATTTTTAACTGAAAGCGCTTCCAAACGCTTTTTATTCATTTTACGAAAAACAAATATTGACATGTTTTCAAGCAATCCTACAATCCCGTTTATCGAAGGGAAACTCTTCAGCAGCGCCCTTCGGTAGAACAAATAAACAGGCATTTGTTATGAATGGAAAGACGCTGATGTATGTTTTGAAGCGCATCGGGATGGCAGTCCTGACTATTTTTGTTGTGGTCAGTTTCACCTTTTGGTTTATGCAACTCATCCCAGGCGGTCCTTTCACTTCGGAAAAAGCGGTATCCGCGACGACTTTGGCGGCCCTTAAGGCCAAGTACGGATTGGACAAACCGCTCTTCATCCAATACCTCATTTATATTTGGCGGTCTTTCACTTTCGACTTCGGCCTTTCGATGAAGCAAACGGGCATGAATGTCAACGACATCATCTCCGATGGCATGAAATACAGTTTCCCCATCGGTCTCATCGCTACCGTAATCTCCCTTATTTTTGGGACTTTTTTTGGTTCGATTGCCGCCGTTAAGCGGGGAAGCTGGATCGATCACGTCATCATGGTCGTTTCTTCGGCTTCCGTAGCTTTCCCGAGTTTTGTCATCGCGACATTTTTGCTTTATTTCCTCGCCTTGAAACTTGGCTGGTTCCCTACCAATTATGTCAGCGGCGGCAATCAGGCTTTTATTCTTCCGGTCATCACTTTGGCTCTCTACCCTTCGGCTTATATCACCCGATTGTCGCGCAGCGCTACTTTGGATAGTTTGGGGAGCGATTATATTATCACCGCGCGGGCCAAAGGCGCCTCCAAAACGCGCGTTCTTTTTGGTCATGTCATGAAGAACTCGTTGGCCCCCACCGTAACCTATGCCGGGCCGATGTTCGCCGGAATTATCACTGGATCCCTCGTGGTCGAGCAAATCTATCAGGTCCCGGGCATCGGAGCGGCTTTTATCAATTCCATAACCGGCCGTGATTATTCTCTTGTCATGGGCACTACCGTCGTTTTAACGGATCTTATCGTTCTGATGACGTTGGCGAGTGACCTTCTCTATAAAGTCGTGAACCCCAGGGTGGAATTGGAGTAACTTATGAAACTTGGTGAAAAACTTCCATTCCCCGCCAGCCTTCAGGTCGACTATGAGCGCCCCAGTATTTATCATTTGGACGATTATGGCAAAAAAACCAAAGAGGCGACCAAAGACGAAAAAGCAGCTCAGGAGAAAATGCGGCCCTCTACTTCTTTCTTCCGGGATTCTGTCAAACGCTTTCTTCATAATCCCGTGGCCACAACTTGTTTCGTGATCATGATCCTTCTCATTCTCACAGTGATTATCATGACTTTCGTCGATCCTTATAAGTACGATCATCAGCTGTCAGAGGACGCCTATGACGGTACTTATAACTATCTTTTGCCATTTCAATATAGCGACACCGAGAAAGCCTTGATCGCTCAAGGCCAGTATGTCTTTCCCCACATTTTCGGAACCGACGGCGCAGGCCGCGACTTTTTCGCGCGTGTTTTGTGCGGGACCGCCGTTTCTCTTTGCGTCGGGTTCTTCGCCGCCGTCATCGTTCTTGTAATCGGTTCGGTTTATGGTTCCGTTTCCGGCTATTTAGGCGGCAAGGTCGACCTTATCATGATGAGGATCGTCGATGTTATTTATTCGTTGCCAGACATCGTTCTCATCATTCTTATTTCTGTGGTTCTCCATCAGGCCTTCCTAACGGCAAACATTGGCATCTTTACCAAACTCGGTCCTGGGATGGTCTCGATTTTCATCGTCTTCGCGTTGCTTTATTGGGTCGGCATGGCCCGTTTAGTCAGAGGCCAGGTTCTCTCCCTTAAGGAACAAGAGTACGTTTTGGCTTCCCGCTCCATCGGCGGAAGCCCATGGTTCATCATCAAGAAGCACCTCTTGCCCAACAGCATGTCAGTCATCATCATTTCGGCGGGGCTCGAGATTCCGAGCGCCATTTTCACCGAATCCTTCCTTTCGTTCTTGGGTTTGGGCGTTAATGCCCCAATGGCCTCGTTAGGAAGCTTGGCGAGCGAAGGCGAGCCCTCAATTAGGGCCTATCCTTATTTGATTTTCATTCCCGCTATAACCATTTGTTTTATCGTGTTATGCCTTAACCTCATCGGCGATGGCTTGCGTGACGCTTTCGATCCGAAGCTCCAGAGGTAACGGATATGGCAGAAGAACAGCATTTATTGGTCGTTAGCAATCTCAGGACCTCTTTCCGGGTTCCGGCTGGCGAAGTTCGCTCCGTCGCCGGGATTTCCTTTTCCGTCGACAAAGGCAAGATCCTTGGCATCGTCGGAGAGTCGGGCTCGGGAAAATCCGTGACCGCTTCTTCCATCCTCCAGATTTTGGTCTCATCCGGAAAGATTAAGGAAGGTTCCTCCGTCGTTTTTGAGGGTGAAGAGCTTGTGGGGATGAAGGAAAAAGAACTCCGCAAGATCAGGGGCGATAAGATCGCCATGATCTTCCAGGACCCCATGACGGCTCTCAACCCCGTTTTCACGATTGGCCATCAAATGGAAGAGGTCATGCTCCTTCATAAGCGGAGCCGGTTAGATGTTTTGATTGATCCGCAGAAGCGACAGTTGCGCGATGACGAGACCGCCTTGACGCGCCTATTGGCCGCTCGGAAAGACCTTGAAGACACAGATCCCGCTTTTAAAGAGAAAGCCGAAGACTCTTTTAAAGGCGAGAAAGATTTGAGAGCTAAAATCGCTCAGGACAAAGTCAATCTTGAGGTCGGAGAAAAAGAGGCCAAAGCCCAAGCCGAATACGAAAAAACGGTCGCTCGCGATAAATATCACTATGAGTTCAAGAAGCTTTTGTTCGCTCTTAAAAACGCTTTCCGAGGCGGCACCATCGGAAAACACCAGGAAGCTTCTCGTTATTCCAACGAAAAGCAAGCCGCGCTGCGTCTGGAAACCAAGCATGTCAAAGAGAAAGCCGCCTTGATTTTCGCCGATTCCAAGCGTCTTCACATCCAAGAATGGGCCGAAGCCGTTAGGCCTTTTAGAGCCGAATTCGTTTTGGCGGGGACCTCTTCTGCGCGCCGTCGGGCCCTTAAAGAGCAAATCGTTGCCCTCGACAAGAAATATTCTGCCATCGTCAAAGCCGACCAAGCGGCCTACGAGAAGACCATGAAGGAAGTCAGCGAGATCTATGCCAAGGCCCTCCAGGATCTCAAAACCGAGCATAAAGCCCGCCTCAAGCAAATGAGAGTCCACCGCAAAAAGGCCATCAGAATGGCTTTCGCCGATCTCAAAGATAACTATGAGACTTATCGTGCCTCTTTTGGCGTAACGCGATATAGCGCGAAAAAGCGGGCGGTCGCAATGCTGGCTCTCGTTGGCGTCAATGAACCCGAAAAGCGCATGAAACAGTATCCGTTTGAGTTCTCTGGGGGCATGCTCCAGAGGGTCATGATTGCCATGGCCTTGTTGTGCGATCCGGATCTTCTCATCGCCGATGAGCCCACCACCGCCCTCGATGTCACCATTCAGGCTCAGATTCTTGAGCTCATCAAAGACATTCAGAAGAAACTCGGCATGGGTGTCATCATCATCACCCACGACCTTGGCGTCGTCGCTCAGGTTTGCGACGAAGTCGAAGTCATGTATGCCGGCCGCATCGTCGAAAGAGGGACCGTCGACGAGATCTTCTACAATCCGAAACACGAATACACCAAAGGCCTTATCGCCTCGATTCCAGGCCAAGATGCCGTAAAAGGAAGAAAGCTTCACCCCATCGAGGGAAACCCCGTCGATGTCTTTGCCCTTCCGAAAGGCTGTTCTTTCGGCCCCCGCTGCGAGAAATGCATGAAGATCTGCTTGGAGCGTTATCCGGCTGAGCGGGAAATTTCCCCCATTCATTATTCGTCTTGCTTTTATTCCGCCGTCGAAGATGTGAAGGCTGGAAAACTGAGCAAAGAGGATTTCGTGGCCCATATGAACCTAAGTTTCGTCATCGATTCTGCCAATATGCGCCAACCCAAAGAAAGCCGTCTCAAACAATTCGTCAAATGGACCCTGCTGAAGGTTAGTTTCCAAAAAGCCCAATCCGACCCCAAAGCGACGCCCGAAGATAAAAATAACGGAAAGGAGGCCAAGTGAGATATGGTCGATGAAGCAAATGTCGCCAAAATTCCCTTCGAAGCCGAGACTCACAAGGCCCGCAAGGAAACCCCGATTCTTGAGGTGCGCCATCTCAAGATGTATTTCCCGACTCGAATCGGTTTTCTCAAGACGAAGGATCTTAAGGCCGTCGATGACGTTTCTTTGACCGTTAAACGCGGTGAGACCTTAGGTATCGTCGGAGAATCGGGATGCGGGAAAACGACGCTCGGTCGTACGATCCTTCATTTGTATAAACCCACGGCCGGCACTGTTATTTTTGATGGCCGTCCCATTAAAACCAAGAAGGATATTGCCTATTTGCATCTGCATGCTCAGATGGTTTTCCAAGACCCCTATTCGTCGTTGGATCCGCGCATGACCATTGAAGATATCATTGCCGAGCCTTTGGACGCCCACAAAAAACTCTTCAAAGAGCAGCCTTTGATCATCAAGGAAAAATTTGCCAAACTTATTGAAGATGCGGACGATTCTAAGAAAATCGAAGAGCTTAAAGCGGCCGAAGCTGAAGAACTGAAATTGGCCTCCAAATCTTACAAGGAATGGCGGCACGAAAGGGTTCGTTCCCTGATGTCCACCGTTGGTCTTTCGCCCGAGCAAGCAACCCGCTATCCCCACGAATTCAGCGGAGGCCAGCGTCAAAGAATTGGCATCGCTCGATCCTTGGCCCTTAACCCTGAACTTGTGGTTTGCGATGAACCAGTATCCGCTCTTGACGTCTCCATTCAAGCCCAGGTGCTCAACACCTTCGAGGAACTCCAAGAAAAATTGGGGCTCACCTATATCTTTGTTGCTCACAACCTTTTGGTTGTTAAGCATATATCTGACCGCATCGCGGTCATGTACCTCGGACACGTGGTCGAGTTGGCAGAAAGCAAAAAGCTTTTCGAGGAGCCGATGCATCCGTACACGGTATCACTCCTTTCAGCCATCCCGGTCCCGGATCCAAAGTCAGCCCGAAAGAACGAACGCGTCGTTCTCAAAGGGGATATTCCAAGTCCGCTTAATGCACCAAGCGGCTGCCCGTTCAGAACACGATGCCCCTTCGCCAAGGATGCCTGTGCCTCGGCCAAAGGAACTCCTGTTCTCCGGGAAGTCCGCAAAGGGCACTTTGTGGCATGCCTATTCCCGCTTCAAGCCGGAAGGACAGGTATGTAAATTGGGCATCGCCCAAGAAAGGAAATACGAAAAACTATGAAAAAGAAATTTGCGTTTGCGTTTCTTATTCTAGCCCCCATCGTTTTGGCCAGCTGCGGAAATACTAGCAGTTCCTCGGCCGTTGCTAGAAATGGCGCCTTTACCGTTTGCATTGCCTCCGCTCCTACCACAATCGATCCAGGTCTTAATTCCTCCGTCGATGGTGGAACTTACGACAGTCACCTTTTTGAAGGCCTCTATCGCTGGAGCTACACAGGAACTTATCCGAATGGCGCCATTGAACTCGTCCCTGGTCTCGCCAAAGCGGCCCCGGTCGAGGTTGATAACGCCGATGGAACCGTCACTTTCACTTACACCTTACGCGATGGTTTGAAGTGGAGCGATGGAACCTCTCTCACCGCCGGTGATTTTGTTCGCACCTGGAAGAGAAACGTCAATTCCACCACTGCCTCCTCCTACGCCTACCTTTTCGAAGCCGTTAAGGGTGGCGCAACCGCTGAGACCGAACCCGATGGTGCCTCTCTAGCCGTCAGCGCGACCAACGATACGACTCTTGTGGTCACCTTGGCTACCCCAATCACTTATTGGAACGAACTGACTGCCTTCCCGACTTTCTCACCCGTCCCTGCTTCAGCTGATGCGGCTGGAACCTGGGTCGCCCCGACGAACGCCGCGAACATCGTCACCGACGGACCAATGAAGATCAAAGCCTACGACTCGACTAAGCTCGAGCTCGTACCGAACCCCAACTACTACGATCCGAGCCTTGTCAAAGCCACGGACATCACCTTTGCCTTCAGTGCTGACCAAACGGCTATGCTTATTTCTTATTTGCAGGGCTCCTATTCCTTCATCGATGATTTCCCGACTCAAGAAATCTCAACTCTTCAAGGGTCAATCCCGAACGAGTTCTTCAATGTCGGCCAACTCGGCACTTACTACACCGTTTGGAACGTCAACAGCCCCGTTTTCGACGCCAAACTCGACACCGAGGCTAAACGCGAGGATTTCCGCCATGCTCTGGCCCTGCTCATCAACCGCCAGTACATCGTTGATTCCGTTTCCAAAGGCGGAGAGATTCCGGCCGATGGATTCGTTTCCAAAGGCTTGACGGAAGCCGATAACGCCACCGATTGGACCACGAAGAATGGCCCTGCTGGCGATGGCAACGGCTGGTACAAGACTGATTCTGCTAGCTTCTCCGCTAACGTCGCTCAGGCTATTTCGCTTCTCGAAGGGGTGGGTTTCACCTACGATGCTGCCTCTAAGAAATTCACTGATATTCCGGCTTTTGAGTACATCTACAACACCAGCGCCAGCCACCAGGCCATCGCTGAAGCCATCCAAGGCATGTATGCCAATTATGGCATCACCATAAACCTCACCAATGAAGAGTGGGCTACGTTCATTCCTAATCGTCAGAATGGCGAATTCACTTACGCTCGTGATGGTTGGCTTTGCGATTACAACGATCCGATTTCGGAACTGGATATGTTTACTTCTCAGAGTGGCAACAACGACCCTCAGCTTGGCAAAGGTCGTGACGCCGATCTTGCCGTTTATTCCTCGGATTTGAACGCCGATGGAGTAATCTCCGATTCCGAAAAGAACCTCACTTGGGCTCAGGCCTATGACGCTCTTATCCACACGATCAAGTCGACCGCAGACAACGTTACGCGCTTCAAACTCATGCACGCCGCAGAAACGACGCTTATGAGTACTTGGGCTGCCTGCCCGATCTACTATTACACCGATCTCTTCCTCAAGAAAGAGAGCATGGATGGCTACTTCACCACGCCGCTAGGAATTAAATTCTTCTACGGCGCGACTGTTGCGGCCTGATATCCGTCTAACGACGATATCGAAGGGAGGCGAGAGCCTCCCTTTTCGTTTTTTAAGTAAATAAACCAGCAGGACCTTCTTATGACGTTATTATATTTATATGATTAAAACCAATGTAATGAGGCTCTTAGAAGCCGCTAAAATCACTTATTCGGCCCATGAATACGATCCCTCCCTAGTGAATGGCATGTATGTGGCCACCGCTTTGTCTCAAGATCCGGGGAGGGTTTTCAAAAGCCTCATCTGCGTCAACGACAAAAAAGAGCATTTTGTTTTTGCTGTGCCCGTAAATTTAGAACTGGATTTAAAAAAAGCCGCCCGGGCTTCCAACTCCAAATCGATGGAAATGATTCCTTTGAAAGAGCTTCTTCCCCTCACGGGATATGTTCATGGAGGCTGTTCTCCCATCGGTCTAAAAAAATCCTTTCCTGTCTTTATAGATCAAAAAGCCGAGCCCTTTCAAACGATTTTTATTTCAGCTGGGAAAAAGGGTTTTCAGGTGGAAATCAACCCGATCGATTTAGTTTCTTATTGCCACGGGGAGTTCGCGGATCTTGCGCCTTAAGCAAATTGGCTGATCATCGCGGCAATTTCGGATAAAATCTCGAGATTCTTTTTCAAGCCATCTATTTTCGGAGAATCTATATCGAAAACCGCGATTATCTGGTCATTATAGACAAGCGGAAAGACCGCCTCGCTCCTGACCTTTGAATCACAACAGATATATCCAGGGAACTTCTTAACATCGTCGATATACATAGGTTTTTTGGCGGCATAACAAGTTCCAACAACCCCTTTTCCGGGTTTGATCTGGACGCACGCGGGGGAGCCTTGAAACGGGCCAAGATTCAAAACGTTGTCCTTTTCATCATAAACATAAAGTCCCACCCAAGAACCCTCGCCTAAATTCTGTTTGACCAAGGCCAAGGAGTTCAAAAGCTTTGAAAGTAGGCTTCCCTTGCCATCTAAAGTTGATTTGATGCTCAATATAATGTCATTTTCCATGGCTTCATAATAAACGGAAACGGGACGAAATGCATTTGTGACTCTATATAAAAATTGAAATGAACAAACAAACGGAAGAATCAAAATTCAATGAATTATTATCCTACTTATCATTATTGATCCAGGAAACGATATACCCTTATGGTCACCAAGCTAAAGGCATTTACAAAGCAACAAATTTAAATAAAGAAATTTATGATTGTTTCCATTTAACCATAACGTTGATAGAAAAACTTCCGAATGATGAAAATACGAGTTTGAGAAAGGAGACCATACTCAAAAACCTATCAAATATAATTTGTACAAAAATATCTATTAATTTAGATACGTATTTTTTGGAAAAATCAAAAAACGGGTTCTTTATATTAGATTATAAAATTTTTTCAAAAGACGTTTTCAACAAGGCACAGCAAATTATGCTATTAAAATAATAACGACTAAATCTTATGAATATTTAAAATATGATATGGCAGTTTAATATCTTAAGTGCTAAAACCTATTATATTTTATAATTAGCAAATAATTTAAGAGAGTGCTAATTTGTTTCTATTTGTTTTAAAAATTTGTATAGTTTTCAAATTCCTAATCTTTTTTTTCTAGCCGAATTTCTTTTGCAATAATAATATGGTTTTTTTCGGAATAAAAATTTTGAATATTATTCGAATTAGGATTTAAATATTTTTAAATTGTAATGAAAAATGTTCTTGTTTTGCCTTATTTTCGGGTCCGCTGATATAATTCATTTGGGTGAAATCATGAAATGCATCGAACTTCAAAAAGATTTCTATTTTGTTGGGGTCATCGACCATAGTCTTAGGGTATTCGACGTTTCGATTTTGACCGAATATGGGTCTTCTTATAACTCTTACCTTTTAAAGACGAAGGAAGGAATTGTTGTTTTTGAGGGAAGCAAGGCAGCTTTTACTGATGAATATATCGAACATCTTAAAACCATCGCCCCACTTGGCCAAATTAAGTATCTTTTTGTTTCTCACACCGAACCCGATCATTCGGGGGCCATCGATAAACTTCTTGATCTCAGTCCGGAAATCACTGTTGTGGCCAGTTTTGGGGCGCTGGCAAACTTATCCAACATCATTAGGAAACCTTTTAAAAAGATTCAGATGACCCCAGATGGGGAAATTAAAATTGGGGGTTACACTTTTCATTTTGTTTCGGGTCTTCTTCTTCATTGGCCCGATGTCATGTTCACTTACATCAAAGAATTGAAGACTTTGATTAGCTGTGACGCTTTTGGCGCTCACTTCGCTTCTGAGGCAATTCTTCTCAGCAAAGAACCCAACAAATCAGACTATCAGAAAGCTCTTGAATATTATTTCGTCAATATCATGGGGCCTTTCGGAAATTACGTTACGCAAGCTTGCGACAAAGTCGAGAAACTGGACATTAAGATGATTTGCCCAGGGCATGGGCCAGTAGTGGACGAAGATATCAAAGGGATTATCGGCACTTATCGGCGCCTGGCCAAGCAATTTACTCCGATTAATGACCCCAAGCATGTGACCATCGTCTTTTCTTCGGCTTATGGTTATACGAGGGTTATGGCAGAATATCTTCGCGATAATTTCTTCAAAGCCGGGGAAACGGTATCTTATTTTGAGATATCTGCCTTGAATTATGAAAAGGTCCGCCCCGAAATCCTCAAGTGCATTTCTTCTTCTGGCCTGGTTCTTCTCGGATCTCCGACGATCGTGGGTGACGCCGTTTGTTTCTTCTACGATTTACTCTCCCGTGTTTATTGGACGATAGGACAGGGGAAGAAAGCTTCGGCCTTTGGGGATTTTGGATGGAGCGGAGAAGCCGTCAATAACCTTTCGGAAAGACTTGGCCAACTTCGGTTCACGGTCATTCCCGGTTTCCGCTGGACTTTTAAAATGGACGAAAAAGGGCTGAAGGAACTGGCAGAATATTTCGAAAGGCTTTCTAAATAACCCAAAAACAGAAATAGCTTTATTTGAGAATCGGAATTATTTTCTCCTGCCGCCCCGCCACGACGATTGGTTTTCTCTTTTTGATATAAACATTGGTTTCGCTTCTCATTCCGAAATCCGGGGCATAAATTCCAGGTTCCAAGGAAAAAGTTACGCCATCAACGACTTCTCGGGTGTCATGGGATTCGTAGTTGTCAATATTAACGCCAGGTCCGTGAGGGCTCACGTCCACTGCGATGTTATGTCCGGTTCGATGAATGAAATATTCGCCATATCCAGCTTCAGTGATGATCTTTCGGGAGACATCATCAACTTCATAACCCTCGACTCGCCGTTTCGGAAGTTCGCGGGATAAGAATTCAATGCAAGAATCAATGGCCTTGCGAAGAATTTGAAAGCGTTCTTCGTATTTGGAAGGGACTTTTTTTCCGACATATCCCATCCAAGTGATATCGGCATAAACCGCATCTGGTTTGTCCATCTTGGCCCACATATCAATTAGCACCAAATCTCCTTTGGAGATGACTGAGGAGATACGGGAGTCTGGCCCATAGTGGGGGTTGGAAGCGTTTTTCCCAATGGCCACGATGGCGGGGTCATCGTAAACCATCTCTTCTTCATGGAAACGATCGCAAATGTATTTTTGGATCGAATATTCATCGGCCCTCCCATTGATTTCGATCAATTCTTTTATCTTAGCAAAAGCTTCATCTTTTATGTTTAAAGTAATTTTGTCCGCTTCAAGTTGAAGGAGATAACCCTTATCGTCATAAACCGCCGAAAATTGCTGAAGCAAATCACCGCTTGAAGCGATTTCGATTCCGAGATTTCTAATGAAATCGACAGATCCGTAATCGGCTAAGGAAATTCTGGGAAGGAGACCATCTTTTGAGATATCCATCAGTACCTTTTTGTAAATCGCAAAGTCTTTTTTCTCCAAAGCTAGCATTTCTTCCCAAGTGTGGTACATATGAAGATCAAAATCTTTTGACGTCTTTTTGTCGCTAAGAAAAACGGCGTCGATGGAATGACAAATAATATAAGGCTTGGCCTCTTTTGGGAAAACCAAAAAGATTTTTCGAGTCAGCATTTTCTTTCCCAAAAAGTTGACTAGCATTGGATTTCTATTCTCATAATCGACAATAATCCAAGCGTCCGCCTTAGCATTATTCAACATGGTTTTTACATTAGTAAAATTATCCATTTTTGAGACTCCGGCGATATTGTATCATCCCGGAAAGAGGTTAATATATTAACAATGGAAAGAGTAAGCACCGTTTACGGTGAAAACATAGATAAAGATCATCCTCTTAAAAGCCATCCCAATCCCTATTTTGAAAGGGATTGTTTTATATCATTAAACGGACCCTGGGATTTTGTTTTGAACAACGATTCCAAAATTCCTGATGTCTATAATGACATCATAATTGTTCCGTTTAGCGTTGAAACCGCATTAAGTGGCATTGGAAAAAACGTTTCACCCTCGCAATACATGCATTATCGGAAAACCGTTTCTATTCCCGATGATTTCGTCGGAAAAAGCGGTCTGCTTCATTTTGATGCGATTGATCAAACGGCCGATGTTTACCTCGATGGGGAAAAAATCGCCAGTCATGATGGGGGGTATTTCCCCTTTTACATTTTTATTCCGCTGTTGAAAAAGTCTTTTGTCGTGTCGGTGGTGGCTCACGATGACACCAGAAGCAGCATTTTCCCCCGCGGGAAACAATCACTTCAACCGGGCGGGATCTGGTACCATTCCACCAGTGGGATTTGGCAAAGCGTTTATCTCGAAAAAGTCCCAACTGATGGGTTTATTTCGTCATTAAGAGTGATGCCTGATTTTGATTCGGAAAAAGTTAAAGTGCATGCCGAATTCATAGGTTTGAAAAGCTATCCTTCGGTTTCCACTTTTTTTAATGGGCAGCTTGTTGCCAAGAGTTCCTTCGATCAGGACGGAAATGTCACTTTGGATTTGAAATATGATTTTTTCCCGTGGTCGGCCGATAATCCCAATCTTTATAATTTGGTGATCAGCGATGGTTATGATATCGTCCATTCGGTTTTCGGTTTTCGAAAAATCTCCGTAGCCGCGAAAGGCGATCATCATTTCCTGATGGTCAACAATGAGCCGGTATTCCTTTCGGCCCTACTCGACCAAGGCTATTGGCCCGAGAGCGGATTGACTCCTCCTAGCGATGAAGCCATCGTCAACGATATCACCGTTGCCAAAAAAGCCGGTTTTAACTGTTTCCGGAAACACATCAAAATCGAACCGATGAAATGGTATTATCTTTGCGACAAACTCGGAATGTATGTTTCGCAGGATTTCGTGAATGGCGGTTCGAATTACTCGCGTCTTCTTATACGCACTAGGCCCATCATCTCATTCCCTTTGAGCGATCGAAATAACGCTCTTCTGGGGCGGGCCACCGAAGGCTCCAAAATCCATTTCATCAGCGATATGAAAGAAACCGTTTCCCATCTCGAAGGCGTTTCCAGCATTCTCATCTGGACCATTTTCAACGAAGGGTGGGGTCAATTTGATGCGGCCAGGCTTACTAAGATGCTCAAAGAACTCGATCCGACTAGGCTTATCGATTCAACTTCGGGTTGGTTTGACCAAGAAGTTGGAGATTTCTCCTCATATCACGTGTATTTCCGGTCGCCTCGGATTCTAAATGATGGTTTAAGGATTCTATCTCTTACCGAATTCGGTGGATTTTCTCTTCCGATTCCCGATCACGATTATTCGTCTAAAATCTCCGGGTACAAAACTTTTTATACTTTTGAATCTTATAATGCCGCTGTCAGCAAACTCTATCAGGATTCCATTGAACGTTTGATTTCGAAACAAGATCTTTCTATTTCTGTTTACACCCAATTTACTGACGTCGAAGAAGAAGTTAATGGAATCATCACTTACGATCGAAAAATTTTAAAAATCGACGGCGGGGCCATGAAAACTGAAAATGCCAAACTATATAGTTTGTACGAAGAAGCATTTAAAAAGGCCAACTGATTTTTAATCCAATATAATATCCCCATGATCCAGACCAGAATCGCCTTTTTTGATATTGATTGGACACTTTATGATCACAAAAACAAGCAATGGTCGGCCAGCGCTTTAACCTCCATAAAAGAATTGAAAAGCAATGGGATTAAGTGCTTTATCTGTACGTCTAGGCCTTACGATTCGCTTAAGCAATTCGGGACCCTCGATTTGGGAATCGCTTGGGATGGTTATGTTTCCTCGGCCGGTGGAGTAGCGATGGTCGGGGAAAAATATTTGCGAAAAATGATCATGGATCCCAAAGACATCAAAAAGATGATTGAAGCGGCTCAAAAATTCAATTTGACGCTTGAAGTGGTTGATTTGAAAAAAAGGAAATTGGTTTTCCCACAAAACGAATACTCCGTCGCTTACTACAAAACCTTCAATGAGACCGTTCCCTCGATTCGCCCCTATCGAGGGGAAGAAGCGGTGGCTCTAAACCTTTTTTCGCCCTCCTCAACTGATTCGAAGATATTCAGGAATTTTCCTCATTTGTTTTTCTTTCGTTATTCTCCCAATTCGGTGGATGTGACGCCGGTTCCTCACGAAAAAGGTTTGGCCATACCTGTGATCCTAGAGTATTTTGGATTCAAAGAAGAAGAGTCGATCGGCTTTGGGGACGATCTTCAAGACATCTCGTTTTGCCAAGCCGTGGGCCGTTTCGTTTGCATGGGAAACGGGAAAGACGATTTAAAAGCTATCAGTTCTTTTGTGACGACCCCCGTTTGGGATAATGGCGTTGAGAACGGTCTTCGCCATTTGGGTTTGCTGAGCAAAAGATATTAGCAACCATTATTCGTCCTGATTCCATTTCTGGTTGCGTTTCATTTTTTCGGATTTTTGGTTTCGCAATCGTTCCTTGCGTTACAGGGACTTTTTCCCTTTCTACAATGTTGGTGTCGGGAGGGAAAACATGAAAATCAGCATGGAAAGAGAATATCTTCGGGAAAACGCTCATTCTATCTTCCTGGTCTTTTCTTCACTATATCCAATTTACGGGATGACTTTGGAGCCGTTTGGTCTCGAGGAAAACGACGATTTAAAAAAAACCGGAAACTAACTTAAATACGACGATTCCCGCAAAAGCCCTTTCGAGGGTTTTTCTTATTCGCTTTTATCCTGTTAGCGTGTAATATATTTAGCGAAGTTATGGCAAAACTCGATCAACGTGAAACTCCGTTCGTCACCGCACTCAAGAAATATGTTTCGGACGATGTTTCCCCGTTCGATGTCCCAGGGCATCATATGGGGAATATCGATAATGCCGCCACTGAGTTACTGGGAAACGAAGCCTTCCGATGCGACGTCAACGCCCCGATTGGCTTGGACAACTTAGCCAAGCCATCTGGCGTCATCTTGGAATCGGAGAAGCTTTTGGCCCAAGCCTGCGGGGCTGACGAGGCATTCTTCCTCATCAACGGAACCAGCAGTGGCATCATCGCGATGTTTTTGGCCACCGTTAGAGCCGGCGAAAAAGTCATTCTTCCTCGAAACTGCCATAAATCCGTCATCAATGCCATGATTCTTTGCGGCGCCGTTCCGGTTTATGTTATGCCGGAAATAGATAACGATCTCGAGATTGCTAACCAGCCTTCCCTCGTCGACTGGAAAAAAGCCATCGCCGACAACCCCTCGGCCAAAGCCGTTTTCGTTATCAACCCGACGTATTTCGGGTCCGTTGGACCCCTCAAAGACATCGTGGCCTTAGCCCATGAAAGCCATATGGCGGTTCTCGTCGACGAAGCCCATGGCGCCCATTATTATTTCAAATGCAAAAACTGCCCGCTGTCCGCAATGGCGGCTGGAGCTGATATGTCGGCGGCTTCGTTTCACAAAACCGTGGGTTCATTAACCCAAAGTTCCGTTCTTCTTATTCACACCGGAACGTTTGAACGAGCCGACATTCAGAAGAGCCTCAATATTATTAACACGACCTCTCCTTCGAGCCTTCTTATGGCCTCTCTCGATGCCGCCAGGAGCTATATGGCCTCTAAAGAAGGAGCCAGAGCCATGGCCGAAACCTATGAATTGGCTGCCTACGCTAGAAACGAGATTCATAAAATCCCAGGATTCCTTGACGAAGGGAAGGATTATTTCTTAGCCCACGGATCATATGATTATGATGAAAGCAAATTGGTCATAGGTTTGGATCGGCTCGATATTGATGGATTCCAACTTTATCATTTGCTGAAAGACAAATACGAAATCATGATGGAGTTGGCCGAAACTTATGCGGTTTTGGGCATCTTCGCCATTGGCACCAAGAAAGAACACGTTGATCATTTGATCAAAGCGCTCCGAGAGATCTCGGCGGAGCATTTCAAACCCGAAGTCGTTTATCCGGTTCACCATTTTGATAACTCATTTCCTTTTATGCTGCTTCGTCCTCGCGTTGCTTTTCACGCTCCCGGCGTCGTTAAACCAGTCACGGAATGCAACGGGGCTATTTCCAAAGAGCAGATCATGATGTATCCGCCTGGAATACCTTTGATCGTTCCTGGTGAAGTTTGGACTCAAGAAATAATCGATAGAATCGAGCATTATGAATCGTTGGGAATTAAACTTCTTTCGGCCTATAACAATGGATTTGAAGTGGTAGATCTGACCAAGTGGCCCCGTTTTGCCACCTATGAACGCAAATTGAAGGCTTATTTGGAGAACCGAAGAACCACTCCGACGGCTGATGGCTTTCATCTTCCTTTTGAGGGTTTGCCTCACGAAAAAACCTTGGTTCTCATTCCTTTTCGGGGTGATACTTGGCGGAACAAAGCCATCCCTGCTCAAGAAGCTTTCAAGAACGTTATAAAAGCCATCGCGCTTCATGAGAAAGTCGTCATTGGGGTTCATCCTGCGATTTTCCAAAATGTCGCTTCTAAATACCGGGGCATAAAAAACGTTGAGCTATTAGCGATTCGTTATGATGACGCTTGGGCCCGCGACAACACGCCCTTATTTGTCACCAACGGGAAAGCTTTAAGAACCGTTGATTTCCGTTTCAACGCTTGGGGCGGAAATTATAATGGTTTATATCGTAACTACAAAGATGACGATCATTTAGCGGCACGCCTCTCTAAGAAGTGGGATTTACCGAATTATTATCTTTCTAACTTTGTCTTGGAG
>Ga0224525_1000586_pt1 | contig 16599 bp, 15 predicted proteins | sample CFST100metaG_FD_179874 | JGI IMG/M metagenome (GOLD analysis project Ga0224525, IMG submission 179874) | Peat soil microbial communities from Stordalen Mire, Sweden - C.F.S.T100 | ecosystem: Environmental > Terrestrial > Soil > Wetlands > Peat | place: Sweden: Norrbotten County, Stordalen Mire...
ACATTTCCAAAGCAGTTTGGATTTGCTTTACATCGGCGACACGACGAGCATCACGAGAACGAGCACGGGCTTGATTTAAGGCAACGATCGATAAGGTTGATAGTAAACCAATAATAGCGATAACTACCAATAATTCAATCAAGGTAAAACCTTGTTTATTTTTTTTCATAAGACTGCTAAATAATTACAAAAATATTATAACACAAATTAAAAAAATAACAAAATAATAAAAGAGCCCTTATAAATAAGGGCTCTTTTTATCAAACTAAAAATAATTTTGCTGATTACTGCACCTGGCCTGATTGGGCGATGCCGGATGGAGTAGCAACTTCTTGTCCGGGTTTTATTCCTCCAGTAGCAGCCCCTAGACAGTATTGCAGAGTATAACTACCGTTAGTTATATTATTGATGGTCGTCGGAGAGTAAGTATATTGAACTGAACCTACGCAAGTAGCACCATCACCAGGTGTCGGAGATTTCGGAACAATGTCCATGTAGATTGTCGTTCCAGAAGCAATGCTTGAACCAGCGGTAATACTTGCTGGATAAATATTATTGTCGTTGTAATACATTTCCAAAGCAGTTTGGATTTGCTTTACATCGGCGACACGACGAGCATCACGAGAACGAGCACGGGCTTGATTTAAGGCAACGATCGATAAGGTTGATAGTAAACCAATAATGGCGATAACTACCAATAATTCGATTAAGGTAAAACCTTGTTTATTTTTTTTCATAAATCACCTCCTTTTAAAGAATTTTCTTCCTGATTTAAAATCGATTATTAAACCAGTAAGCAAATTTTAAATTAATTTAATTATAATGAAATTATAGCATACCCCAAAAAACAGCACAATAGTTTTATTAACACTTGGGATCATTAGATCATGTTGGCCATGTTATACATCGGCAAAAGAACTGCCGCGACCATTATACCGACGCCGACACCCATAACAACCATAATCATCGGCTCCATTAATTTACTTAAATTATCAAGCATGTTCGCCGATTCACGAGAATAAAAATTAGTAACTCTATCCAAAACCGAATCTATTTTACCGGTTTTTTCACCGACTGAAATCATCTGCGGAACCATCTTTGGAACATAGTTACTATTTTCCATCACCATTGATAGAGGGTTACCATCATTGATAGATTCCAAGGTTTCCAGAATAAGTTCGCGATAGATGGTACTGCCGACAACGTCTGCCACAATTTCCAAAGAGCGAGTAATCGTCACTCCACCTTTAAGTAGGGTGGATAACGAACGAGTGAAACGCATTAAATAAATGTATTTGAACAATACGCCAAAAACCGGTAAGCGTAATTTTATAATATCGAGATTGCGCTTTCCGTTATAAGTTTTCGCATAAAAACGGATCGCAATAACTAGCCCAATAACAAAGATAATTATCATGATAATATATTTCTGGAGAAAACTGGAAAAAGCCATAATTACTCTTGTTGCCCAAGGGAGTTCCATCCCGGAATCGGCGAAAGTTGAGGTCAAAGAAGGAATAATATAAATCATCAAAACGACCGCTACACAGATTAAGGCTACGCTGATAAATATCGGGTAAATCATGGCTCCCTTTATCTTGGAAGTCATATCATAATTCTTTTCCATTTCATCAGCCAAGTAATTTAAAACATCGTCTAATTTACCAGAAGACTCTCCAGAACGGACGATGTTAACAAAAAAATCGGAAAATGTTTTCGGCCGCTTGGCAAAAGCGTCGGACAAGAAAGCGCCGCCGTCCACTTCAAAGGCGATTTCCGACAGCATATTCTTAAAAGTAAGATTATTTGTCTGGTCGACCAGAATCAAAAGCGATTCCACGATTGGAACGCTGGCCGAAACCATCACGGAAAACTGGCGGGAAAAAATAACTAAATCCTTAGTTTTAATCGGCGCAATAAACATCAAAAACTTGCTCTCGAAAGTATCAGTAATATTTATTACTGTTAGCGGGTTAAGATCTTTTTTGCGCAACTTAGCGGTCACCTCTCCATCGCTTAGACCTACAACGGTCCCGTGTTTAGTTCTTCCCTTCGAATCTTCGGCTGTATATTTAAAAATTGCCATATATTTAGCTTTCGATAACTCTTAATATTTCCTCCATTGTTGTCAGGCCCTGGAGAACTTTAATAATACCATCCTGCTTAATAGTGATAAAGTCTTCATTTTTCTTCACCGCCTCAATATTAAGATTCTTATCATTGTTATTAATCATCGTACTTAAAGAATCATTTATTTCGATAACCTCGGAGATGGCGACACGACTGGAATAACCGGTATTCTCGCAACGCGGACAACCGACCGCTTTATATATTTTATATTTTTGTAAAATTTCTTCCGGCGTCGTCGAATCAGGCAATTCTTCCTTTAATACGTTTAATGGTACCTGCTTCATTTCATTGATTATTTCTTCATTGGCATCGCTGGATAATTCGACTGGCTGTTTGCAATGTTCGCATAAACGCCGTGCCAAACGCTGGGCAACTATTGTTTTTAAAGTTGAAGACAATAAGAAACGTTCAATCTTCATATCTAATAAACGGAAAATTGCTCCCAAGGCATCATTGGTATGTAAAGTGGAAAGGACTAAATGTCCAGTTAAAGACGCCTGAATGGATAATTCTGCTGTTTCTTCATCACGAATTTCTCCAACCATGATAATGTTAGGATCTTGACGCAAAAGAGAACGCAAACCACTCGCGAAAGAAAAACCGATTTTTGGTCTAATTTGCGATTGGTTTATGCCCTTCATTTCATATTCAATAGGATCTTCCAGAGTAGAAATATTAACACCTTCCTGATTAAGAATATTTAAAATAGCATAAAGAGTCGTGGTTTTACCGCTACCGGTAGGACCGGTAACCAAGAAAATTCCACTCGTCTTTTTTATTCCTTCCTGCATCCGGCGCAAAGCCAATTTACTAAAACCCAAGCCCTCAAGCGTCGGAGCGCCGCGCGAAGTATCCAAAATTCTCATAACAACTTTTTCCGAACTGACAAGAGGTAAAGTGGAAACACGGAAATCAACTTCCCGATTGTCAACCAGCAAACGAATACGTCCATCTTGTGGCACGCGGGTTTCATCAAGTTTTAATTTCGCCAAAACTTTAATACGCGCAATAATCGCGTTATGAATACTCTTCGGCAAAGTTAAAGAGGTATGTAAAATACCATCAATCCGATAACGGACCCGGCTTTCTTTGGCAAAAGGTTCAATATGGATATCGGAAGCACGCGCTTCAACGGCGTGGCGGATAATTACCGAAACAATACGGGAAACTGGCGCGCTATTAATATCTTCTTCGGAAACACCTTCCGCCTCTGCCTTGACAGCAATCAAATCCTCCCCTTCCTCTTTAGCCTTAACTTCCAAGGCGCTGGAAATTTCTTCTTCTAATTTCTGATATTGTTTGAATATTTTTTGATAGCTGGAATTGGAAATTAAATAATATTGGACAGTGAGCTTTTCATCGGCCGCTAAAAAATTAACCGCCTCCATTGATCGGATATCCGGCTCGATTAAACCAATTTTGATAGCCTTATTTTCCCGCCCAAAACAGATTATCTGATAAGTTTTAGAAATTTCTTCGGGCAGAAAATTCAAAATATTTTCCGGAACCTCTTCGCTCAGAAGATTATAATAAGGCAAACCGGCCATTTCCGCTTTTATCTCCGTCAATTTTTCTTCATCAACTATTTTTTTCCCCATTAAATAAACTCCGAGATCGGAATTATTTTTCTGAATCTCGGTCTTTATTTCCAGGGCGGTATCGGCGGTTATTATATTTTTTGACTGCAAGAGCGCAAGCAGCTGATCATTTTTATTCATGAATTTAGTCTGTTTTTTTAACCGTCACCGGAAAAGGAATGCTGTTGCCTAAAATACAACCGGTTTGTTGAGTTGCGGTTGAATCGGTAGTCGAGGCGGTAGCTTGAGTTCCGTCAGAATTTATAACTGTGGCTACGGCAACTTTTCCGACCGGCACCTTACAAATAGATTCAAAATCAAATTTAGTGACATTATTTTTTAAAGAAAGAAATTTGGCATCGCTTAAAATAGTAGAATCAAGCGTATCCTTAGAGGTCGCGGTAGTTTTGGCCGTCGACTCTAAATTAGCCACACCGGTATTCTCGTTTAAATAATTCAGGGCGTTATCGCGCCATAAAAAAAGCATCAAGCCGCTAGCTAAGATTAGAATGATTATAATATAAAGGATGGCCTGATAGCCTTTTTTCATATATAGAATACTTACTTTTTGTAATAGTAAGTTGTTAAGTCTAAGGTCGCCGAATTACCGTCCGGAGAAAAACTGACTTTTGTAATATCAAACAGACGCAAATTATTTTCCAAGGTGCGCAATAAATTCTTCAGTCCGGCATAATCTATCGCCGTAATTGATAGCTCTAAATTAATCGTCCCGACATTGCTGGTAACGACTGGAGCAACCACGGATCCATCAGCGGCCGGAGCTGGCTGGTCAGCATCTTTATCCTCCATAATCTTCGCGGATGTCAGGATAAAACCATTCTGAGTAACAATTTCTTCCAGTTCCCCGAATAATTGCTCTTTAATATAATTATTCGGCAAAACGCTATTGAATTTTTTTAAATCTGCCGCCGGTATTTTTTTATAAAGCTCAGCCACTGCCTGGAGATTATTAAGTTTTATCTGCTGGCTATTAAGAAGCGTCTGCTGCTGTTCAAGCGTACCCTTAATCGAATCCATTGTTTCATTATATTTCGGCTGAATAACAACAAAATAAGAAATAGCCAAAGCAAAGACAACAACAAAAACAATAATGATATTAAAATAATCATTTAAAAATAGGTTCATCGAATTCTGATTTTTATTGTCTTTTGTTATTGTCGCCATATTTACTTCCTAAAAATTATCGGATCAACTTCAAGATCCATGGAAAAATTTACGCCACTGGCTATTGCTTGTTGATTCTTATCCTTAGCACTAGCGCTTGTCACGCCTAAAACTTCTACTTTCTTTACGAGTGGACTATCGGAAAAAGCTTTTACCTGCCAGCTGACCTGGGCATAGTTAAGCGCTTTAGCACTTAAAGAATAAACCCCAGTAGTATCACCGGAAAAACTGCCGTAGCTGACCGTATTTAAAGTATTTTGTTCTAACCAGCTAAAAAAAGTCGTCCAATAAATATGTTTACTTAAAAGATCTCCCAGTTCATTCGATTTATCTTTATAGCTAAGAGCCTCGTCGGATTTATTTTTTATCTGGCTAATTTCCTGGTTGACTTTAGATATTTCATCGGCTAAAGCTTGCGATTTTAGATTCTCTTGTTGCTCCCACCAAGTAAGGCCATAGTAAACTTCGGCAACAAGTAAGCCGGCAATAAACAAAACTAATAATAGAACAGAAATATTTCTCCCCCAATCAAAACCAATCCTAACTTCATCCCTAATTAAATTAACTTCCAAAATTTTAGGATTCTGGAGGGGATTCTTTTTTATTTCTTCTTTAGTTTTTTTCTGTTTGGAGAAAAACATTTTTTAATTCTTATATTATGATTCTATTTCTCTCATCGCCAGTCCGATAGCGACGGATAATTTAGCACTAACTTCCGATAAAACCGGCTTTAGTTCCTCGGGATAACCTATTCGGTTCCAAGGATCGCCGACAATTACTCGAATATTTAAACGCTTAGAAAGATAATCGGCTAAATTAAGCAACATCGCTCCACCACCGGAAAGAATGATTTTTTCAACTTCCCCGTTATTATTTTGGGAATGAAAAAAATCAAGCATATACTGCATTTCGGTGACAATCGGCTCTAAAGTTTTAGCAATCAGCTGAGGAAGGACTTCTTTGGTGTCCGCTCCCAAAGTTACGCTTAAATCAAATTTGAATTGTTCGGCTTGCGCGTAGGTCATGCCTAATTTTTCCGCTAAAGCCTTGGTAACCGTCGAGGCGCAAACTGCCAAACTACGGTTTAAAACCGGAATGCTTTCTTTAACGATAAAAATATCTGTACTGTTCGCGCCAATTTCTGCAATCATCACGGTTGATTTATCATCACCAATTAAAGAGCGGACAAGCGAAAAAGTTTCCGTTTCCAAACTGACTAGATTTAATTTTGCCTGTTTAAAAACATCGATATACTTACGGACTAATTTCTTCGGCGAACCGGTAAGAAAGACTCTCATGTTTCCTTTAGTCGGCGTTTTACCGGCCTCATCGGGAATTATTTTCCAGTCCAAAATCATATCCTCAAGCGGCAGTGGAATAACTTTTTTTGCTTCTTCATTAACCGCTAAAGCAATCCCTTTCTTATCAACATTGGACAAATTTATAATCGAGGAAAAGACTGCAAAAGTAGGCAAAGAAGCCGTCACTTTCGTGGCGGTGATGCCGGCATCATTTCTAACTTTATTTATTGCTTTAGCCAAATAATTGACGTCGTCAATTTTGGTAAAATTGACTTCGCTGACATTTTCGCTAAAAGCGTAATTAGAGAGAGATATTTTGCGATTCTTTTTTCTAAGCTCAACCATTTTTAAAGAGGAATCACCAATATCGATTCCTAAAAAAAGATTATCACCGCCAAAAGAAAATAGGCTCATAAGCTTAATAAAAATTGAAAGGTTTTAATTGAATTATCTTGTCTTCTGATATATACTGATTATATATTATTTAGAAACATTAAACAAGCTTAAATATGAATTTTTTTACCCGTTATAAAAAAATTTTCTTAATTATCGGCTTCATCATAGTCGTTATTTTTATCGGCTATCTAATCTGGAATTTTTTCTTTAAAGGAGCACTAACTTCGACGACAGAAAATCCGGCGGCCACCGGGACTAATGAAGGATTGCCAAGCGCCGGCCTCGGATCAGCCACCGGGACTGATCAAACCGGTAACGGCGGACTCCCAAATACCACCGGACAAATAACTCCGACCACGGGCGGAACCGGAACTAGTGCTTCTGCCAATGGCACAATTGATGACCGAGCAGTTGGAGGAGTAACTAAAACCACACTGGTAAACGAAACGCCTTCGGTGGGAACGACAATAAATAAAAGCGGACAAGTCCAATATTATGACAGCACCGACGGAAAATTTTATAAGCTGGATTCTAATGGGAAAAAGATAGCTTTAAGCGATAAGGTTTTTTATTCAGTCAGTAATGTAACCTGGTCGGCTGACGGTAGTAAAGCGGTTTTAGAATATCCGGACGGAAGCAATGTCTTATATAATTTTGATACTCAAAAACAAGTTACCCTTCCGGCTCATTGGAAAGATTTTTCCTTCTCTCCTGACGGCAGCCAACTGATTTCAAAAAGTATGGGAGTCGATACCGATAACCGCTATCTGGTAGTTTCTAATGATGATGGTTCGGAAGCGAAAGCAGTGGAAAAATTCGGCGATAACGATGCGACGACTTATGCTACTTGGTCGCCAAATAACCAAATGGTTGCCATGTATACCGAAGGTATTGATGCTAATAGCCAAAACGTTTTTTTTGTCGGCCTGAACGGAGAAAATTTTAAATCGACAGTTATTGAAGGACGCGGTTTACAATATCAATGGTCAACCAATGGCGATAAACTTCTTTATAGCGTCTATAATACTAATGACAGTTCTAATCCTCGCCTTTGGATTGTTGATTCAACTAGCGATACTATCGGCGAAAATCGTAAAAGCTTCAGTCTCCAAACTTGGGCCAGTAAATGTACTTTTGCTTCCGACACCGAAGTCTATTGCGCCGTACCTAATAGCTTGCCTGAAGGATCCGGTCTTTTTCCGGACCTAGCTGATAAGACAGAGGATAGTTTATATAAAATCGATTTGACAACCGGCACCCAGAAACTAATTGCTATTCCTGACGGTTCTTATAATATTTCTAAAGTAGTGGTTTCTACTGATCAAAGCTCTCTTTACTTCACTGATAAATTTAGCGGTTCAATCTATAAAGTTAAATTATAGTTAATGTTTAATTAATTAATGTCCAATTTCCCCCGGAAGATTCGCGGGTTTATATTAGACATCCTCTTCCCGATTGAATGCCTTAACTGCCAGCTCGAAGGCGCATATTTATGTAAAAAATGTTTCCGCCAAATAAAATTTAATGATTCTTTTGACTTAAAGCGCGCCCAGCAAAATCTCAAGGCCCCTGATTTAGAAAAAATATTCATCGCCGGCAACTACGAGGATAAACTCCTGCAAAATCTCATCAAAAAATATAAATATGGTTTTATAAAACCGTTAGGAGAAATCCTGGCGCGTTTTTTAATTACGTTTTGGAATTTTCAAAATGATTCCAAAAATAAAATACCTGTTTCCCTGCTAGTTATTCCCATTCCTTTAACTGACAAGCGTCTCCGGTGGCGCGGCTTTAACCAGGCAGAAATTTTAGCGCGCGAATTCAGTCACCATTTTAATTATGGCATCAGTTTAAATTTAAAACGCCAGGGGAAACAAGCGCCGCAAGCAAAATTAAATGAAGCAGAACGTTTAAATAATATTCAAGGAGTTTTTTCTTGGACGGGCGAAAATTTGCAAGGAGCAGATGTCCTACTGATAGATGATGTTGTGACTACCGGCGCAACTCTGAACGAGGCGGCTCGTATTTTAAAAGGAGTCGGCGCCGGTGCAATTTACGCGCTGGTTTTAGCCAAAGGCTAGTCCATATTTACAAATGCTAATAATTAACTTATACTGTAATTACAAAGGCTGATTGCCAAGTCCACCAAACTTGGTCGGAAATTATTTCCGAGTGCAAACCTAAAGCTAAAAAAGAGGCGCCTGATGATATCATAATCTAAGGAAGCTGGGTGGAACCGCGAGACTAAAAGCGATAAGCAATTAAAAGTCCCGTCCCGGTAAAAACATTTTTTGTTTTTACTAGGAGGGGATTTTTTTATAGATTTGTTAAATTATTAGATACAAGGAATATTTTTTCCGTTTAGATGATTTCTGGGGAAAAATTGATTGTTTCTAATAATCATTCCTTTTATGGAGCAATCAATTTTTCTGTACGAAATCATATGCACTCCAAAAATACTCCTTGTATCTAATAATTATTAATAAAATAAAAAATAACTTAATATAAAACATATGAAAGAAGAAGTAAAAGTAGAGGTAAAGCGCCATAGTTTGTCCCATATTATGGCGGATGCCATTAAAGAGCTCTGGCCCGATGCTAAACTGGCAATCGGTCCGGCGATTGAAAATGGTTTTTATTATGATATTGATTTCGGCGAAGTGAAGCTGGTTGAAGCCGATTTAAAAACAATCGAAAAAAAGATGGCGTTTTTAATCAAACAAAATCTTAAGTTTGAACGCGCAGAAAAAGATATTGATATTGCGCTTGCCGAAGAAAATGCCGCCGGTGAAATTTACAAAGCCGATCTTATTGCCGGCTTAAAAGAAAAAGGAGAAAAAACTGTCAGTTTTTATACTGTCGGAAAATTTACCGATCTTTGCCGCGGTCCACATATTGAAAATACCAATCAACTTAAACCAGGTAGCTATAAACTTGATAAATTGGCCGGCGCTTATTGGCATGGCGACGAAAAAAATAAAATGTTAACCCGTATTTACGGTTTAGCTTTTGACACTAAAGAAGAATTGGATGAATATTTGCGCCTTATGGCCGAAGCGGAAAAAAGAGACCATCGTAAATTAGGAAAAGAATTAGATTTGTTTATGATGCATGAGTGGGCGCCAGGTTGTCCGTTCTTTTTACCAAAAGGGATGATAGTTCTTCAAGAACTTTTGAAATTTGTAAGAAAATATTCTTATGGCGAAGGCTACCGTGAAGTTAGAACACCACAATTACTGAATGCTGAACTTTGGAAAACATCCGGCCACTGGGATCATTATCAAGAAGACATGTTTATTCTCCACCACGCCGCTGATGATTGTGATATGGGAATAAAACCGATGAATTGCCCAGCCCACATGCTTATTTTCAGAAATGATATCCGCTCTTATCGCGACCTGCCTTTACGTCTAGCAGAAACCACAACCTTATATCGTAATGAAAAATCTGGCACCTTACTCGGTTTAACCCGCGTCCGTTCTCTGTCGCAAGATGATACCCATATTTTTTTACGCCCTGACCAAATAATGAATGAGATTTCCGTCTTATTGGAAAAAATAAAAAATATTTATAAAATATTTAATCTAAACATCGACGAAATTCATCTTTCAACCAGACCGGATAGTTTTTTGGGTGAAAAATCTGTTTGGGATGAAGCCGAAAACAATCTAAAGACTGCCCTTGAAAAAGCAGGTTTGGAATATAAAATAAATGAAGGTGATGGCGCTTTTTACGGACCAAAAATTGATGTAAAAGTTAAAGATGCAATCGGCCGCCAATGGCAATTAGCTACTATCCAGCTAGATTTTCAATTACCTCAGCGTTTTGAGCTAAGCTACACTGATTCTGATGGCAGTAAAAAAACTCCGGTCGTTATCCATCGTGCTCTTCTAGGTTCACTTGAAAGATTCATGGGGGTTATTATTGAACACTATGCCGGCGCCTTCCCTGTCTGGTTGTCGCCAGTTCAAGTCAAGTTTATTTCCGTTGCCGAAACTCATATTCCGGCTTGCCAAAAATTGGCAGCGGAATTTAAAGATGCCGGAATTCGCGTCGAAATCGACGATGCCAATGAAACTGTCGGAAACAAAATAAGAAAAGCGGTTAATGAAAAGGCTCCTTATATGCTTGTTATCGGGGATAAAGAAGTAAATTCTCCGACTCTGGCTGTCCGCGATCGCGGCGTCCAAGAAACCCGTGACATCTCTAAAAATGACTTTATCACCGAAGTTTTGGAAAAAATAAAGAATAATGAGTAAAGTATATTCCGATTTCAAGTTTTTTATGTTATTATAACAATACAAAAATAATACCAAACTTAAAATCAATTACATGAAAATAAAAAAATACAAACCTCTTATAATAACCCTGGTCCTAGTTGCCATTCTGGCTTTAATTTTATCCTTGGGGCGTTTAACCAATAAGCCGGAAATGATCCTATTTTTCGGTGATACCTGTCCTCATTGCAAAAACGTAGAAAATTATATCCAGACAAATAACGTTAAGAGTAAACTGAATTTTCAGGAACTTGAAGTATTTAATAATGCCGATAATGCCAGTCTGCTTGGAGAAAAAGCCAAACAATGCGGATTAGATACCTCCAATGGCGTTGGCGTTCCCTTCTTCTTTGATGGTAAAAATTGTATCCAGGGAGATGAACCGATAATTGAATTCTTTAAGACTAAATAGCCCGCACAAAATTAAAAAAAATGAAAATAAGTACCAAAAAAATTTTTCTACTAACTATCCCGGCTTTAAGCTTAGTCGCTCTGCCGGCTAAAGCCGTCTGCCCGGTATGTATCGTAGCGGTTGGAGCCGGCTTGGGATTAAGCGAATATCTGGGAATCGATGATACGATTGCCGGCGTTTGGATAGGCGGTTTGATTGTCGGCATGATCGCTTGGACAATAAATTGGTGCAATAAAAAAAACTGGAAATTCGGCAATAAAGATATTCGCGATATTTTAATTACCGTTGTCTATTATGTCATGGTTATTTGGCCACTGATGGCTAAAAAATTCATCGGTAATCCCACGCGTAAATTATTTGGCATAGACAAGCTGTCCCTAGGAATAATATTTGGTAGCATCGCTTTTCTGGGCGCAACCCTATGGTATAATAATATCAAGAAAAAAAATGGCGGCCATGCGCATTTCCCTTTCCAAAAAGTTGTCTGGCCTGTTGGCGCGTTAATAATCTTCAGTTTTATTTTCTATTTTTTAACTAGATAAATAATAAATATATGTCTGAAAATTTAATGTCTCTAAACGAGATGATCGAAAAAGTCGATCAAATGAAAAAGGATAATAAGTTAGATTTATCTTCCGACCAAGATTTGAGCATCGCAATTATGAATCTGGTCAGTATCGAAGAACATTTCTTCTTCACGGGCGCAAAAACCGGCAATCCAAAATATTATGATTTATTAAGCGAAATCCGCGAGATGCGCAAATCGCTTTTAAAAAAAATAATAAAAGAATATGAGGGTGAAGTCTGGTGTATTTCTAAACATCTTCTCGCTGCCAGTTATCGTCTGATGGAAGTTGGAACAAAAGCTCAAGGAAAAGGCAATAAAGAAGAAGCGCAGGAAATGTTCCAAAAGGCTTACGATTTATATTCGATGTTCTGGGGTCTTAATATGAAATTGATAGATCTAGGGGATATAAAAAAAATAGACGACACTGCCCTTAATAACGAAGATAAAGAAAAAAAAGGATTTATGGGAAAACTTGGGGCGCTAGTAAAAAAAGTTGTTGATTGCTGTATTGAATAAAAAAATAATTTAGACAAAGAAAAAGCGATTACCGATTGGCAACCGCTTTTTTGTTTAATCATTTATTTTATCAAGCATTTTTCCCGGCTAACTTTCCTAAATCTAATTCATCGGTCATTTTGATGGCGGAAACAAATTCCGGCATATGGCTAACCATAATTAAAGCGCCTTCATAATTATCAACCGCGGCGGCAATCACGGGGATATGGCGGAAATTAATATGATTAGTCGGTTCATCAAGAACTAATAACCCGGGCTGCATCAAAACCAAACGCGCGAAAGATAATAAGCCTTTTTGCCCCTCAGATAAAGCTCCGATTTTATGTCCCATTAAATCGCCGGTAATTAAAAACCCGGCGGCGATTGAACGTAAATCTTGTTCATCCAAACCATCAGCCATTGCGCCTTTTAAAGAGTCAAAAACAGTTTCATCAAAATTAAGAGTAGAAAAATCCTGGCTATAATAACCAACTTTAACGCCCGGTAAAATTGTCTGACCTTCCTGTTTGCCGGCAACGAGCGATCGAAGTAGAGTACTTTTGCCGACACCATTCGGACCGACAATTAAAAGACGATCTTTCTTTCTTAAAGTTTTATTAATATCTTTTATAACCGGTTCATGATTTTGAATCACTTTTACTTTTTTTAAATTAACTATTTCGCCGGTAATATCTTGAACGGGGATATCAAAATCACGGATTGTCCGATCGTCCTGTCTAACATCAATTTTATTTTCCTCCAGCTCTTCCGTTTCTTCTTTCATTTTTTGTGCAAGCTTTCTCATTTTGCCTCCTTTATGGGCAAAGAAATTAACCTTCTCTTTACGGTCTTTAATTAATTTCTCCAGCTGAGCATTCTCACGCTGTTCTCTTTCCACGCGGCGTTCAATTTCTTCAACCACGGAATAATAATCGCCGACATACATTTCTGTCTTATGAGTAAAATTATTTAAATAGATAACGCCTTCCGTAAAACAATTTAAAAAATCCGCATCATGGGAAATAACCAGCACGGTTTTATCATACATGACTAAAAAGGTAATCAGGTGGTCGATTCCGGCTTTATCAAGATTATTAGTCGGCTCGTCCAACAATAAAATATCTGGGTCTTGAAGAATAGCATAAGCCAAAAGCAGACGAGCTTGCTGGCCACCGGATAAATCGCCGACAATCCGATCAAGCGGAATCTCAAAATTAACCGCGACCAAGGCTTTATTAATCCGGCTTTTAATATTTCCCGGCACTTCATGAAAAGCCGTCGCAAAATATTGTTCAATAGTCAAACCTAAATATTCACGCGCCATTGTCTGGCTAGCCGTACCGATACTGGCTCCGTTCTTAATAGATATCCGACCGCTTTTCGGAGTTAGCTCTTTTTTTATAAGCCCAAAAATTGTGCTTTTACCGGCGCCGTTCTGTCCCATTAGAGTCATTTTCGCGCCGCTGCGAATACTAAAAGACGCTTCGTCTAAAATCGGTCTTTTATTGATATATTCAAATTTTACTTCATCAAATCTTAAAACTACTTCACTAGCCATATTCTATTTAATTAATTACTAATAACCCAACTAGATTAACAGATTTTTAACAAAATTAAAAGGGTCCCGGTTATTTATACAAACCAGGACCCGAATTCAACCTAAGCCGCTTTAGCGGTGAATACACCGTCAACAAAGCCGACAACTAAATCATCCGGGTGCAAAAGACTATTGCACCAAACATAGGTTTCCGTCCATTCTTCATGGGCGCGGCGATAGATGCATTTGAAGCATCTTTGGCCATGAGCATCCTCGAAAATCGTACCATAAAAAATCAAATAATTGTGATTAAATTTCCGTGGCACGAATTTAGGATTAGCAAGAAAAAAATCAGCTAAATTCGCTCCGGCTACTGGTCTCCCCCTCATCTCTTTTTTTAAGTCCGAACTATTAATACATAGTCCGCTTGTTTGCTTCTCTGTTATAAACAGGTCTAACTTTGAAAAATCAAGCTCAACTATTTCACCAATAGTGTCTTTGATAATCTTAAACCCCTGGGGAGTAATCGGTGTAACCGACAAATCAACTGAAAATTTTTTCATTCTTTAACTTAATTTTTAACAATGAACAATGAATTTAAAAGAGGCTCCTTGCCTCTTAGTCAGATACATTATTATCACATAAATAAAATAAAGTCAAGGATTGGGTTAAATAGCCAAGAGGTAGTATAATATAAGTAAATTAAGTGGATTCACTTATAAACTAAATTTATGTCAATTGCTCAAATAAATTCCGATGAACTTAAGAAATTAAGTTTAACTGAACTTTATCAAAAAACATCTTCAAGCCAAGAAGGTTTAAAAACCGAGGAGGCGATTAATCGTTCAAAAACTTTTGGCTATAACCAGATAAATGGGACAAAAAAAATAAATGTCATTATCAAATTTCTCTCCTATTTTAAAAATCCCCTGATTCTTGTTCTTATTGCCGCGGCACTTATCTCCGGCTTAACGGGACAGATTAAAAACATGGTTATAATTTTAACGATGGTTTTTTTAAGCGTCTTGCTTAATTTTTCCCAAGAGCATAAATCCGGCAAAGCGGCCGAAAAGATTGCCAAACGATTGGCAATTAAAGCAAAAATATTAAGAGACGGCAAAGAGCAGGAGCTGGAGACAAAATATATTGTTCCTGGAGATATTATATTATTATCAGCCGGCGATATTGTTCCGGCGGACGGAAAAATAATCAGCGCCGACGACTTCTTTTTAAATGAAGCCAGTCTAACCGGAGAAAGCTTGCCGATAGAAAAATTTGCTAATGAAAATAATGTCGTCTTTTCCGGAACTAATGTAATTTCCGGCTATGGAAGATTTTTGGTAACTACCATCGGACTAGAAACAGAATTTGGAAAAATTGCCCAAAACATTGCTCGGCCGGAATCACAGAATGCCTTTGAAAAAGGTATCAATAGCTTTGGCGTTTTAATTATCCAGGTTATCGCTATTATCGTTTCGGTAATATTTTTAATAGACGCTTTCACCGGCAAAGGATTTTTCAACTCTTTCTTATTCGCTTTAGCGGTGGCCGTTGGCGTCACGCCCGAACTTTTGCCGATGATTATGAGTGTGAATATGGCTAAGGGAGCAACAAAGATGGAAAAAAACGGGGTCTTGGTAAAACGTTTGAATTCTATTCCCTCTTTCGGTTCAATTGATATTTTATGTACCGATAAAACCGGCACCTTAACTCAGGATAAAATTACCGTCATTAAACATGTGGATATTTTCGGGTCTGATTCACCGACAGTTTTTTTTTCGGCCTATCTCAACGGTTATTTTGAAACCGGTATCCGCAATATTTTAGATGAAGCAATTTTGGCGCATAAAGATCTTGATTTAACCGAATATAAAAAAGTTGAAGAAATTCCTTATGACTTTAATCGCAAACGATCCTCAATATTCACCGAACATAATGGCGAAATAACCATGGTAACCAAAGGCGCGCCGGAAGAAGTTTTTAAAATATGTTCATCCTATTTTGAAGTGGATACGATCAAGCCACTAACCGCCGAGGCTTTAGCAAAAACAAAAAAAATCTATGATGATTTAAGCAGCCAAGGATTTAGAATACTGGCGATTGCCGAGAAAAAAATAAATGTCAAAAAAGATAAATACGAAACCAGCGAGGAATCAGATATGGTCTTGCGCGGTTTTATGGTTTTTTATGACCCGCCAAAATTAGACGTCAAAGAAACTCTGGTCTTTATGGAAGACCACGGGATAGAAATAAAAATTTTAACCGGCGACGGCCCGCTTATCACGGAAAAAATATGTTCCGATATTGGACTTCCTATTAAAGGAATAGTTTCCGGAGATGAGCTGGATTTAGATACTTTAACCGATGAAGAGATATATAATAAAATAAAAAATGCGACTATTTGCGCGCGCATGTCGCCAAGCCAGAAAGAAAAAATTATCAGCGAATTAAAACGCAATGGCGCAACAGTCGGTTATCTCGGCGATGGTATTAACGATGCCCCTTCTCTAAAAACAGCCGATGTCGGAATTTCTGTCGATAATGCCGTCGATGTCGCCAAAGATACCGCCGATATTATTTTAATGCAGAAAGGTTTAAAAGAATTAATGGAAGGAGTAATTGAGGGTCGAAAAACTTTCGGTAACACGATGAAATATTTGCTGATGGGGCTTAGCTCAAACTTCGGCAATATGTTCTCGATGATTGGCGCCAGTTTATTTC
>Ga0224525_1000588_pt1 | contig 16548 bp, 16 predicted proteins | sample CFST100metaG_FD_179874 | JGI IMG/M metagenome (GOLD analysis project Ga0224525, IMG submission 179874) | Peat soil microbial communities from Stordalen Mire, Sweden - C.F.S.T100 | ecosystem: Environmental > Terrestrial > Soil > Wetlands > Peat | place: Sweden: Norrbotten County, Stordalen Mire...
AGATTGCCGAAAAAATAAACGAGAACGTCGACGAGAAATCCCTTCTGCTGATAGGCGGAGACACGACTTTCGACCCAAACATATTTGAGATGTTTTTTTGGGATTTAAGATGCCATGTTTTGACGGTCTTGGGCAACCATGAGCTTTGGTCCTTTTCAGACTCGGGGGCAGGGAGAAAGACCTGCGACGAAATAATCAATAAGTTCCGTTCGACGTATGCCGTGATAGAGAATGAGCTTATCGTCTTCCGGTACGCGAACTTTTCTTATTACAACAAGTATTCCCAAGATGAGATTCTGAGGCTCTCCAACAAAGAACTCCGAGAAAAAGGGAAGGACAGTTTCCTGATAATCCTCGGCGGCGTTGGCTTCTCGGGGCTGAACGAGCGTTTCAACGCCAATAACGGGGTTTATCGCGACACCATCAAAAGGGAAGAGGAGATTGAGAGGTCAGAGGCCTTTGAGAAGCTCTATCGGAGGGTCAATTCGGCTTTGGGAGACAGGAAAGTGATCGTGCTGACCCACATGCCGATGAAAGACTGGACTTCGGACAAACCGAACCCGAACTGGGTCTACATCTCCGGCCACACGCACGAGAACTACGCAGAGAAAGACGAAAGGGGGACGTTCCTCGCCGACCATCAGGTAGGGTATGAGGGGCGTGATTACTGCCCCGGCTACTTCCCCTTGGAGATGGAAGTTGACCATTTCGCCGATTACGGGGACGGAAAATACGGAATCAGCTTGGAAGATTATTTGAAGTTCTATCGTTGCCACGGGGTATATCTCCACTCCAAAAAGGACGATTTTGATATCACGATGCTGAAAAGCGACGGCTTTTACCTGTTTCTGGGAAAGAAGAAAAACACAACCGACGGTTGCCTTTTTATCCTGAATGGGGGAAGAACAAAGAAGGCTAAAAAAAGCCTTACGACAGAATATTTCTTCGAGAATATGGCGGTTTATGGGCGGGCAATAAAGACCTTCATCAAGAAATACTCCGATTTTCAAAAGCAGGTCGCGCTCGAAGTCAAAGGCTTCGGCGGGGACGGAAGAATCCATGGGGCTATCGTGGACATCGATTATTACAATCATATCTACGTCAATCCGCTCGACATGAAGCTGACACCGTACTTCGCTCTTAGTTTGGTCGATAAACTCGTTTATCCTGATGTCGGCTCCCTCCTTTCCGCCCAGTCGAAGGAGCTTTATCGCAATTTCACCCGACGAAGCGACGCCGAGTCGGTTCTTTTGCTGGGAAAGCCTCACGAGATCTCAAAAAGGGTCAAGCCGAAAAAGGTTATCGACACCTCTATGTACAAAGCCTCAAGGATTCTGAAAAGCCTGCAATATACTTCTGGGTTCAATGTCATCAGGACTTGGAACGAGACTCTTTTGGATGTCGCGAAAAAAAATCCCGCTTTCCAAGGGGAGATTGTATTGGAATTTATCCGTGAAGGGATTGAAAAAAATAAACCAACCGGTTAATCAGGCTTTTTTTTGGTAAAGATCTCGATTCTACCTTTGGCTTATGCTTCGAGAGTGTCATCAAACTGTTTTCGAATCCTTCCACGCCTTTGCAATTTCTTGATTTTCTCCCCGCCGCTGTCGTCTTCCCATCCTGTTTTCGCGGTTTGATTGACTTCCGAATTATTTAATCGTCTTTCATCGCAGAAATTTATACAGTTTGGTTGATAAAGTGATTATTTCGCCTTTTTCTTTCCGTTTCTTTGGAAGAATCAAAATATAAAAACTACAGACGCATGTTGTTCTGAAACGAGCATTCAAATTTCCCTTCGCCTGTTAAGTTTTTGCATGAATGGTCTTTTCCGACGATTTGTTCTTCAAAAAATGGTTTTACACATTCTTAATGTTTTATATAAAAGTATCAATTAATCTTATGTTCTTCAAATTTAAGTTTATTAAATCAACAAACTAGTTGAAATTTGTTACAAACCTGTCAATATATAAGCGGCAATGATTATTGCTTCTAAAAGGAGGAAACATGATATCGCCATTTGGAAAGGAACTCCGCATCATGAGAATCAGGAAAAACGAGGTGCTAAAGGACATGGCAGACAAACTCGGCTGCTCCTCTTCTTATTTGTCGGCCATCGAGCTCGGAATCAGGAAGGTCCCGACGGGATTCGTAGAGAAACTTGCGTCGGCCTACTCTCTTTCTGACAGTGAGAAGGAGAAACTCCTTGAATTGCGTGAATTATCCGAAAAAGAAGTTTCCATAAACCTTCAGGGCGCCTCTGACGCCCAAAAGAACTTGGCCCTCGTTTTCAACAGAACGCTTTCCGACCTCACCGAGGAGGATGCGAAAAAAATTGAGACGATTCTCAAAGAGAGGCGTCGATGAAAACGGCATACAAAACAAAAGGAATTTCGCGAAAAGATTTGCGAAGGCTCGCCATGCAAATCCGGCATTGGTACGAAACCAAAGACGACGAGCCCTTTGACGTGACCGGTTTCTTGGACAAAATGCCGTTGATTTTTGAAAAAAACCATTTCCAATACAGGATCGTAAATGCATCCGATGGGTCCAATCTCTGCCACAGCCGGCCTGCCAGCACCGATGTCGTCAACAGCCGCATGGAAATCTTTGAACCGTTCTACGATGCGGCCTGCGATAAAAATGATGGGCTCGCAAGATTCACCATCGCGCACGAAATCGGGCATTACATAACCATCTCCGTGGTTGGGCTTCCTCTTTACAAAGTTCTTCCCGGAGAGGAAATCAAGCCCTTCGAGAACCCGGAGTGGATAGCCGATCAGTTCGCGGCGGAGATCCTCATGCCCTACGATCTATGCAAGGACCTCACCCCTGGCGAGATAATGACACGGTACCAAGTATCGGGAAAGGCAGCCGAAACAAGAAAAAGCAAAATAGCGAAAGAAGAAGCCGAGAAGGCGGACAAAAAATAAAAAGCAACCTGCGCAGGAACGCAAGTTGCTTGGTCGAATAAACGGCTAGGTCTATTCAGGCAAATAGATACTAACCTCGTTCGGCCGAAGAGTCAATTTATGAGGATCCCATTCCTCTGAGGTTAGTTTCTTTATGAATGATAGAACACAGAATTTAGCATCAAATATCGCGGGAGCCTACGTGACGAACCAATCCAATTACATCGGAAGGTTCGACCTCCCTTACGTCGAATGTTTCTCCAAGGACTTGCCGGATTATCTTTGCCTCTATTCGGAAAGGCGGAACTACGCGAAGACAGCCAAGACCGCGGTTTGCTTCTACGAAGAGGACCCAACCTTCGACTCGTTCGATGGCATTTTCAACGCGATCGTCTTCAAGCGCAAAGAACTTATCGAAAGATACAAAGATCGGTTCCGAGGAGTCAGGTTCTTCATCGCCCCAGACTACTCGGTTTCCGGCGACATGCCAAAATACCAGCAGATCTTCAACGCCGCCAGGGCCCGGCTCGTCTCCATCTGGCTTTCGCTCGAATTGGGGGCCGTCACCATCCCCAATATCACTTTCGCTGGAAGGGACAGCTTCGACTGGTCCTTCGAGGGGATCGGCACCGGCTCCGTCGTCTCGATAAGCCTGAAGGGAATGGTGAGCCGAAAGGAGAACCGGGAATTGCTCGAAGACGCCATCGCCTCGCTCACCGACCGGATCCGGCCGTCGGCCATCATCGCCTACACCGACTGCAGCAAGGATCTGACGGATTCGATCCTCCGTTATCCTCTCGGGAAGGGGATCAAGGTGGTAGTGCCCGACAACCTGCTCAAGCAAAGGAACGATTTCCTCAGGGGGAGCGAATATGGGAAGAGACATTGACCACAGGGTTTACGCCGGGACTTCGGGCCACCCCCAGGCCACTCTTGAAGGCAACAACTACGCGATCATGCAGGGAAAAAACGCCATTAGGAAGATCGCTTCCCTTTCCGCTTGGCTCGAAGAAACCGTTGCCGCAGGCATCGCCAAAAGAGAAAAGCATTTGAAGGCCGTTTCGGGCGTTTCCTCGGTGGGAAGTTTGCTTCTGTACGATTTTGACGAAAACATCGAATCCTTCGAGCAACTTTCGGAACTCATCAGCCATTTCAAAATCATCGTTTTCGTTTTCGAAAGCGCGGAATACCTGATCTGCTACAACCACTTTGACGGCCTTGGGCGATTCATCTCGGTCATGACGGAAAACGCCGACACCATAAACGTTGCGTCGTGCGCCGATCTGGCTGCGCTCAGATTCGGGCTTTATACGTTGATCGAGATGCTTCAGAGAGCGACGTTCACACGAATCATTTGAACAAGATTATCATTCGATTCTGATGCAGCAATAAATAGAAATGCCGATATTATTGATATTTTTTTAATGTGGGCGAAATGGACGTCATTCTACTATCTTCAAATCCTTTCGGACCTTTTCGGACCCTCGATTTTCTTCCCACCGCTGCAGCTTTTCCGGCCCGCTTTCGCTGTTTGATTGATTCCCTCAATTATTGTCGCTTTTTTATCGCTGATTTGTGTATAGATACATTGACGCATTTATTATTGTGTATTTATTTGTTTTCATTTTTTGTAATCGGTTCATAACAATCATTGATTGTGCTATCGTTTTACTAAGCAAAGGAACTTCAAAATGCTTACAAAAGGGATGATTTTGAATACAGCCTTTGATTCCTATACTATCCAAGGACAAATAGGAGAAGGCGGAAGCGGAACGGTTTTCAAGGCCACGAGCACAAACGGCGAAAGTTATGCAATCAAAACGATTTCCCAAACGAAGGGGAAAGAAAAAATAAAGCGTTTTAAGAACGAGATTAATTTTTGCCAGAAGTGCAGCAACAGACACATCATTAACGTAATCGATTATGGGGTCTCCACCATTGACGGGGATGCAATTACCTTCTACGTCATGCCTGTGTTTGGAGCAAATTTAAGGTCGCTAATGGACAAAGGAATGGATCCCGCTAAGAGCGTTCGACTGTTTTTGGATATCTGCGATGGGCTGAGATACGCGCATTCGAAGGATTGCGTCCATCGTGACATCAAGCCGGAAAACATCCTCATCGCCGACGACGGGAGCGCGATCATCGCCGATTTCGGAATAGCCCATTTGATCGAAGCCGACAAAGCGACCACCGTCGAGACGAGGGAAGGGTCTAGGTTGGCGAATTTTTCTTATCATGCCCCCGAGCAGACTCAAGGCATCCCTTCTTCGAACGCCACTGACATCTTCGCCCTCGGGCTCATGCTTAACGAAATGTTCACCGGCCAGATCCCTTTCGGGGAGAACTACCGGAAAATAGGATCCGCTTGTCCTGATTACGACTTTTTGGACAAGCTTGTTCAAAAAATGATTGCCCAAGACATGAATAGCCGATATCAAACCATAGACGAGCTTCTTCTGGATTTCTCCGCTTACCGAGACGAAGCCCAGAAAAGCAAGCAAATCGCTACTTTGTCCACTCCCGTTCCGGAAGGAGAAATAAGCGACCCACTTTACCTACAACCAGCTCTTGTAAAAAATCTAAGGATAGAGAACAACATGTTAATCGCCACATTAACAAATGATGTGAATTCTGTGTGGATTGACTGTTATCAAAATGCGCTTGGTGGTTTTACGTCTATGCCGTTTTGTTACCAACGTTTTAGTTTTCGTGGGAACGAAGCCTTTTATCCATTAAACGATAACGGCTACCAGCTCGAACAAAGATCGATTGAGACCTTGGTTTCGGAATTCAAACAGGCATGCAGTATTGCCAACCAAAGGTATGCCTCGCTGCTAATGAATCGCCTCGACCAAGAAAAGGCGGCCGAAATCGAAAGGCGGAAAAGAGAAATCGAAAGGCTCGAAAGCGAGAAATCACTCAACACTATGCTAAAAAAGCTTCTTTGATATTGGTTTTCGGGAAAGCTTGGCGACATTACTTCATCTTCTCAACGAGCAAAGCTGTTAAGAAAAAGGTTGTTGCAATGCGTTATGAGTCCAAAAAATACAGTTAATTTGGCGAGGAATTATTCCGGTTTTATCTTTTCGTCATATGAACGCTTTTTTATGTCGATCTCGAACGCGTAAAGGCATATGTCGATAAGGTTTTTCAGGTCTCGGAGATCCATGTCTTTGTGCTTCCAACAGTAATGCGTGGCGTCGTTTCCGATCCAGGCTGTTTTCCCAATTATGGTTTTGTCGGCGGCGGGAGCGTATTTCTCAATGCATTGCCCCAAAAGCATGTTCTCTATTTTGTCCTTGTCGTTTGGATTGAATTTGACGGCATAGTCTTTTACCAGGAACTCGAGGGCCATCCGGTAGCCCGGGCCGGTAATTTCCTTCGCCCCTGCCTGCTCGGCTAGGTAAGCCTCGTTGTAAATCCTTACGAATGAGGGGCTGATGCTGTTTATTTCGTCCGGGAAAGGCATTTTTGCCTCGCTACTGGGATAAACGAAAGACGGATACAACTTTCCAATTGGATAGTCTTCAAGATAGTATCCCGCAAAGAAAACCGCGTTGCAGACGGGGCATTGGAGTGCGACATAAAGATTTAGCACGTTATGGCTGGGGATGATTACGGAATCCTTGATGATTGGCGATATCCCCTTTCCGCAGCTAGGGCATGTATCGGGTTTTTCGACCACAAAATCTTTTTTCCTAACAGTTATTTTCTCAGAAATCATGTTCCTCTTTTTTTCTTTGATAATAGCCTAGCACGTAATCCGCAGCGGCGACATGGTTCGGTTAGAAAACGACTTTGGGGGCTCTTACGCCGCCTTTGGCCTGCTCTCGTAGGCCGCCACGAAACTCTCGACGTCCGCGTCGGTGGCCTTCCCGTAGACGTTCATGTCCACCATGACGGAATGCCCGATGAATTTCGATGCCGCCTGTGCTTCCGCCGCCGTTGATATTTTTTCCTTGAAGAACTTGATACGCGTGTGCCTCATCCCGTGCGGCCCTATGTGAGGGACCCCAGCCTTCGTCTCGTAGATCCTCTGTCGCCTCGCGAGTTCCGTCTTCGACATGGGGATCATCGGACCCCCCCTCGCGGGGAAGAGGAAGCCGTCGGGCCCGATCCCCTTTTTGTCTTCGTAGCTCGTGAGCAAGGCATCGAGCTCCTTCGGGAGCGGGTCCGTGCGGTAGGAGTTGTCGCTTTTGAGGCGCGAAGAGAGCTCCCAGCCGCCCTTGGCCCGGATGATCTGCTGCCTTATCTCTATCTTGCAGTCGTGATGGCATTTCCTCTGCAATCCCAGGAGCTCGCCCTTCCTCGCCCCGAGCCAGAGCTCGAGGGAGAAGAGCGCGTAGTCCTCGCTGTCTTCCGGTATGGCGGCGACGAAGCGGCCGGCCTCCTCCTCCGTCCACGCCGGCCTCGCCTTGGCGGGGCTCGTCGGCAGCCTGATCGCCTCGAGGATGTCCCTGTCGTCCTCGCAGGTCTCGGGGTCGATGAGCCGGAGCCTCCTCGCGAAGGAGACGAGCATCCTCGCCTCGCCGAAGATCTTGTCCTTCCTCCGGACGCTCGGCTCCTCCGCCGAGGCGAGGGAGTCGTGCCAGCGGTAGACCGACCTAGGCTCCAGGCAGTCCGCCACCGCTCTTCCCCTGAAGGGCGGGAGCAGGTATTTCTTGATCATGAAGCCGATCCCCTCGAGGGACTGCTCGGCGAGGTTCTGGGTGCGCCGGTGATCGAGGTATTCCTTGGCGAAGGACTCGAACCTCTCGCTTCTGTCGGCGGCCTTGGCCCTCCCGAGCCGCTTCTCGACGATCGCCCTCTCCGCCTCCTTCGCCTCGGCGACGCTGGCGAGGCCCGCCTTGTAGACGTGCACCCTTTTCCCGGTCCCCGGGAGGGTGACGACCGCGTTGAGGGTTACCGTCCCGTCGGGGTTCCTTGTGACGCCCGCCGTCTTCTTCCTCATGAGGCGCCCCCTTTCATAGCCGGGAAAGGCGCGATACAATAATAAAAGCTCTCGTTCGGGTTCCACTGATCGATGGGCTGGCCCCCGCCATTCCAGTGGCTGGGGCTTTTTCCTTGCTTATTTTTTCTCATCTAATATGAACTCCTCTATGAATCTGAGCGTTTTGTCTAGCTGTTCCTTATTCATTTCGTGGTCAACGTAATGTACAATTTTGGCCTTTGACTCGATCGGGAGCGGATCCTGGATCCCGACGGCATCCATCGGGGCGTCGAACCCGATGAGCCAGGCCGGATTCACGTTGAGGAACCTCGCCATAGTCGTGAGGTTACCATGCTGCGGGGCGAAATCCCCCGCGAGGTAGTGGCTGAGGACGGAAGGACTCAGACCTGTCGCCTTGCTGATGTCCTTTGCCCTTATGTTCCGCTTCCCCATCGCCTCTTTGAGGCGCTTCGACACCGCCTTGGCGTTCGATCTCTCCATTTTCGCTGCCTCCGACGAAAATATAACTCGATAAGTTGAGAGTTTCAAGAAAAAGTTGATAAAAAATCAAAATAAACCCTTGACGTTCGTTGTTTCCTGTAGATAATGATATAAGTTGATAGAGTCACAACCAAAAAGGAGGGCAAAACAATGCCAGAGATTCAGACAAAGGGAGAAGCCGCCGAATTCGACGTCGGCCCGCTTCGCGGAAAGATCGCGGAGAGTTGTGGGACGATGAAGAGATTCGCCGACAAGATGGGTGTTTCGGAAGCGGTCATGAGCAGCCGGATCAGAGGCAAAACGGCATGGACGCGGAAGGACGTCGCGAAGGCCGCCGGGATCCTGGGGCTCTACGAAAAACCGGAGGAGCTGATTCGGGTCTTCTTCCCGAAGAATAGTTGAGGAACGCGCAAGTGGAACCCGAAAGCTGGGGCCGGCCTCTGCGAAAGGCGGCCCCCGGCGATCCAGACATGGACCGCCTTCCTGTTTTCGCCATGCTGGGCCGCGGAGGTCTTCCCGAACGGAAACCCGCTGCGGGGCCATGGGAAGGCAGGGCAGAAAGCCCCTTGAAAGACGCTTATCCGTGTCTTTGCATTCGTCTCTCATCCTTCATCCCCAAGAAGATTAACATGTCATGTTACGTAATACGTTCTGATCCGTTAGGGCGAGGCGGAATATGCTGAACCCCGTCGGCGCGTCCTCGCTTCCGGAGGGCCTTCGCAAGCTGGCCGACTCGTTGCTCGAAGCGTACCCCAAGCAGCAGGACTACATCGCCCCCTACGTCTACGCCTTCTACCTCCGGGAGAGGATAACCGAGGAGGACCAGGCATCGATCCTCCCCTACCTCCGCTGGTGGGAGGGGACGGACGACTGGAGGAGGATAATGGCCGACGATCCGGCCAGGAAATACCTCCCGTCCGCGGCGAAGTTCCTCGAAAGGTGGAAGAGATGGCGCGGGAACGAGGCCGCCCAGGAGGCCTTCGAGGGCGGCGGCGCGGGGAGCCAGTTCGCCTACGACTTCCAGTTCCGGCCGGAGAGGCTGGTGGGCACCGAGGATTTCCTGCGCCACAGAAGGTATTACGGGAGATACAACGTCTTCATCGAGGATTGGGAGGCGGAGCTCGCCAGAAGGCAGGCGGACGGCGAGCCCATGCCGGACATCCCGGAAGGGCCGGAGGAGGGGAAGGCGGAAGCGGCGGCCCCCGCCGGGAGGCCGGATCTCAAAGCGTTTGCGGAGGGCAAAAGCGTCGACGGCGCCATAAAGGCGGCGGCAGAGGCCAAAAACGCCTCCGCGAAGGCGGCCCCCGGGAAGAAAGGCTGAGGACCTTCTGGCTTGAGATCCCAGCAGAACCCAGACGCTTAGGCCGCAAACGAGGCAACGCGTTATGAGTCGAAACCCTCTCGCGATTTGCCCGGGCGCCTCACTCCGGGCCCGACGCTGGGCCTCGGATCCGCCGACGCGGCCAAACGCAAAGGAGGCGGTCTCGGCCAGGGGGTGCGAAACCAATCGGAAGCTCCGTAATCTGGGAAGCCTTTGTATTAGAATTCATAAGGGAAAGGCCTTTCCCACCCCGAAACAAAAAAAGCCGGGCGCTTGGGAGGCTGCAAAGCCTCTCGGATTCACCCCGGTCTGGCTCCAGACTAACGCTTTGGAAGGCAGAAGAAAAGGCCCGGATGCCAGCGGAACGTTGGAGCGTCCCTCGGTTATAGATCCAAGGCCCAAAACATGATAACTCTCTTAGGAAGAAAGAAAAGGGCCGGATGTCAGCGTGGCGCAGGCTGCTCGGATTATTCCTCGCCCAAAAGATTGATACCTCGGACAAGGCGACAAAAAGAGTTAAATAACCGCCCCAAAAACCGGAAAACAAACAAAAAAGAAGAAAATTGCATAAAACAGCACGAATATGAAAATTGATTATTTCCTTAACAAATCAAGAAGTGTTTTATAGAGTTGGTATAATACTCAAAATGAATAGGAAAAACATGGCAACAAAAAAAATAAATGGCGAAATTGCAGATTTATCGATGTTCATAGACAAAATATTGAACTGCGATTGCGTTGAGGGAATGAAAAAAATGCCATCAAACAGCGTCGACTTAGTTATAGCCGATCCCCCGTATAACCTTTCATCTGGATCAAAAATAGTTTGCGAAGGGAATAAAAAAATCCAAGGAATGGGGGGCGAATGGAAAAAAACAATGGAAAACTGGGACACTTATTCCCTTGATGATTATTTGGTGTTTACAAAAAAATGGCTAAACGAAGCCAAGAGAATATTGAAACCAACAGGTTCAATCTGGATATTTGGGACTTATCACAACATAGGTTTAATTAACTATATAAGCCAATTAAGCGGACTTGAGATAATAAACGAAATTGTTTGGTATAAAGACAACGCCTTCCCAAATTTGGCCGCAAGGAGGCTAACCGCGAGCCACGAAACGATTCTTTGGGAGCACAATTGCCCCAAAAAGAGGCAATACAAGTTCAATTACGAGTATTCAAAAAACGGCGATTTCTCCTATGACAATTTAAAAACCCCTGGAAAGCAAATGCGCACGGTTTGGAGCATTCCGAACAACAAAGAAAAATGGGAATTAGAGTTTGGAAAGCACCCAACCCAGAAACCAGCGAGGCTTATTGAGCGAATTATCAAGTTATCAACTGATGAAAATGATATAGTTGTTTCTCCTTTTTGCGGATCGGGAACTGATTGCGTTGTTTCAAAAATGCTTAATAGACACTTTGTTGGATTCGAAATTGATTCCGGGTTTTGCAAACTCGCCGAAACACGTATCAGTAATTCTATCGTGAGGTTGGTTTAATGGCTTGTAAGCAACCCGTAATAAAATGGAGTGGGAGCAAAAGACACCTAGCGGCAGAAATAATCAGTTATTTCCCTTCTTTTGACTTGTATTTTGAACCATTTTTGGGTGGGGGATCTGTTCTTCTTGAATTACAGCCGAAAAAGGCTATTTGCGTTGATATAAATGAATCGTTGATTGATTTTTGGAACTGTTTAAAAAAGAATCCTCAAAAATTGGCTGAAGAATATGAGCAAAATTGGATTCAGCTCCAAAAGGATTGGCATTACTATTTATTTATAAGGGACCGTTATAACAATTTTCATAGCGGTTCTGATCTTTTGTTTCTTTCAAGAACCTGCGTGAATGGCTTAATAAGATACAACAAAAAAGGTGAATTTAATAACTCGCTTCATTATAGCCGAAAAGGTGTTAAACCCGATTCGCTAAGAAAATTGCTTCTGCAAACATCTAAAATAATTCAGAATTATGTTTTTCTTTCTGGTGATTATCAGCAAATATTACCCATGGTTTCTTCTTCTTCGCTAATATATCTAGATCCCCCATATTTCAACACGAAAGCGATGTATTATGGGAAAATCGATTATGAGAAACTTTGGCTTTTTTTGGATGAAATCAATCATAAAAATGCAAAATTCATTCTCTCATTCGATGGCAAAAGTAGTAATAAGGACTATTTTTCAAAAGTCCCTGAATATTTGGTAAAGAGCCACATATTGCTAAGTTCTGGATTCTCAACTTTCAATAAAGTGATAGATAAAGTCCAAAACAAGACAGAAGAGTCTTTATATCTTAACTACTCTCCAAAGGTTTTAGAATAGTTGTGACAATTATTTTTTCCTTGTCGAATACAGATTTGATAATGTGAGCTATCTTTTCTAATTGAATTGAACCAAAATACGAAACTTCGAGTCCCCATTTGCCTTCTTTTGGGAAAAAGTTAAAAACGAAGTCTACTTTCGAGTTTCTCATTATTTGGGTTTGATCGTCGGACTGTCTTCCTATAAACGCTCCAGCGGTAAAAAACACATAAGCTTGATCAGATATTATTTTGGAGCATTCTAACCAATTCCCTTTTTCTTTTTGGACGCTCGGGGCAAACCTCATTAGCCATTTTATGTATTCCGATAATCTTGGGCCGATGTCTTTTTCAAGATCGTGAGGAGAATCCTTTGATTCAATGAGAAAAAGAATTTTCTCGTTTAAAAACTGAATGACATGATCTGGCCTTTTGTTTCCGCCGCTGCTTACTCTGGGTAAGGAAAGCCATCGATACTCTTTTCCATCTTCAAGAAGCGAGAAGCCGCTCCAATCTCCTCCCGGAGGGTTGCATAAACCGATAAAAAATCCCTTTTCGTTGTAAGTAAACGCCTTGAAAATTAACCCGTCAACGTCGTCTTCTCGGAACGAAGCTGGCGTTACATCTAGCTTTTTAAAGCTTTTCAAAAAACATTTTGGAGGAGTTAAGTCGTGAGCTCTCGTTAGAAAACATTCGTGGGAAATTTCGATGTAATTTTTACCAATAATAGGTGAATCCACTAATAAAAAATCTGATAGAAAAAATATCGTTTTCCAAAATCCGTTATTTTCCGCTAATTTCGCTTTACTGGTTTTTAACATTTTCAAATTGGAGGAAACGATTGGGCCATAAACAATTGAAAGAATTGGGGTATTTTCTCCGAAAATCATTCTTATTAGTGGCAAAACGCCTCTGTCGGGACGATCGTCATCGCCGCGAGGCTTGAAACCTTTCAGCAAAACAACGACCAACCCATCCAAACCGCGTAAAGAAAGACTCAGATCGGGGGCAATATCATAAAGAGATTCCAGCTTATTAACCAAATCAGTCATTTTTTCCTTTGGAATTAACATGAAAGGAAGATCGTTAGTGAAAACACCTTTCGAGACTTTGCCGATATAATCGTTTAGTTCAAGTAATTTCGAACTTTCTGTTGATTTTTTCTCAATTGTTTTCTTTGCATGAAAATTGCAAAGGGAACTAATCGATTGAACCATGTTGTCATAGTCGATTAAATCTATTTGACTCTTTGTTATCGAGGTTAATGATTTATCTTTGGCTAGGAATTTTATAAAATTTAAATTTTTTTCTATTAGTTTTTCTTCGATTGTTTTAGTCTCAAAGCCAAAAATGAGAGATGTTATGTAATTTGAAACATCTGTTTCTGAGAAAATTCCTGAAAAATCAATAGATTTAAACCTAACGTTATTTTTATCAAATTCTTCTGATCGAAAACAAGCTTCAATGACCAAATTGTCTTTTCTCTTTGAATAAGATGCAAAACTGATCGGGACACAAATATTTGGGAACCTGAGGTTTTTCTTCCTTCTGGTTTGATTGTTCAACTCATATCTCGTGAAATCGATTATATAAATATAAGGAATTCCGGCCTTACCAATCGAATAAGCTCTTCCGCTTCTTTGCCAGGCTTGGTTCCCGGCCTGAAGAGCAGAACAAAACTCAATAGCGCAAATGATTGTCTCCTCATCTCCGTTAACTTTTGTAAGAATTGCATCGGGCGTTTCATCTAGCAGATCTAAGCTTTTAGTGAATTGGTCCATTATGCTTTCGTTCCAACGCTTCTTGGCGGATTTTCCAAATCCAGGGAACATTTCGATCTTAACGTCGTTATTAAGCGTTTTTGCCGTTGCGAGCAAAGAAGATTGGTTCTCAAACTCAACCGAAAAATAAAGCGGACTAATATTATTTTTCTCAAGCATATCTAAAATTCTTTTGCATTCAACGATATTATCCCCATAGATTCTAATTTTTTTCATTTTTTTACCCTACGTAAAGAAAAACACATAAATTGGATTTCTCTATAAATTCTCTCCCACTTTCTTTTTTAGCACAAGCAATAATAATTTTGGCTTATTTGCTATTTTTTGATCGCAAGAGGCAAGTAAACCAATTATATTTGGTTTATTTTTTTCCGATTTTTTGTTTGTCCGGTGTTTCGGTGCTTTTTAGCTGCTCCAAAGTGTCCTTCAACGAGCCGAAAGACCTTTCTTTCACGAGAGGCGCCAATTCTTCGTAGGTTTTTTCGTCTTTGGTCAGGATCTCTAAAAACGCGATGGTGCTTTTTTGGTCGCTAAGGTTAGAAACATAGTCGTCGGAGATTGACCCTTCCCGCCATCTTCCGATGAAACCAAGCCCACTTCTTTCGACCCAAAAATCGGCCAAAACCCTTACATAAAACATGATCATAGTTATTGAAAAAATAAGGACCCCAATTATTATCTCGGTGCTCAAATTCCAATCGCGAAGCGTGTATGTCAGCGTGTTTGAGATAAGCAAGGATAAAACGATCGAGGATACCGCCCTCACCCTTTCGGCATTTTTGATGAAAAGATGGGAAACCCTCCAAGAGAGAATGTAAGATAGGACGCCCGAAGCTATTGCGGCTGCCCAAAGCCCGAGGCTTTCCAGACCAGCGAGGCTGAACCAGTATTGGCCGAACCCGATGGCGCCGAATGCCAAGGCCAGCAAAACGTAGGCGAGAATCGACTCGAAACCCGTCTCCCTCTCCCACCATTGGAAAGCTTTTTTAGAATAATCGGCTTTTTTTCTTAAAAATCCCATGGAAATATTATGGAGCGAGCGGAATGGGACGTTTCATTTTTTCTTTGACAGCGGACAAATCGTTTACGTGGCGCGGTCGCGCCCATATATTATCGGTGTACGCCCATAGGGGCGGCATCCATGCCCAAGACTTTTGGCCATATAGCCTTTTTCCGAGGAAAAAGGACTCATATAGGTTAAAAGGTCAGAGCGCGGTAGCGAGTAGCAGCAAACAAACCTCAGGCGAAGCGCTTATACTTTTCTTGGAGAAATCAAAAAAACGAGACTCGAGGAATCGAAGAAAACATCGCCCCCGCGCCCTTCCGAGGTTTACGCCAAGGTTTTCTTGGAGGAGGCGCTCGGGATCAGGGCGCGTTTCGGTTGCGGAGACCATATCCCCGACCTCATGTCGGAAGAAAGCGATGACGGTTTCGAGGTGACCGAGGCCGAGATCCCGGGGGACAGGCTCGTCGATTCGGCGGCCTTTCTTACCTTCGGGATGCCGATCGCCAAAGCCGCGGAGAGGCGGGACAGGATGGAGCATTTCAAACAAACCAAGGTTCAAGGGGGAGGGGCCCTATCGGAGGACGAGGATCGGCTCAACGAGGGAAGGACGGTCCGCCTGTTCGAAGCCGGCGGGCTTGCCATCGGGGCCGCGAGCTCGATCACGGACTCCCGCTTCCTCATAGGGCCGGCTTTCAGAGAGCGAATCGAGGACAAACTGAAGAAACTCAGCGTTGGTAATTACAGCGGGGCCGGAACGGTCTCCCTCGTCGTTTTGAGCGTGGGGAGGATAAGAAACGAGTGGATCTTCACGGATTACATACTCCCGTCGATTCGGCAGGCGGCCGCAAAGGTCGAAAACCCTCAAAGGTTCGCGCGCATGATCGTTTTGCTGACGGACTGCATATATGAACTCGATGGGCTCGGAAACATCCTGACAGAAACCGATATTCGTGCTCACTATTCGGCGATCATGACCAAAGCGCACGAGGAATGCCAAAGGCTTGGCTGTTACGATAAAAAAACCCGACAGGGCAGGAACGGTCGGAAGGTTTGATTTGGCGGGCTTCGGGCCACGAAGCGGTCAAGGAACCAGCAGGTTATATTTCGCGTAAAAAAGCGAAAAGAAGCACGCCTTTTTTACGCACCATTTAGACGGAAATATAAAAAATCTGTATTCGCCTCGGGTCAAGGATTGACGTTTTCCCCTTTGGCGTTTTCGGATGGTTTCCCGCCGGCGGGACCGTTATTCGCCAAGTAAACGGCGTATTCGGAGATGACATTAGCGCGGTAGACGAGCCTCGCCACGTAAAAGCAAACGAGATTCAGGGCCGCGCCGCCGAGGAAGCAGAGGCAATAAACGAACTGAAGGGCAAAGACGGAGCCGATGGCCGCGAGGACGCATCCGAAGATCCCGAAGAGGCTAACGGCCTCGATGATGGTGGTTATCCCCCTCCCAGAGCCTTTCTTGAGCTCTTCCCTCGCCGCCAAAACCATCCCGTTTTCCTTGTCTTCCATTGTTTTGCCTCCCATATAGTATTCTATCGTTGGGCTGGAAAGCAACAGTTTGCCTTTCTAAAAAATCAGGAATAAATTGACGGCCGAAAAAAGGGACAATGTACAAAAGTGATACAATTCTGATACAATGAAAAATAAAAACCCCGATATCATCGAGGTTTTTTGTTCGCTGGTGCGGGAAATGAGATTTGAACTCACATGGGTTGCCCCATACGCCCCTCAAACGTACGCGTATACCAATTCCGCCATTCCCGCGGCGTGCTCAATTATAAAGAGGA
>Ga0224525_1000603_pt1 | contig 16191 bp, 11 predicted proteins | sample CFST100metaG_FD_179874 | JGI IMG/M metagenome (GOLD analysis project Ga0224525, IMG submission 179874) | Peat soil microbial communities from Stordalen Mire, Sweden - C.F.S.T100 | ecosystem: Environmental > Terrestrial > Soil > Wetlands > Peat | place: Sweden: Norrbotten County, Stordalen Mire...
ATCTTTTCAATTCAAATCGTCACGCATGAAAAAAATACTACAAGTACGATAAACAAAGAATTTCAAAGAACGATTATTAAGTTTTAGTACCCACTAATGATAATCTTATCAACCAAGTTCTTAACAGACACGGGTTTCAAGATTTCAGGAAGACCCTACAAAAAAACTTGTAAATTATAGTATTTACAGGCTTTTTACTTTTATACTTCACAAATGGCGTTTTAACATCTCTTCAAGAACAAGGCAAATAAAAAGTCCTACATCAAAGTTCCTTTGCTTTCTTGTTCTTTTCCTAATCTTTCTTTAATTTCCCTGTCCTGAAATATTTGAATTTTATTATACCAATTTCTATAACCCCAGCCCGCCAAAAAAATACCGACAATAGCAAGTAAATACATTAAAACAATAACAAACCATTTAAAAGAACTTAAAAAATTTGCTTGGTCAACATAGTAGTTTTTTTCTGCTTGTGAAAGTTTAAGTTCTTTTGTTAGATTTGTTATTTCATTATCCATTGCTTTAAGGTCATCATTGGAATAAAGTATTTCAACCTTATCTTTAGGTCTTGGTTTTCCATTTTGATAATCAATTGTATTATTTAAAATTTGTAAAAGGGTCTTCATTTTATCCTTAGAAAAATTAAATATTGCTTCATTTTTATCTATCATCAAATTAGCAGTCTGAATTTTAGAACTAACTTGGTTTAGATATAAAATTGGATAATAGAAAGAAGTAATAACCATAATAGAACCAAGCAAAGCGCAAAACTTATAAAGATTATCAGTTGGCGGAAAGAATGTCGGTGTTGTCATAACTGAACGATTTTAATTGGTTTTAACGAATTATGGTAGAAATTGATTTCTATTAAAACTACTTGTATAATTGTTTTAAGGAATCAATTCTATTGAAGTTTATATCCATATACTTATGAATTGAATCAACTATATTTCTTGTAATTATCGTATTCCCCCGCTAAGCGGCATTTGTAATGCCGCTTGGAACATTTCAGAATTTGCAATTCTGAAAACTTACTATCCCTTTCTTATATTGATTCAGCCACCGGTGAAATAATTTCTTGCTCTGTTCTTGTTTTTGTTTTGTCTTTGAACGATTACTCATACCTTGCTTCTTCTGCTTGAATTATGTATTCAACCCATTCTCCTCATTAAACTCCTTGATATATTCCGCCAACTCCTTAAGCTCCCGGTTTACCATCGCCAAATCAAACAACTCTGGATTATAATCGTCCCCAAGCCATTCAAGAAGTTCAATATAGCCGTCCTTTTCAGGATGCTTCAGGTGATGTATTAATTCCTGATATCCCGGAACTCCTCCACAATCTTCAGGCGGGGCAGACCTTGCACCATTGAGACATCGTGGCGTTTTCGATCCACCAACCGCAATCTTCTCTAATACTATTGTGTGCTTCCACGAATCACCCATATCATATTCGTAAGGAAATTTTTCACCAACTTTCGAAAGCACATCCATTATTTTGATCTTTTTATCCCATGTTGTCTCACCATCATCCCAAAGGACAGGATCACCGATCTTGTGTTCCCAAACACCAAACTTGTACAGATGGGAGTTGGTCCAGCCAAATGCGATCTGGATGATATGATGAAGTTGGTTAAATGTAAACGATTCTGGAACCTGAAGGGTTCTCCAGATGGGAGGGGTGATTTTATCAATACTAATCTTGAGCTGGTACATAGTATTCTGGAATCACTTTCAAAGATATAGAAATCGTTTTAATGAAGAATGAATAATGATGAATCCAATAAATAAAAATTATCTTGACAAATGGTATCTAATTAGGTACCTTTGCAAAAAAAGTTTTAATGCCCAACATTGATATAATTAATGGAATAAAGATAAATATTTATAATGGGGATCACAGGCCTCCGCATATCCATGCCGAATATAACGAATTTGAAGTATTGATTGTCATCGAAAATGGCAGGATCTATGCGGGTGGATTGCCTGCCCGACAACTTAGGGAGGCATTTGATTGGTTGGCTGAGAATTCAGAATGGGCATTGGCAATATTTTATGAATTAAATCCATCGTTAATATGAGAACAAAAATAAGAATACCGAGAATTCTGAAAATAAACTGGGTTGAAGGATTGATGACATCTGTTGTGTTTAATAATGGAGAGTCAAGAACAATTGATTTCAGAAAGGTTATACAAGATACCGGAATTGAAGCAGATTCATGGGCATCGATACTTTTCAATCCTGAAGAATTCAGAAAAGTCGAATTACAGAACAATACGCTTTCCTGGAGTAATGTTGTACAATTTATTACTCTTAAAGACGGCCAGAAAAAGAAAGTCCCCTATGAGATTGGAGCCGATGTTCTATTTAAATACAGCCAGCCCGAGGAATCTGCCGCCTGGAAAAAAGTTGGACAACTCATCAGGAAAGCCAGGCTGGAATCAGGATTAACACAACAACAATTAGCCTCAATTAGCGGAACCACAAGAAATTATATTTCCCGCATTGAGAATGAAAGGTCGGATATTGAATTGGCAACCCTCTGGAAAATTATCGAAACGGGATTGGGAAAACATCTGGAAATAATAATAAAACCTGGAGTTTCATCAAAAAGCCATCGCGTTGTAAAAAAAATACCGGCACGAAAGACTCAACACGCTTAATTATTGTAGCTTGGAATTGCTTATTGGTTAAATCCTACTCATAACTCACTATTCTCCCAGTTGCAGTGATACCCAAATTCATGAACTTCATTCGCCTGGATTTTACTTTAATTGGTGACTTTTAAAATAGCTCTTTGCCTGATATCCTTTGAAGAGGCCCCGACCATGATCCTGAAATCCCCTGGCTCCACGACCTTATGAAGGTTCATGTCAAGCATGGAGAGCATTTCAGGATTGATTGCAAAGCGAACCTCGCTGGTTTCGCCGGGGTTGAGATGTATCCGTTTAAACCCTTTCAGTTCGGTCACCGGACGGGCTACCGAGGCAATTTCATCATGCAGATAAAGTTGAACAACTTCGTCACCGGCGAATTTACCAGTGTTGATTACATTCACCGTAACGAAGCAGGAATCGCCCGCTGCAATCTTCTCCTTACTTAACCTGATGTCACGATATTCAAAACGGGAATAGCTCAATCCGTATCCGAACGGAAAAAGCGGCTGGCCGGTGAGGTTGTTGTAATCGTCTCCTCTCCCGGTCGGTTTGTGGTTATAGACCAGGGGTAGCTGCCCTTCAAACACAGGAAAGGTAATTGGCAAACGCCCGGCAGGACTGTAATCGCCAAAAAGCACTTCGGCCACTGCGTTTCCTCCGTTTTCGCCGGGATACCACACAGCCAGGATACCATCCACGTCATTTATCCAGATATTCATAGTTACGGCACTGCCGCCCACCAGTAACACAATCGTTTTTTTACCGGCAGCGGCCACCCTTCTGATCAGTTCTTCCTGCCTGCCCGGGAGATTCAAATAGGCACGGTCGCGAAACTCCCCTTCTTCAATCCCCACAACCACAATGGCTATATCGCTTTCCGAAACAAGGGAAACTGCCTGAGCGATCTTTTCATCCTGGTCGTTCTTTATCCCCACATTCCAGATCAGGCTGAACCAGGCATTCCCCGTGGGTTCGTAATATTCGATCACCAGGTCGTAATCCCTGCCTTTTTCAAAATCAAAAGAGACAAGCCTGGTTTGTTTGGTGCGTTTTGTCCAGTTTTCCAGCACCATCTTTCCGTTAAGATATACACGATAACCGTCATTGCCGTCAATCCCGATATTGAATTTACCAGTTTCAGGGGCTTTCAACTTTCCTGTCCAGCGTACCGAGTAAAAATCGTAAGTAAGTTTTTCGGGGTCGGGTGAGAAAAGCGTCCATTGAAACCGGACCTGCGGATCGCACCGGGTAAAAACCGGGTCGCCGGCGAAGCTGAGGTTGTTAAAATAATCCCCTTTCAGTCCTTGTTTTTTCTCCCCGTTAATGATGCAGGAAAGGGCTTCAGAAGGCACGGTGACATATTCAATGTCCTCACGGTTGCACCCGATGGAATAATTCACTTTTATCTTTTCCCCTACGAGATCCCGGATCCCTTTCAGAATGCTCACCTTATCGATCCCGGGACCGCTGTACCCGCCAAGACGCGCTTCGTCCGCATCGGGTCCGATTACCGCGATAGATTTAATGTTTTTTTTGATTGGCAGAACTTCCTTATCGTTCTTAAGAAGCACAATGGATTCAAGCGCCGCTTTTTTTGCCAGGTCCCGATGACCGGGATTTTCATTCGGACCAACTCCTTGTTTAGCCTCCACATAGGGATTTTCGAACAGGCCTAGGCAGAATTTTATCCGTAGCACACGGGCCACAGCGTCGTCGATGGTTTTTTTGTCAATGCTTCCATCCATAAACGGGGGTGAAAACAGCGTAATCTGGTCGTAGCTGGTCTGAAATATTACATCAAGACCTCCTTCAAGTGATTTTATCGTGGCGTCGACATAGTTAGAGGCAGTAAAATGCAGCACATTGGCGCCACCGGTCCCCCCGGCATCAGAGATCACAAAACCTTTAAATCCCCACTCCTTTTTCAGTACCTGCCTGAGCAGCCAGGAGTTGGCGGTGCAAGGCGTTCCGTCGTAGGAGTTATAGGCAGTCATCAGCGAACGGGATCCTCCTTTTTTAATACAGGCTTCGAAAGGTGGAAAAATGATCTCGCGCATATACCGCTCGTTCAGCTGGACCGGGTAACTGTCCCGGCCGCCATCGCCTACATTCATGGCAAAGTGTTTCGGGGTGGTGATGATACCGCGTTTTTCGAAGGCAGATACATAGGCCACACACATTTCAGAAGTAAGGAACGGATCTTCGCCAAATGTCTCTTCGGTGCGTCCCCAGCGGACATCGGTGGCGATATTCACCACCGGCGACAGCACCTGCCTTATTCCCCAAGCGGAACATTCCGTTGCGATGGCTCCTGCAACTTCATGCATGAGTTCAGGATTCCAGGTGGCTGCCAGGCCGATACACTGGGGAAAGGCAGTGGCGCCTGGCCTGACCAGTCCGTGCAGTGCCTCGTCAAAGGGGATGACGGGGATACCCAGGCGGCTTTTTTCTATGAAAAATTTCTGTATTTCATTGATCTTCAAAGCGCTTTCAAAGGCCAGGCCACCTTCGTTATAACTCAGCATCTGTCCGGCAGCCTCCCTGCTTTGCCCGCTTGTATTCACCTGGAAACCAAAGATCCCTGATTTATACTCCGCGGTATCTTCGCCAGGTTCGCCGGGGATCATAAAGAGTTGCCGGAACTTTTCTTCAGGGGTCATCCGGGATAAAAGATCCCGGACCCTTTCTTCAACAGGACTTTTCGGGTCTTTATACACCTGGCCGGAGGCGACCCGTGAAATAAAAATTATAACGATGGTAAAAAAGAATATTCTTAAGCACATTTCTTTTGAATCTATAAAAATGAATCCAAATCTAGTCGTTTTAATTGTCTGATACTTCGTACTCACCCCGGTTTGTTTTTGATGCTATATTAGCGGGCGTTTGGTTTATCGTGTTCTATAATAATAAATCCCAAATTCCGAAATTGTAGGATTTAGTCTGGAACTCAGTATTTTCAGCCGAAGGTTTTTTGCTGTGACAGTATCAAATCTTATCAGTCGTTTATAACCTATTGTTGTTCCGGATGCTATCTGAACCCATGTTCCATTCTTATCCAAAATTTCGAATACAAAATTCTCAACTCTTTGTCCAAGAGTGATGTTTTCTTGTAATGACAATACATTAAATGTTCTTTCAACAGGCAGTAAAATATCAATTGTCGTTGTTGTATCAGTTCCATTTGTAGTAAAATAGGTTTGATAATCGTTATCAATAATAGACATTTCATGATTCCCGTTCGTGCTTTTCACAAGAGCGCCTTGAGCTAAATTGTTCTCAAATGTTTTACCTAACCACGACTTAAACCCATTTAGGCTTTGAATATCGTATTCACTTATTCGGCCATCGGTGTTTGGAGGGATATTTAATAATAGTACACTATTCATTCCAACTGATGTAAAATAAATATCCATTAGTTGCTGGGGTGTTTTAACTTTTAAATCTTCCGATGAGTGGTAAAACCAACCTGGTCTTATAGAAACATCAGTTTCTGCTGGGTACCACACTAAACCTTTAGCAGAGGAAATGATATCGCGCCCGCCTAAATCCTGACCGGTCATATCCCCTATAGGTTTATAAATCAGACCTTGTTGTGAATTTTTTGCTATAACCGATTGATCCATATTGTTAGTGGGTATTACACTCCATTCCGTAATTCTTCCTTTACCAGATTCAGTTCCAACCCATCTGACATCAGGGCCCATAATCGCTATAACTGCTTGTGGCTGTAATTTCCTGATAAGGGCATACCATCGCATAAAATCATAAACTTGCTTTTTCCCATTGGGCCCTTCTCCACAGGCTCCATCAAACCACACTTCATCGATTTTTCCGTATTGTGTCAGTAATTCAGTAAGCTGCTCTACAAAAAAATCGTTGTATGCATTCGTACCATAACATTTGGCATTCCTATCCCAAGGTGAAAGATATACACCAAACCCAATGTTAAATTTCCTACAGGCTTCTGATACCTCTTTTACTACATCTCCTTTACTATCTTTCCAATCACTACTTTTTACCGAATGTTGGGTAACTTTGGTTGGCCATAAGCAAAAACCATCATGGTGCTTGGTCGTTAATATTACTTGTTTGAAACCCGCATCTTTAATTATACTCACCCACTGTTCTGCATCTAATTTTTTAGGATTGAATAGTTTCGGGTCTTCTGTTCCATCTCCCCATTCTTTATCTGTATAGGTGTTTATTCCAAAATGAAAAAAAGCAATCATCTCCAATTTTTGCCATTGAAGTTGCTTTTCTGATGGGACAACATTTGCCGCTTTTCTAATAATTTCTTTTTGAGTGTTCTTTTCAGTAATAGGTACATAATTGTATTTTTCCTGAGCAACAGAATAAGACGAAAGAATGAAAGGAAAACTTAGAATAAGAAAGCTTCGTTTTCTCATTGCATAATTACTTTTGTTTAAAATAATTCTCAATTTATTAATTTAGTTGATAGCTTATTTCAATAAATTAAGAATTGGATACTCCAAACCTTGCACTATTGTTTGTTCGGGCTTTAATAATTCAAGAATAACTATCTCATTCTGCCCTTTAATCAGCCATTCGGCAGGCAGGTATAACGTTTGTTGTGGGCCTATCTCCCAATATCTGCCTAAATGATGGCCGTTTACCCACACACAACCTTTGCCCCACTTCTGCATATCCAGGTAAGTATCACCATTGTTTTTCAGGTTAAATATTCCTTTTCTTAATACTGGAGCATTTGCAACAAAAGTATTTCCTTTTATAGCAAGAGTATCAATATTTTCAAATGGAAGGCTGAACATTTGCCAGCCTATCAATTCTTGTTGGTTCAGTTCAACTTTTTCAGTGATTCCCTTTTTATTTTTCAATAAATACGAGCCAAAATTTATCCTGCCCATATTTTCAACCAAAATATCAAGTGTTATTTTCCCATTGAGTAAATCTATATGCAGGCTATCTTGATTTAATCGCCTGTCGAGAATGCCAACTCGTTGCCCATTTATAAATATAATGCCATAATCTCTTAAATCTTTTATTTTAAGCCAACCCGATTTTCCATTCGTTATTGTAGTACGATAAAGTACAAAACCATAATCCTGATTCAAATCTTCAAATGTAAGTGGTTTAGGATTAAACGTTGGCAAAGGAAGTATATCGAATAATTTTATAACTTCTTTTAGATTAACAGCAGTTACCGCAATGGTTGGTTTTTTGTCTGGTACATCAGGGAGTGTTTCCCCTGTAGGTAAATGTTTTATTATTACTTTCCTGAATTGCATAAATTTCTCAGTAGCATTTCCAGCTTCATCTAATGGTGCATCATAATCATAGCTTGAAATTTGTGGTTGGTAAGGATTTTGATCATTAAAATTGGCTCCATTCATAAAGCTTCTGGTTGTGCCGCCATGAAACATATACATATTAATAGAAATGCCTGCAGCTAATACCGAATCAAGATGTGGGGCATATTGTTCGGATGGCACTGTATGGTGTTTTTCGCCCCACCAATCAAACCATGCAGGATACCATTCTGCAATAAAATAAGGGCCTTTCCCATTATGGTTGGCTTGAACATTTTTTTTCACTTCATCAGGCTTATCCAAGCCATTCACTGCTGGCAATAAACCAGGCAAGTGTCCATTATTCATGGCTGAAGGCGGATCGCAAGTATAAAGCAAGCCATCGAATCCAGCCTCAATAAAAAGTTTACGGTTAATTTCAAGATATTCCCTATCCTTGCCATAGCAACCATATTCGTTTTCAATTTGCACCATTAAGATATTTCCTCCATGATTCACCTGCAAATTAGCCACTTGCTTGCCAACTTCTTTTATATAATTACGGTACTCGTTAAGATACTTAGTTTCCTTACTTCGCACAACCAGTCCATCTTCATTTTGCAACCAATAAGGATACCCGCCGAATTCCCACTCGGCACAAACATAAGGACTTGGGCGCAGAACTACCCACAATCCTTCCTCCTGGGCTATTTTAACAAATTCGGCAATATTGTTATTCCCTTTAAAGTTGAATTCTCCTTTTCGAGGTTCGTGCAAATTCCAAAATATATAAGTAGCGATGGTGTTTAGCCCCATTGCTTTTGCGGCTTTCATCCTGGCACGCCAATCCTCTTGTGGGATACGGGGATAATGCATCTCTCCTGAAATCATTTGAAAGGGCCTGCCATCCAATAGAAATGCTGTATCTCCCAATACAAATGTGTGCTGCGTTTGTTGAGCGTTCAATTGAATTTGAAAAAAGAAACAAAACAAGATGTTTGTGAATAAAACAGTTATGTATCTCATAGGTTAATATTTTTAATTAATCAAACTTATGAATAATAGAGTAGATATCGGTTATGCTATTCATATTTTTATATCGCTACGATGCAGCAATCGCCATCTACGTTGATTAAGGCTTTAATTCATATAGTTTCTTGAAATCCTCCCAGTTGGCCGCGTCCGCCAAAGGCGGATAAATCTGTGACGTATGCCAATGAGGGGTATTCAATTTTATCGGCGTATCCATACAATCAAAGGAATGTTGTTAACTTTACTGCTGGTTCATCCTATCAACAAAATTCATTATGTATTCAAAAAACTTTTGGCTCCGTATTGCCGGCAGCATCTTTGGGATAGTTGCCATAATCCATCTATTACGGATTGTAACTGGAGTGCCGGTATTGATTGGTAGTTTTCTACTACCCATATGGGTTAATTGGATGGGATTGGTAGCAACTGTATTTCTTTGCATTTGGCTTTGGAAGTTGTCGCACAGTATCAAGGTTTAATGAACTTGTTTCACTGTTTAACAATTTTCCCGGGCAAACGGCATTTGCAATGCCGTTTGGAACATTTCAGAATTTGCAATTCTGAAAACCTCATTAACCCATTATTGGTTTTATCTAGATATGCCTTCAGGCCGGGCGGCCTCGTCGCCGCAACGCAGTAGCGGAGATCGGGAGACGAGTTTTCGCAGTTTAGCGAACGACGAAGATTTTTAGCAAATAAAATATATCTTTGTCTATTGCATAATATCTGTTTATGAGTAAGCTACAAAGACGATACGGATGAATAACGCAGGATGAGGGAAAAACATGGAAAAAAAATATTGATAAAATATGTAAAATTTCTTTTTATGTTGGAAATAATGATTACCTTTGTTTAAAATTAGTCTAATTAAAGATTAATATAAAACTTAAGCTAATGAAAACCATATATAAATCCATTCTGGTAATTGCCATTTTATTTTTAAGCGGTATGACTATTAATACGAGTTATGCATGCAAGCCATCCGCTGAAAAAGCTCTTAGCACAAAAGATATGCAGAACCTTGCACCAGCTGCACCAGTTGAAGCTGATTTTAATGATGCTGATATCAATCTAACCTTTACTATTATAGCATTGGCTCCAACAACGCCAGTTGAAGCCGATTTTAATGATGATATAATTGATCTGACCATTGATATCATAGCGTTGGCTCCGACAAATCCCGCTGAAGCTGATTTTTCGGACAGTTTATAACTCATCATATTTCCCGAATTATTGATGAAGCCACCCCGATCGGGTGGCTTCATTTGTTTTAGTGCAGGCTTATTTTGCACTTGTTCGGCATCCCCATCTCACTTCCCGGAATTCCCTAAATTGCACCTCTAAATTACAGGTTAGGTGAAAGAGATCTTATATAACGGACCCAGGCTTGTCATAAAGTCAGATGGAATAAAGATCAGGAAAAGAAATTTAAAGTTAAGCTACCCGGAAATTACTTCAATTACAATTAAAAAAGCCTAGCTGACCCGTGGCTGGCTTGGAGTGATCCTCCTGGGTATCATCCTGGATATAGTCCTTGTTTACCTGTTGTACCTTTTTCTGTTTAATTTTTATGATCTGTCGGATGTTCACAGGGGTCATTTTCATTATTCACGGAGAAGCCCCGGTATCGTGATTGGAATCCTGCTGGTATTGCCAATTTTTATTTCTTTCAGGATCAGGAGATATTTTACGAGGCCTGTCATGCTGATCATCAAATGGGATCGTGGCGAATTCAGGATGAAGTTCAGTGAACTTAACCTTTCCGTTACCGAACTGAAAAAATATCTTGAAGGGAAGGTGATAATTGACAATGGATAATGGAAAATTGATAATTATTTTTCCATTTTGGATCTTACCATTTTACATTTGAAAAGGTGATCAGGATTGTGTATCAGATTTTAAATAAAAAAAATAAAACCGTATCGACCGTAGATGAATATTTAGACCAAAGAATAATTATCTTTACACGTTCTTTGAAATCTCAAGAGAGTGGTGCAAATCTGATGCACGTAAATAAAACTTTACTTTCTTGACCATTGTTTTTCGGATTAGCTAACTTTAAAAAACAAACACATGAAAAAAATTGTATTTTTTTTATTCGCTTTTCTCCTGGGAGTTATTGGTTCCCGGGCACAGGTTAATACATACAGTGTTGGCAGTTCCTCTACAACCTACACACCTTTATCAGGAACTACCTGTATTGTAAATACCTTCCCGTTTAAGGAAAGTTTTGACGGAGTAACTTTTCCACCCCCATGCTGGGCAAACGTAAACACCGCCGGACCTGGTGTACCCGGAACCTGGGATCGACAAACCGCCGGAACTTTTCCTACATGTACGCCTCATTCGGGTGCAGCGATGGCCCGTTTCGACTGTTGGGACTATGGTGCCGGAACTACCGGTATCCTGGTGACTCCTCAGTTGGCATTGCCTTCCGATCAATACGAGGTTCATTTCTGGATGTACCGCGATAATGGTTTGAGTACAACTCCCGATTTGGTAAATGTTTACTACAATATCTCTCCGAATACCGCGGGTGGAACCCTTCTTGGAACAATAAACCGGTCTTGGGGACTTTCGCCGGCAGTTTCAACTCCCAATCTATGGTATGAATACATATTCAACATGCCTGCGGGTTCCTCCGGTAACGCGTATATTGTCTTTGAAGGGGTTAGCCAGTATGGGAACAGTATTTTCATCGATGATGTAAAGGTGAAACCAATTTTCAACTGCCCTGTGGGCTCAACAGCAGAACTGGAACCTTGCGGATCAGATCTCAATGGCGGATGCAACATGACAATCCCGGCTTTTGAATCCATCGCACTGGGAGAAACCAAATGCGGAACCGCATTTAGTACGTCAAGTCTTCGTGATACTGACTGGTATATTTTTACACTGGCACACAAAACGGATGTTACACTAACAGCAAATGCTGAATTCCCCGTGTTGATGGGTTTACTCGCTTCAGGGTGTCCAGCAACCTCTTTTATTACTTATAATAGCGGAACAGCTTATGCTGTTATTTCAGTCGATACAACACTGGATGCAGGAACCTATTATGTTTTTGTCGCCTCATCAGTTTTTGTCGACAATGAATGTGGAAATGAAAACAAGTATTGGATTACTTTAACAGGAATTTCTTGTTTTGTAGAAACCTTCCCATTCAAAGAAAGTTTTGACGGGGGAACTTTTGCACCTCCCTGCTGGAAGAACGTAAACGCGGCCGGAACTGGTATACCCGGAACCTGGGATCGACAAACTGCCGGAACTAATCCTACATGTACGCCTCATTCAGGTGCAGCGATGGCCCGTTTCGACAGTTATGACTATGATGCCGGAACTAAAGGTATCCTGGTGACTCCTCAACTGGCATTGCCTTCCGATCAATATGAGGTTCATTTCTGGATGTACCGCGATGATGGTTTTAGTGCAGATGCTGATTTGGTAAATGTTTACTACAATATTGCTCCGAATCCCACGGGTGGAACCCTTCTTGGAACGATAAACCGGTATTATGGGTTTTCGCCGGCAGTTTCAACTCCCAATATGTGGTATGAATACATATTCAACATGCCTGCGGGTTCCTCCGGCAACGCGTATATTGTCTTTAAAGGGGTTAGCCAGTTTGGGAACAGTATTTTCATCGATGATGTAAAGGTAAAGGCAATCTTTAATTGTCCTACTGTTTCAACGGCTGAACTTGAACCTTGCGGATCAGACCTCAATGGAGGGTGCAACATGGCAACCCCGGCCTTTGAACCCATTGCCATGGGGGAAACCAAATGCGGAACGGGCTGGTTTGATGGCACTACCCGCGATACAGACTGGTATATATTCACCCTGATCGAAACAACGGATGTAACTTTCACAGTAAGCGCTGAATTCCCTGTGTTGATGGGTTTACTCGCTTCAGGGTGTCCAGCAACCTCTTTTATTACTTATTATATGGGAGCAGGCGTTCCTCCCAATTCGGTTACTGCAACATTGGCTGCCGGTACCTATTATGCTTTTGTAGCAACGGATTTTTCAACGATTGTTACCTGCGGAGGAGAAGACAAGTACTGGGCTAAATTGGAAATGACCAGTCCGGCGGGTTCAACGGCTGAACTTGAACCTTGCGGATCAGACCTCAATGGAGGATGCAACATGGCGACTCCGGCCTTTGAACCCATCACCATGGGAGAAACCAAAAGTGGGACTGTCTGGTGCGATGGAACTACCCGCGATACAGACTGGTATATCTTCACACTGGCCCAAAAAACAAGGGTAACATGGACCGCAATGACAGAATTTCCTGTCTTGATAGGGCTTATCAATTCCCCTTGTCCTGCTCTCGCGTTTATTAACTATCTTTATGGACCCGCCGACTCGACCATTTCGGTCACTTCAATTCTGAATCCGGGGACATATTATGCCTGGATAGGACCATCCGATTGGAGCACGATCATTCAATGCGGAGGTGCCGACACGTACTGGGCTACATTAACAGGAAATACTTGTTTTGAACCTACCCTTGTTACGGCATCATCTATATCTGCAACAACCGTTACTATTTCATGGACTGCTCCGAGTCCATTGCCAGGTGGCGGTTACGAATACGAGATCCGTACAAGCGGGGCTCCAGGCAGCGGCGCGGTGGGGTTAACCGTATCAGGCACAACGCCAGCCGGTGTGCTTAGTGCACCTATTTTCGGATTGAGCCCAAGTACAACTTATTATGTCTATGTCCGTTCAAACTGTGGTGGAGGCAGTTTCAGCCCATGGTCAACACCGGCGACCCAGTTTGAAACTCATTCTATTGATGTGAATTTGGTTGTTCAAGCTATTGTCCAGGGAGGACAATCATTTTGTTATGATGCTCTCCAGACCATCACTGTTGCGGGAGGAGGATCATCATTTGTTGTATTTAGCGGAGGCAGCGCAGTCATGATTGCCGGGTTGAATATTCATTATCTGCCAAGTACCCTGGTCGCCCTGGGAGGATACATGCACGGTTATATTGCCCCTGGTGGCCCTTTCTGTGTAACTCCCCTTGTCAGGAATGAAATGGTTGAAGAAGATGTGGTTCCGCCTGCTGTTTCAGAGAAAACTTTCTTCAAAATCTATCCCAACCCCACGACAGGAAACTTCACACTTGAACAAAAGGGTGACAACCAATATGGGAACGTCAAAGTAGAAGTTTATGGAATGCGTGGAGACAAAGTGCTCAACGGTGAAATGATCGGTGAACGCAGCCATCTGTTTTCATTGTCAGGAGTGGCTCCAGGGATTTATTTTATACATGTTGCTTCAGAAACAAATGTTGAAGTTTTTAAAATTATTAAATATTAGCCTGCATTATTCACAAACCCAAAATTCGACAAAAATATAATGCGGGAGGTATCGGGAAAACAGAAAATTGTTATTTCAGGGGGATATGATAGTGGTTTATTCTGCTCTATCTCGAAAAAAGGGTAAGAGTGCTATGAGGTCTTCCTGAAATTCTAAAACCCACGTCTGTTAAGAACTTGGTTGAAAAGATTGCAAAAAAATAACCCCGGATCTGCTAGAAAATGGGCATTTTCGGGGTTATTAATGAGGGTCTTCCTGAAAATGTTTGACCCTGTTTTTACAGAATAAAATGATGTGTTTTGTTTTCTTAAGTCAAGGATAAAATTCTAAAAAAGGAGAGGCAAAATGTTAATAGCCATTCCTTTTTTGTTAAAACCCATTGATTTTTTCAAAAAGAGCGATAGATTTTCCATTCTCCTCTTGGGATTCTGTTAATATACCCCTCAGATTTGTTAGTATCTACGCAGCTTTTTGTTTTTTCTTACTCATGGCAATTCGTCTGCCCATCTGCACAGCATTGGCCGTCATGACACCAAAGAAAATCCAAAGTATTTCTGTTTGCTGATTCCTTGCCTTGATTTTATCGAGTAGGTAATGATTCTTTTCATTGCCAAAACTGCCTTCTAACACGGTTCCTCTTTGTTTTCCAAGTTCTTTGCGTAATATGGATGCCTGATCTGCGTATTGTCCTTGTCTTCCTTTACGAACAAAGCAGGTAGCAATTCCGTTCTTAGAGCAGTATTTCCGGTTTTTATTGTTTCCATAGATCTGGTCAGCTCCAAACTGATAACAACGACCAAAGTATCGTCGATGTCTCCAGATAGCCTGTTTCATTCGTATTCCCTCATTGAATGCGTCATAGCTGAGGTGTTCGATAAAGTTGATCCCATCCACCTGAAGTAAATGGACCTTAGGACCAAATTCAACTGCTTTCGCCTCTTTCCCTCTGATAATAGGACGAACATAGGGCTTATGCAAGCTGACAATGCGATCTTCTATTCGTTTTCCAGGATGATTCAGGTGATCTTTTTGTTGATAATAGAGCTTACGGATTGTTTTGAGCCGTGAGGAGTCTTTCTTGTTACTCTTCCCAGTAAAACCCATATTTCCCAACTCGTCATAACGGTTTAGCAACCGGCCTAAGAATAACAACAGGCTTCTCCGTTGTTTTCTTTCTTTTCGTCGGGATCGTTTCCTTCTTTTTTGATACCCCAGATGACGCTCCTTTTGACGCTGAAAATTAATTCGCGGACGACGTATTTTGTTTTGTTTACAAATGAAAATGATTTGTTCATACAGCCAACTGCAGCTTCCCCATAATAAACGAACATCGGTTGGATGGGTAATACGACTTTCATACACAGTTGCATCGGCCATTCCTACATGCGTATGTTCCATATAAGGCTTCCAATGCTCGACGAAACGTTCCTGTAACTTATCAATGTTGATGTGCTTTGACAGGTAGACTCTCCATGCCGATACCAGGTTTAGGTCCCTGATCTGTTTTGTTCCAAGCCGGATGCCACAAAACAATTGCATGGTCCAGTCCGCATTCAACCGGTGGATCAGCATCTGATCACTCAGTCTGGTGTAATGTTTGAGCACTTGTAAGGCAATGCCTCCCTCCACTGTCATCCAGGATTTTCGACCTAATCCACTGCGTTTGCCCTTCGGTTGTGGTATTCCAGTAGCCAACTCTTTAAATGGGATTGCTTGATATAATTGACCCAGATCTGTCCGCAAGAATCCAGGTTCAAGATAATGCAGATCTAACTGTTCAAATAAAGTTAAAAATCCTGCTTGACAAGATTCATTTCCTTGGTATTTTTGCATTGCATTTGAAATTTAATAACCCCGAAAATGCCCATTTTTTGGCAAATTCGGGGTTATTTTTTGATAATCTTA
>Ga0224525_1000604_pt1 | contig 16178 bp, 12 predicted proteins | sample CFST100metaG_FD_179874 | JGI IMG/M metagenome (GOLD analysis project Ga0224525, IMG submission 179874) | Peat soil microbial communities from Stordalen Mire, Sweden - C.F.S.T100 | ecosystem: Environmental > Terrestrial > Soil > Wetlands > Peat | place: Sweden: Norrbotten County, Stordalen Mire...
GGTTATGGCGATGACTTCAGCGCCGATGTCGATGGCACCTATGTCATCGAAGGCGAAAACGTCGACAAGGCCAATCTCACGACCGATGGAAGCAGCAACTTGATCGAGAGCGATTCGCGCGACAGCAATGGCGAATCTTTGGGTCACGTCAACGGAGGATACTTCGCAATACCCTTCTATCTCGAGGCGAATTCCAACGTCGGCATCACCTGCGTTCTTTCCAAATACGAACCCCTCGTCATCGGGGATACCTACAATGTCTATGTCGATGGCACGCCCGTGGAATTCGTCGACCCGACATTGGCTTTAGGGAAAGCCGCCGATGGCTCCAACGATTGGTTCAACTGGAAAAATTGCGCGCTTGTCAGCCAAGCTTTGCCGGAAGGCGAGCACGTCTTCAAATTCGCTCTCACCCACAATGGCGTCAACGTCGACTGCATTGACTTCGCCGTCAGCGCCGCGACCATCGAATAACGTTCTGTTGATAATCCTCATCCCCTTCATTTTAAGGCACCCCTTTCGCCGCGGTGCCTTTTCTGGTTTATGGTTTATCGTTATCGGGATATTTCGCTTGAACGCCAGCAGGGCGCATGTTTGCGGTCCTTATTTACCCATGTCCTCACGAAATAACCCCAAATAACCATGCCATAGGTCTATAAATAACCGAAAACAATGGTGGCCGATGACCCAACGTCACGTCATTCCTTCGAGAGATCCATCGCGAACAATATTTTCTTTTTTTCTTGGATAAAGAGGAATGCCATGTCCAATCGATGATTTGGCTTTATATGGGGTTTTGCGAAATCAAGCCAAGGCGACGTCTAAGACCATCATGATGGCAAAGCCAATGGCGAATCCGATTGTGGCGAGGTTGGAATGCTCGCCCGTCTGGGCTTCGGGAATGAGCTCCTCGACCACGACGTAGATCATGGCCCCGGCCGCGAAGGACAGGAAGTAGGGGAGGACGGGGGACAGAAGCCCCAGCATCAGGATCATGAGGATCGCGCTGACGGGCTCGACCGCGCCCGACAGGGTGCCCATTCCGAAAGCTTTCCATTTCGAGGCCCCTTGGCTCCGCAAAGGCATCGAGATGATGGCCCCTTCCGGGAAGTTCTGGATGGCGATCCCGATGGCCAAGGAAAACGCGCCGGCCATTGTGATGCCGGGGTTGTGGGCCAGAACCCCGGCGAAGACGACGCCAGGCGCCATGCCTTCGGGGATGTTATGGATCGTGACCGCCAGCATCATCATCGAGGTATGGCTTAAATTGGTGTGAGGTCCCTCGGGTTTGCTGGCGTTCAAGTGGAGGTGGGGGACCAGGACATCGATGCCCCATAGAAAGCCGATGCCTAAGACAAAACCCACCAAAGCCGGAACGAATTTCCAAACGCCATAATCGCTGGATTGGTCGAGAGAGGGGATCAACAGCGACCAGACGGAAGCCGCCACCATGACGCCCGAGGCAAAGCCCAGAAGGATTTTTTGGAACTTTGGGACCATCTCCCTCCGCATGAAAAAGACCATGGCCGAGCCTAGCGTCGTTCCTAAGAAGGGGATGGCGAGTCCCACCGTCACCCACGCGATGTCATTCATTGGTTGTTACCTTATTATTCTAGCTTAGTTGATCCAAAGAGCGAATTCCAAGGTTCTGAGCCCCATAAACCTCCAGGCCGGTAACAGGCCTCCCTTCTTCTCTCCGCTCGACTCATCTAAGCCTCTCTTCCTTGGTATATCTCACTGAAAATACCCTCGCCTGGTTTGTCCGGGATTTGAGGTACACTTCACATTAGCCAGAACCCGACTTTCTAGAACAACCGGAAATAATATCGTAACCATTCGAAATATGTGCTAAGGACCGATGGTCGGGAAAACAAAGACCCTTGTTAATAAATGCTCCATAAACTACAATATATTTGTATTTTAAGGAGCAAATAATGATTATTACGACCAAACAACTTCTTCAAAAATATGCCGAATACAGCAACCCTCTCGACAAAATAAAAAGAAGCAATCAAAAGGGCGAGATTTTTCGTCTTGTCAAAGGAATCTACGAAACCGACCCTCAAGCCGAACCCATGTTTCTCGCCGCCTCCATCGTCGCTCCTTCTTATATAAGCTTTGAATGGGCCTTGTCGTACTATGGTCTCATTCCTGAGAGGGTCCTCGCCATCACTTCCGCGACCTATAAAAAAAGAAAAACGAAGGTTTTAAAAAACCATTTTGGGAGATTCGTTTTCTCTGACGTTCCTGCCAGGGCTTTTCCTGTGGGAGTAACGCTAATCAAAAGAGGAGAATACATCGCTCAAATCGCAACCCCTGAAAAAGCTCTTTGTGACTTTTTATCAAAGAAGAAGGCTGTCCATAGCGAAGATGAACTAAAGGAAATGCTCTTTGATGATATGCGCATCGACGAAGAGTCCTTTAAGAAACTCCATCGTAAGGATTTGTTTTCTTTGGCCCCCCTTTATCGAAAAACAAACCTTTACTTACTTGCAAAAGCGATTAAAAAGGTGACGGAATGATGAAAAACGTTATAAGCGAAATGGTGGATTCCTATCACCCTATCACCCTTGCGGATAAGGAAAACGCGCTCAAGGAAGTCCTACAGGAGGTCGTTCTCTCTGGGCTAAGCCGTGGCGGCTTCTTCGATAAAGCGGCTTTCTACGGAGGAACGTGTCTACGGATTTTCTATGGACTCGATCGCTTTTCTGAAGATCTTGATTTCGCCCTCACAAAAGAAAATCCGTCTTTTTCGCTCGAATCCTATTTCTCTTCCTTAAAAAAAGAGATGGCTTCCTATGGTCTAGCCATGGAAGTCGAAGAAAAGAAAAAAGTAACAGAGAGCAATATTCAAAGCGCCTTCGTTAAAGGAAACACGCGGATTGAAATGCTGAAGTTTTTCCCGAATTCTCCTGAAGTCAGGGCCATCGTTTCCAATCAAACGATCAAAGTGAAATTCGAAGTTGATGTCCATCCTGCCCTTGGCGGAAGTTACGAAGAGAAATACCGCCTGATTCCATCGCCTTATTCTTTGAAAACATTTGATGCCCCATCCCTTTTTGCCGGAAAAATCCACGCCGTGCTTTGCCGCAGGTGGAAGAGCAGAGTAAAGGGACGCGATCTCTTTGATTACGTGTTTTATCTTTTGAAAAATACCCCGGTCAATCTTGTCTATCTCGAAAACAAGTTGAAACAATCCCGGGAGTTGGACGAAAATGCGCGGCTAACGCTTGAGGATCTGAAAGCCCTGCTCAACCAGCGATTTGCCGCTATCGATTTCGAAGCCGCGAAAAAAGACGTGACCGATTTTCTTAGCGATATCTCTTCACTAAAACTTTGGAAGGAAGAATTTTTCTCTTCCATCACCGAAAATTTGACCGCTCAAATGCATTGACCCCGTTTGAAGCAAACGAGAAAACGGTGCCAAGATTTGGCCCACCCAAAGGCCAAGAGAACCGACTTCGGCCGGTTTTTCTTTTTGCGGACCGCTCCAAAGGGATGTCCAAGCCCCTCACTAGGGCGAAACCGATGACATCGTTGGTAGGGAAACTTTAGGATAAACCTCGTTTCGTGTTCTTAGGGGCTTCTTCGGCATAGCGGGTCGTTCTCATGAGACGAATGGAACCGGCCGATTCGGGGGGGAGGCCTTTTCGAAGCGATGACCGCTGAGACAAACAGACCTGCGAGGCGAGGAACAAAGAGACTCTTGGATGTGGCCGCCCCGAAGAGAGAAAAAAAGCGGGAAATTTGTAAAATACCGCTAAATATGGTACAATTCAACCATGAAATTGAATTGGCGCAAATGCGCGCCGCCGGCGTTCGACAACATTCCGGACAAACCCGGGGTCTACATTATTTCGACGATCCAGAAAAGCGATGATCGCTATGAGGCGAAGTTCATCGGCAAGGCCCTGGATCTTAAAACCGCGGCCGTTCAGCATTGGTCCGAAACAGAAGCCAACAAAGGCCTGAAGACCCATATCTCCAAAGGCTATCGGATGAAGTTATCTTATGCCGAAGTCGAAAAAGCTCCCGATCGGGAAGGCGTCGAGTCTTTCTTAATCAATACCCTGAAACCGGTCTTCAATGGCAAGAAGATGCCCGTCAAAGCCCCGATCGCGGTCAACCTTCCCAATGTGCGCGGCAGCAAGGCCACGCTGAAGCCGGGCGCCAAACCCGGGGCCAAAGTTGTCGAGAGCCCCGCTTCTAAGACCATCGTCAAACCCACCGAGACCCCCGCCACCAAATCGGTGGCAAAGCCTATGGCGAAACCTGTGGCGAAATCTGCTGCTAAGTCCGTCGTCAAAGCCAAGTAAAAACAACCAGCGGAAGCCCCGAAGAGGCTCGCTGGTTTTTTAGTCGTCGAATCCATCTTTCCGGTTTCGTCATAAACCAAGGCCTGATAGGAAGCGGCGGCGCCGACGGAGGTGACGGGGGATCGGCACCACCAAAACACTAAACGGCTCGTGATATCGTCTTTCGGGCACCCCGCAGAAAAGCCGCCGATAAGCAAAAAATCAGAAATGGCCCTTTGACTCTCATATTTATCCTATTTATCTCTCTGAGAGCCGGAAATAATGAAAAGCAGATTTTTAAACCATTTTTTCTTGTTCTTTTATTTGCTATTTTCAAAGCGAAACTCTCTTGATGATATGTCGGCTGACCGATATAGTGGTGCTGGCGTTAAGAAACATGGCATTAAGAAGCCTCCTCAAGGAAAAACACCTTAGCGGTTATCAATTAGCGAAAAGCAGCGGCCTCCCCCAAACCACGGTGACGGATCTCGTCAGCGGGAAGGCCGATCTTTTGGCTTGCTCGGTTTCAACCGTATATCGTCTTTCAAAAGCCTTGAACATGACGATGGAAGATCTTATTGCGACATCAGAACAAGAGAAAGTCTCTCCCCGAAACTCTTTTGACGTTTTTCGAAGCAGCCTTTGCCACCTCGTCAACAGCCAAGGCGATATTCCGTTTCTCCAGGATATCTTAGGGAGCCAGCAAATTCGCCAACTTTTTGAAAAACGCTGGTATCCCGAGGCCTTCTATCTTTTGGCTATGGTGGATTATCTTTCTCGCGTCAATAACGTTCCTCTTTGCCGGGAATTCGATGATTTGAGAGAGAAAAGACTGAAGGAGCCTTTATACCCCAAGGACGTTCTTCTTTCGGAAGCGGTATTTAAAGATGAGAGCATCCCGAAAGAGGCAGCCGAAAAGGCCATTCCAGAATTTAAGCGTTTCAACTTAATGGAGGGGGATATCCGCGATGTCACCTGACTTTGCTTTTTCGAAAGAGAACATCGACGGCTGTCTGAAGGCCTTGGGGGAAGAATATCGGAGACTGAGCAAAGGCTCCTCTCCGGTTGAGATTATCTTGGTCGGCGGGGCTGCGGTATTGATGAATTATGAATTCCGTTTGTCCTCCCATGAGGTTGATGCCGACATGATGGCCGACCCCTGCATGAAAGAGGCCATCCATCATGTTGGGGATAAACTGAAACTTCCTAACGGCTGGATCAACGAAGATTTCGTTAAGACAAAATCCTATTCGCCCCACCTTCGTTTGCACTCCACTTACTATAAAACTTTCTCTAACGTTCTTAAGGTTTATACCATCAAAAGAGAATATCTTATGGCGATGAAGCTCATGGCTTTTCGCGAATATAGAAGCGATCTCAGCGACATCATCGGAATTCTCTACGAAGAAAAGAAACTGGGAAAACCTTTGACGATGGACGAAATCAACAAGGCTGTCATCGATTTTTACGATGGATGGGATGGTTTCCCGAAGGATGCCAAGCCGTTTATCGAAAAGGTTCTTTCGGATCGAGACTTGGACGAACTCCACGGCCTTCAAAAAGTCGAAGAAAAAAAGAATGAGAGAACGCTGCTGGAGATTCGAAAAGAAAATCCTGACAAACTCAACGAGGCCAATCTTCGTGATGTTTTAGCTTCTTTGAAGAGCAAGAAAAAATAACCGGTTGTGGCTACCAATAGCGTTTTTTGATTTTGGATAGACTATCGATCCAACCGATCGAAGAGTTTCTTCGTTTCGATGATGGCATCATCCATGTCGCAGTACTTATAGGTGGCCAGCCTTCCGAGAAAATAAACCTTGGGTTCCAGCGCTTGGGCTTTTTCAAGATAGGAAGCGGCCAGTTTCGCGTTCTTTTCGTCATTGATCGGATAATAAGGGTTTTTGCCTTTGGCGAAGGTTTCGGGGTATTCGTAAGTGACGATCGTGGAAGAATGGTTCTCGCAATAAGGATCGAATCGCTTATGCTCATAGACGCGGGTATAGGGGACGTCCGCGGAGGTGAAATTGATGACGGGGTTATGCTGGAAGTCGTCTACGGGGAGTTCTTTGCTCTCGAATCTCAGGGAACGGTATTCCAGCCGCCCCGCTTTGAAATCGAAAAAGGTGTCGAGAGGCCCAGTGTAAATGATCTGCCTTGCCAAAGCGTTGAGTTCTTGCCGATGCAGAAGGTAATCGGTCTTGGTTTGGACTTCAGCCCCAGCGAGAAGATTTTCAATCAGGCGGGTATACCCGCCTTTGGGCAGGCCTTGGTAGCGGTCGTTGAAGTAGTTGTTGTCGTAAGTGAATCTCAGGGGGATTCTTTGGATGATCGAGGCGGGCAAATCCCTGCAATTCCTCCCCCATTGCTTCTCGGTATAGCCCTTGATGAGTTTCTCAAAAATCGTCCGTCCCACCAGCATCAGCGCTTGCTCTTCGAGGTTTCGGGGGTTCGTGATACGCTCTTTGGCGACCTCTTCCGCAATCTTGGCCCTGGCCTCTTCCGGGGTGACCACCCCCCAAAGTTCATGAAAGGTGTTCATGTTGAAGGGGAGGTGATAAATCTCCCCTTTATAATTGGCCAAAGGGGAGTTGACGAAGGGATACATGGAGCAGTGGGCGTTGACAAACGCCCAAGCAAAATCGTCAGAGGTATGGAAAATATGGGGCCCATAGCAGTGCACGATGATGCCGTTTTCTTCTTTCGTGGCGATGTTGCCCCCGACGGTTTCCCGAGACTCAACCACCAAGACCTTTTTCTTCGCGGAACGGAGGAAAAACGCCATCGAGGCCCCCGATAATCCGCTTCCGACGATCAAGTAATCATAATTCATTGGTTTTATTATTCTATGTCTTGAGCAAAAAACATCTTCTTTTTAGGTTAGCGGCAAGTTGACAAGGAGGTTACGAAAGCCAGGGGAAACCCATCGAAGGTTTTTCTGAAGGGTCCTTTCGAAGGGTTGAAGCGGGAAGGTAGGGTTCGGCCCCCGGTCTTAAATGGTCCTCTTTCGAATTCTGTCAATGAGACGTTGGTTCCGGAATTTGAATAATCTTTGCAGGGATAAATGGCTCTTAAACTTTTATTTTAATCTGTCGCGTCAAATTTTTCGGGAAGAAGGAAGCTCCCCTTTGACGGACCGATTTCGAGGGCTCCCGACCTTTGGAATTCCAGACTCTTTTTTCGGAATCGCTTGGCTTTTGCTTTTTTTGTTTGGCTAATTAGCAATTGCCAAAATCCTTAATCTCGTGTGTGATATAATGCGAAAGCGAATTTCCCTTATGCTCAATCTTGCCTTGGTTGAAGACGATCCCAATGAGATCTCCGTTTTGAAAGAAAACATTGAACGTTACGCCAAGGAAAAACAAGTTTCCTTCAAAATAACGGTTTTTCAGAAAGCGGAAGATTTTTTAGCCTTGGATTCTTCCTCCTTCGACCTTCTTTTCATGGACATCGATCTCCCTGGCATCAACGGGATGGAGGCGTGCCGCGAACTCCGGAAGAAGAACGCCCAGATCATGATTATTTTCGTGACGAATCTTCCTCAATATGCGATTTCGGGGTATGAGGTGGACGCTCTTGATTTCATCGTCAAACCCGTCGTCTATGACCATTTGGCCATGAAACTCGATAAAGCCGTCGACAAGGCCATCTCCGCCCAGGAAGACAAACTCGAAGTGATGATCGATCGGGCGCGCATTTTGATCAACATCCCCGAGGTTTCTTATGTTGAGGTTTGGGACCATAAAGTAGTTTTTCACCTCAAAGACAAAACCTATGAGACGCGGGGAAGCCTTTCGCTCTACGAAGAGCGTTTCGTCGCCAAGAACTTTTTCCGGGTCAGCGTCTATTGCCTCGTCAATCTCGCCGCCGTGAGCGGCGTCGACCGCGATGAGATCCTGTTAGGCTCCTCCCGCGTCCGGCTCAGCCGTTCCAAAAAAAAGGATTTCCTCGAAACCTTGTCGAATTATTTGGGTAGGAACTAGGATGTTCTCCACCTTCTCCCAGCTCTTTTGGTACCGGCCTTTGTTTTTACTGGAGCTCCTCGTGGCCGAAGGTCTTTTCTCCTTTCGGCTTTCCCGGCGGAAGTTTTTCTGGCTTCGTTTGGTGGTCGGCTTAGGCGCCGCCTTCGCTTTGGCGTTCCTGATCCCGATCCTGCGCTATGACGCTCTCTATGTTTCGCTTATTTTCCTCGTTCTTTTCTTTTTCACGGTCTTGCTGCTCAAATTCCTTTTTGCCGAGTCGTGGTGGAACATCCTTTTCTGCGCGATCGCCGGGTATACGGTTCAGCATTTTTCTTTCGCCATTTTCAACCTTGTCGTCAACGTTTTTTTCGTGGAGCAGCTGATTCCGGTGCTCGTGGCGAACAACCCTTATTCCTCGACGATTCTGACCGAAAGCAACGTCTCGCTCGTCGCCATCATCTCCTATCTCCAGATCTACTTTTCCGTCTACTGGATTTCTTTCTTCTCCTTTGCCGACCGCATCAAATCCCATTCCGATCTCCACATCAAAAACACTTTTTTCGTCCTCTTATCCGGTTTGGTCCTTCTCATTGATGTCTTCTTCAATATGCTGACGGTCTTTAACGCCTCCGCGGACAGCCTATCGCTTTTGCTTGAGGGTCTCTATACGATCATCACTTGCCTTTTGGCCCTTCTTCTGCAATTCAGCCAGCTTCAGAAAAAAGAAGTGGAAGGAGAGCTCGACAGCATCAAATGCCTGTGGGCGGAACGCAAAAACCAATACGAGATGTCCAAAAGCAACATCGATCTCATCAACCTCAAAGTCCACGATCTCAAACACCAGATCCACGCCCTCGGCGAGAAAACGACGATCGACAACAAAGAACTCTCCGATATCGAGAAAACCGTCAAGGTTTATGAGACCAACGTGAAAACCGGAAACGAGGCCTTGGATGTGGTTCTGAGCGAAAAGACCCTCATCTGCGAGGAAAACCACATCACGACCACGATGATTTGCGACGGGAAGCTCCTGTCTTTCATGGAGCCCGCCGACATCTATTCGCTTTTCGGGAACGCCCTCGACAACGCGATCGAAGCCCTCAAGGCCGTCAAGGAGGACAAAAGGCTCATCAGCCTCGAAATCAAGAAGAAGGGGAATCTCATCAACATCCACCTCGATAACTACTATGAGGGCTCGCTCCATTTCAAGGATGGCCTCCCGGAAACCACGAAGGCCGACCATGACTTCCATGGCTTTGGCTCCCGCTCCATGAAAGCCATCGCCACCAAGTATGGCGGCACCTTCTCGGTGGAAGTGGTGAATCAGACCTTCAATTTGAACCTCCTTTTCATCGCCGGAGAGAAAAGATAGCCCTTTCAGAAAGGGAATTCGATTTTTTACCAACGGCGTACAAAAACCTTCAAAGTGCGCCTTTTTCTTTGAAGTAAGCGGATACATTTGCTAATTTTCAACCGGACAGACATTCCAATAGGAGGAAAAATATGGCAAAGATGTCCAATAAGAAGTTTCGGACGATCCTCGTTCCGCTCCTGTCGCTTTTCGTCGCGGTTCCTTTGATCGCCACGATCACCGCCAATCAGTATTCGGCCTCGCTCGATTTCGCCTTTGGCCGGGGTGAGAAGCACATCCAAACCCTTTCCGGGATCAAAACGGATGATCTGGCCTACTACGATCACGATTATGCCACGGCGGAAGAATCCCGTTTGGCCGCCCGCGACGTCGCGGAGCAAGTGGAAGATGAAGGCGCGGTTCTCCTCAAAAACGCCAATAACGCCCTTCCCTTAGCCAAGCAAGCCGCCGTCACCCCGTTCGGATATCGCTACCTGAATCCGTATTATGGGGGTTCCGGATCCGCCAATCTCGATACCTCGGAATCCTATGTCATCAAGGCTTCCGATGCCTTGACTGGCTCCTTTGCGGTCAATAATTCCGTCGTGACGGCCATGAAGGCCGCGACCGCCGAAGTCATGAAAGGCGATGGGACCAACGACCCCACCAACCTGACCGAATATAACGTCAGCGCTTATGCCGGCACCGAGACCTCGTGCGAAGGGACGACCGCCATTATCTACATCGCCCGCCCCGGAACCGAAGGTTACGACCTCAACAGCACGATCCCCTATTCCGATGGGACGGCCACGCAGCTCGAGCTCACCGTCAACGAGAAGGCCATGATCGCCTTCGCGGAGGCCCATTGCAGCAAGACCGTGGTGCTCGTCATCTCCCCCTCGCCGATGATGATCTCCGCGCTTCAGGCCGACGCCAAGATCAACGCCATCCTCTGGGCCGGGCTTCCCGGCGCCTCCGGCTACCAAGCCATTTCCGACATTTTGGACGGCACCGTCAATCCCTCCGGCAAAACCTCGGATATCTGGTCTGCCGACTTCAAATCCGATCCGACCTACAAAAACCATTTGACCTCGGATTACACGAATGCCGTCTCGGGCGGCCCGACCTCCTTCATGGAATACGAAGAAGGCATCTATCTTGGCTACCGCTACTACGAAACCCGTTATGCCGGGGACAATGCCTTCCCGGTCTTCGGCGAAACCAAAGGCTATGCCGACGCGGTCGTCTATCCCTTCGGCTATGGCCTCCATTACGAAGACGATAAGGTGACTCAGACGTTAGACGATGTGGTCTACTCCGGCACTTCCGTCACCGTCAAGGGCACGGCCACCAACGCCTCGACCCGCGACGTCAAAGAAGTCGCCCAGGTTTATTTCGGAGCTCCTTATACCGCTGGCGGAATCGAGAAGTCGGCCAAAAACTTGGTTGGCTTCGACAAGATTTCCTTAAGCGCTGGGGAGAGCAAGAGCTTCACCATCACCTTCACCGATGAGGACATGGCCTCTTATGACAACAAGGCGATTTATTCCACCCAGGGTTCCTACGTCCTTGAAAGCGGAACCTATCACCTGTATCTCGGCAAGGATTCGCACGATAGCTGGGGCGAGAAAGACCTGACCGTCGCGAAAACCCAAGTCTATGCCGCCAGCGCCAAAAGCGGAGTGGCGGTGGGACGCCGTTCGACCGATGCCACCGTCGCCACCAATCTTTTCGCTCAGCTGAATGAATACGAGGCGAGCGGGGAGATGAGTACCCTCTCCCGCGCCGATATGGCGACGACTTTCCCGAGCGTCTCGAGCAGCAAAGCCCTTTCGAGCACGCTCTTGAACGAGCTCAAGGTCGTGGATTACAAGACCGATCCGGAATTGGGCGAAGTCGCCGGGAGCAAGCTTTATCATGCTTCCAGCCCGACCTCCAAGGCCAACAACGCGATCACCTTAAGCGATCTGCGCGGCCTCGATTTCAATGACCCGACTTGGGATGATCTGCTCAATAAGCTCGACTACGGCAGCTCGGATATCTCCTCCGTCATCACCTACGCCCTTTACCAAACCTCGGCGGTTTCCGCCATTGGCAAAGTCGAGACGAACGACAACGACGGCACCGTTGGCCTCACGGCCAATTGGGGCGGCAACGAAGCCCTGGCGGCTCAATTCGGAAGCAAGACCAGCAAAGTCACTTCTTGCTGCTATCCCTGCGCCCCGATCCAAGCCGCGACCTGGGATCGCGACATCATGCGGAAAATGGGCGAGATGATCGGCCAGGAGAGCCTGACCAACAAGATCAGCGGCTGGTATGCCCCCGGCCTCAACCTCCATCGCACGCCCTATGGCGGCCGCAATTTCGAATATTATTCTGAGGATCCGGTTCTCTCGGGCGAAATCGCCGCGGTCACCGTTTCCGGCGCCTTCACCAAAGGCGGCCTCTATGCCTACATCAAGCATTTTGCGCTCAACGAGACCGAGATGAATCGTTCCAGCGTCGCGGTTTGGTCCAACGAGCAGGCTTGCCGCGAACTCTATATGAAGGGCTTCGAGATCTGCGTCAAGAAAGCGGAAGGCACCGAGAAGTACTATGACTCGGCCACCAGCACCCAAAAGACGAAGACCGTCAAAGCGTGCCGGGGCGTGATGACCTCGATGAACTATGTGGGGCTTCAGTCCCCGACCAATAGCTACGCCATGCTGACGGGTCTCCTCCGCAACGAGTGGGAGTTCGAAGGCATGGTCGAGACCGATTTCACGAGCGGGACTTATAAATCCAAAGACGTGGGCTACCGCATCGGAAACGATCTGTGGATGGCCATCAAAGCCTATGCGATCGATCTTTCGACTCCGACCGCCCAATGGGCGGCTCGGAATGCCATCCATGACATCTCCTATGTCGTCGTGAACAGCAACGCTTACGACCAAGTCGCGCCGGGCGCTTATGTCTATTACGATATGTCGCCATGGAAAGTCACGCTCATCACCATCGATTCGCTCATCGGCGTCCTCGACCTTGGCCTCGTGGCCTGGATCGTCTTGCGGGCCCTGGACGACAAGAAGCATCCTGGGAAATACCAGGACTAAGGAGGAACCTCATGAAAACCCTTAAAACCGCTTTTACGGCGAATCCTCTTCGGTCTATCGTCACCCTGGTTTCTTTCGTTCTTGGTTTCACGGCCTTCATCGTCTATTTGGCGACGGGGATCGTCGCCAATTACACGGAGAGCTACTCCGTGCCCCTCATCCTCTTACTGGTCCTCGCCCTTCTTGCCACCCTCTTTACGGCGGTGAAGAAGGTCAACGTGGTGGAGGAGATCCCCTTCATCGTTTACCTTGTCGGGGTCGTCCTCTTCCTCGCGGTGAATTCGAACTACATCGTGGCGGTCGTTCGCGCCATCGACGTCACTTCCTTCTCCGGAGGTTTCATCGCGACGATCGTCTTGCTGGTGCTGGCGGCCGTGGCGGATCTCGTCAGCCTCTTTCTTCCTTCGAAGAAAGCCCAGTAACCGTCTTAATTTTGCTGAAAAGCCAGAGGGTTGCCCCACTCTCTGGCTTTTCTGATTTCCCAGGAAGGGAGGCCACGCCTCAAAGGATGGTGGATAGAGGCCTATCGAAGGCTCCTCGCAGCGGGAAATAACAAGTTACGGCAAGATTTAAACCGATTACGCTGTTTGGGTTGTAACCGAGGCCATCAAACTTATACTTTTCGTAATTGTAACCGATTACACGATTCCTTTGGTCATGGATGAACGACTTCCTGCATGGAGATAGAAATGGGTATGGCCCTCAAACACGAAGAACTGATTGAGAAACTGACGCTGGATGAGAAGGTCTCGCTTCTTTCCGGCAAGAATTTCTGGGAGACCAAGAACATCGACAGATGTGGGATACCCTCGATCTTTCTGAGCGACGGCCCCAACGGATTGAGAAAACAGGCCAAAGCCGCGGATCATCTGGGGCTGAATCCCTCGATCCCCTCGACGTGCTTCCCCACCAGCGCCTGCTCGGCCAACAGCTGGGATCCGTCTCTCCTCGAAAAAGAGGGGAAGGCGCTGGGGGAGGAAGCCGCGGCCGCCGAGGTTTCGGTCCTTCTGGGCCCGGGCGTGAACATGAAACGGAACCCCCGCTGCGGGCGGAATTTCGAATACTTCACCGAGGATCCGCTTTTGGCCGGGCGCTTGGCCGCCGGATTCATCCGCGGCGTCCAATCCAACGGGGTGATCAGCTGCGTCAAGCATTTTGCCTGCAACAACCAGGAGATCCGGCGCATCACTTCCGATTCGATCCTGGACGAAAGAACCCTGCGGGAAATCTATCTGCCGGCTTTTGAGATCGCGGTCAAAGAAGGCCACGCCGGGGCCGTCATGAGCGCTTATAACCAAGTCAATGGCGTCTATTGCAACGAGAACCAGCATCTCTTGGTGGACATTCTCCGCAAGGAATGGGATTTCTCGGGCCTTGTCATCACCGACTGGGGTGGCAATAACGATCGCCTCGAAGGCCTCAAGGCCACCAACGAGCTGGAGATGCCCTCCACCAACGGGGAGACCAACCGCGAGATCAAGCAAGCCGTCACGGAGGGTAAGATCTCCGAAGGGGCGCTCGACGAAGCGGTGGACCGCCTTATTGAGGCGGCCTTAAAGACCAGCGCCGCCCTCAAAGCGTCGAAGCGCACCTTCGACAAAGAAGCCCATCATCGGGTGGCCCAAGAAATCGCGGAAGGCTCAATCGTCCTTTTGAAGAACAAAGGCAATGTGTTGCCCTTAGGGCCCAAGACCAAGGTCGCCCTCTACGGGGATTTTGCCAAGAGCCCGCGCTACCAAGGCGCCGGCTCTTCGATCGTGAACCCGATCAAGATCGACACGATTTTAGGCTCCCTCAAAGATGTCGATCTGGCTTTCGTCGGCTATGCCGAAGGTTTCCGCCGTTATGGGAAGTCCAGCGAGGCCTTGATCGGCAAGGCCGTGGCTTTGGCGGACAAGGCCGATGTCTTGGTGGTTTTTGCGGGGCTCGATGAGGTCACGGAGGCCGAAGGGTTCGACCGTTCCAACATCCGCCTTCCGGACAATCAGCGGGAGCTCATCTCCGCGCTTTATCACACCGGCAAAAAAATCGTCGTCGTCATGAGCTGCGGCGCGGTCGTGGAGATGCCGTTCGTCGACCGGGTCGATGCCATCGTTCACGCCTATCTCCCGGGCGAGGCGGGGGCCAAAGCCATCCTTAATGTCCTGACGGGCAAAGTCAATCCGAGCGGGAAGCTCGCCGAGACCTATCCTTATGGCTATCCGGATATCCCCAGCGCCGATCATTTCGGAAGGAATGACAAAACCATCGAATATCGCGAGGGTCTTTACATCGGCTACCGTTATTTCCTGACGGCCGGCATCGGGGTGCGTTTCCCCTTCGGCTTCGGGCTCAGTTACACCCAATTTCAGTATTCCGCCCTCCGCGTCTCCGCGTCCGGCGTGACCTTCGCTCTGACGAATACCGGAAAGGTGGCGGGCGCCGAGGTCGCTCAGCTTTATATCGGCCTCAAAGCCGCCAAAGTGTTCCGACCCCTCCGCGAACTCAAAGGCTTCCAGAAAGTCTTCCTCGCCCCAGGAGAAACCCAGGAAGTGACGATTCCTTTCGATGCCTATTCCTTCCGTTATTTCAACGTCAAGACCGGGCGCTTCGAGGTCGAAGGCGGGGATTACGATCTTTCTGTGAGCTCCTCCTCCGTCGACGTCCGGCTGAGCGGAACTATCCATCAAGAGGATTCCGGGGCCCCGCTTCCTTATGATCCGGCCCTTCTTCCGGATTATTACAACGGCAAGATCCGCGAGGTCCCCGATGAGGAATTCGCGGCCTTATTGGGCCATCCGATCCCGAAGGCCGGGCAGCTTTTCATCAAGACCCATCGGATCGCCGTCGATTACAATTCCTCGGTCGCTGACCTCCGCTACGCGAAAGGCTGGACCGGGCGTTTCTTCGCCTTTGGCATGCGGAGCATCATCACAACGCTGCGGGCCACGGGCCACCGAGCGGACGCCAACACCCTCATCATGGGGGTCTACTACAACCCGATGCGGTCGCTCTCGCGGATGACGGGAGGGGCCATCAGCTGGAAACAGCTGGATGGGCTCATCCTGATGTTCAACGGCCACTTCCACAAAGGCCTGCGTCATTATCTCAAGGCCGGCCATGAGAAAAAACGATTCGCGAAATTAGAAGCCAAAAAGAGCCCAAAAGAAACCGAAGAAGCCCATGAAGCCAAGGAAGGGAATAACCACGCCTGAGACCGAGCCCGCCCCAAAAAACAAGTCCGTTGAGGGCCCCGCCATCGACCTTGCCGGGATCCGCGCGGTTTTCGACGACAAAGCGGCCAAGGCGTCCTTAGAAAAAGCCAAGGCCCTCCGCCAGAAGCTGGCCCAGGCCGAGCCGAAATCCTTGGAAGCGAAGGCGTTGAAGAAAGAATTGCGGGAGACGGTCAAGGCCGGCGCCGCGCGCGCCAGCGTTCTCGGCGCCCTTCTCTATAACCGAGTTCATCAGGAAAATACGCTGACCCGCCAAGGACTTCAGAAAA
>Ga0224525_1000606_pt1 | contig 16115 bp, 12 predicted proteins | sample CFST100metaG_FD_179874 | JGI IMG/M metagenome (GOLD analysis project Ga0224525, IMG submission 179874) | Peat soil microbial communities from Stordalen Mire, Sweden - C.F.S.T100 | ecosystem: Environmental > Terrestrial > Soil > Wetlands > Peat | place: Sweden: Norrbotten County, Stordalen Mire...
GCTTTTCACCCCTCCCATCCGGCTATGATTTCCACCGCCACCAGCAGGCCCCTTCCCAACTCCCCCCTGCCTCCGTGTAAAATTGTTACAGTCAAGTGAATTCCCGCCTGGCTAAGCGAACAACCGCGCAGGAATGCGATTGTTGGGGTTTTATGGACGCCAATTTATCCGGCTCTGCTCTTTACCGCCACAAGCGATCCCCTTTCTGTTTGTTCTGTAATTCTGTTGCCGAGTGTCAACATCGGGGGCCCAGGCGCGCCAGAAATTTTTCCGGCCGCGTTGGTGAACTTTGATGGCAGATCTGGCAACCGCCGTGGAATCGTTTCATTCCGACACATCCCTGCTTGATCGCAAGCTAAAGAAGACAGCAAGCCCCGCGGGCATCGCGATATTTTTGCTGGCCTTGTCCAGCGGCGTCTGCTACATCGCATATCACGTAGCCCTCGACCTGGACACGGTTACCGTTACCAACATCTGGCCCTATATGCTGCTGGCGCTGGCGCTGTTGATCGCGCTCGGCTTCGAGTTTGTCAACGGCTTCCACGACACGGCCACCGCCGTGGCTACAGTTATTTACACCCATTCGCTCGAACCCAACATCGCCGTCGTCTGGTCGGGGATTTGCAATCTGGCCGGGGTGCTGGTCAGCTCCGGCACGGTAGCCTTCGCCGTGGTCACGCTGCTGCCCGTCGAGCTGATTCTTCAGGTCAGCTCCGGCGCGGGCTATTCCATGGTCTTTGCCCTGCTGATTGCGGCCATTCTATGGAACCTGGGCACCTGGTGGTTCGGACTGCCGGCCTCCAGTTCGCACACCATGGTCGGCTCCATTATCGGCGTGGGCATCGCCAATCAACTGATGCACGTCCACGCAGGCACTTCCGGCGTGGATTGGACGCAGGCCATTCGCGTGCTTGAGGTGCTGCTCATCTCGCCGTTCGTTGGCTACTTCTGCGCCGGACTGCTGCTGCGCCTCTCCAAGCGGCTCATCAAGTGCCCCGCGCTTTACGACGCGCCCAAAAAAGACCAGCCGCCACCGTGGCCTATCCGCATCCTGATGGTGCTCACCTGCACCGGCGTCAGCTTCTTCCACGGCTCCAACGATGGGCAGAAGGGCATGGGACTCATCATGCTGATTCTCATCGGCACCGTGCCTACTGCCTATGCGCTCAACCACGCCTCCACGGCCAGCGACATGCAGGAGTTCATGGTCGCCTCCGAGCAGGCCGTGGGCATCCTGAACCGGCACGCCGATTCGAGCGTTGCTCCCAGCGCCGATCCGCGCGCCGAGGTCACCAACTATGTCCGCAGCCGCCAGTTGAAGCCAGCCACGATTCCGGCGCTCCGCGATCTGGTGCGGGACGTGAACTACGAAGTCACCCTTTACAAGGGCTTCAAGACCATTCCCGCCAACCAGCAGACCAACGTCCGCAACGACATGTACGTGGCCGGTGAGGCGCTGCGCTTGATGGCCAAAGACCACAACCCCGCCTTTGCCCCCGATGAAGTCACCGCTCTGCGGAATTACAAGAGCAAGGTGGACAAGTCCACCAGATTCATTCCCGACTGGGTCAAGGTGGCCGTGGCCCTGGCGCTTGGCCTGGGAACAATGGTCGGCTGGAAGCGCGTCGTCGTCACCGTGGGCGAAAAGATCGGCAAAGAGCAGATGACCTACGCCGAGGGCGCCAGCGCGGGCCTGGTCGCCATGGGAACCATCTTTGCCGCCGACACCTTCGGACTGCCGGTCAGCACGACGCACGTGCTCAGTTCCGGCGTGGCCGGCACCATGACCGCCAATGGCAGCGGCGTGCGCCTTTCCACCGTGCGCAACATCGCCGCCGGATGGGTCTTCACGCTGCCAGCCGCTGCTCTGCTTTCTGGCGTCCTCTACTGGATCTTCCGCGCGATTGCCTGATTGATTTGACCTGAATCTGCATCGTGGTTTCCCACATCTGATTCCCGCCGAAAATAGCCGGTTTATCGACTTCGTTCCGTGGTTGAAGCACCCACCATCGCCAGCGGCCGGGTGCGGTCAGTGCGCAGCGTGGGTACGGCCGCCAGCAGGCTGCGCGTATAGGCGTGCTCGGGCGCGGTCAGAATCCGCGCGCAAGGGCCTGTTTCCACCACCTGCCCCGAGCGCATGACCGCAACGCGGCTGGCTACCTGGCCCACCACCGCCAGATCATGCGAAATAAACAGCATGGCCAGCCCATGCCGCCGCTGCAACTCGCGCAGCAACTCCAGCACCTGCGCCTGAACCGTCACGTCCAGCGCGGTTGTCGGCTCGTCGGCAATCAGCAGCCGCGGCCGGTTGATCAGCGCCATGGCAATCAGAATCCGTTGCCGCTGCCCGCCGGAGAATTGGTGCGGATAGTCTCCGTAGCGCCGCGCCGCCTCGGGGATGGAAACCGCCTCCAGCGCGGCCAGCGCCTTTCTTTTCGACTCTCTTCCGGTCCAGGAGGGGAAGTGCGCCTCGGCGCTTTCGGCCACCTGACGGCCAATGGACATGACCGGATTGAGCGCCGTCATCGGCTCCTGGAAGATCATGGCGATCTCCTGGCCGCGCAGCCGCCGCAGCGCGCTTTCCGGCTGCCGCAGCAGGTCGATCATGGCTGTGCTCTTACTGGCGGCCTCATCCGCAGGCCCCGCCGCGGCCTTCCGCCACAGAATCTGGCCCGTAACCCGCGCCGCCGGCCCCAGCAGTCCCATAATCGCCAACGCCGTGGCGCTTTTGCCCGATCCCGATTCGCCCACCAGACCCAGGACCTCGCCCTCATCGAGCGAAAGGCTTGTGCCGCGCACAGCCTCGACCGCTCCGAAGCCGACATGTAAGCCACGAATCTCCAGAAGCACCGCCATGAAGCCATCCTAGTGCATTTTAGGAATATAGGGCCTTCTGCAAAATTTCATCGAGATTGCAAGACAGTGTCAGGGCATGACTTCAGTCATGCCGAAAGAGTAACAAAATCATGCCGGGCTTTAGCCACTGCGGCGTTTATTTTCATTTATTTGCCATTCCGCAGCGGCTAAAGCCGGATTCTTTCTTGGCCATGATTGGCACGACTGAAGTCGTGCCCTGACACAATCTATCGCCTCAAGCTAATTTTTCAAGCAGCTTGAGCATTCAGAAGTTCGCGGCGGGATTGCCATGGATTTTTCTGCGTGCGCGGTTCCTCCTCTTCCTGTTGTTGACCGCAAACTGGCGGCCACTGGAGCCGAGGCATCGGCTTTCTGTTTCCACCGCGTGGCGAAATGCTATAGGCTCATAGTGGGTATATGGGATCTATGGAAATCACCTGCGCACGCTGCCACCAGGCCATTCTGGCCGAACAGTGCTACTGTCCCTTCTGCGGACTGCCGCAACTGCTCTATGAACTTGACGGAGTTCCGGGGCAACCCCCGCCGGAGCACTGGAACGAGGCCGTGCCGGATGCGGGCGCCGTCAGTTGGAAACCGGCCTTGCGCGCGGCGCTGCTGATGGCCGTGCCAGCCGGAATGCTGTCTTCGCTGGTCTCGCCGCTGGGTGTCCTTGGTTTTGTGCTGATGTCAATGGCCGCGGCCTGGGCCGTGGTGATCTACACGCGCAACCAGAAGCCGGCCTGGCTCACCTTCGGAGCAGGCGCGCGCGTTGGCCTGGTTGCCGGGCTGATGGGCGGATGGATCGCGACCGCAACCACGGGCGTCGGGCTGTTTTCCATGCGCTTTTTCTTTCACCAGGGCTTTTATTTCGATGATTTCTGGAAGAATTTTGTCAGTCAGCAGATGCAGCAGTGGACAACGATGGGCGTAGACGCGCAGACCATCGGCAATTTCCAGCGATGGCTGCTTTCTCCGGAAGGGCGGGCCGGCTCAGTACTGGGCGCAATTCTTTTTCTGGTGACTGGATTGATTGCCTTTGCCGCCGCGGGCGGCGCCTTTGGCGCGCGCATGATGGCGCGCTCCCGCAAACCAGAGGTCTAGAGCGGTTCCGGATATGGTGTAGACCGTAATTGTGTTGGTCTCCCACCCATTCCGCAGAATACGCGAAATGGATGGGGCACGGAAGTCTATAGCAAAAGAGGAAATGCTCTGAGAAAGGCACAGCGAAGACGCCCGCGCCGTTTCTCCACAACTTGCTCACAGGCCCGGAACCCTTCTATCATCCATCGAGAGACAGGCGGCGAAAACATCCATGAATGAAGTCGAAAACAAGCCCTTACTGCGCACCAAAAGCAGGCTGATGTCCGCCTCGGAGATCGAGCGCACACTGGTGCGCCTGGCCCATGAGATTGTGGAAAAGAGCAACGGCAGCGAAGATCTGGCCTTGGTCGGCATCAAGCGCCGCGGCATCCTGCTGGCCGAGCGGCTGGGTAAGCTGATCTCCGCCATTGAAAAGCGCCCGGTCGATACCGGCGTGCTCGACATCCAGTTCTACCGCGACGACCTCACGACCGTGGAGGCGCGTCCCGTGGTCACGCCGGGCGCTATCGGCTTTGAGATCACCGACCGCGACGTGGTGCTCTGCGACGACGTGCTCTACACCGGCCGCACCGTTCGCGCCGCTCTGGACGCCCTCTTCGCGCATGGCCGCCCGCGCCGCGTGCAACTGGCCGTGCTGATTGACCGCGGCCACCGCGAACTGCCCATCGAGGCCACCTACGTGGGCCGGCGCGTGCCCACCAGCCGCCACGAAATTGTTGAAGTCAAGTTTCAGGGCGTTGACAACGACGAGCAGGTTCTGCTGGTCGAGCGCGCCGAGTAGAGAATGATCGCTTGCCGCCTCGGGCTTCTTGTTGGAGGCCGGAGGCATGATGCCAGAGGCTGAAACCGAATGAGTCCAACCGCAGCTCCAACCCGCCGGACGCTTCACACTCCGCCTGTCGCGGCTTCGCCGTTTCCGTACAACCCCGGTTCGCTGCTCTCGGTCCAGCACCTCAGCCTGGACGCGATCAGCCGCATTTTGGCCCGCGCCACCGCGCTGGAGAATCAGGACCCGCTGGAGCGCACGCGTATTCTGGCCAAGCGCCGCGTCGCGCTGCTCTTTTATGAGTCCTCGACGCGCACGCGCACCAGCTTCGAGCTGGCCGCCAAGAGCCTCGGCGCTGACACCGCGCTGGTTTCCAGCTTGTCTTCGAGCATTGAAAAGGGCGAGTCGCTGAAAGACACCGGCCTGACGCTGCGCGCTTTGGGGGCCGAAGCCATTATCCTGCGCCACAACTCCAGCGGCGCGGCTTGGCTGCTGGAGGAGGCAACCCGCCTGCCCGTGCTGAATGCGGGCGACGGCATGCACGCGCATCCCACCCAGGCGCTGCTTGACCTGCGGACGATTCTCGCCCATTTGCGCCCCGGCACGGTCGCCGTCACTGCCGAAACGCTGGCCGGTGTCACCGTCTCGATTACCGGCGACATTGTGCATAGCCGTGTGGCCCGCTCCAATATGCTGCTGCTGCCGCGGTTGGGGGCGCGCGTCGTTCTCTGTGGACCGCCGGCGCTTTTGCCGGAACTGGCCGCGCAGGCCGGGCCCGGCATCACCGTCGAGCGCGACTTTGAAGCGGCGCTCAGCCAATCGCAGGTGGTGATGATGCTGCGCATCCAGGCCGAGCGGCTGGCCGGATTGCAGCTCGATCTCGAAGAGTACAAGGCGGGCTACCAGCTCACCGGCCAGCGGCTGGCTGCGCTCGCGCCGAAGGCCATCGTGCTGCATCCCGGCCCCATCATTCGCGGCTTGGAGATTACCGCTGGCGTCGCCGACGGGCCCCAGTCGGCCATTCTCGAACAGGTCACCAACGGCGTCGCCATCCGCATGGCCGTGGTCGAGCGCGCCTTGACAGCGACAGAACAAGGAGGCCGCGCATGACGGCACTGGTAATTCGCGGCGGTCATCTGATCGACCCGGCGGCGGGCGTCGATGCGCTCAAGGACATTCTGCTCAAGGACGGCCGCGTGGCTGAGATTGCTGGCCCCGGCAAACTGAAGGGCGCGAACGGCGCGGAGGTGCTGGACGCGAACGGACTGACCGTTGCTCCCGGCCTCGTCGACATGCACGTCCACCTGCGCGAACCCGGCCAGGGATACAAGGAGACCATCGCCAGCGGCACAGCGGCGGCGGCGGCGGGCGGCTTTACCGCCGTGGCCGCCATGCCGAACACGACGCCGGTCAACGACTCGCCGGAGACGACCCGCTGGATGCAGTCGCCGGAGCGCGGTGCCGTGGTGCGCGTTTTTCCCATTGCCGCCGCCACGCGCGGATCAAAGGGTGAAACGATCAACGATTACGCGGCGCTCAAGGCCGCTGGAGCCATCGCCGTCTCGGACGACGGTCTGCCTATTCTGAAAGACAATGTGATGCGCGAGGTTCTGGCCGCGGCAGCGCGCGCGGGGCTGACCGTGATCCAGCACGCCGAGGATACGCGCCTGACCCGGACCGCCAACTGGTCGGCCAGCATGAACGCCGGACCCACGGCCTTCACGCTCGGCCTGCGCGGCATGAGCAATGAGGCTGAATCGGCCATTGTCGAGCGCGACATCCGCCTGGTTACCGAACTGCGCGAATCCCGCGCCCATCTGCACGTGGCCCACATCTCCACCGCCGCCGCTCTCAATGCCGTGCGCCAGGCCCGGCGCAGCGGATTGCGCGTCACCTGCGAGGTCACGCCGCACCACTTCCTGCTCACCGACGAGCATGTCGGTCTCTACAACACCAACGCCAAGATGTGTCCGCCGCTGCGCTCGGCAGCCGACCGCGACGCGCTGATTGCGGCACTGCTTGACGGCGTGGTGGACGCCATCGCCACCGACCACGCGCCCCACGCCGTCCACGAAAAGGAAGTGGAGTTTGAGCGCGCCCCCAACGGCGTCATCGGGCTGGAAACCGCTTTCGGCCTCGCGCTGCGCTGGCTGCACGCGGAGTGGAAGTTGCCACTGGGCCGGGTTCTGAGCCTGATGAGCGCGCAACCGGCGGCGCTTTTAGGGATGAAGGGACGCGGGACGCTGACCGTTGGGAGCTTTGCCGACGTCGTCGTCTTCGACCCCAAGGCCGAGTGGACTTACGACGCCCACAAGGGAAAATCGAAGGCCAGAAACACGCCCTTCGACGGCTGGACGATGCCGGGCAAAATCCGCTGGACCATCAGCGAAGGCCGCATCGCCTACAGCGCGCCTGAGTAAAGCGCCGCCGTTCACATCTAAATGCCTATATGTATTTCCAGGTCTCTGACCGCTTGAAGTTGTACCAGCCGTGGTGCCCTATTGATCCGGCAAGAAAACAGTGACATCGCTTCCCATCCATTTCCGCAAAAAGCGCGGAAATGGATGGGGCACCCGGCATCGTGCTCTCCCACCCTAGCGACAAAAACAAAGGCGTCGCGAGGGTGGGGCACCCAGACAGTGTTGCAATCCATAAAGGCCGGATCACTAGGCCGATTCGCCCGGCACGGCAGCCAGAACGCCTTCGGCCTCCTGGGGACGGAAGCAGTTCCAGCCGCTTTTCGCGGCCGCCTCAACCAGCGCCGGAGACGGGTTGACCGGGAAGGCGTGGCGCGCGGCCTTGAGCATGGCCAAGTCGTGGATGGAGTTGCCAAAAGCCGCATCCGGGTGCGCCAGCCCCACGCGCCGGAGTGCATCGGCTTTGCCTTGATCTGTGGGCACGTCCAGAATCTCGCTGGAGATAAGACCGTTCTCGACGCGCGCCTCGGCGGAGAGAATCCGCTCTTCGGGAATGCCAAAGTGGCGCGCGCCCTCGGCGACCACCCACTTGTTGGTCGAGCTGACGGCCCAAATCTCAACGCCAGCCTGGCGCAGCGCGGAGGTCAGCGCGGCCATCGCGGCGAAGATGTGCCGCGGAACAAACTCACGCACAAAGCGGGCGGCGGCGGTGCGCAGTTCCTGCTCGCGGAGCCCCGCGTAGATTTGCACCATCTCGGCGCAGATGTCCAGCTCACTCACTTTTCCGGCCAGATAGCCGCGGTAGCGCGTGTCCATCCAATCGCTGGTGGAGCGCGAGACCAGCCCCTGCTCGATGGACCAGTTCATGAAACCGACGCCGGAGTCGCCGCTCCACAGCGTTCCATCGCAATCGAAGACCGCAACCCTGGGGTTGCCGGCCAGAACCACCCGCTCGAATTCCTGGGCGGTCCACCGCGGGATTTCAATCTGCGTAGGTGTCAATCGTCTCTCAATCCTGTCCGAAAAATATATCCACTCCTATTTTCTCAGAAATTCAAGGCTTTCATGTGAAGGCTTGAAGAATCACGCCGCCCTCACGCGGTCAGGGACCTATTGATCCGGCCCAAAAGATTTGCATCGTGTTCTCCCACCCTAGCGACAAGAACAAAGACGTCGCGAGGATGGGGCACCCAAACCGCATACTCTCCCACCCTAGCGACAAAAGCAAAGACGTCGCTAAGGATAGGGCACCCAGACCGTGTGGTTTCCCACATCTGGCGCGATGAAACTGCACCAGATATGGGGCACCCAGCATAGGAACGATTGATTTGGCCTGAATTTGCATTGTGCTCTCCCACCCATTGTGCAAAGGACGCGCAATGGATGGGGCACCCAGAATGGATTCCAGTGTACAGACTGGACGGATCGTCTAAACTTCCGGATCAGAAGGGAATGTCGTCGTCGGAGATTTCGGTTTGCTTGGCCAATTCGTCCTGGCCGCTGGCGGCTGCCGGGGGACGCTGGTCAAAGCTGGCCGCCGAGGCCGAAGCCTGGGAGTTTGCCTGGCGGTTATAAGCGCCCGAGCCCTCGTCGCGGCTGCTGAGCAGAAGCAGTTCGTTGACGATAATCTCAGTGCGATAGCGCTTCTGGCCGGTTTCCTTGTCGTCCCAACTGCGGGTCTGAATCCTGCCCTCGATATAGAGCTTGGAGCCTTTTTTCACGTAGTCGCGGACGATTTCCGCGGTGCGGTTAAAGGCCACCAGATTGTGCCATTCGGTGTGATCCTGCCAGTTGCCCTGCGCGTCCTTTTGGCGGTCTCCGGTGGCCAGGGTGAGGTTGGCGACCATCACGCCGCTGGCGCTGGACCGAATCTCGGGGTCCTTGCCCACATTGCCCAAAAGGATGACCTTGTTCACGCTTCTTGCCATGGTATGCACTCCTGTAATTGACAAGAATAACAGAGCTTCCGCGCCGGCGGGAATCTGCTCTGGGGTTGCGCCGCAGCCTCGGGGCCGGCGGCGCGCCGTCCGTTACTGCTTGCCGAAGCGAACGGCAAGGCCGATCGTGAAGCCGAGGCTATTCTGCTGCGTCGAGCCAAAACCGGTAAGAAAGTACTCGGGAGCAACGCGCACGGAGACACGCGGAGTCACGTCGTATTCCACCGGAATGCTGGCGCTGGCCGCGTATGTGTTCCCATCCGGCCAGAGACCGAACTTGGTCGACTTGCCGCTGTAGTTGCTGCCCAGGTCGCCGGAGAACTTTCCGTGAATAAACCCGCCCATGACGCGACCGGAGACGGAATACTTGGGCTGCAAATAGAAGCGGTAGGTCGGTCCCGCCAGAGCCGTGTACTCGCTGATGGCCGGGTTGGTGATCTGACTTTGTGTTTGTTCATTAATGCCCACGTAGGCGGTGCCGTAGTAGCCGCGGCCCTCGACGTTCACGCCCAGCCGCTCGTCGAAGTAGCGGGTCATGCCGACAGACCAGGCGTACTCATGCGCGCGGACCAACTTGGAGCCGGGAGTAAAGCGCAGATAGCCCATGCCGGCATACGCCTCATAGCGGTGATCGTAGTTCTCGTGGATGGCTGCGGCGCGACGCTGCGCGCGACGGGCGCGGATACGGGCCTGGACGCTGATCTGGCCCTGGGTCTGCGCGGCCTGGGTTTGATCCTGCGCTGCTTCTGGATCGGCAACCGCGGGGTTGCTGCTCGAAGTTGAGCTTTCAGCCAGTGCGGCGGGTACGGCGGCAAAACTCAGCGCCAGCAAAAGGGCAAGACGGCGAGAAGAAGACATCGGTATCGGATTACCTCCACGGGAGTACGAAAGCAGGCCGCCAACTCATGCGGGCAGTGCTCCCCCCATAAGGTATTAAACCACTTCGGGGGAGCAAACGGGTGTGCGACTGCCGGATTGCTAGGCGAAAGGGCGATTTGCGCCGGTTGCGCGCGCGAAGTTGTTCAGGAGGCCACCCCGGATCGTGGGCCGGCAGCGGCCGAGTCCAGCGGATCATTGTCGCGGTCGGTCACTTCAATCAGCGTGGCTAGGCGCGCGGTCAGTTCCCGAGTCCAGCTTGATTCCGGGGCGCGCCAGCTCCAGTTGCCCGCGGCAACGGCCGGAGTATTCATGCGCGCCTCCGCGGCCAAGTCGAGAATATCCTGCGCTGGAATGATTGCCATTTGCGCGATGCTGGCCTCAACGGCGCGGATGAGCGGCCAGACGGGGCTGCCGCCGGCCGGCCCCACGTAGGCCTCGACGGCGGCGCGCTCAACGCTGGCCGCCTGCCACCAGCCGAGCGTGGTGTTGTTGTCGTGCGTGCCGGTGTAGGCCACGGTGGCGGGAGTAAAGCGGTGGGGCAGGTGGATGTGCGCGCCCTTGTCGCCGAAGCCGAACTGGAGCACCTTCATCCCCGGCAACCCGAGGGCCAGCCGCAGCGCGTCCACCTCGGGCGTGATGAAGCCCAGATCCTCGGCCACCAGCGGCAGCGGCCCCAGAGCGGCCTCCAAAGCGCTGAACAGAGCCAGGCCGGGCGCTTTGATCCACTCGCCTTTGACCGCCGTTTTTTCTTCGACGGGAATCGCCCAGTAGGACTCGAAACCGCGGAAGTGGTCCAGGCGGACAATATCACACAACTCACAGGCCCGGCGAATGCGCTCGATCCACCAGCCGAAGCCCTGTGCGGCCAGCACATCCCAGCGATAGAGTGGGTTGCCCCAGCGCTGGCCGGTGGGTGAAAAGTAGTCGGGCGGGACGCCGGCCACATGGAGAGGCTTCAGTTCCTTGTCCAGATCGAAGAGCTCGGGATGGACCCAGACATCAGCCGAATCCATGCTGACGAAGATAGCCACGTCGCCCATGATGCGGATGGCGTGACGCGCCGCGGCCTGCCGAAGCTGATTCCACTGCAAGGAAAAGGCGAATTGCAGCACCTGCTCCTGGGCCAGCGCGCGGGCGTTCTGGCTGGCGGCCAGGGCCAGGGCCTGCGGCTCGCGGTGGCGCAGCGGTTCAGGCCATTCGACCCACGCGCCGGTATTGAATTGGCGGCGCAACACGGCATAAAGAGCGTAGTCGGAGAGCCAGGACGCCTCCGTCTGGCAAAACTTCTGATACTGTGCCCACTGCCCGGCCAGCTTCGGATCGGGATTCGTTTCGAGCGGCCCGCGATCAAGAAAATTGCCCGCGGCTTCCTGAAGCAGCGGAAGCTTTTGCCGCTCCACGCCCTCGAAATTCACGGAACCGCCGCGTCCGGCGAGGCCCGCGATGCGCTCGGGAGCGATCCATCCCCAATCGGAGAGAAATTCAAGGCTGATGAAAAAAGGGCTGCCCGCAAAGGCCGACAGGCCCGCATAAGGCGAGTTGCCGTAACCGGTGGGGCCGAGCGGCAAAACCTGCCAGACATGCTGCCTGGCTTGGGCGAGAAAATCCAAAAACTCGTGGGCGGCAGGCCCCAAGTCGCCGATGCCTCCATACGAGGGCAGCGAACTGACGTGCAGCAAGACTCCGGAGGAACGCTGAAACTCCATCTCTTCATTATCGGCGAGCCGTCAGAGATTAGCGCGTTTCAGGATATGGTATAGGCCATAATTATGTTGGTCTCCCACCCATTCCGCAGAAAACGCGGAATGGATGGGGCACCCTGCGTTTTTCCTGATGGTGTAGAGGAATCCCACCCTGGCCGCAAAAACAAATACGCGGCGAGGGTGGGGCACCCGAACGCTATACCTAAAGGGAAAATGCTATAGCTTCACCGCTTTTTCAGACACAAAAAAGGCCCGCAATCCCGAAGGATGCGAGCCTTTTCTGCTGTTGCCGTGACGTTCTGCCGGTTACATGTCCGGAGCTTCTTCTCTACCACGCGTGGCTTTGGGAGTCTGGATGCGATTGTGCTTCTTGTAGTCGCTCATGAGCGCGCTTAGGAAGGAGTTAAAAGCGTCTGAACGGCGCTGTTCCAGCATTCCTTGGCGGGTCTGGTCGTAGTTCTTGGCAATCTCATCCGCGCTGGGTTCCTGCTTGTCGAGAATCTTCGCCACAATACCGGTACTGCCTGTGCTGATGGCGCCGCTGAAGTTGCCGGGATTCAAGTCAAAGAGCTGCGGAGCTACCTGGGCCATCTGGCCTATATCGGGCACCTGACCGGTCAAACTGACCAGATCGCTGGTTTTTACGGTTGCGCCAGTGGCCTTGGCGGCCTTGTCCAAATCGTTGAAGGATTTGGCCTTGGCCGCCAAATCCTTGGTCTTCTGGCTCAGCAGGCCGGGAAGCTGTTCATTGCGATAGTCGTCGGCAATTTTGCTCTTGTAATCGGCAAAATTCGGCGCATGGGCCGGAGCGATGCCGGTGACCTGGAAGATTGCGTAGCCCTCGCCCGTAGACGCGTACTGCGGCGGATCGCTCTGCCTGGCCTGGAAGGCTTTCGTGATGATCTGGGCGGAGTCTGGCAGCGCGGCAATCACGCCCTGCGCGCCGACCGGCGGCGTGGTTACCAGTTGCAGATGATGGGCGGCGGCGGTCTTCGCTAAACCATGCTTGATCGCCTCGGAGGATAAAGTCCGCGCGTAGTTCTCTTCCGTGGCGACCGCCTTCTGGCGGATCAGCGTGGCCTGGATGGTGGGCAGCACCTCGTTCAGAGATTCGGTGTGCGCCGCCTGCCGCTCCTCGACCTGCACAATGTGATAGCCGAACTGGGTCTTCACAATCTTGGTGTCGCCGATCTTCTGGGTAAAGATGGCGTTATCGAACTCGGGCACCATGGCGCCACGGCGGGAAAAAGCCAATTCGCCGCCCTTGTCCTTGCTGCCGGGGTCGTCGGAGTTCTTCCGGGCCAAGTCCGCAAAGTTCGCGCCGCTCTGAATCTGTTTGAGCAATCCCTGGGCTTTGGCCTTGGCCGCGGCATCGGTTTTGGCGTCGGCTCCGGCGGCCACCTTGATGAGAATGTGGCGCGAACGGGCCTGCTCAGGAGTTGAGTATTCAGACTGATGCGTGGTGAAGTACTGCTTGATCTCCTGCTGGCTGGGCTGCGGCAGTCCGCCGGGCAGCTCATTGGGGGTAAAAGTGAAATACGAAATCAGGCGCTGTTCGGGCACGGCCGTTGCATAGCGCGCGCCGTTCTTCCTGAAGAAGTTCTGCAGATCGCCGTCCGAGGGGTTGATGGTCTTGCGCAGGTTGGCGGAGTCAATCACCGCGTACTCGAACTTGATCTTGAGGTTTTGCTTGCGGTAGCTGTCACGCACTTCCTGGCCGCTGACCGTGCTGCCGGCGGTAACCAGCGCCTCCAGCCGGCGAATAATAATATCCTGCTTCACTTCCTGCTCAAATTGCGAGACCGACAGGTTGAACTGCCGTGCGACAAAGTCGGCGTACCGGTCAGCGCCGATGAACTGGCCGCTGGGGAAGAGGTACTCGCCAAACTGTCCCTGATGCAGGAAATTCCTCACATCGTCGTCCGTGGCTTTGACGCCCAGCTTCCGGGCTTCATCCAGCAGAACCTGCTGCTGGATGAGGCGCTGGCCCACCTGCCGCGTAACCAGTTGCATAATCATCGGGTTATCGGCGTATTGCGGGTCCTGTCGCTGCAACTGCTGACGGGCCATCTGGGTTACTCGCTCCTGGCTCACCGTCTCGCCCGTAGACAGAAAACGGCTGTACCAGTGAGGGTAGATGGTGGCGTAGACGTCAGCGGTCGAGGCCCCCATGCCGGTTAGGCCGGGAATCAGGTAGATCACCATGCCCACCGAGGCTGCGGCGATGACGACGACGAAGAATGCCTTGACTACACGGCTGTCTCTTTGCAGGAAACGAATCATGGATGGACTAGGACCTTCAACTCTCTATGCGCAGGCACGGACACCCGCCTTGCCAGTTCAATTGCTGCTGGATGCGGACATCGAACCGGAAGCGCAATTCTAGCGCGATGCAATACTTTGCCATTATAGACGACAGAGAACCATGCCGGGATGGCTAAAACAGGTTGCGGAAGAACCCGATGTTTTGAAAGGGCGCGACTTGATTGATCCGGCAAGAATACAGTGACATCGTTTCCCACCCTGACCGTGTGGTTTCCCACATCTGGCGCGATGAAACTGCGCCAGATGTGGGGCACCCAGCATAGGAACGATTGATTTGGCCTGAAGCTGCATCGTGGTTTCCCACCCTAGCGACAAAAACAAAGGCGTCGCGAGGGTGGGGCACCCTGAGATTTTGAGTAAACCCATTCAGTGAACGGTATTGTGTTTAGCTCGTACCCTTCAAACCTTCAACTTGTTCAGCGGTTTCCAGGGGAAGCCCACAAATTCGCGAGTTTTCCACTGGCTGGAGGCTCCAGGAGAGCTTAAACCGGATAATGTACCAATTTTCCACCAATATTTTTATTACGGCGGTAGTTCGCATCGCTTTATCCACGTAAAGTGTTGGCATAATCCAGACTAGAGCGGTTTCTCAGGAACTATTTCAGGAGCCGGAGTGAGGGGGGCTGGGTCGAAACACAGAATTCAGAATTCGATTTTGAGACCAGGAACATTGCCAAACCACCCACGGGGGCACGGAAGAGTGACCAGTTATAGCCGCCAGGACGTGTTGCGCATCCTCCAGATCAGCTCCCGCCAGTTGCAGGCGTGGGAGCGGGCTGAAATTGTTCCCCAGCAAAAGAGCTACAGCTTCCAGGACCTTGGGCAACTGAGGACCTTGCGCGTCCTGCGCGAGGAAGATGTGCCGGTGGCGTTGATCCGGCACTCGATTGTGGCCATGAGGGCCGTGGCGGGCATGGCCAATCCGCTGCTGGAGGCGACGGTGGTCAGGACCGGGACACGGCTCGCCTTCCGGCACAACGGAGAGATGATGGACCCCATCAGCCGCCAGTTGCTCTTTGACTTTGAGCGGCTGGACCAGAAGGGGCAGCCGTCGGTTTGCTCGGAGCCGGCGCCCATGCGCGCTCCAGTGGCGGAGCGTCCGGCGGGTGTGCAGGACATGTTTCTGGAGGCGGTGCAGGCCGAGGAGTCGGGCAAGAAGCAGTCCGCCATCGAGCTTTACGAGAAAATCATGGATCTCGATCCAAACTTCGCGCCGGCCTGGATCAATTTGGGAACCATTCACTTTCACCTGCGCCAGTTTGACCAGGCCGAGGCGTTTTACCGGCGGGCGACGGAGATCGATCCAGACTATGTGCTGGCGTTTTTCGACCTGGGCAACGTGCTCGACGAAATGCAGCGGCTGGATGAGTCAATTGCCGCTTACCGGCGGGCGGTTGCGCTGGCTCCGCGCTACGCCGACGCCCACTACAATCTGGCGCTGGCCTATGAGCGCAAACGCGAGGATCGCCCGGCGCTGCGCCATTGGCAGGCTTACGCTCGTTTGGACAAGGATGGCCCCTGGGCTGAGCACGCGCACGCGCGGATTCGCACGCTGCTTGACCGCGAAAAGCTGGCCATTGCCTGGCGCTCGGAGCGATTCCATCCGCGGTGCAAGGGCAAGGCCGCGCTCCGGCTGGTGCGCGACGAGCTTTCAACCCCCGATTCTGAACCGGGTGGCAAATCCGCCTGACGCCGGCAATTCTCCCACATTTTCGGTTCAAGTGTGGGAAACAACCAAGGCCCGGCTCGACCGTAAACAAGAAAGCTGAAAAATGTTCTCGCCAATCTTATCGAGGCGTGCAGCCTCGGTCCTGCTATTCTAGGAAAGTGATTTTGCGCTCGAAATTCAAGAAATTTGCGGGGATGGGACTGCTTTTGGCCGTATCCGTCGTCGCCTGCCACAAGGAAGAACGGGCGGTGGTGGGGGTCGCGCAGAACGCGGTTAACGCCGAGCATAAAGCCCAGGCCGCGGCTCAGGCCACAGCCACCGAGCGCGATCAGCAGCGCGCCGCGCTGGAGCTTGTTCCGCTGCCCACCAAAAGCATATATATGGATGTGCATGATTCAAATGTGTGGGCCAATCCCTTTCTTTCCGTCGGCGCTGATACGCTGAGCCACACATTTGAATCAT
>Ga0224525_1000607_pt1 | contig 16104 bp, 12 predicted proteins | sample CFST100metaG_FD_179874 | JGI IMG/M metagenome (GOLD analysis project Ga0224525, IMG submission 179874) | Peat soil microbial communities from Stordalen Mire, Sweden - C.F.S.T100 | ecosystem: Environmental > Terrestrial > Soil > Wetlands > Peat | place: Sweden: Norrbotten County, Stordalen Mire...
TTCATCATTTCTGTGAGAGCAATCTTTTGCGGTCGATCACATTACCGTCCAGCAGAAGACCGGAGATACGGCGGGCGTTCCAGATGTTCTCGGTGGGGTCGGCGTCGACGATAAGGATGTCGGCGCGGCGTCCGGGCGTAATCTGGCCCAGCTCGTTCCAGCCGAGTTGCAGGCTGTAGTTGTTGGTGGCGGCGGCCAAGGCCTCACGCGGCGAAAGTCCCAGGCGGACCAGCATCTCCATCTCGGTGTGCATCGAAATGCCCGGCAGGGAACTGCGCACTGGCGCTCCCGAGGCCGCCAGGTAGTGCGGGTAGGCTGAAAACAGTGTCTCGTTGATGCGCCAGAGCCGCTGGGCCGATTGGTTGGCTTTTTTGCGCTGGTTTTCTTCCATCCAGCGTTGAGTGGCGGCTGGCAGACGGCTGGCCCAGGAATCGAGTGGATAATTCATTTCGCCGCTGAAGCGGTCGGCGGGTTCGAAGACGCGCGCCGGATCAAGCAGCGCGGCGGTCGGCTCCTTCCACAGATTGCGATGCGATGGCAACTGTGCGTAGAAAATGCTGAAGGTGGGCATCAGCGCGGCGTGATGAGTGGCCAAAAAACGGGCATAGCGGCGCAGGTGCAGGTCGGTGGGCGGAAGCCGCTGGGCGTAGCCGTAGGCCGTGACTGCTGCCGAACCCGCGGAGCTTTCGACCAGGGGCCGCTGCAACTCGTCGGGAATGACGCCCAGTTCGTAGCGGCCCATGTGGACCAGCACGTCCACTCCGGCTTCGACGCCGACCGCATAGGGGGTGGAGACGAACTCGCCGTATGTGGCCAGCCCCATCTGGTGTGCGCGGGTGATGATCCACTGCGTATTGGCCGCGGTGATGTTGTGTCCCAGCCAGATGGCGCGTGTCCCCAGCCGCGCGGTTTCCGCGAGTTGGCGGGCGGTGTCCTCGGGACTCAGTTCGACTGGATGGGCGCCCTCTCTCAGTTTCGCGTTCCATCCGGAGCGCTTGACCAGCAGGCTCCAATTGTTGGTTGAGCCAATCGAATCCATCAGGTAGAGATGGGGACGGGGCGAGGCGGCCAGATCAACCGCGCCGTGGCGGGCGTCGCTGACGGCGACAATGGTGGTGACGCCCATGGCGAGGTAAGCGCTGGCCTGGCCTTGCGAGTTCATGCCGGCAAATCCGTCGATCAGCCCTGGAATCAAGAATTTTCCGCCGCACTCGATGACCCGTGCATTCTTGGGAACGGAAACCGCCATGCGTGAACCAACATCGGTAATGCGACCGTCGCGCACAACAACAACGGCGTCTTCCAGGTCTTTTGCCGAGCGGCCCCAGTTCGTTACGTCCACAACTGTGCCACCAACCAGCACCAGCGGCGTCGAGGACTGAACCTTGGGTTGAAACGAAAACGGCGTTTGCGGCCACATCAAAGCAGCGGCCATAACCGGTCCAACGGCGCAGAACAAAAGGAGACGAGAAAGTCTCATAATGAAAAAATCTTTCGCGAATTGCCGCACATTGCCTTGCGACTCCCGGAAGCAGCCATGCTGGAACTTCGCCGGTCCACGCTTATTCCGTGCCGGTGGGCGCATCCGCGCGCTTGCGGCGGGTGAGCACAAAGGATTTCTTGCGGCGGTCCCTGCTGGCGTGATCGATCTGCTTCCAAAAACCTACAAAATAATCGACTGCCGAGATGATGGAAACCACCAGGGTGAAATAAATGGCGGCGATGGCGATCCACTTGACCGGCACAATCAGCACGCCGAACTGCCACTGATACCAGTGGTGAGCCAGAATCGCCGAAACGACAGAGACGATCTGTATGAAAGTCTTGAGTTTGCCCAGGTCGCTGGCCTGGATGGTGAAGCCTTCCGTTGAGGCAATTGACCGCAGTCCGCTGACGAGGAATTCGCGGCCAATGATGACCACCGCGATCCAGACCTTGACCACCTCTGGGTTATACGCCACCAAGGCGATGTAGGCGGCGGTAACCATGATTTTGTCAGCGATGGGGTCCAGCAGCATCCCCATGGTGGTGATCTGCTTGCGCTTGCGGGCCAGGTAACCGTCCAGGCCGTCGGTGATCGAGGCCAGAATGAACAGCGCCGAGGCCGCAATCTCCTGCCCGCCATTCCCGTGCCAGGGAAAGTGCGGCGTCAGAATCCACAGCAGCAGTGGAATCATGGCGATCCGGCTCATCGTAATGGAATTGGGCAGGTTCATACGGGTTACGCCGCTTGTCGCTAAAATCTCTTCTTATTATTGCACCGCGCATACGGGCCAGTGATTTGCCGTCCCGCTTCGCGAGTCCCAGTTTGCATGAAACGGATTCATCCCCGGAATGAATCCGCTATTTTTTCGCAAAGTCGAGGATGTGCCCCATCTTTTCGTGTTTGGTGCGAAGGTAACCCGCGAAGCTCTCCTGCGGCTCAACCGCGGCGGAGATGCGCTCAGTCACGTGAATGCCGGCCGATTCCATCGCCTCGACCTTCTCCGGGTTGTTGGTGATCAGGCGGACCTGGGAGACGCCGAGATATTTGAGCACGTCGGCTGCCAGTTCATACTCGCGGCAGTCGGCGGCAAAACCCAGTTTGACGTTGGCCTCGACCGTGTCCAGCCCCTGATCCTGCAGTTCGTAGGCTTTGAGCTTGGCCATCAGGCCGATGCCGCGGCCCTCCTGCTGCTCATAGAGCAGAATGCCCGCGCCCTCCTTGGCAATCCGGCTCATGGCCAGTTCCAGTTGCAGACGGCAGTCGCAGCGCAGTGAGCCGAAAACGTCTCCCGTCAGGCATTGCGAGTGGATGCGCACCACCGGGGGCGCGGAGTGAATGTCGCCCATCACCAGGGCAACCAGGCCTTCAGCCTCGCTCGTGCCCGCTTGATTGGCAGATCCGGCTGACGCGCGCCGCTGTTCAAAGCCCAGGATTCGGAAGGCTCCCCAACGAGTGGGAAAATCCGCCTCGGCAATCTTCTTCACGCTCTCAAGTCCCATGTTTTTATTTTACTTTGCGGGGATGAGCGTCCTGCTGGCCGCGCTGGGAAGCCGTACTCCATCAGCAAGCGGCCTCACTCTTAAAAAAACAGGACCGAAAGACGCTGGGGCGCATCTATATGTATGTAAGTAGAGGAGAAGTAGATATGATTGATGCCCCTTGGAAGCCAAGAAAAGTAGTCATTGTCGGCGCCGGCGCGGTGGGTTCTACCTTTGCGTACACACTGGCTCAGAGCGGTTTGGCTGATGAAATTGTTTTAGAGGACTCGAATCGCGAGTTTGCCTTGGGGCAGGTTCTCGATCTGGCTCATGGCCAGGCATTTTTCCCGCCCGTCCAGATTCGTGAAGGCAAGGCGGAAGATTTCGCTGATGCGCACATGATTGTGATTACGGCCGGCTCCAAGCAGCGTCCGGGCGAATCCCGTCTGGATCTACTGCAACGAAATGTCAAAATCATCAATGGAATCATCGATGAAATCGTAGCGCAGAAGTCCTCCGCCGTGGTTTTGATGGTGAGCAATCCGGTCGACATTCTGACGTATGCAGCCTACAAGCGCTCCGGCTGGCCGCGCGGACGCGTTATTGGCTCTGGCACGGTTTTGGACAGCGCACGCTTCCGCTATTTGTTGAGCCAGGATTGCGGCGTGGATGTGCATAATGTTCATGCTTATATCCTGGGTGAGCACGGGGACAGCGAATTTCCCGCCTGGTCCATGACAAACGTAGCTGGTTTGCCCATCGATCAGTATTGCGGCCAGTGCGAGAAGTGCGATGAGTGGAAGGTGACCCGCGGCAAAATCGCGGAGGAGGTCATGCACTCCGCCTATCACATCATTGAATACAAAGGCTCCACATGGTTCGGCGTTGGCTTGGCTCTGACGCAAATTGCCGCCGCCGTCCTGCGCAACCAGCATGGAGTGCTGACGGTTTCCTCGGTTCTGGAGGGGGAGTTTGGTCTCAGCGGAGTCAGCCTGGGGGTTCCCTGCATCGTCTCTCAGAATGGCGTCGAGCGAGTATTGCAGGTCACTTTGCCGCCGCAGGAGCAGGCCGCGCTGGTGAAATCCGCCACCATTCTGAAAGACCAGATCAAGCAGCTTGATTTGAAATAGAGCAAAGTCAGGCGCCGTTTTCTATCCGGACTCCACGGCGAACGATTTGAAGTTGCACCAGTGCTGGGTGCCCCAGGTCCCGATTTTGGGACCTGGGAAGGTATGAACTCAGGATACTTCTTCATCCTGTCAGAGACCAGGGGACCTCTGAATAAGTTGATGTTTTGAAGGGTACGGGCTTAGGCCCGTACATAAAACCCGCAAAAGCAGCGGGGCTTTAGCCCCGAGGGAATACGGATTTTGAATAGGCCACTTGTTCAGAGCTTCCCTGGCTCGTTGGGGTGGAAGAAAACGGCGTACGCACAATGATCCATCGCGTGTACGCATCATGCCGTTTGCCGAGCAGCCTTCTTTTGCTGGGCACGGGGCTGTTGGGATTGGTTGGACTTGTGCGCAGGAAGTCCTGCGCGTAGAGCATTCAAACTCCGTAGGCAAAAAAGTCCCAAGCCCAGGTTCAGAGGCTTGGGACTTTTTTTGTATCTGCGGCAGAGTGGAAGAATTCAACTTGTATGTTGCGTTTCAGAAGCGCACAGAAAGAGTGCCGGAGACCGTGCGTGGGGCGCCAACCTGCAAGGTGTTGTTCGCGACTGAAAGCGGATCGCTGTATTTGAAGCCATTGGTGCCGATCGAGGCCCAATACTGCGCGTTAAGCAGGTTAGTGACATTGAGTTGGGCTTTCAGATCCTTGAAGGCGCCCAACTGTTCGCGCTTGTAGCCGGCGCCGACCTCGGTCAGAAAGCGGTCGCTGACGCTGCCGTCATTTGAAAAGGTAAAGTAGCGCGTGGACATGTAGTCGGCGCCGATGTGGGCAAAGGCTCCGTCACGATGCCAGTCGAGCGCCGTTTTGTAGAGTCCTTCCGGCGTGTCCACGTTGACCTTGTGCTTGGTGTAGTACGTGCAAGTGTTATTCGTGTCGGCGCACGATGTGCTGTAATAGTTCACGTTGTCGTCGTAGGTGGACTTATTCCAGGTGCCGGCATTGTAAAGTGAAAATTCGCGCCCCAACTGAAGGGTAACAGCCGCATCAATTCCGTTGGTGGTCACGCCGCCTGCGTTGCCGAGAACCGATGCGTAGCCTGCGATGCCCGAACCTTGCGTAAACGCCAGCAGGCGGTTGAAGTAGTTGACGCGGAATAACGTCGCCTGCGCGGCGACCTGATGAGCATTGAAGCGGTAGCCCGCCTCTTCGGTCCAGGAAGTTTCCGGTTTGAGAGTGTGTTTTACGTAATCATAACTGGCTTGGGTCGCGTTCCAGGGCGAGGCGCCGTAGCCATAGCCGCCGGGCTGGTAAGCGCGCACATTGTAGGCCCCATCGCCAAAGATTTCGCTGCTTTTATCGAGCTTGTAGTTAGCTCCGAACTGCGGCAGGAAGGGCTTGCCGGAGGTATGCTGTCCCTGTGCGTATTCTCCCTCAAAGTATCCCAGTGAAGGTTTCGATGGAGTGCCTTGCAATGTGGAATCGGCCATAATTGGCGGATTCGATAGGAAGGCGGCGGAAAGTTCTCCATCCGTCGCGGTTTCCACCGTCTTGAAGCCCGCCGAAAGAGTCAGCTTGTCGTTCACCTTGTACTGATCCTGAAGATGAATCTGATACACAGTGGTGTTGAAGACGTACTCCCACTGCGTAAACATCGGCTTGGAAGGGAAGGCATAGAGTGAATGCAGCGGGCTGGTGACGCTGGTGGCATAGTAGCGCCGCGCCAGGTTCCAGCGCTCACCTTCAAACCAGACGCCGCCTTCCACCTTGTTCTTGCCCGATTCATAAGCCAGCGAAGTTACCACGCCGCCGCGGGTAATGGCGTATTCCGAGGTGCGCTCTGTAATGGGTGAAACAAACGACGTGTAAGTATCTGTATAGATGTCGTTGTAAGTAGGCACATAAGGCGTAAACCACAGGCCACGGCCATCGTTGCGGTGGCCGTAGCCGGACAGCTTGAGAGTCCAGTGTTCGTTCAGCGCCTGCTTATAGCTGATACCGCCCAGTACGTCCTTGCGCAGGCCCGCGCCGCCATAGTAGCCCGCATCGCAGGGATCTTCGCTGGAGCTCAGGTTGGCCACCGCTCCGGGATAACTGCCGTAACCGTCGCAAGCATAGGCGGCCTGTATAGCCTGCTGCCAGTTGCCATAGTTATCCCAGTTATAGCCAAGCTTCTTCGTCCAGACCTTGTTGTCGTCCTGGTAATCGACTTCGCGGCGGTCGGAGTAGTCGGCGTAAATCGAGAGTACGCCATCTTTACCCATATAGTGGACCAGTTTGCCATTAAGCTGCCAATTATTCTGTCCGACATCGCCGTGGCCTCTCCACTTATCGGATAGATTCATTGCGCCGCTTAAGTAAAACTTGGTGTGGTTAGGCAGCAATCCGCTCTCGAAGCGCCCGAAGGTGCGATACGTGTTCCAACTGCCAAAACTTTGGTTCAAGGTCAAGCTGCGCTTGTCGGAAGGGTCGGCGGAGTAGAACTGGATGGTGCCACCGAGATTGCTGGTCGAGGTCGTCTCCAGCGCGCCAGTACCCTGCGAGAGCACAATCCGTCCGATGTTTTCGTCGGAGATAGCGCGGCTGATGTGCAGGCCATTCCAGTTTCCGTAAGACATGTCGCCCAGCGGTATGTCGTCGAGCGTAAACCCAAGCTGATTCTGGTTGAAACCGCGCACCGAGATGCGCACCGCCCACTCATACGATCCATAAGGATCAGCGGCCTGAAAGTTCACGCTGGGAAGTCTGGAGAGGCTCTCAATCGGGCTGGTTCCAGGAGCTTGCTCGATCAGCGTGGGCGCTTCCAGCGCTTGCTCGTCGCGAAACTCGCCCGGAGCGGTTACGACGACCGACTCGGTATTAAACAGCGTCTGTTTGGCCTCGGAATCAAGATCGGCAGTCGAGTCTGGCTGCGCATTTTGCGCAACAATCTTCGCGGGCAGGAACAAGCCACAAACCGCCAATAAGGAAAACAAAAATATTCTTGGATAAAGTTTCACTGCGCTCCTCATCTTTTCTTGTTAATTTCGACAATTCAGCGAAAAATCAATTACCGGGCACAATAACTCGGTTTCGCCCCGGTTGACGCCGCTTTGAACAACAACAATGAGCATTCCTCAGAACCGGCATCTGGAACCAATGCTTGAACTGTCCCAATGTTGTATATCCTTTTCATGCGTCTGAGAATAGCGGGCTATTTTTACGTTTCCGCAAATTTTCGATGAATAGACTGTCAACCGGGCTGCGATTCTTGGTTTATTTATATTCAGATCGTTTTACGTATATAGACTGGCTATGGATGTGTAGGTGACGTTTACATGCCTGCTGAGGAGAGTACTGAATGAAACTTATAGACCGCCGCTTAGCCCTGCTGTTCTTTCCGATATTTATGCTTTTTGCCGCGTCACGAACCATTCTGGCAGCGCCGGTGCTGATGATATCCATTGATGGACTGAAGCCCGAATACGTGATCGAAGCAGATGCAAAGGGCCTGCACATACCATATCTCCGTTCTCTGCTGCGGGATGGATCGTATGCGGAAGGCGTGGCCGGGGTGTGGCCAACAGTTACCTATCCCAGCCACACAACAATAATGACCGGCGTTTCTCCCGCTGAGCATGGCATCTATAACAACCTTGAGTTTGACCCTGGGAAGAATTACTCCGGAGCCTGGTACTGGTATGCCGCCGAAATTCGCGTTCCGACTCTCTGGCAGGCAGCGCATCAGGCTGGCTTGGGCACGGCCAGTGTTGGGTGGCCGGTCAGTGTGGGCGCAACGGACGTGGATTGGCTAATTCCGGAGTATTGGCGCAGCGCCAGTCCATCGGGTGTCCTGAATCCATCGGATTGGGAGTTATTGGCGGCGCTCTCGCGTCCCGACACACTGCTCCAGCAGTTACAGCCAGAGTTAGGCACTTACATGAAAGGGAACGATACCGCCATCGGCGGAGACGAGATCAAAACGCGCTATTCGCTGGAAATTCTTCGCCAGCGGAAACCCGCATTCATGACCATCCATCTCAGCTCTCTCGATGAGACCGAGCATGAACACGGCCCCTTCAGTGCGGAGGCCAACCAGGATCTGGAATCGCTCGATGGAATGGTAGCGCGCCTGGCGGCGGCGGCGATTGCCAACGATCCATCCACGGTGGTGGCGGTGGTTTCCGATCATGGATTTGTCTCTCTTACCCATGCCGTTAACCTCTATATTCCATTTTTGCAGGCAGGCTTGATTCAGGCAACAACCCAACCCGGCAAGACTCCGAGGATTGATTCATGGAAGGCCGAGCCGTGGCTGGCGGGCGGCATGGCTGCCATTATGCTGCGCGACGCGAAGGACCATCAAACCGAGCAACAGGTGCGTGAGCTACTGCAAAGGCTGGCGGCCGACAAGAGCAACGGCATCGTGAAGATACTGGACCGTGACGAGATTCAAGCGACTGGTGGCTTTCCGGATGCGGCTTTTCTTGTGATTCTGAAGCCAGGCTATCTGACCGGCGCCGCCACAAGCGGCAGTCTCGTCACCTCGACTCCGGACGAACGCGGCGGGCATGGATTTTCGCCGGAGTTTCTCGAAATGCGCGCATCGTTCTTTATTACGGGAGCTGGAATTGCCCATCATCGCGATCTGGGAGTGATCGATATGCGTCAGATCGCACCCACCGTGGCGGAGATTCTGAAGGTTCAGATGCCAAAGGCAAAGGCCGCGCCGCTTCACGTTCAGCCATAAGGCCGCGCGTCAAATGGATCCCATCTCTACTTCCACCAAGTTTTCAGCCAGTAGCCGATCCGTTGGAATAAAGTTTCCATTGATCTGCGTCCCGTTGAGCAGCAACTGTTTCACTCCCTTTTGCGCTCCGTCTGGATTGCTGACTTTTATAGTTAGCTTCTTTCCGCGAAAGACGCGCGTCATTTTGAATCCCTTCCACGCGGAAGGAACGCAGGGATCAATCCGGAGACCGCCGTATTGCGGCTGCACTCCGAGAATGTATTGCGTGGCGGCGTAAAACGACCACGCGGCTGAACCGCTCAGCCAGGGAACGCGCGCAGCGCCAAAGCGCGGACTGTATTTGCTGTGAGTGAATTGGCAGTAAACGTAAGGCTCAATCTGCCGCACTTCCGCGCGCGAGTTATAGGCGGCGGGCAAATAGGCCCTGAAATACTGATAGGCCAGATCGCCGTGACCGAGCAGCGCCTCCGCAATCACGGCCCATCCTTGGGTATGGGTGAAGATGCTGGCGTTCTCTTTCAATCCGGCATTGAACAAAGCGGCGCGCATGACGTGAAAGTCCGTCGCGATATACGGCGGGTCGCAAATCATCAGGCCAAACTCCGTGGCCAGATGCTCATGCACGGAGTGCATTGTCCTTGCGGCCCGTTCACCCTTGGCATGTCCGCTGATTAGCGCCCAGGATTGCGGATTGAGAAAGATTTTTCCTTCGGCGCTGTCTTTCGAACCAAACTTGAAACCATCGGCTCGATAGGCGCGCAGATACCATTCTCCATCCCACGCATCCTGTTCCAGATGCTTATCTAACTTCGCCAGTTCTTCCTTTGCCCATTTCTCCTCATCTTTGCAAGTTAGAAGCTGGCATACTTCCAGATAGACAGCCAAGGCATAGCGCAGTTGAAAGGCTACAAAGGTCGATTCACCTTTTTGCCCCAGACGAATGCAATCGTTCCAATCGGCGGACAAGCCGCAGGGCAGGCCATGCGCTCCGGAGCGCTCCAGATTGAAGCGGATGGCGCGCTTCATGTGGCCCAGGACCGTATTTTCTTCCTGGTCGGCATACGGCAGCACTTTGTTATAGAAGGAAAGGTCGCCGGTTTCTTTTACATAAGCCGGAATTGCATTGAAAAGCCACAGGCAGTCATCGGAACGGTAATCTTCTTCCCGCGGAGCAGGTTCGCGCCCCGGATGATGATCGAACTGCCGCACGACGGGCATGGCTCCGCCGGTCGAAACCTGGCCAGTAATCATGAGTTGCAGCCGCTGGCCGGCTTCGTCGGGAATCGTGTGCATGACGCCGAGCATGTCCTGAACCGTGTCCCGGAAGCCCAGTCCGTCACGCTCACCCGCATAGATCAAGCTGGCGGCACGCGACCAGGCATAAGTCATCAGGCAGTTGAAGGGGCCCCACATATTGAGCGTGCTGTTTAACTCGACGTCTGGCGTTTCCACGGTGAGGCCGCCGATGCGCTCATGCCAATAGCTCTTCAGACTGGCAAGTTCCTCGCGGACCTTGTCCATGCTGTCGAACTCCGCCGCCGCGGCTTTCCCCTCAACGCCGCCGCGGCCAATGCCCATCAGAACGAGGAATTCCCTGGTTTCTCCAGGCGCTAGAGTGATTTTTGTCTGTAAGGTTCCGCAGGCGTTGTCACCGACGGCAAGAGAGTTCGTGCATTTTCCCTGTTCGACGACGACCGGATTGCCATAGCCGCGATAGCTTCCAAGGAAGACTTCCCGGTCCGTGTCATAGCCAACCACTTCAGCGCCCGCCAGGGCCAGAAAGGTATGACGCCCCTGATCCTTCTCCGCGAAGTTATCCGGCATGTTCGGGATATTGACATTGGTTCCATGGTCGATAATGCCGTCCTCGACCGCCATCTTTACCGTGTGCTGCGTGTATTGCAGATTGATCAGATCGTTCCAGGCATCCCAGTTTCCCGCGTATTCCACATAGGTAAAAGCGCTGAGGTGGCGAGGTTTCGCGCTCAGGTTGGTTAGTTTCACATGCCAGCACTCGAATGTCTTTCCCAGCGGGACAAAGTAAGTGGTCTCGGATCGTATGCCGTCATACTCCGATGAAATGACCGTGTAGGCGCTGCCATGGCGGCACTCGGACTTATACCGGTCAAGCGGCTTGCCTACGGGCTGCCACGACGCGGACCAGTAGTCCTTGCTGTCGTGGTCATGCAGATAGATATAACGGCCCGGCTGGTCCATGGGAACCGCATTGAAGCGCAAGCGCATAAAGCGCCCCAGCGCAGCCGATTTATAGAAGCTATATCCGCCGGCATTATTGGTGATAATGGCGCCATATTCGGTCGAACCCAGATAGTTGCTCCACGACCGGGGAGTATCGGGACGAGTAATTACATACTCTTTGTTCGCGTCGTCAAAATATCCGAATTGCATTGGATAACCCTCTTTCGCTTACCGGAGTTTAGGATATTTGCGCTTCCGCGGCTTTCTCATGCCTGACCTGCAACTCGCCTTGTATCGTCTTCATACGGGCTTCGTTGAGCGGATAGAAGAGCAGGCCCACTCCGATCAGCAGGAAGCCAACAGCGGGAAGAATCGTAAACAGAAGCAGGATGCCGTGCAGCGCGTGCGGTGTCTGTATCACTCCTGCCTGGTATCCGAATTGAGCGAGGAGCCAGATCGCCGATGGCCCGCCGATGGCCCAGCCGAGTTTATTGGACATGCCGGCGGCCGAGAAAACCAGTCCGGTTGCCCGGCGGCCGGTGCGCCACTCGGAGTAATCGGCCGAGTCGGCAAACATGGCCCACAGCACGGCGGAGGTTGGTCCGGTCACGGCGCTATACAGCACTTGAAAGGCGAACATCAGCGCGATTTGTTCTGGCTTTACCCAGTAGGAAACAAACAGGAAGAGCGCGCCCAGCACCGCCAGTCCGATGAACGTAGCCTTCCTTCCGAAAAACCGCGTTACGTATTGAATCACGACGGTTCCCAGCAATGACAGCAGCGTGCCGGCAACCATGAATGAGGCGGCCAGCTTTTCGTTGCCCACATAATACTGGAAGTAATAGAGAATAGCTCCGCTGCGAATGGCAACCGCGCAGACCGTCAGCGTTCCCGCGGCAAAAAGGATGAGCCACGGCGCATTGCTCGCCAAATCCTTCAGGTCCTGCCCCAGTGAGCTTTTCTCCTGAAATGGTTGCACGCGCTCACGCGTAAGCGCGAAGGTCAGCAGGAACAGCGCGACTGCCGCAATGGCATAGATGCCCATGGTCATTTGATAGCCATGAGCTTTGGCCACGGCCATCAGTTCCGGTCCCATTCCGGACCCGACCCTTCCGAAGTAGTCCACCAGATAGAGCGTCGAGTATTGAACCACCAGGCCGGCGGCAAAGGCAAACGCAAACCGGTAGGACGAAGCGCTCGTGCGTTCCTGCGAATCGGGCGAGATCACGCCCAATAAAGCAGAATAGGGAATGTTGATGGCCGAGTAGACCATCATCATCAGGCACAGCGTGATGTAAGCGTAGATCAGTTTTCCATTGGGACTGAAGGCAGGCGTGGTGAAGGTCAGCACGCTGATGATGCCGAAGGGAAAGGCAAACCAAAGCAGGTAGGGACGGAACTTGCCCCATCGCGTCCGGGTCCTATCGGCCAGCACGCCCATGAACAGGTCAAACGCCATGTCGAGCACACGCGTGAGCAGCAGCAGAATCGCCAGCTTTTTCAGCAGCGAGTGTTCCAGTTCGGCATCGGGAGTATAGAAGAAGACGTCGGTATAGAACTTGCTCTGAAAATAGATGAAGGTCATCCAAAACAGATTGGAGGCCGCATCGCCGAAGGCATAGCCGGTCTTTTCGGCAAAGGTCAGTTTAGGCGTATTCAACTTCATGAATCCTGTTCCTCTTCTTCCGTAATCCAGATCGGAATGAACAGGACGCGCCGGCCCCGGCCTTCCGGGTTGAGGTTATTCCGGATGGTCCGGCGTCATCAGGCAGATGTCTGGCAGGTTCCGGTAGCGCTCCGCGTAATCCATTCCGTAGCCGACGGCGAATAAGTTGGGAATGGAATAGCCCACGTAGTCCGGCTTGATGTTTTCAATGCGCCGGGAGGGCTTGTCGAGCAGCGTGGCGATGCGCAGCGTCTTGGGCCGCTGTTGCGCGAACAGCTTCCGCAGGTAGGCCAGCGTTATGCCGGTGTCGAGAATGTCTTCGACCACCAACACATTTTTGCCCTCTATGGGCTGGTCCAGGTCCTTGATTAGCTTGACCGCGCCCGAGTTGCTTAAGCCATGGCCATAGCTGGAGGTGGCAACAAAGTCGAAGGTCGCGTCGGCCTGGATGGCTCTTGCCAGGTCGGCCAGGAACAGCGCCGCGCCTTTCAGCACGCCCACCATCACCAGTTTTTCGCCGTTGAGGTCACGCGTAATTTCAGCGCCCATCTCGGCGACGCGTTCGGCAATCTGCTGACGGGTATAGAGAACCTGGAGTCCCTGATAGGTTATGGCATTCATAGCAACAGTATCGCCCGAAATGGAGCGCCGCGCGGCGGATGCGCCTGTGCAAATCGATGCCGGTTTTATTTCCGGTTGCCGGTCGCCCATGGCTGGACCCGTTTTACCCGGTATACTCAAGGGATATGCTGCCTTTCATTCACATCAATTTGTATTTCTGGCAACGGAATCAGCCTACTTTCGGGTTGGTGATGTGGCTTGCCGCGCTGGTAGCCGCTTTTATCATGGATCGCAGCTTCCGCCGCGCGCGCGTCAGTGTGGATGGGCAGGGAGCCGACGCCGTGAGCTTTGTGGCTCTGACGCTGGTGGCTGGTATTCTCGGCGCCAAGCTGTGGCACGTAATCGACACGCCGGAGGATTTCCGCTATCTGGGCTGGAGCGCGCTGTGGAGTACGGACGGCTTCGCCTGGTTCGGCGGGCTTGTCTTCGGCATCTCCGCGCTGCTGATTCAGGGCTGGCGGGAGAAGATCGGCGCTTTGCGGACCCTTGATCTGGCCGCTCCGGCCGCCGCCATCGGCTACGGCATCGGGCGCATCGGCTGCTTCCTCTCCGGCGACGGCTGCTACGGCGTTGCGATCAAGCCGGTGCATTTTCTCTCCTTCACCTTCCAACCCTGGGGCATGAGCTTCCCCAATGGCGTTGTGCCGGTCTTTGTCCGTGTCTATCCCACGCCGCTCTATGAATTTGTCGCCGGTCTGGTTATCGGCGGGTGGCTTTGGTGGAGAGGCGGCAAACAATATAGGAATGGCGCGATTGTCGGCCAGTACCTGCTGCTGAGTGGCCTGGCCCGCTTCCTGGTTGAATTTGTCCGCCGCAATCCCAAGGTGCTGTGGGGTATGTCAAATGCGCAACTGGCCAGTGCTGGCTCGGTGATTGCGGGCATTCTTCTGCTGGCATGGGTCGCTCTGCGGCCTGCCGCCAAATCCCCTCAGACCCGGTCCGTGACCGCGTGAGGTTGTAACAGCAGAGGGAGCCCCACATCTGACGCAGTTTTATCGCGTCAAATGTGGGATAGTGCAATGTTTCCTACCGGCTCTCCGCTACAGCCGCTTGATATACGCCTGTGCTTCCTTCAACTGCGGGAACAGCGCCTCGTCGGCCTTGAATTCGCGGGAGTGCACGCACCGTCGCACTCCTCGCATCTTCACCGGGTGCTTCAGGTGCAGCATCTCGTGGTAGAGCAGATACTCGATGGCATAGCGCGGACTTGACGGCCGGTCGAAGACGCGGCTTACGACGATGGTGTTCAGAGCGGCGTCATAGTGGCCCAGCAGCCGCTTGGCCAGCCCTTCGCTCCAGGTCAGCTCGGGCCGGCCCAGCAGGCCGCCAAAGAAACGCGCGTTGAGCGAATCGAAGACTTCTTCCAAATTGTAGAAATGGCCTTGTGGGCCGAAGTACCGTTTGTTGCCGCGGGCGCTGCGAATCAGCTCCGTCTGCCGGACGACGGCGGCGCTGGTTGAAAACCGCTTGTAGCGCAGGTTCTGCGCGGCGTCGATGGGCTTCTTATAGATCTTGGCCAGCAGAATGTGCGCAATGGCGTGGGCGATTGGCTCTGGCGCTCCCTCCAGCAGGTCGGAGAGGCTCACAAAAAGTTTTCCCTGCCGGAGCCGGATGGTGGTGTTCAACGAGGTAAACCGCCGGAAACGTACTGCGATAGGCGGCATCGGCGCTCGGGGACGCAGCGCGCGGTACTCTTCCTGAAAGATCGATACAAAATCAACAGTCACCTAATACAGCTTACAGCTTGCGGCGAACAGCTTGCAGTTCTTGATCCAGCCCTTATGAATTGCAACACTGTTTGGGTGCCCCACCCTCGCGACGTCTTTGTCGCCAGGGTGGGCGAGCACGATGCCGGGTGCCCCAGGTCCCGATTTTGGGACCTGGGAAAGCACGAAAGCTGTCATTTCTTGCCTTCGAGCAATTGCAGGCGTTGGCGAGCCTGCCACTCCTGATTGGGGTGCTTCCCGGCCGACGAATCCAAAAAGTGATGGTAGTAGGTCGCCGCCGCCGCCTTGTTATGAAGCGAGTCATAAGCCGTTGCCCAAAGGAAATAGGAGGAGGAATTTTCCGGAAGGTATTTTGACCGCATGGTGAGAGCGTGGAGCGTAATCGAAGGCTGATTGGTCTTCGACGCGGCAAAGGCCAGGCCGGACCAGCCGCCGGCATTGGCCGGATCCAGTTGAGTAGCCTTGTCAAAGGCCGCAAATGCCTGGGCGTACTTGAGTTGGCGGATCAGATTCTGTCCGTGCGCCACCAGCAGATCGGCATCCTTGGGGCTGGCCGCCAGCAGTCCGGCGTAAAGCTGGTCCGATCCGGCGGCGTCCCCGGCGTCGGCCAGCACTTCGGCCAACATGCGGGTAATGGCTGCATTATTGGGGTAAGCGCCGTGCAGCTTTTGGATGAGCGGCAGCGCCTCGGCCTTATCCTGCGCAGCCAGCACGGCGGCCAGTTGCGCGGTCAGAGCCGGGTCATCAGGCGATTGTTTCAGGGCCTCGCGGAGAAGGTTCTCCGCCTCGGGAAACTGTTTGCGCGCAATCAAAAGATGAGCCAAGCCGGCGTTGGCTGGCGCGGACTTCGGGTTTTTGGCCAGAATGCGGCGGTAAGCTTTTTCGGCGGCTTCGGGCTGACCCGCGCGGTCGGCCAAGCCGGCTGCCAGCAGCGTGTCACCCTCGGTCTCGGGCGAGAGCTTCAGCGCCTGCAACAGATCCTCGGAGGCCGCGTCTGGATTGTCCGCGCGGTCAATCTCCGCCAGAGCCCGCCAGCCCCGCGCTTTGGATTGCGCTCCCGCCACGCCGGGGTCAAGCTGCGTGGCCGACGA
>Ga0224525_1000609_pt1 | contig 16093 bp, 13 predicted proteins | sample CFST100metaG_FD_179874 | JGI IMG/M metagenome (GOLD analysis project Ga0224525, IMG submission 179874) | Peat soil microbial communities from Stordalen Mire, Sweden - C.F.S.T100 | ecosystem: Environmental > Terrestrial > Soil > Wetlands > Peat | place: Sweden: Norrbotten County, Stordalen Mire...
CCCTTGGCGATGTGAATGACGCCGGTGCACCCCGGCGTCATTCACATCGCCAAGGGGGATTGGCACCTGGAAGTACTGGCAGCCGCGCGCGCTGGCACACCGGCCACGCTGCATCTGAGCCGGGGTCTGCAGGAAAACCATTGCCGCCCCTCCGTGGACGTGCTTTTCCGCTCCGTGGCCGCAGTCTACGGCGCGGGCGCTCTGGCCGTTGTACTGACCGGGATGGGAGCAGACGGATTGCTTGGATGCCGCGCGATTCGCGGCTACGGTGGCAGCATATTGGCACAGGACGAAGCGACCAGCACGGTGTGGGGAATGCCCGGAGCCGTCGCCAATGCGGGATTGGCGCAGATGGTGCTTCCGCTCAACGCCATTGCCCCTGAGATTCTCCGGCTTGTCAGCCGGACACAAGCGGAAGCCCGCAGGCTTCGGGAAGCAATGGTCTAGTCATGCAAACCACCTCGAGCGTTGACTACGGCTATCTTCGCCAACTGGTCTTCAAGCACTCGCAAAACGTGCTTGATCCATCGCGCGATTATCTTTTCGAGACCCGCCTTACACGGCTTTTGCGCAATCAGGGCATGAACCAGTTGGACGAACTTGTTGAACACCTCAGGCTCAGGAGGAATCCGGTGCTCGAACGCTCCATTGCCGAGGCCATGACCATCAATGAAACCAGCTTCTTTCGCGATGCTCGTCCCTTCGAGCTGTTGCGCGTCAAGCTGCTGCCCGCGCTCATCGAACGCCGGCAGCAGCAGAGCGCGCTGCGCATCTGGAGCGCGGCCTGTTCGACGGGGCAGGAGGCCTACAGCCTGGCCATGCTTATCCATGCGTGTTTCCCCTTGCTGAGCGGATGGAAGATCCGCATCGAGGGCACGGACATCTGCGCCAAGGTGGTCGAGCGCGCGCAGTCGGGCTGTTTCCACCGCATCGAGATAAACCGCGGCCTGCCCGCCCGCTTCTTGGTCCGCTACTTCGACCACATCGGCGAGGACTGGACGGTCAAGCCGGAGATTCGCAAGATGTGCAATTTCCGCCAAGCCAACCTCTGCTGCTTGCCCCTGCCCTTCAACCACTCTGAGGATCGCTTCGACGTCATCTTTCTGCGCAACGTCATGCTCTATTTCTCGCAGGAGACCCGCAAGACTCTGCTGGCTGGCATCCACCACTTGCTGGCTCCCGACGGCGTTCTTTTTCTCGGATCAAGCGAACAGCCGGCCGACCTCACTGGCTGGACCCCCGTGCTCGATGGCGGCACTTGCTACTTCCGGCCCCGGCAGCCAAGTTAGGGAAGTCCCTGATTATTGATTCGGCCCAAAGGATTTGCTTCGTACTCTCCCACCCTAGAGCATTTCTCCTGTAAGTGTGGAGTCTTTGAAGTCGTGCAAGGTGGCTTTTTCTTGAGAAAAAAGCCACTCAGCAGCCGTGGTTTCCCTCTATAGCAACAGGAGAAATGCTCTGGCGACAAAAACAGAGACGTCGCGAGGGTGGGGCACCCGCTGCTTCGCCTGTAAGCCAAATAAGGGAAGAATTGCGCGGCGGGGTGCAACCAGTCGCAGCAATCTTCTGTAGGCACGCGCCTTTTCCACTTCCCACAAATTGCCTTCCGGAAGAATGCGTTAAAGTAAAGCTGCGAACAGCTTGCAATCCTATGGACAAAATTCTGATTCCCGATTCCTCCCGCCGCTGGGACTGCCTGAGCCTGGGCGAAGTGATGCTCCGCCTCGATCCCGGTGAAAACCGCATCCACACCACGCGCCAGTTTCAGGCGTGGGAGGGCGGTGGCGAATATAACGTGGCCCGCGGCTTGCGCCGCTGCTTTGGCCAGCGCTCGGCCATCGCCACGGCTTTGGCTGACAACCCCGTTGGCCGCCTTCTCGAAGACCTGATTCTGCAGGGTGGCGTCGATACGGCGCTGCTCAAGTGGGTTCCCTTTGACGGCGTCGGCCGCGACACGCGCAACGGCCTCAACTTCACCGAGCGCGGCTTCGGCGTGCGCGCCGCGGTGGGCTGCTCGGACCGCGGACAAACCGCCATCAGCCAAGTCAAGCCCGGCGATTTCGACTGGGAAGCCATCTTCGGCGAGCCAAACGGCGCGTGCTGGTTCCATACCGGCGGCATCTTCGCCGCGCTTTCCGCCTCCACCGCACAGGTGGCCGCCGAGGCCATGGACGCCGCGCGCCGCCACGGCACGCCCATCTCCTACGATTTGAACTATCGCAATTCACTCTGGAAATCCATCGGCGGCAAGGCCAAGGCGCAGCAAGTCAGCCGCGAACTGGTTCGCAAGGTGGATCTACTGCTGGGCAACGAGGAGGATTTCTCCACCATGCTCGGCGTTGAGATCAAGGGCGTCAGCGAGGACTTTTCCGAGCTGCCCATCGAAGGCTACAAGCAGATGCTGCGCGAGGTAGCCGCAGCCTACCCGAACCTGAAGCTGATCGCCACCACCCTGCGCACGGCGCGCACCGCCAGCCGCAACGCCTGGGGCGCCATCGCTCTCTATGAAGACCAGATTGTTCACGTACCCCAGCGCGACATTGACATTTTTGACCGCGTGGGTGGCGGAGACAGCTTTGCCTCCGGGCTGATTTACGGTCTGCTCGCGGGCAAGCCCATCGACTGGGCCATCCGCTGCGGCGTGGCCCACGGCGCGCTGGCCATGACCACTCCCGGCGACACCAGCACCGCTTCACTCGCCGAAGTTGAACGCATCATCAAGGGCGGTTCCGCCCGGATTGCACGGTAGATCGACCGCAACATCGAGGAAAAATATGTCTGAATCCACACAGCAAATTCTTGAGCGCGTTGGCTTGATTCCCGTTCTGCGCGCCCGCAGCGTTGCCCAGGCGCACGCCGTCGTTAAGGCTTTGGTTGATGGCGGCGTTAACGTCGTTGAAGTCACCATGACCGTTCCCGGAGCGGTGGACGTACTGAAGGAACTCCGCAAGAAGTACGGCGCCGAACTGCTGCTCGGCTCCGGCACCGTAACCACCGCCGCGCAGGCCGAAGCCACCATTGAGGCTGGCGCGGAGTTTGTCGTCAGCCCCAGCTTCCATCCCGAGGTGATCGCCCGGACCAAGGCAATGGGCAAGCTCTCCGTTCCCGGCGCGCTGACCCCCACCGAGATCATCACCGCCAGCCGCGCCGGCGCGGATTACGTCAAGATTTTCCCCTGCTCGGCCGTGGGCGGCGCCAGCTACCTGAAGGCCATTCTCGCGCCCTTCCCGCACCTCAAGCTGATCCCCACTGGCGGCGTCACGCTGCAAACCGCCGAGGGCTTGCTCCGCGCCGGCGCACGCGCCCTGGGCGTAGGCAGCGACCTTGTCAACCTGGCCGCCATCGAGGCCGGAACTCCGGAGAAGATCACCGAAGCTGCTCGCGCCTACCTGAAGATCGTGGCCCAAGTACGCGCCGAGCGCGCGGTCGCCAAGTAACGCGTCAGAAATCACAACTATTGAGCCGCTTGCAAAATTACCTGGAAACCGGCATTACGGGTTCCGCTGCCCCTTCGGCGCCATGGCTTGCTCCGAGGGCGTAGCGACGTTCCATACGACCTCCCCCCCCACCCGTATTTTGGGCATAAAATACTTGTTTTCATCGGCTTACAGACAGTATTCCGCTGCAAAATCGTCAAAACAAAGGAGTTGCCTGCAAAATTGTCCAGGATAAGGAGTTAGAGCATTTCTCCTGATGGTGTAGAGGAATCCCACCCTAGCCGCAAAAACAAATACGCGGCGAGGGTGGGGCACCCAAACTCTATGCCTAAAGGAGAAATGCTTTAGCAACGCCTTTGCAGCACAAGCAGGACGATTGGGAAAAATGCACCTGAGTATTATTGTGCGACCACGCGGCAAAATGATCTGCAAACAACTGAGCCTGTTGCAAACCCTATTGATCCGGCAAGAAAACAGGGACATCGTTTCCCACCCATTTCCGCAAAAAGCGCGGAAATGGATGGGGCACGGAAGTTTATGGCAAAGCTAAAATACTCTAATCATGAAAGCGCTGCATGTCTCCACTTCCTCATTTACAGCAGAGAAGCCGGCGGCTCCTGGACTTTTTTCTTGCGCTGGCGCGCGGGCGCGGCGGCAGGGTGTTCCGTTTTCTGCGCGCTTTCGGCCAGACGCAGGTGCTCCATCATCTGCTTGCGCGCTTCAGCCGGATCGTGCGCGCGGATGGCGCGGTAGATTTGCCGATGCATCTCAGCCATTTCGCGCAGGTAATTCGCGCGCTGCACGGTCTTACGCCGCTTTTCGTACATCGCCGAAGTAATGCTCTCCATCAGCGCCGCCAGAATCGGATTACCGGAGGCTTGCGCCACAATGCGATGAAACAGCACATCGTGCAAAAGAAAGTCGGTGGGATTCTTGTCGGCGATGGCATACATCTCGGCCACTTGCTCGGCCAGCGCCGCGTGGTGCTCTTCTTTGCCGCGTTCCGCCGCCAGGACCGCCAGATTGCCTTCAATGATCAGACGCGCTTCAAACATCTGCCAGGATTGAAAGCCGTGCAGCGCGCCCATCAAGTCGATTGACGCCTTGCTGAATTTGGCCGGGCCGTCCTGGATGAAGGTTCCCACGCCGTGGCACACCTTCATGACCCCCATGGCCACCATGTAGCCAATGCCGGTGCGCAGGCTGGCGCGGCTGATCGAGAGCGTGCGCGCCAGTTCGCGCTCGGATGGAATTCTGTCTCCCGGCTTCAGCTCACCTTTTTCAATCAGGGCGCGGATGTGGTTGACCACTTGCTTGGTCCGGTCGGTATCGGGCGCATTCAATCCCGGCTTGGGCATCGACGTGGATTCTCCAATCATGACGCGGAAATTCCGGTCAAAATCAGCTTACCATCGCCGTTCGTCCCTGCGCGCCTTTTCTTTCAATTGGCAACTTTAAGTGAACCTGGTATATCCTGTGGTCAGACCTCATGTGCGCCGTGGTCAGACCTCGGCTCCACTTGACTGGTTCGGCAAAACGCCGATTTTCGCTATTTTCACTAAGGACAGGGGTAAGCAAGCGATGAGTTATGGATTGAATATCCGCCGGGATGGTGAATTGGATTTTTTGTCGCTGGGGGCGCTGGTGCATCGGCTGGACCCAGGGATTATTCCCTTTCGCAAGGCAACGGAGTGCAAGATTCACGTCAGCGGCGGTGAGTTCAATGTGGCCGCCAACCTCGCGGACTGTTTTGGCCTGCGAACGGCCATTGCTTCAGCCATGGCAGACTATCCCATCGGCGCGCTGATCGCCGAGCGCGTACGCGCCATGGGCGTCAAGCCGTACTACAAGCACTTCAAGCATGACGGCGTTACCGGCCCCAACATGGCCACCGTTTACAGCGACCGCGGCGCTGGTGTACGCGCTCCCGTCGTCTTCTACAACCGCTCGAACGAAGCCGCTGGGCTGCTGAAACCGGGCGATTTCGATTGGAAGGCCATCTTTGCCCAAGGCGTCCGCTGGGTCCACTGCGGCGGCATCTTTGCCGCCCTGTCGCCGACCACGGCTCCGCTAGCCGCGGAAATGATGAAAGCAGCCAAGGCCGCTGGTGCCATTACCTCGTTTGACCTCAACTACCGCCAGAAGCTCTGGGATATCTCCGGCGGCGCAGATAAGGCCGTGGAGACCATCGCCAAGATCGTCGAGAACGTAGACGTGTTGGTGGGCAACGAAGAGGATCTGCAAAAGGGGCTTGGCATTCCCGGACCGGAAGTCGCGGCCAAGTCGAAGCTCGACCCGAGCGTCTTTTTCGGCATGATCGACAAGGTGACCAAGAAGTATCCCAAGGTAAAGATTGTGGCCACCACGCTGCGCGAGGTGCACAACACCAATCATCACAGTTGGAGCGCGGTTGCCTGGATCGATGGCAAAACCTACACGGCGCCCACGGCGGAGCTGACCGTGGTGGATCGCGTGGGCGGCGGAGACGGCTATGCGGCTGGATTCATCTATGGCTTGCTGACCGGCAAAACGCCCGAGGAAGCGGTCAAACTGGGTTGGGCGCACGGCGCGCTGCTGACCACGTATCCTGGCGACACAACCATGGCCACGTTGGATCAGGTGCAAGCCTTCGCCCAGGGCGGCTCGGCGCGCATCCAACGGTAGGGCGGTTTTCCCATTGCCATAGACCGGAGCCGCTGCACTGAGTGGCTTTTTCCTCAAGAAAAAGCCACCTTTATCGATACCGGTTAGTGTACATGTATTGGAAAACCGATCCAATTACCCGCTTCGCGCATCCAACGGTAACAGGAGATTGCAACACAAATCAGGAGATGATATGCCAGACGCATCGTGTGATATTGGCCTGATCGGCCTCGCTGTGATGGGACAGAACCTGGTCCTGAACATGAACGACCACGGATTCAAGGTGGCCGTCTTCAACCGCACCGTATCGAAGGTGGACGCGTTTCTGGCCAATGAGGCCAAGGGAACCAAGGTCGTTGGCGCGCACTCCATTGCGGAGCTGACCAGCCTGCTCAAGCGGCCACGCCGCGTGATGATCATGATCAAGGCCGGCGACACCGTCGACCAGATGATCGAGCAACTGCTGCCGCACCTTGAGGCCGGCGACATCATCATCGACGGCGGCAATTCGCACTTTCCCGATACCACCCGCCGCACCAAGTACCTAGCGGAAAAGGGCATTCTCTTCGTCGGCACCGGCGTTTCCGGTGGCGAGGAAGGCGCGCGCCGCGGCCCCTCGATGATGCCCGGCGGCAATCCCGCCGCATGGCCGCATGTGAAGGATATCTTCCAGTCAATCTGCGCCAAGGTGGAGGACGGAACGCCTTGCTGCGACTGGGTGGGCGAAGAGGGCGCCGGGCACTTTGTCAAGATGGTGCACAACGGCATCGAGTACGGCGACATGCAGTTGATCTGCGAGGCTTATGACCTGCTGCAACGCAGCCTGGGCCTCAAGCCCGATGAGTTGGCCAAAGTCTTTACCGAGTGGAACAAGGGAGAACTGGACAGTTACCTGATCGAGATATCCAGCCAGATCTTCGCCAAAAAGGACGAGGACGGGCAGCCGATTGTCGACAAGATTCTGGACCGCGCCGGGCAGAAGGGCACGGGCAAGTGGACGGTGATCAGTTCGCTCGACCTGGGCCAGCCGGTGACGCTGATCGGCGAGTCGGTTTTCGCGCGCAGTTTGTCGGCGCTCAAGCTGGAGCGCGTCGCCGCGTCAAAGGTCCTGACGGGACCGACCGCGAAGGATGTGACAGATGACCGCGCCACCTTCATCGAGGATGTGCGCCGCGCGCTTTACTGCTCCAAGATCATCTCCTACGCACAGGGCTACATGCTGCTGCGCGCCGCGGCCAAGGAGTATGGCTGGAAGCTGAACTTCGGCGGCATCGCGCTGATGTGGCGCGGCGGCTGCATTATCCGCAGCCAGTTCCTGGGCAAGATCAAAGAGGCCTACGACAAGACGCCGGAACTCGAGAACCTGCTGCTGGACAGCTTCTTCTCTGGAGCGCTCAACAAGTATCAGGCGTCCTGGCGCAAGGGCGTGGTCCATGCGGTCGAACTGGGCGTGCCCACGCCGGCCTTCTCGACGGCGCTGGCGTTCTTTGACGGCTTCCGCTCCGGGCGTCTGCCGGCCAACCTGCTGCAGGCGCAGCGCGACTACTTCGGCGCGCATACCTACGAGCGCGTAGACAAGCCCGCCGGCCAGTTCTTCCATACCAACTGGACCGGCCACGGCGGACGCGTCGTGTCGTCTACCTATAACGCCTAGGCGATGCAACGCATCGCTTTCTCCCGTCCGGCATCGTCTTTCTCCTTCGTGCCGGACGGGAAAAATTTTGCAGCAAATTCAAAATGAACACGCGGCAACCGGCATCCACAGCCTGCTCCGCTCCGTTTGAATCATCGCATGAAGGGAGTTCAAAACCGATGAGCATTCTTGATCGTTTCCGTCTGGATGGGAAAACCGCTCTGGTGACCGGCGCGGGCACTGGGCTGGGCGCGGGAATTGCCGTGGCTCTGGCCGAGGCGGGCGCCACGGTCGCCTGTCATGCCAATCGCCACCCAGCCGAGGAAACCAGCGCGCGCATTCGCGCCTTGGGCGGCAAATCCGCGAGCTTTTCCGCCGATCTGAGCGATGCCGATGGCGCCAGCCGCCTCTTCGATGAAGTGGTTGCCTCGCTTGGCGCTCCTGACATTCTGGTGAACAATGCGGGTATCATCATTCGCGAGGACGCAGTCGATTACAACTTTGACTCCTGGCTGAAGGTGCTCCAGGTCAATCTGAACAGCGTCTTCCGCCTCAGCCAGTTGGCGGGCCGCGAGATGCTGAAGAAAGGCCATGGGAAAATCATCAGCATCGCTTCCCTGCTCTCCTTCCAGGGCGGTATTCGCGTTCCTGCTTACGCTGCTTCCAAGGGCGGCGTAGCTCAGTTGACCAAAGCCCTCGCCAACGAATGGGCGGCGCGCAATGTGCAGGTCAACGCCATCGCCCCCGGTTACTTTGCCACCAACAACACCGAGGCGCTACGCAAGGATGCGGTGCGCAGCAAGGCGATTCTGGAGCGTATTCCGGCAGGCCGCTGGGGCACTCCCGAGGACCTGGCTGGCGCGGCGGTTTTCCTCGCCTCGCCAGCCGGCGATTACGTCAATGGCGAAGTCCTAGTGGTCGACGGCGGCTGGATGGCGCGATAACATCTGGTCTCGGATGAAGTTTCATTGAGTTCGTGCTTTCCTACATCTCAAAATCGAGATGTGGGGCACCCAGCAATCAAGGAGTAAGTGGACGAACTCGCCCCTTACTCCTTGATCTTGGCCACCAGCGCGCTATAGAGCGTTCCCGATGAAATCAGCAGTTGATGCGGCACACCCGCCGGGACAATCACCACGTCTCCCACCGTAATGCTTTGCGGCTTTCCACCTTCGAGGCCGCTACCCGTGGTTTCTCCATCCCTGACCGTCTTTGCATCGATAACTGTGCCGCCGGTCAGCAGTGTCGCGCTGCCCTGCTGCACGATCATCAGATCGTCGTAGTGCGCGTGAATCTCCGCGCCGCCGCTCTTGGTACGCACCGACAGCTTCAAGGCCAAATTGCCGTGGTTCGCCACCAGAGTTGCGCCACTGCTGCCGGCGGTTCTGGCCTGCGGAGCCAACTGCGCCAGTTGCGCCTGCACCTCATGCGCCGGTATCACTTGCGCCTTGTCCTCGGCCAGCACTGCCGACGGAACCGCCAAGGCCAGCGACACCACCACTGCCATCGCAATGTTCATCGCAGCTTCCTTTCCATTGCCGTGTGCCCCAAATCCCGATTCTGTGACCAAGGGAGGCATCACTTCCCACCCATTTCCGCAAAAGACGCGGAAATGGATGGGGCACCCTGACAGTATTTAGCTGCCGAATCAATAGCAGTACAAAATTATCCTGTCAAAGCTCCAGCGTAAAGCTCTCCGCTCTCAGAGCACTAGCGCAGCTCCTTGAGCGGAGCCGGATCCATGTCGTCGTAGTCCTGATTCTCGCCGCCCATCCCCCAGCAGAATGTATAAGCCTCCGTGCCCACGCCGGAATGAATCGACCAGACGGGCGAAACCACCACGTCGCGGTTGGCCACCACGATGTGGCGGGTCTCATCGGGTGCGCCCATCAGATGAAAGACACGCGCATTGTCAGGCAGATTGAAGTACATGTAGATTTCCGTGCGGCGGTCGTGGGTGTGCGACGGCATGGTGTTCCATGAACTGCCCGGCGCCAGCGTTGTCACGCCCATCACCAGTTGGCAGCTTCTCGCACCATCCAGATAAATGTACTTGCGGATCGTGCGATGATTGCAGGCTTCCGCGCTGCCCATCTCCTTCGGCGTTGCGTCTTCCTTGCGCACCAGCGCAACCGGATAAGTCGTATGCGCCAAATAACTGAGCAGATAGAAGACCGCTGGATTGGCCTTGTCCTTTGACTCAAAGCTGACTTCAGCATTGCCGCGGCCGATGTAGAGCACGTCGCTGTTGTGCAGCTCATAGCTCTTTCCCCCGACCCGGATCACGCCTGCTCCGCCGATGTTCAGCGCGCCCAGCTCACGGCGCTCGGTAAAGTACTTCGCCCGCAATTGCGGATAAGTCGGCAGCGCAATCGGACTCGCAAGCGGCGCAACCATGCCGACGGCGGCGCGGTCGATTTCCGGAACATAGTTGAATTTGATCTTGCCCGGCTCATAGAGCTGGTTGAGAAGAAATGTTGCGCGAGTTTCCTCGGTCGTCATGCGCTGAAAGCGCACCGGATCAGCCATCAGGATCGTCTTCATCGTTCCTCCAAATTCCTCGCTTCGTCGCGCGGATTGCTTCCGGCCTGCGCCGGTATTCCGCCCGTCATCCTACCGGGCAAGGTTCATTCTACGGCTTCGGCAATTGCAACGGATTCCAGTTGTCGGCGCCGCGCAGAAAAACCTGCGGCTCATACTGCCGCGCTTGCTCCGCTGAAAGTATATGTGTGTGCGGATCGCGCTGGCCAGCCGGAGCACCCGCGCCGGTCGAGTTGAACTCGGCGTAGTACGAGGTGTCCAACGAATGCGTCTGGCCCGGATGCCACTCACGCCAGCCGGCCGGGTCTATATGGCTGCCCATCTCCGTGTTGAGATAAACCACAAAGGAATAGGGCCTCCACGGACGGCCGAGATAAACCTTGCCGGTCAGGCTTGCGTCGGCGACCAGCTTGCAGCGGTTCAGGACGTACCCCGAATCCTCCTCGGCGTAGTGCTTGGATTGCGCCGTGATGAATCCGCCGACATGGGCCGTGCTATGAATTTCGCAGCGGTCAAAAACCGCCTTGCTGTCACCGAAGATGAAATCGACATTCCCTGCGATATAGCAATCGGAAAAATACTGCCGCGTGGGAACGCAATTCGCTCCGTCCGGAGTGCAGTTGCGGCTGCCTGCGTAGACGGTGTCCTGATTGCCCAGCAAACGCACATTGTGAAAGACGCCCCGGTCGCCGATAATCCGCAGCGCCAAGGCTTGCGCGCCTTCCTGCTTCTGGATGTGCGTGCGATTGAAATCATTTTCGAAGGTGATGTTTTCAGCAAAGAAGTTATCGGCTGTTACATTCACGGTGGCCGAGTGCAGCGTGCCGCCGTTCGCGCCCGCGCTGCGATCGTTCACCACCACCGTTTTGCTGGCGTCGGGGTTGGCGCTGCGCAAACGGATGTTGGGCTTGTCGACGGTCAGCACTTCGCGATAGGTTCCGGGAGCTACCAGCACCAAGGCGCCGTCCTTCGGCGCAGCGTCCAGCGCGCGCTGGATGGAGTAGTATTCGCCGGTGCCATCAGCCGCGACATACAGCGTTTCATCCTCCGCCGGCGCTGTTCCCGCCATCTCCGGAGCCGTGGCCGGTTCAGTGAGAGGTGCAAAACGCGCATCGCAGGCCAGCGGCGTTCCGGCCTCTGAACCAGGCGTCTGCCGCACGGTTACATCCTCTCCCGCCAGCGCCAGATTACCGCGCTGGCCACCGATCAGAATCTCCGCATCCTTGACCTGCATCGTCGAGTGCTGCTGATCATCGGCAAAAACATTGTTGAGCTTCAGCCCTAATTTGTGCTGCGCATCCAGGCCGAAAAGCGTGTATGCACCCGCCGAAACCACATGGACATTTTCGAGCGTAATGTCGCGGTAAACGGGAAGCTGCTCTCCACCAAAGGTGGTGTAAAGCGGCGTGAAAACCAGCGGATTTTTGGTCGCGCGAATGCAAACGTCGCGATAGAGAATGTCATGCACCAGGCCGCCGCGGCTGCGGTCGGACTTGATGCGGATGCCGTTGTCCGCGCCGTCGATGGTCAGGTCGTCCACCAGCATATGATCTACGCCGCCGCTGGTTCCGCTGCCGATCGACATGCCGTGGCCAGTATAGAAATGATTGTGCAGAATCGAAATGTTGGACGACGGCCCCGCCTTGCCGGACTTGACCGCCACGTCGTCGTCGCCGGTGTTGATCGAGCAGTAGGCGATGGTCACGTTGCGCGACGAGCCGGGATCGATGCCGTCTGTATTGCGCGCCGTCTTGGGCGTTCTGATCTTTACGCCCCATGCCGTAAAACCGTCCGTCTCGTTGATCGCGACATGGAAGCCGGCGGAGTTGCGCAGCGTAATCTGGTACATCGTGAAGTCGTCGGCGTGGCGCAGAACTATCAGCCAGGGAACGCTCTGCTGGCGGTCAGTCACCTTTGCCTCGTGCGCCAAATCCCACCAGGTCACATTCTGCCCCAGCAGCTTGGCCCCGCCGCGCCCGTCGATGACCCCCTGCCCCATGACGCCGCTATGCCGCGCGCCATCCACAGTGATCAGCGGCCTGCATCCGTGGCCGCGTTCGCTGACCACGCCGCAACTGCCGGGCGCGAGATCGTAGAGCCGCGGATCGCGCGAGGCCACCAGCGCCGTATTGGTCTCGACCACCAACGTCACACCGCCGCGCATCGTCAGCGGCCCGCTCAGAAAAACATTCCGCTCGCCAGCCGAACGCAGCACGACCGCCTTGCCCGCGGCACAACGGTCGACCGCGCGCTGGATGCGCGCTGTGTCCAACCGCCGCTCATCCTTGTCCGCAATCACTCCGCGCGGAGCCGCAATCTCTGCCTGCAACGTAGTGCACGCGGGGGGAATCCGAGGCTCGACTACCCGGCGCGCATCCTGAGCGGACAGAAGAGAAAAGGAGAAGAGCAAGGCGAAAGGAAGTAGCGATGCAAAGCGCGGAATACGCAAGCGAACCTCCTGGCAGGACAGCGCCCTATTGACCCGGCAAGAAAACAGTGACATCGTTTCCCACCCATTTCCGCAAAAAACGCGGAAATGGATGGGGCACCCTGACAGTATTTAGTTGCCGGATCAATAGAGCGCTTCCTGACCTAGGCAGTTTGTCCAAGAGGACTGACCACCCGCTCTGTCTACTTTACAGGAGCGCCGCTGTGTTCCGTCAAGAGCCCGCTTTGGATGGCGGCGACGCCATCCAGCATTTGTGCCTGTATTACTTGTTTTTGTTGCATTGATCGCACTTTCTCCACACATCGTCCAGGCTTCCTGACCTGCCCTTTCGCCAACTGCAAAAGAGCTTACTGGTCTGACCTCTAACGCGATAAAATCTATATGGCCCTTTGCGCGGGAAGTTATATCGGAATAGGAGCGCATCATGAAAAAATGGTTATCATTGACCACCCTGTGGGTGATTCTGGCTTTCAGTTGCATCCTCTGCGCCGAGCGCCCGGAGGAGAAGATTGCGCCGCCAACGGCCAAGGTAAGGATTGCCCTGGTGGGCGATTCCACGGTAGCTCTGGGCGGCGGTTGGGGAGCGGCTTTCTGCGCGCTACTAACGCCCAATGTCGAGTGCGTGAACCTGGCCCGTAACGGCCGCAGTTCAAAGAGTTATTACGACGAGGGACTCTGGCAAAGCGCATTGAACAAGCATCCGGACTATATTCTGATTCAGTTTGGCCACAACGACATGCCCGGCAAAGGACCACTGCGCGAAACTGATCCGGAGACGAGTTACACGGCCAACTTGCGCCGCTACATCGATCAAGCGCGCGCGGCGGGCGCGCGGCCGATCCTTGTAACTTCGCTTTCCCGGCGCAGTTACAAGGACGGCAAGCTGGTACTGGATTTGAAGCCATACGCCGATGCCGCCCGGCGCGTCGCCATCGCGGAAAACGCGCCGCTGATCGATCTGAACGCGCGTAGCGTAACACTGCTGGAGGCCATGACCCAGGAACTGGCCGACCAGTTCGACGCCGCCGGCCATCCCGACGCCGCCGGGAATGTCGGCCCGGACCGCACTCACTTGAACGCCACCGGCGCGGCAGTCTTCGCGCGCATGGTGGCCAACGATCTGGCCAACGCTTGCCTCGAACTTGGTCCGGATGTGAAGAGCGCTCCGCCAGCGAAATAGCCAAACCGTTTGGCGAATCAAGCGCCGGTCTCTAACCGGATGAAGAAGCTTCATTAAGTTCGTGCTTTTCCATATCTCAAAATCGAGATGTGGGGCCCCGACGTCTTGTTAACACTTGAACCGAAAATGCGCTAGCGCTTCATTCTTCCCACGGGCAGAGACGGAATCTGTTCGAGAATCCAGCGTGCCAGCTCTTGGCCCGCGGCGTAGTTGTCATATTCGGCGGGAAGCTTGCGGCCATCCGTGTATTCGTTGTAAAGCCATGGATCGACCGTGGCAAAAACGGTTCCCTTGCCGTACTTCGCCGTGGCCATCAGGATGTCTCCGCGATCACACAGCGCCGGAAGCGCCGGGGATTTTGCTGAAATCGTGCAAATCTCCTTCATGTAAGCGGTGTGTGGCTCGTGGAAGATCGGTCCGCCTCCTGGAATGGCCAGCTTGCCCATCTCAAACTTTCTGCCGTCCACCTGATTGCGCAACACGTTGTTGTAGTGGATGCCGAAGCGCTCGGAGAGCAGATTCAGGTGATCGATGTCCGCATTTCCCGGATCGTTTTCCAGAATCACCAGCACGCCGCCAGCCTTGACCCATGCCGCTATCCGCGCCGCATCCTCTGGCTGAACATAATTCGGCTTGGGGTTCTTCGCTGGAATGTCGGGTGAAACGATGATGTAGACCTGCGCCTGCTTGAGCGCCGCCAGCGTCGGCTGAGTAGAGAGCGTTTTCGTGTTAGCGCCGAAGCTATTGAAGATATGCCCGAAGAGTGAGAAGCCGCTGTTGCTCTGGTCATTCCATTTGTAGTGGAAATACACCGGCTGGCCGAAGGCGTCCGGCCGCCGCTGGCTATTGAACCAGGCGTCCAGCAAAAAGGTCTGGCCGCGGCCAAGTTTTGCCTTTGCGGCGTTCTCCATCTCCATACTGGCCAGTAGAAACGCGCCCACGCCCTTGGGATCGTTCGTGGCCGTCTTCTCACTGATGTAATAGGCGTAGCTTCCGTCCCGATAGGGATCGCCGCCCAGCCCGCCGACCTTCACCGTTCCGGTCAGCGACACATCCTCGCCGGGGCCAGCCTGAATGAAGCGGCTCAGAATGCCCTTGTAGCCGCGCTCCGCCGTGGTCAGATCGCTCTGAGGAAGATACCCCTCGCGCACGGCCTTGGCCAGCGCGTAGACAAACATGCAGGAGGCGGACGACTCCAGGTAATTTCCCTTTTCCGCGCCTTTGTCCATCACCTGATACCAAAGCCCGGTGGCGCCGTCCTGATAGCGCGCGACGGCGGCGGCGTCTCGTCTGAGATAGGCAAGCAACTGCTTCCGGCCCGCGTCCTGCTCTGGATAATAGTCGAGCGTGTCGACCAGCGCCATCATCTGCCAGCCCATGGCCCTGGCCCAGAACTGCGAGGAAACTCCCGTCCGCTTGTCGGCCCAGCGCTCGCGCTTCGACTCATCCCAGCCGTGATAGAGCAAGCCGGTTTTCGGATCGCGCGCGTGCTCGTCCAGCAGTGCAAACTGATGCGTAATGTCGCTGAAGGCCTCCGGATGATGAAACGTGGCGGCATATTCGGCATAGAAAGGCTCGGCCATGTATAGCCCATCCAGCCACATCTGATCCGGATACCTCTGCTTGTGCCAGAATCCGCCGGACGCGGTGCGCGGCTGGCGCAGCAACTGCTGATAGAGCAGCGTGGCGGCCTTGGCGTAGCGTGCATCCTGGGTCACGCCATAGAGCAGCAGCAACTGTCGGCCAAGCAGAATGCTGTCGAGTTGGTTCTCCTGCGGCTTCCATGTGGGGATGGAGCCGTCAGGACCGACGAACTGATCCACCGAATTCTTGATGTAGTTGTAGTAGCGCGGATCAGCCGTATTCAGCCATACGCCATCCACGCCTTCGAGCAGCGTTCCCAATTCGTAGTTCCAAACCCAGCGCTGGCCTGCGGGAACAAAGCGCCCATCCGGCCAGCGGCTGGTCGCCGCGTTCGCCGCGCGCGCGGACCAGGGAGGCTCCGCTACCGACGCAGCCATACTCTCGCCGCATGTCATTCCCAATAGCAGAATCAAGCCCGCAAGGCGGAAGATGCTCTTCATCCAAACTCCTGACTTATCACATTTATCTTATCAATGGAGCTACTTACACAATTGCCTTCCGTGTGAAATTATCTGCACTCTTTCAGTGTATTAAGCGCAAAATCTATACCCCCTGGGGGTTGGGGG
>Ga0224525_1000610_pt1 | contig 16091 bp, 21 predicted proteins | sample CFST100metaG_FD_179874 | JGI IMG/M metagenome (GOLD analysis project Ga0224525, IMG submission 179874) | Peat soil microbial communities from Stordalen Mire, Sweden - C.F.S.T100 | ecosystem: Environmental > Terrestrial > Soil > Wetlands > Peat | place: Sweden: Norrbotten County, Stordalen Mire...
ATTCAAATAAAGATTTACAAGAAAGTATAATCAAGGCTAATAGATCAATTGGATTATTTTGAATATGGAATATTTTACTAGTTGGCTGGATTTTACACGAATTCCGGACATACCCCTATTTGACTAAGTATTTTAATATTCATTGTATTCTCCTTCACGATTTAAAGCTGTTTCAATTGTTATTACTAATTTGTAAATTATATATTAATTATATTATATTTCCATATATTTTAAAAATATTACATTTTAATAATTCCTTTTGCCTTATCATGGTAATTAAAACATCTAAAAACATAACTTTTATTGTAAGACTTTACTAATAAAAGCACTTATTTCCCATTAAATTAAAAAAAATAAACTTAAAACTCTTGGCTCTCCCTTGGTTATGACCACATAAATATAGTTGGACATTATTTTTTTAATTTATCTAAAGAAATTTTATCAACTTTGGTGATACATTATTTTCCAAGTAATATTTTTAGTTATAATCCTTTATTTGGTATTTACATGATAAAAGATTTCTATTTTTTGGAATAAATTAATCTGAATCTTACACAAGCTCATTGAGTTAGATTCAGACTTCCACTTGCGCAACATTTGTATATGTCAAAATCGATTAAGTCTGGTTACATGGAAATAGCCACTTTTAAATGGCTATTTTTTAGTGCTTTTTATATCAACTTTGTATATTTATGCATTTTCTATTTTCTCTTCTTTTTGGCCATATTATCTAGATATTCCTTTATACTTTTTGTATTTTCTTCAATAACTTTGTCATCTGCTTTTTTCACAAATATTGAGATATATTCTCTTTTATTTTTTATTTTTTCCCATCCTGTGTTTATTAAATATCGTTGTACAACAAGATGATTAAGTTTCTTACTTTCTTCAAGCAATTTGCTGTAATATGCTGTTCTTAGAGGTATCATATATCTTCCTCCTTTGAAATTTTAATCATCATTTCTTTTAATATTTCACATGACATAATATTTATTAAAGGTATTCGTATAGTTTTTCCACTTTCATTTGTTGTTTTAGGCATTCCTTTTAAGTTATACCAATACATACACTTTAATATAGTTAATTTTTCTGGAGTTTGAATAATACTTTCATCCAAGTTATTTGGTAATAATAAAACACATAATATTCTTGGTATATTGGTTTTGACTGGAATTAAGTCATTATAATTTTTTAAACTTAAATGAAAACCAAAATCTGAAGCACCTTCATTTGTATTTACTGTTGATGTAGCCTTAAGTTGAATGGCTAAATTAGGTGAGTAACTTATTGAATCTTCAACAAGATAACCTTTAGCTTTAATTGTTACATCAATACTATCCATATCGTCTTCTGATCTTTCCATAGAAAATCTACACATGGAGATATTATATTCATATATGATAAACTTAATTTTTCTTTTACTAAATTATCAGTAAGCATTGTAGCTCCTTATCAATTTAAAAATAGCTCAATTAATATCCAGTTTTCAGTTCATTAATTTTTCAACAACATTAACTCTTTTTTCTGCATCAAATATAAAAGTAAATAGTTAATATATTTGATGCCATTGCAAAAAAGCATCCTGCTAGCATTATTTTTATACTATTTTGTTTTAATTTTTCATTATCTTTGTATAATACTGCTAAAATACTTGTAAATATAACTGCTAGAGCATATATTCCATCTTGATGATAAGTAACAGACAGTGATATTAATACCAAAATTAGAACTATTAACACTCTCCCTAATAATTTTTTATAATTCATAGTTTTTACTCCTCCTATTTTATTTGAGTATGCCTTTCTTATCAGCATTTTTTATTACTTATACTTTTTATGTATATGATAGTGTGTTCGTTATTTCTAAATTCTACACTCTTGATCTCCTTGGATGCTCTTTAAGTTTTTTATAACTATTCTTAATTTTTTCAATCACTTCAAGGCTTTCTTCTTGAGTTATATATTGTTTATCATAATTTTTGTAACTTTCATAACGAACACGACCCTTTAAAGTTTTTGGAATCCATATAGTAATCAGATTTTTATCCAAATAACCAACCTTAAGTTCATCTGGAATAAATATATATGCTGAATCATCCCTTTGCTCTATGAAAAATGTAGAATCTAAGGTTTCATTCTCTAGTGAATTTAGAATTTCCTTAACCTTTATTTTGTCAATTTCACTTATGTTAAAGCAGTCTATTTTAGCCACAAATTCTCTAAGATTCATTTTTACTCAATCTCCTATTTTTTTTTATTTTTAAATACCAGTTGCAAAGATAAATACATTTTTTAGAAGTATTTTTATATTTAAACTGACATTCCTTTTTTATTTAAATAAGCTCGTGCAGCTTCTCTCTCTTCTTCGTCCATCATTTCCCAATTTTCGTAAATCTCACATTCTTCTAATCCATATTCGTTATCTCTTTGGTCAAAATTAGTGCTTTGTATAGGCTTTGTTCCGTTATAGTGGTTTATTTCTTCAACAGGTATCCCATAATTATCTTCTATTGCCTTTATTATGAATCCCATTGGATTATGTTTATTAATTTTGAATTTATGATAATTATCAAGATATAAGTTTACTGTTTTTAAACCCTTTTTGTTTATTAATTCAGATACAGTTTTTGTTGATGTCTCACACTTTGTTAAACTTTCTATTCTTTCTTTTGTTTTTTTAAGAATAAGTACATTATCTTTTTCTGTAGGTTTTTCTTTTTTCGTATTGTTTGATTTTTTTAATTGATCTGTTTTAATTTCTGATTCTTCCACTTGAGATAAACTTTCTTGGTTTACATAATTTTCTCTGTTGTTGCTGTTGTTAGTATTATTATTATTAGTCTTATTAAGATTAGTATAGTTAGGGTGTAAATTTTCCACCTCTAGAAGTTCATTTTTTACACCTCTAGAGGTGTAAAATTTACACTTCTTAGTGTTTTCAGCACTTTGAACCCCTTCTTTTTTAAATGTAAATTCTTTTTCCAATTCTTCATTCAATATAAACTTCAACACATATATTTTATTAGGTTTTCCCAACCCTTGTTTTTTTTCTTCTATTAATCCAAATTTACTAAGTTCTTTGAATAACTCAACTGCTGTTTTTTTAGATACACTTAATTCTTCCATCACACGTTCACGTGTATAATATATAAATATATGTCCCATGTTATCAACCCAATTATTTCTTATACTCAAACTATTTGTATCCAGTAATAACCCATATAAAAATTTTGCCCCAAAACTTAACTTTTTGTATTTCAGATTCATTAAAGCCTTTGGAATCATGAAAAACTGAAACATTTCAGATTCATTTTTTGTAAAGTATTTTTCCATAATTTAAACCTCCATCAAATTTTATTTTAGATGCAGGTACATTTTTATATGTTTACTATTATGCACTTTTATATTAAAATAAATATAAAAGCATATATTAACATGTTGTTATAGCATGTTATAGTTTATAAAAATGAGGCTTTTACATTTTAGTTTTGGCAGACCAAGGATGTAAAAGTTACCTTCATCTCATCATTTATTTAAGTTTTATTATATCAAAAAAATTATAAGAAAAATATTTTTTATAATTTTTTTGTATTTTACCTTTTTGATGTCAAAAATTTTCGTATTTAGAAATCATAACATTTATCTCCAATCAAAATCCTTATTTTCATTTATCAATGAGTATCCTGATTTCATATTAGCAGACTGTTTAACTACCTTATATGACTTTTCTTGCTAAGTTTTAAATCTAACTTAGCATTTAATTATCAAGTTTTTTGTTCCAATCTATTTATTTTCCTGTTTACTTTCCTCTTTTTCCAAATACATTATTATTGCCTCTTCTAAAACATTAGTAAGTCTTTTTTCTTTTTCTATTGCAACCATTTTTAATCTTTTTATTATATCTTTTCGTATTGTTGTATTTAGTCTCTCTTTTTCCATTACTTATTGTCACCTCATTTTTCTCATTTTATATTATAATACCCCATAACACAAATACACATTGGTGCATTATGATAAGTTATTTATGAATTACTCCTTCTTTTTCTTCATTTCTAATTTTTTTTCCAAAATTGCCACCAAAATTTATTTTTTGCTTCAACAAGAAGTTTTTGATCTCTCAATAATATTTGCATATTTTCCAGTAGTTTATTCTTTTCCATAGATTCATTTCTCAAATGCTCAATTTCTTTTTCAAATTGTTTTTTCAAGTCTATAATTTGGTTCTCATATTGTTTCTGAAAAATTGTAATAATATTTTGTATCTCAGTAACATTGTCACTTTTATTGTTACTTTCATTAGTAACATTTTCATTCTGTTTCAAATTTTTGTTACAGCTTAAATTCTTTTTTATAATATCAATTCCTTCTTCTGATATATATTGTGTATTGTTTTCTATAGTTAAAAATTGTTGTAACTCATTTTGTAGCTTTTTAATTTTTCTGTAAACGGATTGTCTCGTAATTAATAATTTATTTGCTGCTTCTGTGATTGTATAATTGTTTTCCATTGTAAACACCTCCACAAAAAATTGTAACACAGTTACAACTCATAGAAAAACTAATTTTACAAAAAATAATCTATAAGATTTCTATGTATAAATCTTATAGACTTTTATTGTATTATTATATATAAAAAAAGTATCAGTCAAATATTTTTACACATTATGTAATGCAATTAATACATAATTTTGAATTTTCTATATAGATTTCTATGTAGATTTCTATGTAGATTTCTATGTAGATTTCTATATAGAAAATTAACTATCTTTTTTTCCCAATTATTTTTCTTTTAAGTTTTTGATTTATTTAATCAAAAAAAATATAACTTATCTTTTTTCAAATCCAAGATTGTAAAATTTTTTGTTCTAGATTTATTTTTTTAATACTTCATTCCATACATCCATCATTTTTGTTGTCTTAAAGTATTTTGTTATTGTTGATGCTGAAGGTAAATTTGGATTTTTATTTATTTCAACTATAGTCAATATTCTTCCCTTTTCTTTGTATTCATTCAAAAGAAGTTTTTCCATTTCCTGTTTTGTATATTTTGTGTTTGATTCAAATATTTGATCATCAAATCCCAAAATTTTATTTGCTTGTTTTTTCAACTCATTAATAGAACCAAATCTGTTTACAAGAACACCTGTATTATATATCTCTTTACTGTTATTTATTTCTGTTGTTCCTACTAAAAATCCCTTTTTTCTACAAAAATTAATATACATGTTTAATAATTCTTCAGGTGTTTCTTTTACTTTAATAGGTGTTGGAACAGCTGGTTCGTATCCCAATTTAATTAAAATTTTATTATAAGGACCAAGTTTTCTAAATACATGTTTCTTTGCATATTTAGAAAACTCTTTAGAATTAGGTACATATCCCAATTTAGTTATAATACTTTCTATTATTTTTACACATTCATTTTCTGATCTTCTTATTGATGATCTATCAATTTTAGCTTTCTTTTTTAGATTATTCCAACTTTTAAATTTTCCCAAATAAAATCTAACTGATGGGATATTTTTTCTTTTTTTTTCAAATTCAGCCTTAGAAATTGGATTAATTCTATAGTATTCACATTTAAACATTTCTAATAATTCTGATTCACTATAATCATATTTTGGTAGTCCAGGTCTAGTTTCTAAATTTAAAATATCTTTTACTATTTCGCTCCATTTTTTGTTAAATTTATCTGTATAAGTTGTCGAATCTGGCACGTCTTTTCCATTAAAATGTCTTGTGGTTGGCACAATATTATTTTTATCATACCAATTTTGCATAATTGTAATTAAATCTTCTTTGGTATAAGATTTTTTATAAGGAGACAATCCAAAATACTCCAATACTCCATTCCAACCATTGCCATTTCCAAATCGCTCAACTAATACATTATAGTGTTTCGTTTCTTTCATTCTAGGGACTCTATTTAATTTTTTATATGTATTTAAAAAAGTTTCTTTTAAGTATTCATCTTTCAGAGCCATTTATATACCCCATTCCTTATTTTCTCCGTTCAGCTAAAATTACCAGAATCCCAATTAGTATTATTTTTCACGTTCTCTTTCCCTCTGTTGATTTTCATGTTCTATATCCTGTCTAATCTTAAATATAACTTGCTCAAAGAATTGTGAGGCTGTATTTATATTTTTTTGTCTCTTAAAAAAATTTTCTTTTTCAGCTTCAAGGTCAACTGATCGATCACGATCTACTTCCATCTGAAAACTTTGCCTAAGTTCCTTAAAATCATCTTTATAAAATTTGACACGTTCATACTTTCCATCAATTTCATTTTTAGTTGCCCCTGAAATAATAATATGACCATGTGGATGATCTTTAGAATCATGTAAAGAACCTATCCAGTTTAATTTAACTTTATGATTCTTTTCATAACGTTTTAGAGTATCTCTTATAATATCTTTCAAATCTCTATTTGAATTTTCATATTCCCTACGACTAAGAGAAAATACAAATTTATGATACTTATTTGTTAAAGGATGCTTTAAGGCTGGATTATTTGCTATTTCTTTAATGAATTTTTTATAGTCCACTCCAGTATCTTTTTTTTCATCAAAAAAACCTTTGGATTCTTCTGGTTTTTCTCTAGACCTGAATCCTACATATTTGAGGTGACTAACCATTTCTTTAATATTTTTTCCACCACCAGTTTTTTTAATAAATCCTGCCATTTTATCGTTCCTTTCCATCAAATTTAGATTTTAAATCTTTACTAGTAGCTTCTTTAGTTTCAATATTTTGTTTGTTAGTTTCTTTATCATTTTTTTTAAGTTGATTCTTGTTTTTTTCTACTTTTTTTATATTAACTAATTTATCTATAGGTTGTTGTTCTGGAATAGAAGGCAGTTCACCTAATTGGTTAATTGGTGACAAATCACAAATTCTATTATCCTCTTCCAAGTAGTTATATGTAACTTTATATGCTTTAATTGGATTAAGTGATCTTTGTATAATAATCATTTGTTCATTATCTAATCTTCTACATTCATCAGGTAGTAATAATGCTCGTCCTTGGTATCCTTCACTATCCCTCTTCTTGTCAAGTTCAAATATTCCTTTACTTGAATCTGATGAAACACTTTTTGATTTAATAGTAGTTTGACCTAATGCACCACTACATTGTTTTGCTGTGAAATCATCATTTATCCCAAGATATACCTGTGTATCACATTGACTTATTATTGACTCCCATGATGATGAATACAAACTCTTTAATTGTGCTAAACTTTGCATTATAAGCATAGGGTAAATTTTCCTTGATCTAAATGTACCAAGTTTTTCATTTATATTTGGTATCCTTCCAATTGTACAAAATTCATCTAAAATTGTATATACAGGCTTTTCTAGTCTGTTATTGTGTTTGTAAGCTGTTTTATACAGCTGATTAAAAATAGTAGATACTATCATGTTTATTATTGGTCTAAAAGTGTTTGTGCCATCTGGCATAAAAATAAATACTGCTTTAGGTTTATCCTTTATTAGTCCCAATTCTTCTATTCTTAGAGTTGTTTTTTCAGTAATTTTCTTTATACCATCTATACTAAATAAATTCATCTTCTCAGCCAAACCACCTAATATACTGCTTTTTGTTTTCTCAGAATCATTAAACATTGTAAAGTTATTCCATAATTCTACTGGAGTACCTGTTATATTGTTATTTTCAAAAAATTTTTTATTATTTTTTGATGTAACATAACTTGAGGTTAATATTTTAACAACATTTTCAAAAGTTGCCCTATAATTTGAATCCTTTCCTTTTTTTTGTATTACAAAACCTACTAGTGCCGCTAATAACTGATATTCTTGATTATTCCAAAACATTAAATCACCACTTGGATTGTCTGTTTCAGACATGCTTGTAATAAAATCTTTACATATTTCTCTTAAGGCTTTTCCATCATCTTTTTCTATGTAATCAATGGGGTTTATACAATCTCCATATTTTAGATTTATAAAATCTAATACATAAATTTCATAGTTTGATTTTTTTAAATATTCAGCCAAACTATAGTATATTTCAGATTTTGGGTCTGTTATTAAAAAATCTGGTGAATCCTTTTGCCCTAAATATTGATGGACTATATTAAGTATGTTAGGCAATACAAATCCACTTGTTTTAAAACTGCTAGGCGGTCCAATTACGATAGTTTGCATATTCAATCTTTTACTCTCTGGACTATAAATTCCATCCATGTCAATTTTATAACTGTCAAATTTATCTAATCCACCTAGAAACCAACCTTTTTTATCTTTATAAAATTTATCCTTTATTTCATTATCTGGCATCCATCTACTGCTACCATGTGATGCATACTCTTCGGCAGTCTCGTAAGTCTCTTTTCGACTTAAAAGGTTTATTACTACATCAATTAAAATAAATATAAATATGGCTAATATAGCTATTAAAAACCCTTTATTTATTGAATCATTCAAATCAAAAAAGCTTTTATAATTATTAAATTTAACTATTTCAAGTATTTTAATTTTTCTTGGTAAGGAAAGAAAGTCCCCTTTTTCCCTTAATTTTTTAGAAAGCTCAATTATGTATGAGACAGAATAAATCAAATGTGGAATTATAACTATTGATAAAAAAAGCCATGCCAAAGAAAGTAACAATTTCTTCTTATTTTTTTTAGTTAATTTATTCCAACATTTAATCAAAAATTTTTTTAATGATGTCATTAAATAAAATATCCTTTCTAAAATTTATCCATATCCAGTTTTTCTAAATTATATGTGTCTCCACTATCTTTAATTTCTAAAGTAGATTTATCTATATAACTAATCTCAATTCCATAACTTTTATTATCTGTTAATGTACTATCTTTAAACATTAATATAGCTTTATTCTCACTCTCATCTGTCGTGAAAAACATATATTTCTTATATCCATTGTCTACCTTTCTTGATATCCCTAAGTATTTAAATATAGTTTTTCCACCATTTGAATCTATATGAGATTTTCTTATGTCTATGTAATTTTTATTTTTTATATCTTTTTCTAATTGTATTGTATTCTCTAAATCCTCAGAATTCTTCCAAATTCCCCAGATACTATTATTACTACTTATATATTTTTTAGAATCAGAAAACGGCTCATCCTGTAATATTTTCTCTTTAGGATTATAGTAGATATCACTCTTAAAATATGTCTTATAAACTATTTTTCCTTTTTCTTTACTTATTCCAGTTATCCATGTATTAGTTTTCATCTTTCCATAAGGTCTTGCTTCCCAAAATCCTAAAAAATCACTAACTTTTGACTGTATTTTTGGTTTCTGGGTTTCACTGCTATAGGGAATTTTTTTCTTATTACCATTCCCATTATTAAGAAGTATAATTATTATTATAATAAGCAACACCAGTATTATAGATAGCATAATCATTACTTTTTTCAAGTTTAACCCTCCTCCTTGTCAAACAAAATCCCTCCATATTGGAATTTCTTTATGGTATAAACCTTGTTATATATACTATACTTATATTCAGTCTCACCATCTTTCTTCATTCCAATTTCTTCTTTTGTTTTTATTACTATGTTTTGGCTAGATTCCTTTGACAACACCTCAAAACTCTTTAATTCAAACACAACTTTATTATTTCTTAAATCATCTATTTGTTTATCAACAACCTGTCTAAATTCCTTTGTAACCATAGAATCAATTTTACTTTTGTCTCCAGTATTAACAGCTTCAATGAATGTCTCCCTATATCTTTTTGCTGTTGTATCATAAATGTCTAACTTTTTTTTCCATTCTGCCCTATTGTCATTCCATATTTTTGCTTCATCTGCTGCCTTACTATTTAAAGTTGGTATTGGTGTGGGTGTAGCTGAATCTAGTAAAGGTGTATCCGAAGTTAATGGTGTATAACTTTTTGTTGAGTTTGGTTTGTGTGAAGTATCATTTTTTGATTCTTTTAAGCTAGTCTTATTTGGGGCTATCAAAACAACTATAATAATTGCACAAATGAAAATAAGAATCATTAAAATATAAACTATCTTTTTATTCATGCTCTTCTACCCCCCTTTTAATTCATCATCTAACATCTTTAAGGCAAGATCACTTTCACTTATAAACCTTTGTCTTACAGAATTTTGAACATCTTCACTGCTATTTGAAAAATATATATCAACTTTCATTCTCTCACTGTAAATTGCTGTAATTATATCTTTATCCTTCTCTTTTGGGTCATCTTCTTTTATAAGGTTAATATACTTTTTGATAATTCCTTCTGCTCCACCACTTCCATGTTGCACAGCTGTAGACCATATGACATTTTGTAATGTAAAAGACCTTTTATTAAAATCCATACTATAATTCTTCTTAAAATAACTTATAACTGGGTCATAATGTGTTTCTTTTATAAATTGCCACTGCAATCCCAAAAAATATTCCCTTTGTTTTGAAGCTAGTTCAACCCACTTTGAATCAAATGCCCTTCTAAATGTATTTCCATCTAGTGTATATGCTAAATTCAATTGGCTGTATAATGATAAATCCTTACTCATTAACCAATTAAGAAAAGTATTCATTGTGCCTGTTTTGGTCGCAATTTGCCATGCACCATAACTTTTCCCTCCTGGATCACCATTACCAGGACTAATTGTTCCAGGCTCTCCATTTGACTCATAAATTTCTGACAAAGAGCCAAGTTTGGTATTTGTAGGAATATCAAAACTTCCTTTTTTTAAATCCTTTACATTAAAAAACATAACCACAAAAAATACTAACACTGAACTTGAAATATATACAACAACTATTATAGGTATCATAACTATTGCAATAAGTTTTACAACTGCTTCAACTGAATTATCCGAACCTGTTACAAATTTAGAAAGTTTAACTGCCAGATCAACTTTTTTTGCTGTTGCAGCTGCTGCTGCTATTTTAGCCATTACTATATCCCCATATATTTTGATTTTCCCCTGTATATTCTTTCATATAGGACAGGGTCAATTATTTCCAGTTCAAATTTTGATGCAATTACCTTTATTAATACTTTTTGAGTTGCAATAGAAAGTACACCTCTTCCTTTTACACCTTTTTTGTCATTACTGTATCCCATAAGTAGTTGTTTTTCTATCTTACTGAATTTATATAACTTTTCTGCAACTGGAATATCATTTTCACCAAGTTTCATAAATAATTTAAAGTAACTATTATCTAATATAGCTTGTCCCCATTTTGGCAATGCTAAAAAATCTGATAAATTCTGTGTTGCAGTTATCGTTCTTACTCCAAACCCTCTACCTTGCTTTATCAACTTTCTAGCTAAGAATTCAAATGTCTGTGGATTGTCTGCATCAGCAAACTCATGGGCTTCATCAACATATATATCCTTTTTAGGTGGGTTTATAGTTCCATCTTTCTTTGCAAACTGCCATACATCTTTAAGTAAAATATCATATAGTGGTTTTTTTACTGCTTCTGGTGTATTTGAAATATCAATTACCATAAATTTTTCAAAGTCCCAATTGGTCTGTCCATTAAAAATCCTTGAATATGAACCTGTTATATAAGGTTTAAGACAAGCTTTTATGTACTCCCTTCTTTCCCTCTCCAATGTAGTAATTTTAGGATTTTCCAACTTTTCATCCATGATCTCACCTAAAGTTTCCATTGTACAAAATTCATCAGGAAGCTTTTCACTATCAAATGTCAAACCACATTTACTATATGAATCTCTTATGTCTTCTTCTAAAATAGATTCATCATAAGCAGTCATGTTTTGTATTATCCATTTAAAGAATACTATTAAGTCCATAACTTTATGTGATAAAAACGCTGCAATAGTACTTACACTATCATCAATAAATTCACTATCAAGAATTGTTGATCTTATATGGAATGGATTTACAACAGTCTTCGAAGCCGTTGAAAATACATATCTACATCCAAATGGAAAAACTAAATCGCCTTTCAAATCAAACATAATTGTATAGTCTGTATAAGGTCTATTCCTTAATGCATCAAGCTTAAGATAAAACGTTTTTCCTGCTCCTGAATCCGCAATTACTGCAAGGTTAGAATTATTGTAAATATTATTTCTAAAATCAGTTATTACAAGTCCACCGGATATCAAGTTTTCTCCAATTAAAACACCTGAATCTTCCGCAAACTCTGATAAATCAAAAGGGATTATAGAAGCAACATCTGCTGTTGTAAGATTCCATACAACATTTTTTGTAATCCAGTTATCTGCTAAAATTGGTAAAATAGTATAAAAAGAGTCAAATCCTTTACGTACTAAAGGTATTACTTTCATGTACATACTACTAATTTTTGAAATCAACATACTATTTAATTGGTCTAGTTTTTTTAAATCATTTGAAGCAATGCTTATAGTTATATTTACATCATAAAGATTAATATTATCTCTTGATATATCCCTTATTATATCCCTTGCACTTTCAGCTTTATCAAGTAAATCCTGTTTTCTAGCAACACTTTTCTGATTATCAGCTAATGCCTCATTATCTTCAATAGATCTAGACAACTTTCTTAATGCCTTATCCTTCTGCTTTGGTGTCATTATTATTGCAACATTAAATTCACCCCTAAACAACATCAACTTTCTTAACCATCTGTATTTTTCTACACTTGCTGGATAATTATTTATTGCATAAAACCTATAATGTTTATCTTCAATAGTTATAACTTTACCATTCTTGTTTACAACTGCCATTGACGGTGTTAATCCCTTTACACCATTATTTTTAAAATCTCTTGTTAATGATGTTAGTGGATTCATCTTTTCATATAAAACTTTTTCTAACTCTTCTGAATTTAACTTTCTTGCAAATATATTAATAGACTCTAATTCTTGTCTCATCATTGAAAATGAATCTACCAAGATTTGTTTTGCAATATTAAAATCCTCTACAGATTCCAAAACAATATAAAATGAAAGGATTGATCTGCTTTTACTTGTCAGTTCATCCAAATGTATTTCTTGTTCATTAAGTAAATTTATATTCTCTAAAGAATACTTATCATTGCCCAGTTGCAGTTTTCTTTTTTCAATATTTGTAAGATTTTTCTCAATATCAACTTTTTCACTTTGTGCATAGATGCCAATTCTACCCATAAAAGTACTTAAAGCACTTTGAATTGTTTCTGCAATAAGCTCCAAATCTTCAAAAGGTACTAACTCAACATTTATAGGTATAACAGTTGCGACAAGCTTTACTCTATTTTTATAAATTATAAATCCATCATTGATTTCATCAACTTGTAATTCAAATATATTCTTTTTATCATTTTCTTCATTTTTAAATTTAAGTAAGTTTAACATTTTATCCCCCCTAACTGTCACTGTCTCTTGTATATATTTTTTCCCCTTCAATTTTATACTTTATAAGAGAAGCTATCTGCTCATAGCCTGTTTCTCGGTTTGGGTATACTATTAATAGTGCATAAGATATACCAATCACAAAGGAACTTACCAAAACAAGATATGGCTTAAAATTAAATTTAAATAAAAGCACTGAAATAAAAATTATTGGAAATATCATGAATATTAAACCATAAATATTCAATCTAAACATAACAAAACTTCCAGAAACATAACGTGGAATCATTCTCTTTTTCATTTTCTACCCCCAGTTGCTATAAATTTCATTGCTGCAAATCTTGTTGCTGCACCACCTGCCCCAATAACACCTGAACCTGCACCTGATGAATATACAAATTTTCTAAGCACTCGTGGGCCTCTTATTGCCACTACCATTATTCCTATAAAAATAATTAATTTAGTGTATCCACTTTCTCCTTGTACAAAATCTTTAAAACCATATTTATTATCAATTAATATTTTCATTGACAATAAAAACAAAAATACTTGCATTGCTTGTGTAAATATTATTGATATAGTTTCCTTAAACCATGTTGAAAGTACCTCGCCATCTCTTACATAAAATGCTGCTGCTATAGGAGCAAGTAAAATTGCAATTAGAATTTCTACTGTTCTTATGGACAAACTTATTGTAAGCCCTACCATTGCTACAATTATAACAATAAAAACAAAAATCCCTACCCAACTAACCATATTATTTGAAGAAATTTCCATCATTTTAATAATCAATTTTTTATCATCATTTGTATTCAGTTTCAAAAATTCTTGAATCATCTCAATAAAAACTTTGTCCATTTCAAGAAGTTTTGACATAAACATACTTGGTAAGAAATATATTAAACAAACTGATAAAATAGTTCTACCTGTTAATAATTGTATTGATTTTCCCTTATCTGTAAGTAGTCCACCTGATTGTCTTTCTATTGCCTCTAATACCACTAGCACAGTCACTACAGTTCCAGCTATAATTTGTATTCCAGCTAAAAGAGGAGTATAGTCAATCAATTTAACTTTCAAATCATGGGTTGAACCTATACAAGTTATAATACTTAGTACAGCTGATGTTATAAACTGATATAAATCAATTAATATTTTTGTTCCCATTACCAATGCAGCTTTTTCTAATAAAGTCCCAAAAAATTCTGCTAAATTAAAACCTGGTAAATTTCCAGCCAGAAAGTCTATTAAATCTTGTGAATTCATTTATACTCCACCTCTCTATATATTTTGAAATCTTGATATAACCTCACCTGATAACCATATTAGGAAAAATATTCCACCCCCCATGGCAAGGGTCTTCTTAATATTTCCCAATGCTTCTGCTTTCTCATTTCCGTCCCCGGCTAAGTATTTAATACTCTCATAGCTAATTACTAATATTGTTAATGCTCCAATTACAACTAATAGCCAACTCTTAATATCTATTAGCAATCCTGATAATGTACTTGCATATTTCAAACTAATTCCCCCTAAAATGTTAATTTATTAAAACAATATATTTTTTAATTAGCGTTTTTTACCTGTACCTGATGAATACAAATTGGTTAAGTACTTGTGGGCCTCTTATTAACACTGCCATTATTCCTATAAAAATAACTAATTTAGTATATCCACTTTCTCCTTGTACAAAATCTTTAAAACCATATTTTGAATCAATTAATATTTTCATTGACAATAAAAACAAAAATACTTGTATTGCTTTTGTAAATATTATTGATACAATTTCCTTAAGCATTAATGTACTTGCATATTTCAAACTAATCCCCCCTAAAATGTTAATTATTAAAACAATGTATATTTATTAATTAGCGTTTTTTACATTTTAAAACTATTATATCATATATATAAAACTATTTAATCATTTCAATATCAGATATATATTGTTTTAAAGACAACTTTCTACAAGTTTTTGCAAAAATAAAAAATACATCCAAATTTTTAATTTATTACAATTTATAGTATATTATAATTTATATAAACTTTCAAATAAAGTTGAATTATTTTATATACTTTTAACTTAAAGTATTATTTTTTGTTATAATAATTTTAAAAAGGGGTTTTTTAGCAATGCCAATCAACAAAGAGACTACAAAACAAGTTCTTGTTAGTCTTCCAGAAGAACTTTATGATGATATTAGAAATTCAGCTGATTATAACTTAAGAAGCCTTTCAAAAGAAATAATTTTTAGACTAATTAAATATAATGAATTAGATGTAATAAAAAGAAATCGTCCTGTAGAGATAAAAAAAACAAGTACAAAAACAATACTTGTTAGTTTTTCAAAAGAATTTTACTATGAAATTAAAAATTCTGCTAAAAATAACTTAAGAAGTCTTTCAAAAGAGATTCTCTTTAGGTTAATTAATTTAAAAACATTTGATAAATTATAGATTTGTATTTGTCTGTATTTGTACCCAAAGTCTTAAATTTCTAATTTTCCAACTATTTTCAATTCTTCTTCAGACATACTTTTTAAATCGTTTTCTATTTCTATTTCTTCCTTTTCATCTAGATACTTATCCATTGCAATCATTTTTAATTTAAAAGCTAAATTGTTATTAAATTCTTCTTCAATTAACTTATCAACTGCGATAGAAATAATTTTACTTATACTTTTATTTTTTTTTGTTTCAGTAATAATTTTTAAAGTATTCCATTTTTCATTATCAATTATTATATTTTTCCTAGCCATCATTTTATTTATACCTCCTCATACGGTG
>Ga0224525_1000612_pt1 | contig 16064 bp, 13 predicted proteins | sample CFST100metaG_FD_179874 | JGI IMG/M metagenome (GOLD analysis project Ga0224525, IMG submission 179874) | Peat soil microbial communities from Stordalen Mire, Sweden - C.F.S.T100 | ecosystem: Environmental > Terrestrial > Soil > Wetlands > Peat | place: Sweden: Norrbotten County, Stordalen Mire...
CGTATATCCCGGATCCGGTCCGCGCCAATGAAAAGCCGTTCCTTCTGCCGATCGAAGACGTCATGACCATCTCGGGCCGTGGCACCGTCGTCACCGGACGTGTCGAGCGCGGCATCGCCCACATCAACGACGAGGTTGAAATCGTCGGGATCAATCCGACTCAGAAGTCGGTCATCACCGGCCTCGAGATGTTCCGCAAGACCCTCGACTATGCCGAGGGCGGCGATAACATCGGCGTCCTTCTCCGCGGCGTCACCCACGATCAGGTTGAGCGCGGGCAGGTCCTCGCGAAGCCGGGCTCCATCGTTCCTCACGACAAGTTCACTGCGACCGTCTACATTCTCACCAAGGATGAGGGCGGCCGTCATACCGCTTTCTTAAATGGCTATCGTCCGCAGTTCTTCTTCCGGACCACCGACATCACGGGCAGCATCACGCTTCCTTCCGATGTTCAGATGGTCATGCCGGGCGATCACGTGACCTTCACCGTGGATCTCATCCACCCGGTTGCGCTTGAAAATGGCACCAAGTTCTCCATCCGCGAGGGTGGCAAGACCGTCGGCGCCGGAACCGTCACCGAGATTCTTCACTAAGCCGGATCTCGTTCTGCCGAAAAATTCCCCCAAGTCCATTCTTGGGGGAATTTCTTTGGCTTCGGGAGCTCAAGGAAGTTTAAGAAAGCCCTCTATGGAATAGCGAGGAACAAACGACTATATTTATTACGATATGGAAATCAGTGAAAACATAAAAGAAGCCGGTTACGGGAAACGCATTCTTGCCTATTTGATCGATTCGGCCATCGTGATCATCGCCGGCGGGATCGTCTTGGGTTTGGTCACCTCCACTTTCATGATGGACGCCATCGGGGGAACAAAAGCCAAGCAAAATTATTTGAATTTTGAAGCCGCCTCAGGCCTCTATGAAATGACCACGGACTCTGACGGAAACTACGAGGACGGGGCCTACTATACCGATTTCAGTTCGGACACCCCGACCTCTTCAAGCGCTTCGACGGCTTCAGACGCGATGGTTCACGCTCCGCTTCTGGAGGCTTTTTCCAAGGCCAAGCCATTGAACGGAACGACCCAGACCCAGCCGGCTTACGCCGAGTACATGGATCTCCTTTGGAATTATTACACGGTCTTCTTGCCCACGGGCCTCGCTTCTTCCGCCGATTACGATTCCCGGGTCGCTGTGATGGCCGATTCCGCGGGGACCGCTTTCACCTCCGTCGATGATTATTATTCGTATTTCGAGAAAGATATCTTGGGCTTGCCGTCGCCTTCTCTCTACGATGAAAGCCCGAGCGGCAGCGAAAGCGCATCGACGTTGTATGACCAATCCGAATATTACCGTTATGCCCTCAGCGCGGACAAGCAATCGGTCGATATCACCGCGGAGCCGGTGCTTCAAGAAAACGACCAAACCGTTCTGGAAACGGGGAATTCCACTCAGATCAGCACACTCTTGGGGACCCTCGAGACTTACTTTTATGACTCAAGCGCCAGCAGCGGCCTTTATATCGATGCGATAAACGATTTTGAGGGGACCGGCGCGACGTCGAGCCAAACTTATTATTATGATAATTACCAGCAGTATGGTTTAGCGACCTACGCTTGCGCTTGGGCTGCCTTCTTCCCTTTCCAGCTGGCTTTCTTCTTTTTGATTCCTCTTTTCATGCCCGACGGCGAAACGCTGGGCAAGAAAATCTGTGGTTTGGCCGTCATCGGCATCGACGACGTGGCCATGAAGCCTTGGCAGAAGATCGTGCGTCAGCTTCTGACCACTTTCTTGGGCCTCGTCCTCATCATGCCCTACATCGGCTACTTCTCCTTCATGATCTACATCATTTTCGCCCTGATCGATTACATGATGATCATGCTTTCGAAGAAGCATCAATCGATTCATGACAAACTCGCCAAAACGATCGTGGTGGATGCCAAGGGCTCCAAATGGTACGCTTCCGCCGCTGAAAAAGAAGCGAACGAGGCCTCGCCTGAGGGCGGAAGCGCTGTCTCACCCGAAGGGGAACCCAATGCCGGCCGCCTCGGCTCCGAAGAAGCCATTCTCGATCTTACGACCCTCAACAAAAATCGCGAGGAGGCCAAAAACCTCAAGAGTTTCGATGAGTTTGAGAAAACCAAGGACACGGAATTTGAGGCTAAGGAAGTTTCTTCCCAGCCTAAAGTCAATTTGACGAAAGAGGATGGGTCTTCTTCCGAAAACGGGCTTTCAAAACCTTCTCCGGCGAAGACCGAAGTGCCTCCTGACGAGAGCGGCTTCACCGACGGGACGAAGACCGGCAAGTGATTCCGTTGGCTTCTTACGACGCTTCTTTGTTTTTGGTCTTTGGCCTCATTGCGAATATAGTAATTCCGAATGGAAACAGCAAAAGTCGTCAGCATTCACGATAACGGAAAACGTTTTGGGGCTTTTTTCATGGACGCGGTCGTGGTGGCGATTTTCTCCATGATTTTTTTCGCCGCGATCTGGGCTCCGATCTTTGGCTACTATGACACGGCGGCGGTCGTGGAAACCAACGCCGAAGCTCTGGAGTCGGTCGCCGCTTCCTCGCACCTCTTAAGTCAGCTTGACAAAATTTCGCCTTCCGCTGACGGAGAAGAAGCGATGGCGGATTCCTGGATTTACAATAAAGCGCTGACAAACCCCTCTGATTCAACCGATTTTCTTTATTGCTACGATTGCCAATACAAGAAGCTCGATGTCTCCGCTTACAATGCCAAATTCTCTTTTGAAGGTTATGGACTTACGGATGAGGAAAAAGGTTCGTACGCCCTTCTTTTCGCTATCTCCGATTCCTCAGCGCCCATTTCTTTTTCCCCGACGTACAAGCCCCTTATTTATGCTTACGTGGAAGGAACGGATTCGGGGACGGATGCCGCAGCCGTCTATTCGACCGCGGTGGAAGCCTTCGAAGTGATTTATCGAGCCGATTGGACGGAGTTTGGGAAATCCGAGGCTTATTTAACCCCTTATACCAATTATTATTACGCCAACATCAAGATCTCTTATGAAGCCGGCGAAGCTGCCCTTCTCAGTTATGTCACTTCGGCCCTTTTGTTCTATGCGATTTTGCCCTTTGCCTTTAAGCACGGGAGAACCTTGGCCCAAACCACGATGCATCTTGAGGTCATTTCGGAAAAAGGGAAACTCAGCGCCTGGCAGATCGTTTCCCGGGGTTTGATCAAAACAGTTGAGTTTTGTGGGCTTTCGGTCTTTGCCCCCTTCTTTTTCATCCAGCTTCCCTCTTTGTTTCTTCCGATTGCGGCGGTGGGGACTTTCGTCATTGCCATGCCGGAAGTGATTTTAGCGTCGATCCTTATCCTTGTTTTGTCAGGCGGAATGGCGCTTTTCACGAAAGAAAAGACCAGCCTTCATGATTTAGCCACGTTTACCCAAATCGGGGACTCCATGACCATCGATAACAATAAAAGAGCTCTGGAAAAAGCCGAGGATAGCACCAACGATGGATTTGGAGACTAATCCCATCAGCCTAGAATATCCGAAAGCCTCCTTAACCAAGAGGGCCTTCGCTTTTCTTCTGGATTTTTTGTGCGCGGTTTTTTTGACGACGGGAATCGCGGCTTTGGGATTGTTGGGTCTTCGGCAAACCCCCCAATATAAGAATGCCCTCGAGGCGATGGATTCCATCGAGGTCGAAAGCGGGCTGTATGTCGAAAACGAGTCTTCGGTTTACGCGATCACGGATTTTTACACCGTCAGTTCGAGCTCGGCGGGGGAAACCGATTACCAAACGATTGACGATGAATTCGAAAGCGCTCTTGTGTCTTTCTACTCCTCTGAGGTTTTTTTCCCGGATGGCAATGGGAGTTTGATCTATGAAAGCCTGAAGGTTGGCGATTCGTGTCTCACTTATGACCTCAATGACGTGGCCACGCCCTATTGGAAGTCCGTGTTGGATTCGGAGGGAAAAAGCAGCATCGTGATGAATTGCGATTACGGAACGCTTTATGATTTTTATCAATCCGCCATTTCCGACGATGCGATACCGGCCATCTCTTCCCATAGCGTGGATTATATCAACGCCTCGAAAACGGTTTTCTGGGGAACGTTCGCGGTGGTGGCCGGAGCAGCCTATCTGAGTCTGATCATTTTCTTTTTCCTCGTTCCCCTATTCTTCCGGAGAGGTTGGCAGACCTTTGGGATGAAGCTCTTTAAGATATCCCTTATTAACGCCCAGGCAGTATCGCTCTCGGGGAAACAATACGTTTGCAGATCCCTGTTGTTTTTCTTTTTTGAATTTGTCCTGGGGGCTTTCGCCTTCGCCATCCCGATCTTCGTTTCCTTCACGATGTGCGCCATAAGGAAAGATGGGCAATCCTTTCACGACTATGTGGCGGGGGCCTACATGGTTGATACGTCAGAAGAGCAGATTTATAAGTCTCGTGCCGAATATGAAAAAATCAATGAGAAAAACCGAGATTTGGAAATCAAAGATAGCGAAGAAGTCGTAGAAAAAGAAAAATAGCTTTTCCCGGTTTTCTTGGATTTCCTTTATGCGATTTTTCTTTTTGCGAAAGCTTTTATCTTTATGTTCTTGAAGGAGGGGTCGATTTTGCATACAATAAAAGGCGGCTTTCTATGCCGCGGGGAGCTGATATGGAAATAAGACTCAAGCATCTTACTAAGATATTCCCTGGCAACCCAAAGAAAAACATACCGGATACCCGTGCTGTGGATGATGTGAATCTCACGATTCCCGACGGAAAGCTTTTTGCTTTGCTCGGCCCCTCCGGGTGCGGCAAATCCACAACGCTCTATATGATCGCCGGGTTATTGGCACCCACTTCCGGCGAGATTTGGTTCGGGGATGAGGACGTGACGTCGTTGGCCCCCGAAAAACGCGGCATCGGATTGGTCTTCCAGAATTATGCCCTTTATCCGCACATGACGGTTTATAAAAACGTGGCCTTCCCCTTGTTGGGCCTTCGCCTCGATGAGAAGGTCAAGGATGCCAACGGCAAAGAGATTATGGGAGTCGATGGCAAGCCCATCACCAAGCGCCGCCGCCTCAGCAAAGACGAAATCGACAAACTCGTCCATGAGACCGCCAAAATCGTTCAAATCGAAGATTATCTTTGGAGAAAGCCTTCGCAACTAAGCGGCGGCCAGCAGCAACGCGTTGCCATTGCCCGTGCTCTTGTCAAGCATCCGAAGGTGTTGCTTCTCGATGAGCCTCTTTCGAATCTCGACGCTCGTTTGCGGCTTCAGACCCGTGAGGAAATCCGTCGCATTCAGCAAGACACCGGAATCACCACGATTTTCGTCACTCACGACCAAGAAGAGGCCATGTCGATTTCCGATCAAATCGTGGTCATGAAAGTCGGAGTTGAACAGCAGATCGGGCTTCCTCAAGAGGTTTATAATCAACCCAGCAATAAATTCGTTGCGAACTTTTTGGGAACCCCTCCGATCAACTTTTATGAGGGGGAGATCAAGGCCAACAAGATTTATATCGGCGGCGAAATGATTCGCGACATCCCCGAGAAGAAAATCGAGGACCAACCGGTGACGGTGGGTATTCGTCCGGAAGGCATTTTGATTGATAAAACCGGTCCCTTGTCTTTGCATGTTGACCGGATCATGACCATGGGTCGCGATATCATGCTCGTGGCCAAGAATCCCAATGAGATCCGGCCCGAAAAATTCGTCATCGATGCTTTTGAAAAAGTTGAAGTCGGGGACGTTAAGGTTTCGGTGAAGCCGCACAAGTGTTTCGCTTTCTCAAAATCCAAGGATGAAGAGAAGCTTATCTAATCATGATCAAGAAAAATAATTGGAAAGGTTGGCTTTATCTCTCTCCCATTATTATTTTGATGACGATTTTCGTTTTTTATCCTCTTTTCGCCACAATCGGAATCGCTTTTTTAAAGAACTACGATTATCTAAAACAATCCAGTGATGGATTCACTTGGGACAATTTCGGAGTGGTTTTGGGTCTTGTTGGCTTCCGCCAGGAAGGCGCAAACATCGTCACTGTTTACGGGGCAAATATTCCTGGTGCTTCTTATATGACTGACGTTATCCGTTATGCTATTCCGAATACCTTGATCATCGTTTTCGTCACCGTCCCGATTTCTACGATCATCGCGCTTTTCATCGCGGTGGGTTTGAACTCCATTCCTTGGCTTAAAAAGTCGCTTCAAACCATCTTTTTCGTTCCCTATGTCACCAACGCCATCGCGGTCGGAATGGTCTTCGCCGTTTTGTTCGACTATGACGGCATCATAAACTATCTGATTGGCGACATGGGACATGCCTGGATTGACATGGGAGCTTCACAGTCGAGGGCCATGTTCGCCCTTTGCATTTACATCATTTGGCAGGCTCTTCCTTTCAAGATTCTGATTTTCCTTTCGGGGTTGGCGGGAATCGATAAACAATATTACGATGCCGCCAAGATCGACGCGGCCTCGCGTTGGAATACTTTGTCGAAAATCACCATTCCTTTGTTATCTCCGCAAATCCTATACGTTATGATTACATCATTTATCGGTGCTTTTAAGGAATACACTTCCGTGGTTGGCTTGATCGGGCGGCAGGGAACCTCCGATGGTTCGAAGAACATGTACACGGTCGTTTACTACATCTATGACACAATCGGGAAGAACAACGTGCAATACGGGGCGGCCGCGGCCGTGCTCTTGTTCTTGGTCATTCTTTTATTCACGGCCCTGCAGTTCTGGATCAGCAAGAAAAGGATTTATTATTGATTATGGCAGATCAGGAAAAGGAATATAAACTCTCGGCCCACGAGCTTCGCTACGAAGCCCATCGGCAAAGCCCCGAATATCAAAAAATCGAAACCACGGGCATGGTTTTGGTTTTGCGCGAGGGGAACCAGAATGTCATGACCATGCAAAAGGCCCAAAAAACCGGCCGCATCGTTTGGCTTATTATCACTTATGCCTTCTTAGGCTTTATGGCCCTCATCGTTTTGTTCCCGTTCTATTGGATGATCATTACTTCGTTAAAGAGCTCTACCGAGATTAGGGCGACTCAGCAGACTCTCTTCCCGAACGCCGTTTTATGGAGCAACTACGTTTCCGTCTTCAAATCCTTTGATTTTGTGACCTATCTTCGCAACACGATCATCGTCGGCGTCATCTCGACCATTGGCACCTTGATCACGACGATTTTGGCTGCCTTTGCATTTTCTCGCCTGGAGTTCAAAGGCCGCGATGCTTTCTTCATCATCCTTTTGGCCACCATGATGATCCCGGGCGAAATGATGGTCATCACCAATTACATCACCGTCGCCAATTTCGGATGGCTCACGACCGCGACTGGAGCCTTCACCGCCATGATCGTCCCGTTCTGGATTTCCGTCTTCTACATTTATTTATTACGGCAGAATTTCAGACAGATTCCTAACGAGCTTTATCTCGCGGCCAAAGTCGATGGCAAAAGCGACTGGAGTTATTTATGGAAGGTCATGGTCCCCTTGGCGCAGCCGACCATCATCTCCATCTTCATTCTTAAGCTCATGGGGGCCTGGAACTCCTATATCTGGCCCAACCTCGTGGCCAACAAGCAGGAGTGGCGTCTCATCACAAACGGCCTTCGCGCCTCTTTCACCTCCACCTCGGGCGATCCTCAATATGGACTTCAAATGGCGGCTACGGTTTTGGTCACGGTCCCTCTTTTGTTGTTGTTCATTTTCTTCCGAAAGTACATTATGAAAGGTGTAGGTCGGGCTGGCATCAAAGGTTAACCGTTTGTTTACTTCGGTTGTTGCCCCTTGGGGTTACAATAAATTACTGTTGAAAGGAGATCGTGATTCATGATCAACAGTTCGAAAAAATTAATTCCATCCGTAGCTCTGTTCGCTTTCGCCGCTTCGCTTTTGGGCGCTTGCGGGACCCCGACGAATTCCTCAACTTCGAATGCAAAGTCCGATTCGTCCGTCGCAGGGACCTCGAGCGCTTCCAGCTCCTCCTCAAACGAAGAATCGAGCTCCGCTTCCAGCTCCTCCTCAAACGAAGAATCGAGCTCCGCTTCCAGCTCCTCGGCCAGCGCTTACGATGTGCCGGCGGACTATGCGGCTTATACTGGGGATGAACAAGACATCAGCGCCACGGTAACGTTCTGGGAAACCTTTGGCTCCAGCGGCACGACCGCGACGACTGCAAATTCTTATGTGAGCGCTTTTGAAAAGCTTTATCCGCACATCACCATCAACCTCGTGGCCAAAGGCGGCTATCCCGATATCTATAGCGCCATTTCAACCGCCATTCCTTCGGGCACCACGCCGACCATGGCGATTTGCTATCCCGATCACGTCGCAAGCTATCTTGACGCCGGCACGGTTGAGAATATGGCGGGATACCTTGCCGATCCGACCATTGGGCTGGGGGTCAATGATCTGACCGAGGCCGGCCCGCTCAGCGATTTCATCCAAAGTTATCTTCCGGAAAACACCAACTATTCCGATTCCGGCGTTTTCTCGATGCCTTTCACCAAATCGACTGAAGCGATGTTCTACAACAAGACCATGTTCAACGCCAAAGGCTGGGATGTCCCGACCACTTGGGACGAGATGTGGGATCTCTGTGCCACCATCAAGAATGACACCACGATCGCGGATATCGACAGCATCATTCCTTTTGGATATGATTCCGATGATAACCTCTTTATCACTTATGATCAGCAGACCAACACTCCCTATACTTCCCTGACCAAACCGCATTATCTCTTTGACAATGATGCCAACAAGGCCTTCGTCACCAAGCTCAAGACCATGCACGACGCCAACTACTTTCTGACCAAAGGATCGAGTTCCAACAGCACCTATACTTCGACCCAATTCACTGGCGGAACCCTCTTCATGACCGTTGGCTCGACCGGTGGCACGACCTACAACTACTCGGACAATTTCGAAACCGGCGTGGCGGCCATCCCGCAAGCCGATACCAACTCTCCGAGCGTCATCTCGCAAGGGCCTTCGATTTGCTTATTCAAGAGGGCGAGCGCTGATGAAAAACGCGCCGCTTGGCTTTTCTACAAGTTCTTCACCAATGCTAAAAACACCGCTTTGTGGGCTTCGCTGACCGGCTATAACCCGGTTCGCACGAGCGCCTATAGCAACAGCATTTGGACCGATTGGGAATCGAATGCCACCTCCGGCCAGGATCTTCTTCTCAAGAATGTCGCCGATTTCACCCAAACGGAATATGCCGAAAAGAACGCCTATTTTACCTCTCCGGCTTTCAAGGGCTCGTCCACGGCCCGCACCGAAGCCGCCGGAATCGTCTCATCCGTCTTGTTAGGTACCAAGGATGTCGACACGGCCTTTTCGGATGCCAAGGCTGCCTGCCTCCTGATCGGTTAATGAGGATCTGATTGAGAATGAATCTCAACATGGCCAAAAAAACAACCCTCCTCGTCAGCGCTCTTTTAGGCACGGCGATTTTGGCGGGTTGCAACAACGTGGCTTCGAGCACCAGCACCGGCTCAACCGCATCTTCAAGTTCAAACCCCTCACAGAGTGTTCCGTCTTCCTCTTCGGCGGCTTCGAGTTATGTCAACTATGACCCTTCCCTTTATGGCGATCCGACTGCTTTGACGGCGACCGTGACCTTCTGGACCACCAACGGAGGCCAAAACTTGGCCGCTTTAAACGGCCTCAAGACACTTTTTAACAAAACTTATCCGAATATAACCATCAACATTTCGGGACAAGGCGGCTATCCCGACATCCAAACGAAGATCGGGGATGCGATTGCGGCCGGGACGACTCCGACTATCGCCTATTGCTATCCCGATCACGTGGCCAATTACCTTGATGCCGGGGCTGTCATGAATCTTCAGAATTTCGTGGATGATCCTACGATCGGTTTCCTTAAAGAAAACGAGGCCGATGAAGGGTATCACACGACTGGCGGTGTTGATTATTATGGCGCCGATGACTATGTCCAAGGCTATTGGAACGAAGGCAAAGCCTACCAGACATCTGGTCTTTACAGCGTGCCTTTCACCAAATCGACTGAGGCACTGTATTTCAACCAAACCGTTTTCGACCAAAAGGGCTGGAACGTTCCGGAAACATGGGATCAAATGTGGTCGCTTTGCGATACCATCAAATCCTCTTATCCCGATTACATCCCGCTCGGCTATGACAGCGATTCGAACCTCTTCATCAGCGGCTGCGCTTCCACTGGCATCTCTTACACTTCCTCGACGGGAGCCCATTATCTTTTCAATAACCCCGGCGCCAAAGCCCTCATGCAAACTTGGGTCGACAAATACAACGCCGGGGAACTCGTGACCGAGGGGACGCTTCCGAATAACGCTTATACTTCGACCGATTTCACGCAGCAAAAGATCCTCATGATCGTATCCTCGACCGGAGGCGCGTCCTATGCCGACACCACGAATTTCAATGTTGGCGTTTCCGCTCTTCCTTCCTATACCGGTCACGATCTCAAGATCATCTCCCAGGGTCCGTCTCTTTGCTTCTTCCAGCGGGGGACCTGGGCTCAGAAATACGCCGCTTGGCTTTTCTATAAATTCTGCACCCGATCCGAATGGAGCGCCCGCTTTGCGGTGGCTTCGACCGGATATGATCCGGTTCGGATCTCGAGTTATGCCACGCCATACTACGCCAGCTATCTTTCTGACAACGCTGATACCATCTACGGAAGAACCTCTGCGGTGACCGCAAATCTCCGTGATGATATTTTCTACTCTCCCGTTTTTGTCGGATCTTCTACGGCCCGTTCGGCGGTTGGCACGATTTTAAGTCTGGTGGCCCTTAGCGGGGACACCATCGACCAGGCCTTCCAAGCCGCCTATGACGAATGCATCACCGGATGAAAAGGATTATCGCATGAAAAAAACTAACGTCATCATTTTGGCCTCCTTCGTGACTCTCCTTCTCTCGGGGTGCGGCGTCACGGCTAATTCCTCGTCTTCCCAAGAAAGTTCAGCCGCTTCCAGCGCTGGAACGTCTTCTTCGAGCACCACAGTCTCTTCTTCGATAACTTCTTCGACTTCTTCCGCGGTCGTTTGCGATGACACCGATTATGTTTCGCAGGTCCATCTGGCCCTCGATTACACCGGCAAGGATTTCCTCACCGATGGCATCGGGAAGGTTACTCTCAAAGAGAATGTTGATGGCGATACCACCCATTTTTATGGGCTCAACAGCGATGGTTCCACCAATTATTCCGAAACCATCAAATCCCGGTACCTTTGTATCAACACCCCCGAATCCACGGGTCAGATCCAGCCCTGGGGCAAGGCCGCGAGCTTATTCACGGATAGCCAAATCGATGCCGCCAAGACGATTGTCATTTCCTCGGATTCTTTGACTTACGGAGCTGCCAAAGCTGATTCCACGGGAGAGCGCTATCTTTCTTATGTATGGGTGAGCGATCAGGAGAATGCCGCTTTATCCGATCTCAAACTCCTCAATCTTCTTATCGTTCAGAGCGGTTATAGCGCGACCCAGGCCGCGACTGATACCATTTACGAAAGCTATTTCTATGCCGCGGATGCCGAGGCTCAATGCAACAAACTCGTCGTTTGGAGCGGTGTGCAAGACCCCGGTTATATCTATACGACTGGCGTTTCCACGACGCTTCAGCTGATTTGCCTAGGCGAGATCTATGACGAAACCGCCGGGGATTATGTCGCTTACGATTGGACCGATTCCACGCACAACAAAGTCGCCTTCGATTGCTACGTTGCGCTGGCCACGAGCGGAAACGCTTATGTTTACATGGATTACCCCGATCTCGGCAATCCGGCCAAGACGGTGCGTTATGGCATGTATATCTTCGCAGGCTATCGAAACATCACGCCTCTCACCCACGTGGGATGGAAACTTAACGTGGTCGGGAACGTCACGACCTTCAACGGCAATCTTCAAATCACGAACGTTGCTTATAACGCCCTTTATCACAGCACCGACGATATCACAATCCTTGATAAGACCGGCACGACCTACACGCCTTTTGAGGCTTCGACCTCAGTGGCGGCGGCAGTCTCGGATACCTACATGAACGTCGTCATTCAAGTCAACGCCCTTCATGGAATCGGTGATTACGGTACCTATGCCGACAGCGATGGCTCGGCTTTCACGGTGCACTGCGAAGATGACTCCGGCAATACGATTTACCTGCGCTTCTCCCTCGGGACCGTCACCAACCGCAACGACGTCGCGGTGCGGATCGGAAAAGACAATTTCATCTCCTATTTCTGCGTCAGCGGCGAGACTTTCAACGTTTATGCCCCAGTCAATCGCTATATCAGCACCAGTAATGTGACGTCTTATCAGTTGGCGCTTTGCCGCAATGCCGATCTGGTTTTTAATTCATAAAAATACAGGGAAAGGAGATTTTTTATGAAAAAGAATGTCGCGATCCTCGTCATGGCCCTGGGGTGCCTTGCGTTCCCCTTGGCAAGCTGCGGTGTGCCGGCTGCCTCTTCCCAAACGTCGGAATCAAGCGTGGCGGTCGTTTCCTCAAGCGCGGCTTCCAGCGCCGTGAGCAGCGCTAGTTCCGAGGCTTCTTCCAGCGCCGTGAGCAGCGCTAGTTCCGAGGCTTCTTCCAGCATCGCGTCGAGCTCTTCCGTCGATCCGCTCATGGCGGCGGCAGAGGGCGCGGCCAAAATGCTCAACTTCGACACTCAGGCCGGGAGGGGTCTGACGACTCGGACCTTTGTCCTCAACCCAATCATCGATTACAGCGATGCCTATCAGTTTCAGGTCAACTACACCATCGTCCAACAGACCGCTTACGATGGCGCGTCTGCGACCATCTACGAGGACACCGATCCGGATAACCTGACCCCGGATTATCGTTGCAGCATGGTGGCTCCTTACAAGGACCCCGAGAACACGGCCACCTGGGTGGTCTTCGTTCTGACGGCTCACCTCCTTTATAACGGCACGCCCGCGGTGGTCAACAATGCCTACTATGGCTATTCCGGGCAAGAGCTCTTGACCGCCGACTTCAACATCCGGGTCGATCCCATTTCTTATGTGGCCATCAAGGACATCCCGGCTCTCACGAGCGGAGCTGCCTTGGCGACCTATGGATACTACACCGGCAAATTTGCCAGCTCCACCGCCTATTGCTGGGTGGCCGACGGCGATGCCGCCGTCACGGCCTACGCCCCCGCGAGCGCCTATTCTTCCCTCGCGGTTGGTTCGGTCGTCAAACTCATTGGATCCTATAGCCCTTATAGCGGGCTGCCGGAACTCGCGAGTGGCTGCTCGGTGACCCCCGCCACCTTGGCGGACGCTCAGGCCGCAGGCATCAACATCACGACCCCAACGATCCTTAATTGGGATGGCACCTATGCCCTCCAGGCCAAGGATTGCTCTCGCCAGATCGCCCTTACTTGCAGCGTGACTTCCATCGTTTCTTCTACGACCAGCACCAACGTGGCTTATTACATTTCCGTTGGATCCGTCACCAGCAATCTCGAAGTTTACCTCCAACCCAGTTACACCGGCTCCGCCATCGCGGCCCAGTGGGCTTCCGTGAAAGTCGGAGACACGCTCAATGTCATCGGTTGGATCTCCTATTACGCCCCGACCTGGGAAATCATCAATCCCTCCATCGTTTCCTGAACCGAGATGAAATGAGACCGAGCTAACAGCTCGATCTTTTTTCGTTTAAGCGATTGCTCTAGCCACTCGCAGTGAATATAATTAAATTATGTCTAAGCACATCGTGATTCTAACCGCCTTCGCCGCTCTTCTTTTGGCCTTGGTTGGTTGCTCCGCCTTGGCCGACGATGGCGATTCTTCGTCCGTCAGCGCCGCCGTCGCTTCTTCTTCCGCCGCCCGCCCCGATGTGGCGACGGTCCTCAGGAAGTTCTCGGCCTATAACGGGACCAACACCGTGACTTTCAATTATTTGTCCGCCTCCACGGATGTCTCTTCAGCCATCAATCCCTCCACTCCGACCCTGACGGCGTTATACCTCCCGCAGGGTTTTGAATTCGATTTCACTTCCAAATGGGATGCTTCACGAACCAACTTTGGCTATGTCACCGTTCCGACCGGCCATTCCGCTTCGCTCACCCCGGGCTTATACGGCTACACTCTGGATTCCAGCAAGAAACTCGTTTTGGGCGACTTGGAAAGCGCCGGGACCGCCAGCGACGAAGCTTATCAGGTTTTCGATTCCTACACTCCGCAATATCTTTACGAGAAAGCCGATTATTTCAGCAATCTCTTCGAGACGACCTCCCGCACCGAATACAACAGCATCAATCCCTCCACTTCGACCACGGGGGCGACCCAAGATGACGTGAATGCGGTGGCGAAGGCCCTTAACGTCTATGGCTTTTTGACCGGAGCCGACAGCAAAATCACGATCCATCATGTGGATCTCTATTACACGGCCTCAACGAGTATCTATACTTTCACTTTCTATATCGACTACGATGGGGAATACAGCCTTCCTTCTTCGGGCCAGTCGAGCGTCGCCACCAACGCCTATCCGGTGGGGGCCCGGGCCAAACTGAGCGCCTTCGGGACGACCAAGATCTCCGCCATCACGACGTACCTCGGGAGTTAAACCATGTATTGCCGCAAATGCCACAACGACGTCAAAGGGATCCAGAAGAACGGTTTTCTGGTTTGCCCCAAGTGTCAGGGACCTCTCAAAAAAGAGCTGTCTTCGGAGGAGAAGACCCTTTTGATCCAATCCCTCCATCAGCGGGAGAACCGTTATCGGGACCGCAACGACACGGCGTTGAGCGGGGTGGTTTTGGGGGTCACCTTTCTCATTATCGGCTTCGTGTTCTTCTATCTTTCGTTCAAACTCAATCTCGCCGACCAAAGCGATAACACCAAATATCTGACGACCGACAGCGTCGAATTCTATATCGCCATGGTGGGGCTCGTGGGCGGAGGCGGGGCCTTCCTCTATGGAATCATCCAGTTCTTTTTTGATTTGCGAAAGATCCGGGTGCTCAAACACGATGCCGCCGAAATCCAGAAAACCTCCTCGGCCCAAGTCGGGAAAACGGGAGCCTGGCTTCCCGAGTTCGAGAAGGCTCTCTCCATCAAGATCCAAAATCGCAAGAAGCTCCGTCAAATCGAGAGAACTCAAAAGCCAAACAAGTAAAAAAACCTTGCACGAAAATGAAAGTGGGACTAGAGTAATACGCGCGTTGGTCCCTTAGCTCAGTTGGTAGAGCAGCTGACTCTTAATCAGCGGGTCGCGGGTTCGAGTCCCTCAGGGATCACCATCGCCAAAATCAGCGCCGCCTCAGGACGGCGCTTTTTCTTCTTTCTCGCGTTGCGCGCGCATGTCGGGATAGTTATAATCAATGGTAACGAATATGGAAAACGCCGAAGTGGCCAAAAAGAAATTCTCGCTCACCTCGATTCATCTCCGGAAAGGGCAATGGCTTCGCCTCGCTGCGACGGGCGCCGCTTTTCTCGGGATCGTTTTCTATCTCTGCCTTCCTCAGGTTCTCATCGCCTATCAGCTTTACAGCAACACTTCGACGGCGGGGGTCAGGGATTATCTCTTCCCCGCGGAATACATCTCGGGGACAACCAATTTTTTCGGGAACGTTTATTTCATCCTCTACCAAAAGAGCAATCTGGGTCCGGAAGTGCTGACCACCAAGATGGCTTCCTTCAATGGTTTTGCCCTGACTATCGTGCTTTTGGCTTTAGCCGCCATGGCGCTATGCTTATGGCTCAACTTCACGAGCGCGCATGAAAAATACACCAAGGTCTGCACCCTTCTTTTCGTCTTGCCGGGAATCATGTGCTTCATGGGCCCCATCTTCTTTTTGGCCGTCAATGGGTTCGGAGCGGCCGATTGGACCGCCTCGAGCAATCTTCAGAAATACTGGATTTACGATTCGCTGTATGTCCATGACGCTTATGGGGCCATCATGGCGGGGCTGACCTTCATGGGGGCCGCCGTGCTCTTTGGCTTGGGGACCAATGCCGAAGGAGGGGATAAGAATGACATCCGCAACGAAGACTAGATTTCTCCTTCTTCCGACTTTTCTTGTGGCGTCCTGCGCCGCGAATTCCTTTGGCG
>Ga0224525_1000613_pt1 | contig 16016 bp, 12 predicted proteins | sample CFST100metaG_FD_179874 | JGI IMG/M metagenome (GOLD analysis project Ga0224525, IMG submission 179874) | Peat soil microbial communities from Stordalen Mire, Sweden - C.F.S.T100 | ecosystem: Environmental > Terrestrial > Soil > Wetlands > Peat | place: Sweden: Norrbotten County, Stordalen Mire...
TCACCGTTGATTCTGCGACGAGCATTCTTAAAGCCAATGGCGAGCTTGATGTCAATGGTTCTCTCATCGGGACCAATATTGCGGGCGATCCTCTTGTTCCTTTGACCGCAGGAGGCTTGAAAGTCGTAGTCGCCGATGGCGCCACCTTCACCTCGAACGGCGCGGCCATCACCAGCGAGACGCTTTAAAACCCAGAAAGGGAACGACCATGATCGAAAAGAAATCGCTTGGGAAAGTCTTCTTTTCCTTTTCGAGCGCGGCTCTGATCCTCGCCTCTTGCACGATCGTGAAAACCAGCTCCAATTCAGTTGATCTTTCTTCGACAGCCGTTTCCTCAGGGGAGGGAACCTCCGTGGGCCAAACTTCGAGCGCGGCCGCTGCCTCCACGAGTTCGGACGAGGTTTCGCATACCGAAGCCTCCAGCGTCGCCGTTTCGACGAGCGTCGAGACGAACGGCAATGCCATTCTTCTCGCCCCGGGGGCTTCTTCCTCTACGGCCAGCGGGGTGACGATCGATAACGATAAGAACTTCATCACCATCAGTTCCGTCGGGACCTATATCCTAAGCGGATCCTTGACCGAAGGCTCCCTCATCATCACGGCCGAGGCGACCGCCAGCGACGACACGGTGACCTTGGTGCTCAATGGGGTGACCCTTTCTTCGAGCGGGGCCCATGCCTTGAGCGTGACTTCCGGCACGGCTACGATCACAATTTATCCCGGTCCGATTTATTCCGAGAATTCCGCGCATTTGTCGCTCGAGATCCCTTCTTCTTCGAGTTCCGTCATCACCGATAAGCGGGCGAGCTCTTTGGCCTCAGGCGATGACAGCGCCGCCATCTTCGCGAACAAGCTTCTCAAGGTTTCCGGCGGGGGCTCGCTGAACGTGGCCTCGACGTATGACAACGGCCTCGGGAGCGACAGCAAGCTCAAAGCCAATGGCGTCACCCTTTCGGTGAGCGCCCCGAACATCGCCCTCAAAGCCCATAACGCGATCATCTTAGGGGGAGCTTCCGAAAAAGGCAGCTTCACCTTGACCTCGACCGCGGTGGGGGCCTCTTCCAGCGATTATCCTTCAGCCGTTCGGGTCGATGAAGTGGACGCCGTTACCTCGCTCATCTATGGCAACACAGAAGAGAACGACGATATCGCCGGCGTCGAATTCAAGGATGCCTCCTATGCCATCTCCGCGGTGGGGAAGGGTGTCTCCTCGGAGGCCAACCTCTATTTGGAAGGCGGCGACGGAACGGTGACCTCTTCCAAGGATAAAGGCTTCAAAGCCGAGCTCGATGTCCATATCGACGGCGGGGATTTCGCCGTCACCGCCCTCAAAGACGATTGCATCCATTCTTCAACCGCCAAAATCATCGCCACCGGGGGGACTTACGTCCTCACGTCCGGCACCACCGACGGCTGCCAGGGCCTCAAAGGCGAAACCGAAGTGGATATCTCCGGCGGGACCTTCACGGTCAAATCCTCTTACGAAGGGATCGCCGCCCACAAGATCAGCGTCTCCGGCGGGACCACCATCGTGACGGCCACCGATGACGGCTGGAGCGCCGGGGGCACGAACTCCCAGGCCTCTCCGGAATGCGCGATCTCCATCACCGGGGGATTCAATTATTCCTATGCCGGGGGCGATGGCATGGATTCCAATGGCTATTTCACGATTTCGGGCGGGACCACCATCGTGGCCGGCCCGAGCGAGTCTCACGACTCCCCGCTGGATTCGGGAGACGGCTATGATCTCACCATCAACGGGGGCACGATCATCGCCTATGGCATCACCGGGATGGTCGAAAAAATGGTCGGGACCCAGAATTCGGTGGTTCTCAATTCCATCGCTTCGGTGAGTAGCGGCAAGTATTTCGTCTTCTTAGTCAATGGCGCCTATTACGCCGTCAAGACCGCCCGGACGGCGACGACCGTGAGCGCGAGCTTCCCAGAATACGGAAAGAACAATTATGCGATCAACGTGGCCTCCTCCGTCACGATCTCGGGTACCCTTTTCGACGCTGGGGGTTTTTACGAGGTGAGCGCTTATGCCTCTTCCAGCTCTTTGACGAGCGGGGCCTTCGGCGCGGCGGCGAACACCCACGTGTACGTCGGCGGTTCCGGCGGCGGCGGGGGTTGGGGCTAAGGAAACCCGAGGCAAGGCCATGGAGTCTTGCCTTTTTCGGATGTAAGCGGTCTCCCTTGCTTGAGGGTTCTATTTCGCCTAAAGTAACGACATGAGCGACATCATCGTCACCGACTTGAGAAAAATCTACAACCCCGGACTCCCCAACGAAGTCAAAGCCCTCGATGGCATTTCCTTTTCCCTGAAAGAAGGGGAATTTGCGGTCATTTTAGGGGCCTCGGGCGCGGGCAAAAGCACCTTGCTCAACATTCTGGGCGGGATGGACAGCGCCACCTCGGGGTCCTATCTCGTGGACGGGAAGGACGTGGCCCGCTATAACGGCAGGCAGCTTTCGGAGTTCCGGCGGCGGGACGTGGGCTTCGTGTTCCAGTTCTATAACCTCATGCCCAACCTCACCGCCCTCGAGAACGTCGAGCTCGCGGCCGCGGTGGCCCAAGACCCGTTCGATTCGGCCAAGGCCCTGAGCGACGTCGGCCTTCAGAAAAGGGCCGGGAACTTCTCCTCGCAGCTCTCGGGCGGGGAGCAGCAGCGGGTGGCGATCGCGCGGGCCGTCGTCAAAAACCCCGAGCTGCTTCTTTGCGACGAGCCGACGGGAGCCCTCGATTCCAAGACCGGGGCCTCGATCCTCAAAATCCTTTATGACGTGGCGGAGCAGTATGAAAAAACGGTGGTCATCGTGACCCACAACTCCAAGATCGCCTTATGCGCCGAGAGGCTCATCCGGATCGCCGATGGGAAAATCGTCTCCAACGAAGTCGTCAGCGGGCGCAAAAAGCCGGAGGAAATCACCTGGTGAATCGCCGCTCTTCCTCCCTTCTCGCCAAGATGGGTCGGCGGGAGATCAAAAGCAACTGGGCCCAATTTCTGGCCATCATCGCCATCGGCGGCATCGCCGTGACTTTGTTCGTGGGTTTGTTGGCCAACGCCGAGGGCTTCGAGAACCGGGTCAACGCATGCTATGGGGAAGGCAACCTCGCCGATATCTGGGTCACGACCTCGGGCTATGACCCGAGCGATCTCACGACCATAAAAGGCCTCGTCGGGGACGGGGGCGACGTCGAATCCCGCTTCGAGATGACGGGGCAGGCCGGCTACCACGCGGTGTATTCCGTCATCGAGAGCGCCTCCCCGACCATCTCCAAGCCCTATGAGATCGTGGCCGAGGACGCGACGAAGCAGACCTCTTCGTATTTCGTGATGGCGGACGCGACGTTCGAAGGCGCGGCCGCGGGGAAAGCCTCCGGCGCCTATAACGTCGGGGACGCCTTCACCATCAGCACCGATCTGTCGGCGTATTCCTCGGCGACCTCGGCTTTGTCCGATTTCATGCACTTCGGCGACTATTTCCTCGACGACGCCCATAACGTCTTCAAGCAAGACACCCTCTCGCTCACCTACACCCTGACGGGTCTCATGAAATATCCCGAGAACATCACGAAGGCCTCCTACAACACCTCGGCGGTCCTCGTCTCGGATTCGGCCTTCAAAGAAGCCTTCGACGCCCTCTTGACGGATAACTTCAAAACCACCCTTTCCGCTTCGGAAAAAGCGGAGGGGGTCCGAAAAATCAGCGAGGCTTTGGCCGAGCTGAGGATTTTCCTCAACGACGGGGCGGGCAGCGATCCCCTCATGGCCCCCAACCAATATCTCGTGTCCTTGAAGGACCACGCGGCCGCCTCGGCCTATGAGGGAAAAATCCAGGCCGCCTTCGAGGCCAAAGCGGCCTCCGATCAGAACCTGGCCCTCTTGAGCGACCGCTCGAACATGCCGTTTGTGATCACCGTCCATAACGACGTCGTGCAAGCCCGCCAGTTCACCTTCCTCTTCCCTTTCGTTTTCTTCTTCGTGGCCATTCTCGTCATCCTCACGACGACGAGCCAGATCATCCTCAAGGACCGAACCCAGATCGGCACCCTGAAAGCCTTGGGCCTGAGCCATGGCCAAATCTATCTCCATTACATTGTCCTGACCCTCTCCCTGGTTGGGATCGGAACCCTTTTTGGGGAGATTTTGGGGCCGCTCATCATCCCGTATATCATGGGGGAGAAGTATAGCATCCTCTATACCTTGCCCGCCCAGACGTATACCTTCCCGCTGCTCTATGGCGTATTGACCGCGCTGGTGTTTTTGGCGGCGGGGGCTGTGGTCACCTTCTTGGTGTGCCGGCGCGAGGTTTCCTTAAAGCCCGCGGAGTCGATGCGGCCCGTGCCGCCCAAGGCCAAGAAGGCCGTCACCCAATCCCTCCTCAAGAAAAAAAGCGTGTTCATCCTCTCGCTCAAGATGGCCTTCCGGAACCTCAAGCTCGATTTCGTGAAGAGCTTCATGGTCGTCGCCGGGGTCATGGGCTGCACGGCCCTGCTGGTCTGCGGGTACGGGATCGAGAACACCGTTTATCACGGGATCGATCACGACATGGCCATGGGCAACAACGCCGACATCTCGCTGACCTTCACGGGCGCCCATGACGTCGCCTCCCTTCAGACCGACCTCGGGGCGATTGGCGGGGTGGCCTCCTTTGAGCCGCTTTCCCGCTCGGTCTCCACGATGTCCCGGAGCGGGGGCCCCGAGGTGAATTCCTATATCTACATTCTGGGGAATGACGGCGCTTCCCATTTCAAGACCGATCAGACCCTGCCCAAAGACGAAGTGGCCCTCAGCCAGAAGGTTTCCGATGAGACCGGGGCCCTCGCCGGGGATACCGTCACTTTCGGGTATGGCACCTCGAAATACAGCGGGAAGGTCGCTTTCATCTATCAGGCCTTCGTCTTCAACGGGGTGATCGTCTATGGCGATTCCCCGATTCTGGGGGCTTGGGGCCAAGCTTATTTGGGCGCCTACGTGGATCTCAAGCCGGGTTATGATCCGAGCGCCGTCAAAGCCACCATCACGGCCTCGGTGAAATATATCCTCAACGCCCAGACCCAAGCGGACTGGGCCGCCTCCATCAGCGACATGATGAAGGGGGTTCTCGTCATGACCAACGCGGTCAAGGTCTTCGCCATCCTTTTGGCGATCGTCGTTCTCTATAACCTCGCGCTCATGAATTTCAGAGAGCGGACCCGCGACATCGCCACCCTCAAAGTCCTGGGCTTTGGGCGAGGGGAGATCGCTTCCTCTTTATTGTGGGAGACGATGACCCTCACCTTCCTCGGGGTGGCCCTTGGGTTAGGGCTTGGCTACCCCTTCCTGATCGCGGTCCTCAAACTCAATACGGTCGACCTCGTGAGCTATCTCATCACGATCTACCCCTCGACCTATCTCTATTCCTTCTTGCTCACTTTCGTCGTGGCCTTGGGGGTCAATGGCTGGCTTTCCTTCCGGACGGGCAAGGTCAAGATGGTGGAGAGCCTCAAGTCCGTGGAATGAGCGTAACGTTTAACTTCCGCCTGGCTTCCTTTATACTGAGAGAAGCTAAGGAGGCTAATGCGATGCCAACCAAGAAGAAAGTCCAGAAGTACCGCTGCAAGGTCTGCGGCGCCATCGTCGTCCCCAATCCGGATGGCTCCTGCCCCGTCTGCGGCGCGCCCCGCGAAATGCTCGTGCCCGTCGATGACGAAGGCAACGAGATCAAGCTCTAAGCCTAGAAAAAACCGTTTGGAAAAACCCAAGCGGTTTTCTTTTTTTGATTACTTCAGCAAACCGTCGGTGACGACGATCGGGAGGTTGCCATTTTCCGCTTTGAGCTCCTCGATCAGGGCTTTGGCGGCTTCGCCTTTCCGCAAGGTGATGACGTAGGTCAGGAAATAGAAATCGGTTCCTTCGACGGATTCGGCTTTGAGCAAATGGAAGGTGGCGCAGCGTTTGTCGAAAAGCGGATCCAGCGAACGGGAGCTCGCCGCATCACCGGAGGCTTTGATCCGCACGAAGAGGGCCCCGCCTTCGCCTTCCCCGAACCGCAGGACGTGGAAGAGGAAGAAAAGACCCGCCAAAGCCGCTCCGGCGATAAGCCCATAGACGGCATAGCCGAAGCCCAGGACCAAACCCAAAATGAGCCCCCATAAAAAATAAAGCCGGTCCAAGAGACCGAGAGGCCTTGCCTTAAGGAAGGAAGCGCCCACGAGGAGCGCGCCGAATAGGGCCGCGGCGAGGGCGGGAGCCCAGCCCAGCTCGTCATCGAGAATCATGATTAGACCCGCCACGAGGGCGGCGGCCAAAGGCGCTAAGGCCAGGGCCAGCAAGAAAAAGCGGGGATAAGCAAAGCCTTTTTTCGTGACATTGTAGGTGAAAGCCAATCCCACGCCTACCCCCAGCGCCGAAAGCAGAAGGAGGATAAAAGCGAAAGGGGCCACGAAGATCGAGTAGAAATTTCTGAACAGTTCCATAGGTTTCCTCTTCTTGATTAATTCCTCACGAGCCCTTTTTGTTGGTCTCTCGCGAACCTCACTATCATAACGCACAAAGCGCTTTGGTTGGCTTATGGATCGCCGATATGACAAAATTAAAGCGCCGAAAGGAGGACGAGGATCATGGATTCAAGAAAAATCGCCATCATCGGAGACGGAGCGGTCGGCAGCAGCATCGCCTACACCTTGATGCTGGGCCATGGGGTCAACGAGATCGTCATCGTCGACGTCAACAAAGACAAAGCCGAGGGGGATGCCCTTGACATGGCGGATGGGCAAAGTTTCCTTTCCGTCCCCAAGAGCGTGCGGGCCGGGGATTACGCCTCGGTTCAAGGCGCGCGGGTCATCGTGGTCACCGCCGGAGCGGCTCAAAAACCTGGAGAAACACGGCTGGATTTGCTGAAGAAAAACGCCTCCATCATGCAATCCGTCATCGAGGGGATCAAACCCTATCTGGAAAAAGACACGATCGTCCTCGTCGTCTCCAACCCCGTCGACATCCTCACTTATTTCGCTTATAAAAAACTGGGGCTGCCCTCTGCCCAGGTCATCGGGAGCGGGACCGTTCTCGATACCTCAAGGCTCAAGACCGCCATCAGCGAAGACACCCATATCGACCCCCGGAGCATTCACACGCTGGTGGTCGGAGAGCATGGCGACAGCGAAGTCGCGGTCTGGAGCTGCACCAGCATCGGGGGGCTCCGCCTCACCAACTACTGCGCCAAATGCGGCAAGTGCGAAGGGCGTCCGATGTCCCATCTCGAGGATCTTTACGCCAAAGTCAAAAACGCCGCTTACGTGATCATCGAGAAAAAAGGCGCGACCAACTACGCGGTGGCCTTGGCCGTCCAGCGCATCATCAGCGCGATCCTCAACGACGAGCGGTCGATCCTGACCGTCTCGACCCTCCTCGACAAGAAGTTCGGGGGGGTCCTGGACGACGTGTACCTTTCGCTCCCGGCCGTCGTGGGAAGAGGGGGCGTCGCGGAAGTGCTGGAGCCGGATTACGCAGAGGAGGAAAAGAGCGCCATCATCGCCTCGGGCCTCACCCTCAAGGAGAAGCTCAAAGACCTGCCGTTATAAAGATTCGCTTACGCGAAGGAAAAGCCCTTCGGTCGGTTCCGAAGGGCTTTTGCAAATAAAACGTTTTTCGCTCAATTGGTGTAGAAATCAAGGAAAGCCGTGAGCAGCGGATCGTGGTATTTGGCGGCGGCCGCGTGCGTCCATCCGGCGTCGGTCCCGTAGACGTCAGCATCGGCCACCGGCACGGCCAGATTCGATAGGACTTTGGTCTTGACGCTGGTGTTGTCGGTGAGGAAGGCGAGATTGGGAAGACGGGCCTCGGTGAAGTAAGTGTCGGAGACGTGGTAGTTGGCGTCAGTGGCGTCTTTGGTCAAAGAATCGTTCACGTAGACATCGCCATCGAGTATGGCCGCGGCGTAGTCTTTGGTGGAGGTCGGGGCGTAATTGAAGAAGGTTGGAACGACGCCGGTGTCAAAGCCGAAGGCGGGGTTGTTCGCGGTGCTCATCCCGTACTTGTCTTTCCAAGCCTGCCAGGACCCGTTCGCCTTGGTCGTGGCATTCCAGATGCCTTCTTTCTCGACGTCGATCACATAGGAGGTATTGCGCCCGTTGGCGTTATAGGCCTTTAGGAAATTGTCATCGAGATAAGCGCAATCGGGGCAGGAAAAGCGGAGAAACCCAACCACGAAAGTGGAAATTCCCAAAAAGAGATGGTCGAACTGGGCTTCGCTCACGTAAAGCATGTTCGAGCGGTGGATGCGGTCATTCAGCCAAGTCGAAAAACCATCATATTTGGTCCAGTTGTCGGTGGTGCCCGCGCTGGTCTTTTGGTACTTGACCGCGCCATTCTCGTAGATGGCAAGAGTTTCATATCCCGTGGCGAGAGAGAGGTTGTAATTGACCGCCGAAGCGCCGCTTGAGGGGGTCTGAGCCGCCTCTAAGAGATTTTGCTGAATCCCGAAAAGGAGGAAATTGTATTGGGATAAATATTGTTTGATGGTCACTTGGAAATCAGTCCAGCACGTGCAGGTTTCGTCCGTGTCATACACGAGCAAAGCGAAGTTATTGCCCCGGCTGATCAAAGTGTTGAGATCGGCCACCGAAAGATTCCAAAGGTGATCGTCGACTTTGGTTTCAGAAGCATCAACGGAGGTATCGTAAAGCTTGCCGAAAGTGAGATTCACTTTGGAAAGAGAGCTGTTGGTATTACACCCGGCCAGGGCCGCCAAAGAAACGAGCGACAGCAGCGAGAGACCAAGTCCTTTTTTATTCATGTTTGTATTGTATTATGTCCAAATTGATTTTCAATTGATTTTGCGCGCCAAAAAATAAATCCAACCAAAAAGCAAAAAAAGAAAAGCTCCAAAAACCAAATCACGAATTTCGTCATTTCGAAAAATATTTTTCATTTTTATAAAATGGCCAAAACCTGATAAGGCCGATAAAAAGCCCACTTTTAAAAAAATGGAATCCCTCGGGAAAAACTTTTTGCGACATTTAGATAAAATTCTATTGAAATCCCGTTCAAATAATCGCATATTTTTTCGCGTCAGGATACCGACTCGTTCTGGAGCGGCGTCATTGGCATTCGTTTCCGTGTTTCTGGTCCAATCCCTGGAGGTATGGCAAATGGACGCTAATAATACAATCATCTCATTGGTTCACGTGAGCAAAGTTTTCGATGGGAATTTCACGGCCGTCGATGACTTCAACCTTGACATTCGCAAGGGTGAATTCGTCACCTTGCTCGGACCTTCCGGATGTGGGAAAACCACGACCTTGAGAATGATCGCCGGCTTTGAGCTTCCGACCAAAGGCAAGATCCTTCTCAATGGTCAAGACATCACCGACCTTCCGCCTTATAAGCGGCCTGTAAACACGGTTTTCCAGCGTTATGCCCTCTTCCCATATCTCGATGTCTATGACAACATCGCCTTTGGCTTGAAGTTGAAGAAAATCGATTATACGGAGAAAAACCACAAAGGCGAAATCGAAACCAAATGCCGTCATCTCACGGCAAAGGAAATCGACGAGAAAGTCGCCAACGCTCTTGAAGTAGTGGACATGTCGGAAATGGAAGATCGCGACATCTCTACTCTGAGTGGAGGCCAGCAACAGCGGGTGGCCATTGCGCGCGCCATCGTCAACCAGCCCCAAGTGCTCTTGCTCGATGAGCCGCTGAGCGCGCTCGACCGCAAGATGCGCCGAGACATGCAACTCGAGCTCAAAGAGATGCACCAGAAACTGGGCATCACCTTCATTTACGTCACCCACGATCAGGAAGAGGCCCTCACGATGTCGGACACCGTCGTCGTCATGAAAAACGGGGCCATTCAGCAAGTCGGGACTCCCGAAGCCATCTATAACGAACCCCAATCCGCTTATGTGGCGGACTTCATCGGAGAGTCGAGCATCTATAACGGCACGATGGTCGGAAAGAAAAAAGTTCGCTTCCTCGGCGGGGTCTGGAACTGCGTCGATGACTTCCCGCTCAACGAGAAAGTCGATGTCGTGATCCGCCCGGAGGATGTCATGATCGGCACCCCGGGAAAAGGTAACGTCGATGGGGTCATCACGTCTTGCATTTTCAAAGGCGAGGATTATTCCTACGTCATCAATGTTGGCAAAAACGAACTGACCTGCCGCAACCATTTATCCCGGCAGCTTGGCGCCAAAGTTTCGATCAAGGTGGCCATGGAAAACCTCCAGATCATGCACAAAGAGCTCACCGAGAACGAATACACGGATGCCTATATCGACAAGAACGGGGACGTCCAAATCTCCGATCATGGTTTTCCCTGCGATCTTACGCAGCTCATCAAAGGGACGAAGCTGCAGGATGGTTATCTCGTCGATTCCCGAGTCAAGAAGAAATACGATCTCACGGATGCCGAGGTCGTGGCGGAATGCGATCTGAGCGCCGTCATCCTCTCCGATGATCTCACCCAGGGCCATTGCACCGGCACGATCGTGACCTCGGTTTGGCTGGGCGACCACTATCAATATATCGTCCGCACCGACGAGGAAGAGGATTTCGTGGTCAACACGCCCTACCAGTGGAACGAGGGCGACATCGTTTCCGTCGACATCCCCAAAGACAAAATCCGCCTGCGCCTAAAGAAGGACCCGGACGACTATGTCGTTAACTGAAAAAGAAAAGCAGTCCCGCTCCAACCAGCTGAGCGAGATCTTCGCCCTCAAACGGAAATATCTGGCGATCCCATATGCTTTATTCCTGATTCTCTTCGTCGTCATCCCGCTCTTGCTCATCGTCTTCTATGCCTTCAGCAAGACCACGATCGCGGCCGACGGGACCAAGACGATCTCTTTCTCGCTGGATGCGGCCGTCGGTTTTTTCACCAGCGCGGACAAATGGTCGGTGCTCTTGATTTCCGTTTTCATGGGGATCCAGACCACGGTCATCTGCCTCCTTCTCACCTATCCCGCCGCTTATTTCCTAGCCGACAAACGCTTCAACACCAATCAGGTTCTGGTCATTCTCTTCATCATGCCGATGTGGATCAACTTCGTGATCCGGACTGGGGCCACCCGCGATTTGCTGAACTGGATGGGGCTGTCGGGCGGGACGCACCCTTGGGAGGCCACCCTCATCGGGATGGTCTATAACTTCCTGCCCTTCACGATCCTTCCTTTATATACGACGATGCTCAAGCTGGACCGTTCGCAGATCGAAGCGGCCGCCGATTTGGGCGCCAACCCCTATCAGGTCTTCACCAAGAACATCCTTTATCAAAGCATTCCGGGCATCGTTTCGGCCAGCGAGATGGTTTTCATGCCGGTCATGTCGAGCTATGTCATCTCGGATACGCTGTCCGAAGGCAAAATCACCCTTTTCGGGAACTACATTTACCTGGATTTCACCAACTCGCTTTGGAGCGAGGGCTCCTTCATGGCCCTCATCATGCTCTTCATCATCGCCCTGTCCATGCTCTTGACCCGCAACGTCGATAAGGATGCCGCCGCGGCGAGAGGGGGCAACTTATGGTGAGGCAAGATCGCAAAAAGCTGTTCTTCCGGATTCTCGGCGAGAGCTACATCTGGCTCTTGCTCCTCCTCATGTATCTCCCGGTCCTCGTCCTCATGATCTATTCCTTTACCACCAGCACGAACCTCGGGCAGTGGAACGGTTTCTCCTTTGATCTTTATTTCGAGCTCTTCAATGACCACGAAGTCCAAGTCGCGGTTGGCAACACGGTGATCATCGCGGTCGTGGCGGCCGTCCTCTCGACCCTCATCGGGGCCATCGGGGCCGTCGGGGTCTATGAGTGCAAGCCTTGGGTCAAGAAGACCCTTGACTTCGGAACCCAGATCCCGGTCGTCAATCCGGAGATCGTGATCGCCCTCTCGCTCATCGTCATGTTCGTCTTTCTGTGGGGGATCTTCGGCAATTTCGGCCTTTCGTTCTGGACCCTTCTGGCCGGGCACCTGGTCCTTTGCGTGCCTTTCGTTTATCTCTCCGTGAAGCCCAAGCTCATGCAGATGGACCCGGCTTTGTATGAGGCGGCCCTCGATCTCGGCTGCACGCCCCGGCAGGCCCTTCGCAAAGTCGTGATCCCCGAAATCCTGCCCGGCATTTTGGCTGGCTTCCTCATCGCCATCACCCTCTCCCTCGACGATTTCATCGTCACGGCCTTCACGGCCGGACCCGGTCTCCTTTCTGGAGACAGCACGATTTCCACGATTTCGACTTATGTCGAGGGCATCATCAAGAAGCATCCTCTGCCGGCGGAGTTAAGGGCCTTATCCACCTTGATCTTCTTGTTGGTGCTTTTGCTCGTTGTCGGCGTGACGGTCTTCAACAACGTCAAAGCCAAGCAAGGCAAGAAACGGAAAGGACGGCAATACTAAATGAAAACCTTAGCGATCTCTCTTTTTTCTTTGGTTTTTTTGGCCAACGCCTCCGGGGCTCCGCTTCTGTCAGAAGCCAAAGCGATTCAGCGGGCCAATAGCGGGGCCAACGCCGCCAACAGCATCTCGGCCGGCGATACCGTCAATCTCAACATCGTGAACTCCGATGACTACATCGGGCCCAACGTGATTCAGGAATTCGAGGATTACTGCAAGGCCACCGACGACGTCACCGTCAAAGTCATCTATTCGACCTTCTCGACCCCCGAGGAGATTTTGGCCAAGATCACGACCGGCAGCGCCACCTACGATTTGGTGAACGATTCGGATTACATCATTCAGAAGATGATGACCCTCAATCTCCTCCGCCCTTTCGCGACCGGGGCTGAGCGGACCGCCCTTTATGGGACCCGCAACAGCGGCTGGGAAGACACCTATTCGGAATACGCTTCGCCCTATCTCCAAAAGAAATTGAACAGCATCTCGGCCGCGGTCGATGGGACCCCCGAGCCCCTCGGCAAATATGCGCGAGGGTATATGTGGGGGACGCTCGGTCTCACCTACAACCCTTATTTCTCGCCCTATCAAGGGCTTGAGAAAACGGCGGACGGGAAGAACGATCCCGATGCCTCCGCCAACGACGTCAAGGTTCAGATGAGCGATTGGAATTCCTTATGGAGCGATAATTACAAATCGACGTTCCAGATCAAGGATTCCATGCGCGATACCTATTCGATCGGCCTCATGCACGTCTATGACAAAGACTTCAAAGAGATTCAGAGCTGGTACGAGTCCGGCCTCGACAACGAAGGCAACGCTTACTCGGCCGACGACTATAACCGGGACGTGACGATCATCTACAACAACATCAACAACATCGGCGCGTTCAACGCCCTCGCCAAAAAGATCGATTCTTCGACCCCGGATACGACCCCCGAGAACATCGTCGATTCGATCCAGGAAGCCTTGGTCGTGCTCAAGGACAATTCCTTCGGGCTCGAGGTCGATAGCGGCAAGACCGACATCACCACGAACGACAAAAGCGGCATCGACACCGCCTGGAGCGGAGACGCCATCACCTCGATGAATCTCGGCGACACCGAAAAAAAACCGGTGAATCTTTATTACTCGATCCCCAAGACCGGGGGCAACATCTGGTTCGACAACTGGGTGATGCTGGACAGCCCATCGCTGAACCAGGAATACGCCCAGAAGTTCGTGGATTTCATCTCCAATCCCAAGGATCTTACGATCGATGGCGCCACGCACAACATCGCCGTCGAGAACATGAGCTACATCGGCTACACCTCGTTCGTGGCCGGCGATGCCTTGATCGATTACGTGCGGGACAGCTACGATCCGCGCACCAGCGCCATGTATGTTTATGACGACGCCAACGCGGATTGGCTCTATGACGGCAACGGGGCCAAGGTCTACAAGGATGGCACCGGCGTCCATGATGGTTTGGACTATGGCGACACGGCCATGACGGGTTCCACGTATGCCGCCCCGGCGCTTAATGGCGTGGCCTCCTCCGACTGGTCTTCGTATGCCGTGACCCATGGCTGGACCGCCGTGGATCTCTCCTACTTCTTTGATGGCTCTTTGACCGACTACGCCAATGACGTCGACACCAAGTTCTACTCCAGCGAGATCGAGAAGGTCACCGGCAAGAACCTCGCCGGCGTCGCTGAGACCGTTTATGTCGGAAGGCAGTTCTTAGCCCAGTATCCGACCGAGGATGCCCTCTCCAAAGGCACGGTCCTCGATCAGATTCCGAGCCTGGCCGTCATGGAAGACTACGGCACCACCAATAACGCCTACGTCTTAAGGATGTGGGAGAACGTCAAGAGCAGCGGTGGCCTGGCGACCTGGGTTCTGGTCGTCTTGGGGGTCGAAGGGGCTTTGGCCCTAGGGTTTGGACTCTATTTCTTCTCCAAGAAGCGGGCGGCCAAGCTCTTGCGGAAGAGACGCCGCGAAGCCGATCTCAAGAAATAAGCGGAGCGCTTTCCTTATAGGAAGGCGCTTTTCGTTATTGGAATGCCCCCGCCGAATAGGGTAAAATACAATCGCAAACCCATGGAAAACAAAAAAAGCCTCGTCTATTTTCAGTCGGGGGGACCCACCGCGGTCATCAATTCGTCCCTCTTCGGCGTCGTCACGGAGGCCAAGAAACACGGCAAAGAACTGAGTGGGATCTATGGGTCGATGCATGGGGTCGAAGGGCTCATCAAGGACGAGATCGTCAATCTGGGCTTGGAAGATCCCAAAGAGATCGCCTTATTGAAGCAAACCCCGGGGGCCGCTTTGGGGTCCACGCGGACGCGGCTACCCGCCGAGGGCGATCCTCTTTTCCAGAAGATCGTGGCCACGATCAAGCGCCACAACATCGGCTACATCCTGGTCAATGGCGGCAACGATTCGATGGACACCTGCGCCCGTTTGGCAAGGTTTTTCGACTATTCGGACACGAACGTGAAGGTCCTCGGGATCCCCAAGACCATCGATAACGATCTCCTCATCACCGATCACTCGGTCGGCTATCCGAGCGCCGCCAAGCACGTCATGAACAGCCTCAAGATGGCGGTCCTCGACGCCAAGGCCTACCGCAAAGGGAAAGTCCTCTTGGTGGAGATCATGGGGCGGGACACCGGGTGGCTCACCGCAGCCGGCGATTTATTGCCCGAAGGGGAGCGCCCCGATCTCATCTACCTGCCGGAGATGGATTTCTCCCTGGACCAGTTTTTAGGCGAAGTCAAAGCCACCTATGATCGTCAGGGCTATTGCGTGGCCGCTTTGTCCGAAGGCCTCCCGATGGAGCATATCAACGTAGGGCGGGTGGATTCCTTCGGCCATCAATCCCTGGAAGGCGTTTGCCTCTCCTTGGCCGGGTGCATTTCTTCGCGCCTGGGGATCGGGACAAGGACCTTCGAGCTTTCCTTGCCTCAGCGGGCCGACCCCATCTTCGTGAGCGCGGTCGATCGGAGCGAGGCCATCCGGATCGGGGCCTTCGCGGTCAAGAAACTCCTAGAAGGGGAGACGGGCCAGATGATTTGCATCCGGCGCCTTTCCTCCTCTCCGTATCGGGCCAAGTTCGCTTTGGCGCCCGCCGAGATCATTGCCAACCAAGTGAAGAAAATCCCGGCAGATTGGCTCTATGACACGCGGCGATTAAGCGATTCCTTCCGTCAGTATTTGGCGCCCCTTGTGCAGGGGGAGGTCAAAGTCCGCTGCGAAAACGGGGTCTTCAAGACGGCTCACCTCAAACTCACCCCCGTGAAATAATCCGAGTCTTTTGGCCGGCTCTCGTTTCCGTGCCTTCCCCAATCGGAGGCTTTGACAATTGATAGGCAAAATGGCCGATGGTATAATCCCCTCGCTGCATCCGTAGCCAAGCGGTAAGGCAGGTGACTGCAACTCACCAACCGACGGTTCGATTCCGCCCGGATGCTCCAAAAAAGGTGGTTGCTAACCAAAAGTTAGTGAACTATAGTTGTGAGGCTATCTTCTCGGGTAGCCCAAAGTGCGCCAGTAGCTCAGCTGGATAGAGTAGCAGACTACGAATCTGCGGGTCACGGGTTCGAATCCTGTCTGGCGCGCCAATCTCGGGATGTAGCGCAGCTTGGTTAACGCGTCTGGTT
>Ga0224525_1000619_pt1 | contig 15867 bp, 13 predicted proteins | sample CFST100metaG_FD_179874 | JGI IMG/M metagenome (GOLD analysis project Ga0224525, IMG submission 179874) | Peat soil microbial communities from Stordalen Mire, Sweden - C.F.S.T100 | ecosystem: Environmental > Terrestrial > Soil > Wetlands > Peat | place: Sweden: Norrbotten County, Stordalen Mire...
AATAAAAAATGTAGGGGTGGGTTTGAAACCCGCCCCTACATTTTTTATTATTTTTTTTCTTCTTTCTTTTTCTTACCAGTCTTAGTAGCCTTAGACTTTTCTCCTTCAATAATCTTTTTAGAGATTAATAGATTTCTAACAGTGTCTGACATACCAGATCCTTTAGAAAGCCAGTATTTAATACGATCAGCTTTAACATTTAATTCTTTAGAATGAGGATTATAAGCGCCTAAAATTTCTAAAGCACGACCATAGGGATCGCGGGCTTTTTCAGAGATAATCAAACGATATGTTGGAAATCCCTTCTTGCCTACGCGTGAAAAACGAATAGTTAACATAGATTATTTAGATAAATTTGTAACCCCGTATAAATTACGGGGCAAGCTTGAGCATTTGACGATGAAATTATAATATCTTAGATAACTACTATTGTCAATCTAGCTTAATTTTCAGTATCTAAAGATTTTTCTATACTCTTAGCTTGCAGCCAGGCTAGTTCAAAAATCTTTTTCATAGCATCAGATATTTCATTAGACTCAATAATAATTCCCAATTTTTCCCGCCAAGAAGCAATCATTATTTTGTTGTTATAAATATCTATTTCCGGAGAAAAATTATATTTATCAACCGGCACTAAAGCAAGATCACGAGCTTCTTCACTGCCTAACTTTAAGCGTTCACGAGCCAGTGGTGTTGCTGGAGCAATTCCCCTAGCATGAATCCCTTTTTGAGCGCGACGTTTATAATAATTAGGAAAATAATTTGGCAATGTTTTATGCATATCATCAAAGGTCGCGTAAGCTACAATTTCTTCGGTCGCAGTTAAAGTATCTTCATAAACTTGTTTTAACCCATCCAAGCCTTCATAAAAACGCACTCTAGGACGATCACCAACATTATAAAGAGAATTTAAATCAGGCAATATCTGATCAATTTCATTAATTGCCTTCTTTTGTTTTTCAATTTGTTTGTTTAAATACTTCTTTAAATTTTCCGGTGATTCAGCCATATATTCTTGTTTTGGCTCTTTGCTTGAAAAACTAGCCAACCCCTTATTTGTTAAACTATCAAGAATTACATAACCGGTCGTACGATTAATACCAGCTTTTCGAGATATTTGAGAAACCGTGCCCCGACCCAATTCTATTAGGGCTAAAAACACCGAAATTTCTTTATCTAGAAATCCCGCCTGTTTTAGTATGTTTTCGATCCTAATTAATTGTTCTTTCATATAAAATCATTATATATTATATATTATTTTGTGTCAAGAATATATAACAAAATTTAAAAATGTTAATAAAGTTGCTATATATATTGGATATAATTGATAATAAAATGATATTTACTATTGACAATATATTTAAGCAATGCTATACTCTTATATAAAATAGTTTTTTAAAAATTAAATAAAATCAAAAATGAAAAATGGATTAAAAAAATATCTAAAAGCAAAATACATCTTCAATCGTGGGCTATATCGCCCATTAATGGCAATATATACACTCGTTATACTTACAACTCTCTTGGTCTCCATTATTCCTCTTATCATATCTATTTTAATTATATTTACTGTTTTAATAACAGAAATAATAATAAGTAAAAAAGGAATATACAGTGTATTTGCATGTAAAGAATATGATCGTAGATATAATTCCTCTTGGCTTAACCTCGTCTTAATAAAAATTAACGAAAAAGAGAAGGTAGTAGAGGTTGGTAAAAAATTACGCAAAAAACCCAACGAAAGGGTTCTTAAATTCAATAAAATAGACGTTAAAGTAAGTCATTATTTTAACGAATATAGTATTATTTTATCAAAATCTTTTGAGCTAGGTGAAAACAAAACACATTGTATAGTAAATTTTATTGGTAACTTAAAAAGTAGTAAATTAAAAATAGATACCTCTTTGTTTAATTTTTATAAACATAACTCAATACCCCTAAGAAAAACAATTAGTGAGGTAATACTAAAAAAAATTGATGATATAATTTGCGAAAATAGATATGAGTTGCAATCTCTATTAGAGAGATATTACCTAATTGCACACAGAAGCATATTTACCAACATCAAAGAACAAAGGATAATTCAAGAAATAATTTGTAAAAACAAAGGGGTGTTAGGTGATATATTAGATAAATGTTATCAGGCTGAACAAGACAACCAATTTACCAATCGCGAAGAGGAAAAAGAAATTAGTAATAAAATTCAAAAAATATTTTCTAATAATTTTTCCTTAACTACCAGTAGTTTTCTTAAAGAGATTAAATGGAATAATTATATAGAAACAAAAGAAGAAAGATGCTACTATAAATAGAGGGCGTTAATTTAAAGGGAGATTATGATACCTCCCTTTTTTAATTTTTTAATCTAAACTATCAATTTAGCTTAACTAGTTTTAAATTAGTCTTCTTGTTAAACCATTTTTTAGCCAAAAACTGAAAATTATGAGTTAAGTCAGTTACCAAAATATCTACTTTTCGATTTTTACTTAGTTTAGTTCTGATTTCCGGATGATTTTTAAGATAAAGCTCTAATTTTTTAGGAATAATTTCATCCTGAGAAATAACTTTTATTTTTTTGCCGACTATTTTACGAATAAGTTTTTTGATAATTGGATAATGAGTACAGCCCAATAATAAGGCCTGTAAATTATCTTTTTTAAACGGCTTTAAGTAATCAGCTAAAATTTCTTCTACCCATTTAAGGCCATTATTTTCAATTAATGACACGAGAAGCGGCGTCGCCAAAGAAAATACTTTAACTTCTTGGTTAAACTTTTTTAATTCTTTATCAAAAGCCTGAGAATTAATGGTTGCTTCAGTAGCAATCAGACCAATTCTCTTAAATTTATTATCACGGGCAGCTTCTTCCACGGTTGGAATAATTACGCCTAAAACTCGACGCTCGCCATGATGCTTAGGTAGCCACTCTCTTTGAATTTTTCTTAAAGCTCGGGCTGAGGCTGAATTACAGGCGACAATCACCAAAGAACAATTTTTCTTAAATAAAAAATCTATCGCCTCAGAAGTAAAATCAAAAATCGCTTTTTGCGAGCGATTGCCATAGGGCACACGCTTAGTGTCCCCTAAATAAACATAATCATAGTCTGGTAAATGCTTTTTTATTGATCGTAAAATAATTAAACCGCCAATGCCCGAATCAAAAATTCCAATTTTCATAACTTATAATTTAAGCTATCTTTTGGACACTTTTATTGCCTAAATAGATATCAACTAACGAAGCTAAGATGGTAATAATAATTGGACCAAATAAAAAGCCGGACACGCCAAATAATTCAATGCCGCCAATCAAACTAAACAAAATTAATAATGAATGAACATTGGTTCTGGAGCCGATTAATTTTGGACCAATGATGTTATCAATTGATAAATGAATCAAAATATACCAAACCGCTAAAATTAAACCAGCGGTTAATGATTTGAATAATAATAAATAAATAACTGCCGGAATAATAATGACGCTAGTTCCAATAACCGGGACGAACGCCGCCATGATGGTAATAAAACCAAAGAACAATGGTTGCGGTAAGCCAGCTATCATAAAGCCGGTCGTCGCCGCAATACCTTGCAATGTAGCAATTAAAAAATCGCCTCTAACAACGCCGTTAACCGATTTAGTAACTCGAGCAATTAATAAAGTTTCTTCTGGACCTGATAGCGGCAAAAATTTATTTAAATATGTTTTAATTTTTTCATGATCTTTTAAGAGATAAAAAAGCGTTAAGAAGAATAAGAAGAAAGAAAAAACAAAAGAAGCAATGTTTGATAACAAACCCTGAAAATCCAAATTAAAACTATTTATCCAAGAACCAACTGTTTTAGAAATATCATTAAATAAATATAAAGCGCCATTTTGCCATTTTATTGGCAAATTATTTATTAACACTCGAGAATCAATTTTTATAGCGCCAATTTTATATTGACCATAAAGATCAATAGTATTTTTAATCGTGGCTTGACCCAAAAAATAAATAACTCCAGCGACGATCACCAAAATACTAATTATAATTAATAAGGCTGGAATAACATTATTTTTTAATTTACGAGATAAAAAATTATGCAAAGGCAAAAAAATGATTGCCGCAATGATGGCTAAAAATATTATTTTAAAAAATGGCCAAAATAAAAAGAAAGCTAAAACTAAAAATATAGCCAAGAGAATTAAAAAGCCTATTTTTTGTAAATTATTAAAATCTTTATCTTTCATAAATTTAAAAATATTATTATAAGTTAAGACACTATGTTATAATTATAGAGAAAAATGCCTGTTTTGGCTATGCTAAAATAAATAAACCAATATGGTTAAATTTGTCGATGAAATAATTACGGAAATTCATAAAGCAACTAATTATAAAAAAAGAATAAAAATTGGCCGTTTTTTGCGTATTTTAGGTCCAGGTATTGTAACCGGTGCGGCTGATGATGATCCTTCGGGTATTGCGACTTATTCGCAAGCTGGCGCGCAATTTGGCTTTAAACTGCCTTGGACCATGCTCTTTACCTTTCCTTTAATGACCGCTGTTCAGGAAGCTTGTATGCGTATTGGCGCGGTAACTGGCAAGGGTTTAGCCGCCGTGGTTAAAAATAATTATTCTAAAAAAATTCTTTATCCCGTAGTTTTATTAGTGGTTTGCGCTAACACGCTAAATATTGGTTCTGATATTGGCGCTATGGCCGCGAGTACTCAATTAGTTATTCCTGGATTATCTTTTCCGATTTTAGCTGTGATCATTGCTCTGCTCATAGTCGTGTCTGAAGTTTTAATTCCGTATCGCCTGTACATTCATATTTTAAAATGGTTGGCCATGGCTTTATTTGCTTATTTTATTACCGCGTTTTTAATTAATGTTCCTTGGAAAGAGGTTTTAATCGCCACGCTAATTCCTAAAGTTGAATTTAACACTTCTTTTCTTTATATTATTGTCGGTATTTTTGGTACAACAATTTCGCCGTATTTATTTTTCTGGCAAACCAGTAATGTGGTTGAAGACGAAATCGCTGATCATAAAATATCAAAACTTAATGCTGTTCCTAAATTATCAAAAGCCTATTTAAAAAGATTGCGTATCGACACTATCGTTGGCATGTTATTTTCTAATGTCTCAGCTTGGTTTATTATTATTGTCGGCGCGGTCGTTTTAAATCGTGCCGGTGTGGTAAATATTTCTACGGCGGCGGACGCCGCACGCGCTTTAGAACCATTGGTTCATACTTTTCCCAACGCTGGTTTTATTGCTAAATTAATTTTCGCCATTGGCATTATCGGTATTGGTTTACAAGCGATTCCGGTTTTAGCCGGCTCGTCAGCTTATGCGGTCGCCGAAACTTTTAGTTGGAAAGAAGGACTTTATCGCAAGTTTAAACAAAGCCGCAGCTTTTATTTTGTAATTATTGTCGGTACTTTAGTGGGCTTAATTTTTAACTTTGTTGGTTTTGATCCAATTAAAGCTTTAGTCTTTACGGCAGTCTTTAACGGTATTGCGGCAGTACCACTAATTTATCTCATCACGCGTGTTTCGAGCCGGGAAGATATTATGGGTGAACATAAAAGTCATTGGTTATCTAAGCTCGGTCTTTGGGTTTCGTTTGTAGTGATGGGTATTTTTGGTATAGCTTTATTAGGGTCGTTTTTCTTGTAAAATTTACATAATAAAAAACCCTGACATTGTGTCAGGGTTTTTTATTTGAAAATGCTAGAGCTCTTCTTTAATTTCTTCCCAAGACAAATTAGTGTGTTTCTTAATTTCCTTCAACAAATAATACAAAACATCCTTTCGCAATTTAGATGGAATCGTAATTGATTTTTGTGTTTTAGTCCAAATAGCTTTGTAATGACTACCATCTCCACCTTTTTTATCAATAATAAATCCAAGTTTACATAAAGCTCGGATAAATTTTTTACGAGTTATCTCGCTAGGTAGTTCACTAAGCGATGGCATATTCTCCTTGTTTATTCCCAACTTTATATATTGCTGCCTCGGCAGCATATGAAGAGGGAATATCAAAAGAGGTTAAAATCGCATCTTTAATATTTTTTTCTAATTGTTCTGGCGTTCTTCCTGAAGTAACTATAGAGCCATATATAAAATTAGTGCTGATAGCAATTATATTATTATTATCTCCTTTTTCGTTTCTAAAATTTATTGAGTTATAATTTCTAAAATAATTACTCAATTCAAATAAACCACGAGGAACAGTCTCTCCTAAAAGTCCTTTAATAAGTTGATCTTTGATTATTTTTGTTAATGACATATTATTATTTCTTAATTAGAAATTTATATCATATATATCCAAGTAAGTCAATTATAACATAATAAGTCAAAACTAGAAAAGTTGGAGCGGGTAAGGGGAATCGAACCCCTATCTTAAGCTTGGAAGGCTAACATAATAACCATTATACGATACCCGCGATAGGCAATTTCAAATTTTAAATTTTAAATTTTAAAATAAATGGCTACAAATTTTTAATTTTAAAATTAAAGCATCAAAAATTGTTTTGAAATTTATAATTATCTTATTGTTTTTAAATTTAGAATTTGAAATTTAGAATTGTTATTGGTCGGGGTGCTGGGAATTGAACCCAGTCGACATGCTCCCAAAGCATGCGTACTACCGGTATACGACACCCCGTAATTTAATTTCTAATTTTTAATTTCTAATTTTTAAAATTGTTTGGAAATTTGAAATTTAGATTTTGAAATTGCCCTTGTGGGCATACATGGACTCGAACCATGGACCTCCACATTATCAGTGTGGCGCTCTAACCAACTGAGCTATATGCCCGAATTTAAACTCGTGCCTCGGGTCAGAATCGAACTGACGACGCCAGCCTCTTCAGGGCTGCGCTCTACCACTGAGCTACCGAGGCTCACTAAAGGAGCGAAGGATTGTTGCGGGGGTCGGATTCGAACCGACGACCTCCAGGTTATGGGCCTGGCGAGCTGCCAACTGCTCTACCCCGCGATGTGGGCAATTTTAAATGATAAATTTTAAATTTTAAAATAAAAAAACTACCTCTATAATTATAGGCTAGTTTTTAAAAATCAAATAGCCCATAACTATTTATCTAATCAGTGTAATCAAAAAAATATCAGTGTATATCAATGGTCAGTTTTCAGTGCTAATAGGCGCCACTTCAGGCGATTTGCCAAATTGGCAAACCTCGACATTGTCCATTTAAGGACATTCTCCCTAGAAAGGAGGTGATCCATCCACAGCTTCCGCTACGGATGCCTTGTTACGACTTCACCCTTATCATCGGCTTCACCTTCCCTGCCGCACTGGCAGGTTCGGGCGTCTCCGACTCTCTTGGTGTGACGGGCGGTGAGTACAAGACCCGAGAACGTATTCAACGTGGCGTGGCTGATCCACGTTTACTAGCGATTCCAGCTTCATGAGGGCGAGTTGCAGCCCTCAATCCGAACTGAGAGGAATTTTCTGGGATTTGCTCCGTCTTGCGACTTGGCGTCCCTTTGTATTCCCCATTGTAGCACGTGTGTCGCCCAAGGTGTAAGAACCATGCTGATTTGACGTCATCCCCACCTTCCTCCTGCTTAAAGCAGACAGTTCCCTATGACACGTAAAACATAGGGTAGGGGTTGCGCTCGTTACCCGACTTAACGGTACATCTCACGACACGAGCTGACGACAACCATGCAGCATCTGTCTAGCACCCTCGAAGGCTCTCCTGTTTCCAGGAGTCTGCAGCTAGATGTCAAACCTTGGTGAGGTTCTTCGCTTATCGTCGAATTAAACCACATGCTCCACCGCTTGTGCGGGTCCCCGTCTATTCCTTTGAGTTTTAGCCTTGCGGCCGTACTCCCCAGGCGGGATGCTTAAGGTGTTAACTTAGGTAGACAGCACTGAGAGGGTCGAAACTCCCAATGCTTAGCATCCATCGTTTACGGCGTGGACTACTGGGGTATCTAATCCCATTCGCTACCCACGCTTTCGTTCCTGAGCGTCAGAACTGTCCTAGCAAGCTGCCTTCGCTTTTGGTGTTCCTGCTGATATTAACGGATTTAACCCCTACACCAGCAATTCCGCTTGCCTCTTCCAGTCTCTAGCTTATCCATATCTCCTGCAGCCCCAAGGTTGAGCCTTGGGATTTAACAAGAGATGTTACAAGCCGCCTACGAACGCTTTACGCCCAATAAATCCGGATAACGCTTGGGGTACTCGTATTACCGCTGCTGCTGGCACGAGTTTAGCAACCCCTTATTCATTTGGTACCGTCATAGTTCTTCCCAAATAAAAGCAGTTTACACCCCGAGGGGCTTCTTCCTGCACGCGATGTCGCTCCTTCAGCCTTTCGGCCATTGAGGAATATTCATGACTGCAGCCTCCCGTAGGAGTCTGGGCAGTGTCTCAGTCCCAGTGGGACGGGTCATGCTCTCACACCCGCTATCCGTCGTTGCCTTGGTGAGCCGTTACCTCACCAACAAGCTGATAGAACATAGGTCTCTCTCGAAGCGTCGGAGCCTTTACGTGGGAATGACTTTTGTCCCCCCACGACTATCGGGTATTATTCCACCTTTCGGTGGGTTATTCCCGTCTTCGAGGTAAGTTACCAATGCGTTACTCTCCCGTTTGCCAAGCCAGTATTGCTACTAGCTTTCGACTTGCATGCCTTAATCACATCGCCAGCGTTCATCCTGAGCCAGGATCAAACTCTCAAAAAGTTTTTAAGCAGGTGACACCTGCAAAAATTATTGTTATAAAATAGCCAATAATTTTTAATTGTTAGTTTACCGGGGAGGTAAACTAGAGTTATTTTTTCCTGAATTGACGCCTATTAGCACAAAAAACTTATCTTAATCCTGAATTTAGTTCGGGACCAAGATCTTATCTTATCCATTGATTTATTCTTGATTTGATTGATTGTCTATTCTATTATCAAAGTCCTTTTTCCTTCAAACGCGAAAGAAAAAACAGGGACACAAACATAATGGTTTATATCACTGTTTTTTCTTTGACGTGTTTTCAATTTGTTCGCTTGTTGTACTTGGTTCTAATAAGTAACTAAGCGTATATTAGTACGATAATTGTAAGGCATTAGAGAAAAAGTGTCAAGGTCTTAATAAAATGATTTAATTTATAACAAAAAATACCTAAAATTAGCCAATCCCCCGCTTTCGCGGAGGACAAGTTTTAAAAATATTTTCTATACATTTTAGCAGCTTCTTCTGGGGCTACAAAATTAACCGACATACTAGAGTCCAATTCTACTCCAGCCCAAATATGCGCCCGTGGCTCAATTCGCAAACATAAACGATCTAGGGAAGAATCTTTTATCGTATGAAAAAAATAATTATAAGAAGATCTAGTTTTTTTTAAAGGTTGTAATAAGTGGAATAAAATTCGCGCCATAGAACTTTTTTCAGCATTATTTAATTTAGTAATATTACCCACTTCTCGTTTGGTCACAATCCAAACCTCATTTTCATAAGCACTAGCATAAGGACAAAAAGCCGCCACCTGTTTATCCTCAAAAATACGGCGCGGCGACTTCATTTCTTTGGTAATGAATTCTTTATAAAAAGAATAACCATGATTAATTTTGTATTCATTTAATCTCTCCAAAGTTTCTAAAATACGCGGCGGAACAATTTCTGTGGCAAAGATCTGTGAATGAGCATGAGTAATAGAGGCCCCAGAGCTACTGCCTTCATTTTTAAAACAAACAACATAATTAATATGTGGTTTTTTTAAAAGTGCTTTAGTCCGACGCTGATACATAGCAAATAAATCTTTGATCTGAACAATACTTAAATCTGCCAAACGTAAGTTCGGGTCAGGCGTTTCCACAACAACTTCTTGAAAACCATAAGCTTTGGGATTATTTGGCGTTACGGCAGAAAAAATATTAGGAATAGAAATAATCCGCCTTTGACCCCTACCCAAAGAATCTATAATTTTTACTTTTTTTGTTTTATCTGGCGTAAACGGACTAGCTTTATGAATTTCTATAACTTCTTCCTTAAACTGATGCGGACGTTTTTTACGACCTGGCGCAATAATAACGTAACGGTTAGATAAATAATCTTTTCTAATTTCTGATTTTTTCATATTACCTATTAAATTTAGCGTCCTCCATTTTAATGCTTAATAATTTAGACACACCATCTTCCTGCATAGTCACGCCGTATAAAATCGCGGCGCGCATCATGGACGCACGATTATGGGTGATGACAATAAATTGCGTTTTATGAGACAGGTCATCTAAAATTTTCGCCAGTCGCTCAGAGTTAGACTCATCTAAGGCGGCGTCTACCTCGTCTAGTACAACAAATGGTGATGGGTTAGCGCTGATGATCGCGCAAATTAAAGCAATGGCCGTTAAAGCGCGTTCCCCACCGGAGAGCATAGTAATTGATTTAATTTTTTTGCCTGGCGGCGTGGCCTGAATTTCAATTCCCGCCAAACCAGTCGCATTATATTTTTGTAAATATTTAATTCTTTTTAATTTTATTCCCGAAGCTGATAGCTCCTCAATCTCTTTATTTACCTCACTCTCTATAATTTCTGTTTCACCAGAGGCCGTGGTTTCGTCGGCCATGACTTTAATAATCTTCGCCACACCGCCATTAAATAAAATTTTAAAATATTCTTCAAACTTTTGTGAAATAATTTTAAATTCTTTATCAAAACGCTCTTTAATCGTTGCATCCAATTCTTCAATAACTTTTTCCAAAGATTCGCCGGTTGCTAATAAATCATTAACTTGATTAGATAAAAAGTCATGGCGGTCTTTAGTCGTAACGTATTCATTTTCAATTTCTGGATCAATGCCGCCGATTAATTCTAGCTGACGCTTTAATTGGCTAATTTTATCTTGCACCTCAAAACGATCAATTTGTTTATTAATCCGTTCATCACGCACTTCTTTTAAGCCGCCTAAATCTTGCCTAATGGCTGTTTCTAAATCTTCTAATTTAGTTTCTTGACGCGCGGCTTCAACGCGATTTACATTAAGTTCATTGTTTATTTCATTAATTTCTAGCTGCAGAGTATGTAAGCTATTTTGCAAAGTAAATAAACGTTGACGCTCAGTATCTTGCGCTGAAGTAAAGCTCGTTAATTTATCTTTAATCACCTTAATCTCTTCATCAATTTTAGTAATTTCTTGATTAAGTTTATTGTTTGTTTCTAAACTAACAGCTGATTTTTTAACTTCGTTATCTTTATTAGCATGAGGTTGTGTCAAAATATGCAGTTCTGACAATTCTTTTATAATCTGACCTAAAGATTTTTTAATTAAAACTAGGTCATTCATTTTTTCTGCTTCTTCCAATAAATCCAAAGATTTTTTTAATCTTTTCTGCAGCTCAACTACTACTTCTTTACTAATATGCGTCTCTTCTGTTTCTAATTTTAATTCTAAACGCGCTTCTATTTTAATTAACTCTGTTTTCAGCTTTTCTTTACCAGACTGCAAGGTCGCTAGCTCATGCTGCAGGTTAGAAAAATCTTCGCTGGCGCCAGATTTTTGCTGCAAATTGCTTAACTCAGAATTAAGCGATAATATTTTTTTATCTTTAGCTTGTTTATCTTTTTCAAAATTTAATAATTTTTCATTAGCTTCTTTAAATTTATCATTTAGTTCATGCCAAACCGTGCGATAATAAGCTAACTGCAAATCTCTTAGCTCAACTTCAACTTCGCCGCGCTTTTTTAATTTATTAACTTGCCTGGTTAAATGCCCGAGTCTTGGTTCAATTTCTCCAAGTAACATTTCGGCTTGACCCAGATGTTCTAAACTAGCTCTTAGCTTATTAAGAGAGTCATCACGTTTAATTTGAAATTGTTTTACGCCAGTGGCTTCATCAAAAAATTCCTTGCGTTCTGATAAAGAGGTATTTAAAAAGCCTTCTACCGTGCCCTGACCAATAACGCTATAAGTTTTTTGTCCAACATTGGCTTTAGCTAATAACATTTGAATATCAGCTAAACGGACCTTGGCATTATTAATTAAATATTCACTTTCACCATCGCGATATAAGCGTCTGGTTAAAATAAATTGCGCATAATCTAAGGGCGCTTGATGGTCATCATTATTAAAATGCAAAGAAACTTCCGCCATACCTAGCTTGCCTTTTTTATCAGAGCCGGAAAAAATAACATCTTCGGATTTTTTGCCGCGAAGTGTTTTCATGCTTTGTTCGCCTAAAGCCCAGCGGACAGAATCAGCGATATTAGATTTGCCTGAACCATTGGGCCCAACCACGGCTGTTAAACCGCGCCTATCACCCTCAATTATACCAGGAAAAACTAAGCTATTTTTATTAGCAAATGATTTAAAACCCTGAACCTCTAATTTTTCTAAATACATGTTTTTTAGCTTACATAAAAAAGAAACACCATTTGTGCTAACTAAATTATAGCTTAATTTTTAAATAAAAAAAACACCCCTCGCAACAGTGTTTCAAAACGTTGCTTGGGGTGGTGAATCTAGAACAAGATTAGAGATTAATAAAAATTCATAACTATTATCGAGCTTTTTAAGCCCATGTGGTTTTTTGAGTAAATTTTTAGTTTTTATAAATAACTAAAAATAAGAAACGGTTAACCAAAAGTGATGTTTATTATTATTGATATCTAATCAATTGCAAAGAACAAAATGAAAGAAATTATTACTACTACCAAGATAAAAGATAAGTGGCTTTGACGGGACTCTTGGTAGTAGTAAAACATATGAAAACAACTTACACCTATTTCTTATAGTATAGCATAACTAAAAAAAGGTCAAGAGGTAATAAAATTTATACAAAAAAACCTAGATTAATCACTAATCTAAGTTTTTAATAATTAGTTATTTTTAGGCAGCCATGTTTACCCTTCTCTTTTCAAGCTCTTCTATTTGCTGATTAATCTCTTCTAACTGTTTAGAAATAGGCTCTAAAACTTCTTGAGCTTCTTCGGAATTTAAATCAGTCTTTAGAGAATTATAATTATCAATAATATTTTTCTGCTGTTGCCTTAAACCATCACGGCTATTATTTAGTCTTACTAAATCTAGCTCCTCCAGCGGGTCATCTTTTTTAGGCACCATCTCTAAATTATTTTCACTCATTTCTTCGTTCATATATTTTAATTATTTTTTTATTAATAAATTTTAAATAATTGCGTGCCGGTATAGAAATACTTTAAAACCGTCTGCCAATTTTGACCATTAGTCACCATCAGCAAAGCACCGCGCGCTGATAAGCCGACGCCATGACCTAATAAAGTTTTACCTTGATCATAAATAACGGCGACGCTTTTTAGCCACGGCATACCGACGCCGCCCCAAACTTCGGTCCAATCCCTAGTACGGCCATCAGAATTAGAAAAATACGGCGTGACGACAGGTTTATTATTATATTCAACGGCTACCCCTCTGGTCGCCTCAACCGCGGCGACTAAGCTCGGCATACGTAATTCCGAATTATATCCACGATAAACCTGATCATAATAAGCATCAACATGAAAATGATCATTGGCGTGTTTAGTTGAAGCATCAGTCAAACCAAATTCAATGCCGCGCAAATAATGATAGAGCGCATAAGAACGCGCCGCGGTCGCCATAACTTTTTGAAATTCAACTGGCGAAGCATTAGTAGTTTCTGCTAAACCTTTAACATAATATTCCAGCGGTAGTTCATTAATAACCCAAACTTTATTAGCTGGCGTAGCATAACGAAATTCAATTATTGAACGAAAACGATTGTCGCTGACGCTTGGATTCCAGCCTGGGGCATTACTATAATCTAATAAAGTAGCGACGCCCTTAATATCCCGAGGAATAAATCTTAGCGGCAAAGAAGCGGTTTTTACAGTTTGTCCAAAGCTAGCGCTATAAATTTTAGAAGCTGCATTAAAGCTAGCCGTGACAATAGAATTAGCGCTCATACCAGAGAAAAGCACTTGTGTGCCGCTATAAATATCATATAAGCCATCATAAGTTATTCTTTGCGCTCCTGTTGGGTTAAATAACCCAACTCTAATAATCGGCTCACTATTTAAGACTGGCTGATAAATAATGCCTTCAGAGTTTTCTTCATGAGAATTAGTATTGCAATTTTGATAAGCAGAAGCATCGTTTATCATTGCCGCACAAATTATCGTTGATGATGGATTAGAGTCATTATTAATTGGTATAATTGGCACAATTGGGGTTGGGGTGATTATTGTTGATTTATTAATTGTTACAAAAACGCGAATAAGCGATCCATTAATTGGTCGCTCTTGACGAACTAATTGAAAATTTTCTTGAATAGTTCCTTCAATATCTGTCGGTGCTTTAATCGGAAAAGTTATATCAATACTTTGTCCTGACTTAACTTCTTTAGCTAGCTTAACCGGTTGATAATACTTTACCCAAGCCGTTGTTTTTATTTTAGAATTTGTTTTTAAATAAGGTCCAGTTTCTACAGTTACTTCACTAGGCTTCCAAGAATCCTTACCAATATTTTTTATTTTAATAGTTTGCGTAGAACTTTGTCCTTGAACTAAAGTAACGTATTCAGTATCTTTAACTGGTGCCGCTTTTAAATCTAGAGTGGCAGCCGAAACAGGTGAAATAAAAAGACGTGCTAAGCTGCTAACTTGAATTAACTGTTGACTATTAATTTTTTTAGAAGTAGATTGTTCGGCTGATTTATAAATTAAATTTAAAATCGCCGCGCTTAAGCAGACAATAAAAAAAGCAATGGAGAGACTAATCAGGAGCCCAGACCAGCTGAGCTCTTTCTCCGTTGCCTTCTTTTTTATAATTTTATATGACTTCCAGGAAATCATATCTAAACTTTCATGACTAGCGTGCATACACTTTTTGTTTTTTTAAATTCATTAAAAATTTTGTTTAATGAGTTTTTCTTTTATATATCAAGTATATCACGAAAAAGCCCAAAAGTCAATGGATTTGTATACAATTTGTGTACAATAAAAAATATGTAGACGCGCATAATTATGCGCGTCTACATATTTTTTATTTTATATTTTTGGCAATGTTTGCCACAGTAAATTAAATATTAATTTTTGTAAATCAGCTAATTCCCTAGACTCAATAATAATCGCAATTTTTTCTTTCCACGAAGCAATTAAAATTTTATTATTATAAATATTAATTTCTGGGGAAAAAGTCATATCTGAGTCTGGCAAAAATCTTGTCTCACGCATTTCTTCCTGATTTACTTTTGCTCTTTCAATAGATAATTTATTTTTAGGAATAATCGCTTTAATAAAAATCTTATTTAAAGCCCGTCTTTTATAGTATTCTGGAAAAAAATTAGGCAGGCCTTCATGCATAGTTTGTACGTTAGCATAGGCTAAAATAATTTCTTTAGAGTTTAAAGTATCTTCATAGGCTTCACGCATACCTTTATCACCTTCAAAAAATTGAACCTTTGGTTTAGTTTTTCCGTAAATACTTTGCAAAGAAATTAATTGAGGCAATAAATCATTAACCTTATTTTTTTGTTTTTCAATTTCCTTAGCTTGTTCTTCTTTTTCTCGATCAAGATAAGTAAGTAAATGTTTTGGATCCAAAGCATTGAAATAAGTGCTAGCGCCTTTTTTATATTTACTTATCAAGCCTCTTTGCATTAAGGTCTCACAAATATCATAAACTGTCGTTCTATTTAGATCTGTCTTTTTGGCTAGATCATTAGCCTTACCTGAACCAATCTCTAAAAGAACCAAATATATTAATGATTCTTTAGGAGAAAAATTAAGTTGTTCTAAGAGTTTATTTATCATAATGTTGTGGAAAATATTTCAACACTTTTATTGTATAATATAAGCCAAAAATTATCAATATATCAATATAATAATTATACCTATCTAGACATAATTTGTCAAGTGTTATAT
>Ga0224525_1000621_pt1 | contig 15819 bp, 13 predicted proteins | sample CFST100metaG_FD_179874 | JGI IMG/M metagenome (GOLD analysis project Ga0224525, IMG submission 179874) | Peat soil microbial communities from Stordalen Mire, Sweden - C.F.S.T100 | ecosystem: Environmental > Terrestrial > Soil > Wetlands > Peat | place: Sweden: Norrbotten County, Stordalen Mire...
GCCCCGGCCCACCCTGGAAGCCGGTGAAATCAAAGCCGCCAAAGTCCACCGGCCGGCCTTGCCCCCCGCCCTGCCGGGAGTACGCCTCGGCCTGCGCCGGGTCAATCTGGTCGGAGTAGAAGCCCACCTGGTCGTAGATTTTGCGCTTCTTCTCGTCGCTGAGAACGTCGTTGGCTTCGGAGATTTCCTTGAATTTTTCCTCGGCGCGCTTGTCTCCGGGATTCACGTCGGGATGATACCGCCGCGCCAACTTGCGGAAGGCCTTGCGGATATCCGTCGCCGTGGCTGTCTTTTTCACGCCGAGCGTGGCGTAATAATCCTTGTTTGTGGTCGTGGGCATGGTCTGTCTGGACTCGTTTTCTCGTTACCTAAGCATTCTAGAGCGAAACCTGAGTAAATGTATTCTTCGAGAAATGCTCTGGGGCAACTGCGGGAAAAAGCGCCGTTTCCCGCAGTCGAATTGTCAAGCCAGCTTTGGCTGCGCAGTTTACTCCTGTTTGGGCTCGCCGATGGCGTTTTCCTGCCTGGCCAGCTTGACGCGCGCGCCCTCCAGCTTTTTCTGCACTTTGGCCACTTCAGCCGAATCCACTTCAGCGGGCGCTGACCGGGCAAACTGCTTCAGCGAAATCTCCCACTGCGCGGCGGCCAGCCGTATGCGCCCGGTCTTCTCATAGAGGTCGCCCAGATGGTCGTGGACCGTGGGGTCAGACGGGTCGCGCTCGATAGCCTTGCGCATGTTTTCCTCGGCCAGTTCGTAGTCGCCCATCTTGAAGTACACCCAGCCCAGAGAATCAAGATAGGCGCCATTGACCGGCTCCAGCTCGATGGCCCTGCGAATCAGCTTGAGCGCTTCAGGCAGCCGGATGCCCCTGTCGGCCAGCGTATAGCCCAGGTAGTTGAGGGTAATGGCGCTCGATGGGTCGATCTCCAGCGCCTGGCGGAAGAGCTGCTCGGCCGGCTCATAGTGCTTCTGCCTCTCGGCCAGCGCCCCCCTCAGAAAGAGCAGGTAGGCGCGGTTCTCGTTCTTTGTGGTCAGCGCCTCGGCCTTGTTATAGGCCTCTTCGGCGTCTTTCCAGCGGCGCAACTCGGTATAGAACTGTCCCAGCCGCATCCACACTTGCCGGTCCTGTTTCGCGTCGCCAAGCTGCCCCTTGGCCAGGGAAATTCCCTCATCGCTCTTGCCCGCTTCCACCAGGCTTCCGGCAAGCATCAATTTGAGTTGCAGATTTTTGGGGTTGGCCGCGACAGCCTTGCGGCTGGCCTCGACGGCTTTGTCGTAGAATTTGGCATCGCCATACGTTTCAACCTGACCTTCAAAGCCGGTCATCGCCAAATCGCCGCCCATGTCGATCATCTTCTGATAGGTGGCGATAGCCTCGCTGGTCCGGTTCTGCTCGTGATAGACCGACGCCAGCCGTTCCAGGAAGATGCCGCGATTGCTTTTTTCCTCTTCGGTATAGGCGCCGTTGGCGTGCGAGGTCAGATCCACCATCTTCTCGCAGGATTGCGCGGCCTCGTCAAAGCGGCCCAGCACGTCCAGCAGCAGCCCCTCGTTGTAGCCGGCGTCCAGATTGCCGGGGTCCTTTTTGCGTGCCTTGCGGATGGTGGCCAGCGCTTCCTCGTACTTTCCCTGGCGGCGTTGAATCTCGCCGATGTGAACCAGGGCGCCAACATTCTCCGGGTCGGATTCGGCCAGTTCCTCGTATTGCTTGAGCGCCTCGTCAAACTGGTTGTCCTTGAGCAGCGCCTCGGCCAGGGCTTCGATGGTGTGCGGGTCTCCCGGCTCCAGGCTGGTGGCGCGCTCGAAGGCGGCGATAGCCTCCTTGGGCTGCTTCAACTGCTCATAAGCCGCGCCCAGCGCCTCCTCCATCTTGACCGTTCTGTCGGCCTCCGGAACCGCCTCGATCACCTTGACGGCGTTCGCCATGTCTCCGCTTTCGTCATAGAGACGGGCCAGATTCAGCACCACTTCCTCCGCGTCCGGCTCAAGCGCCTGGGCAGACAAAAACTGTTCTTCGGCCTTCTTCTTGTCGTGCTTGACGGTGTAAAGCTGGCCCAGAACCAAGCGATCCTCGGCGCTCTTGGGTTCGAGAGCGACGATCTTCTCGAATTCGGCGATGGCCTGATCCAGCACATTGCCTGAGGACGAGGCGCTGGGCGAGGCATTCTCTCCTTCGCTCAGCGTACGCAAATAGATGCGCCCCAGCAGCCGGTGCGCATCGACATCGCCGGGCGTGTTCTTCAGCAGCCCCCGCGCCGCGCTTTCGGCCTCGCGCGAATGGCCCGTGCGGAAGTAGAGATCGGCCAGTGCGTCGTTCAAAACCGTCGAGGCGGGGTCGGCGTTCAACGCCAGTTTGTACTCCTCGATGGCCCGGGTCACGAACTCCGCGTGGCCGCTGGCGGCTTCCTCTTCGTCGAGGCGGGCCAGCGCCACATGATAGTAAGCCAGCGCGCGATCCGGCCGCGGGGCGGCGGAGTCAGCGTCCCCGGCGGATTGAGCCGGTTCATCTGCTGGTACCGGAGCAATCTGGATCGGGCTGGCGATGGGCGGCGCGATGGGGCTGCCTGATTTGCCTTGGGCATGGGCGATCCTGACCGCTGGCAGAGAAGCGCCCGCGACGGCAAAGATAAGCCAAATGGGCAGCAAACTTAGTTTTTTTGTCATCATCCTGGGGATTTCACACCTCTTCAACCGGACCTGCGAGTGAGTAAAGCTAGAGCATTTCTCCTGTTGCCATAGAGGGAAACCACGGATCCCAAGTGGCTTTTTTCTCAAGAAAAAGCCACATTGCACGACTTCAAAGACTCCACACTAACAGGAGAAATGCTCTATTCCTCACTGAACGGCAAAAAGCAGCACCGGCAGCCGCTGAAAGTAACTCTGTCTGCCTTATAGACGATTCTAACCGCCATTGGGCTTGAACTGCGCGGCATTTTGCCGATTGATTCCGTTCGAGTTCATTTCAGGAGTTACGCCGGCTTTGTGGAAAGCTCTACCGAATACCCAACAGCTTGTGAATCTGCAAACTCAATCGCCAGCGCGGATGATCGAGGCAGTAGCGCAGTGCCAGCTTCGTATTGGCTGCGCGGCCGGGTCCATCCATCGGCTGCAAGGAGAAATGGCGGAAGGCCAGCGGCTCAAACTCCGCCGGGTCAACTCCCGGTTGAGGATAGACCAGCTTCAGCTCGTCGCCGTTCTGCTGCGCCAGTTTGGCTCCGGCCTTGGGGCTGACGCAGAGCCAGTCCACGCCAGCAGGCGCGGCGATGGTTCCGTTGGATTCAACGGCGATTTCAAAACCGCGCGCGTGCAGCGCGGCAATCAGGCCGGTGTCCAATTGCAGCAGAGGTTCGCCGCCAGTGCAAACCACGAAACGCTGGCCGGAATAAGCTGCCGAAACAGGGTGCATTGTGTCAGGGCACGACTTCAGTCGTGCCGTAAGTGGAACAATATGGGCGAGGGCTTTAGCCCCTGCCGGCCATTTTTGCTCGACGGCCGCCACCAGGGCTTCAGCGGAATCGAACTTTCCGCCGCCCGGTCCATCCGTGCCCACAAAATCGGTATCGCAAAACTGGCAGATTGTTGAGCTTCGGTCGGTTTCGCGTCCCGACCAGAGGTTGCATCCGGCAAAGCGGCAAAAGACCGCCGCCCGGCCCGCCTGCGCCCCTTCGCCCTGGAGCGTGTAGAAGATTTCCTTCACCGCATAGCTCATCTTGGGCAACCTCAGACTCTGGGTGCCCCAGGTCTCGCTTTTGGGACCTGGGAGACCACGAACCTCAAACCGGCCGTCAGGTGCCGGGTGCGGGTGCCCCACATCTGGTGCAGTTTCATCGCGCCAAATGTGGGAAACCACAAACCCAACCCAGCCGCTTACTCAAAGAGAAGCTGGACCACTTCGGTACTTCAGCGGGTCCCGTAGCCCGTTTTCGCGGAAACCCTTCTGCCGCAGCAGGCAGGAGTCGCATTCTCCGCACGGCTCGCCCGTGGGCGAGGGGTCATAGCAACTGCTGGTCAGGCTGTAATCCACGCCCAGCTCGATGCCTCGATGCACAATCTGCGCCTTGGTGAGCGCCAGCAGCGGGGTGTGAATCTTCAGATGCTGGCGGCCTTCGACTCCCGCCTTGGTGGCCAGGTTGGCCAGCTTCTCGAAGGCCTCAATGAACTCCGGACGGCAGTCGGGGTAGCCAGAATAATCGAGCGCGTTGACGCCAATGAAAATGTCGCTCGAACCGAGCACCTCGGCCCAGGCCAGCGCGAAGGAGAGAAAAATCGTATTGCGCGCCGGAACGTAGGTGATAGGGATGCCGTGGCTCATCTGTCCAGGGTCGCGGCCCTTGGGAACCGCGATGTCGGCGGTCAGCGCCGAGCCGCCGAAGACCCGCAGGTCAATGACCGCCACGCGATGGTCCGTCACGCCGATGGCGGCAGCTACGCGTTGGGCCGCTTCTAACTCAACGACGTGCCGCTGCCCGTAGGAGAAGGAAAGCGCGTGCAGCTCGTAGCCCTCGCTTTTGGCAATGGCCAGAACCGTGGACGAGTCCAGTCCGCCGCTTAACAGTACCACCGCTTTTTTCTGACCCTTTTCCGTCACCGCTTGTTTCTGTTTGTTTTCCATTACTTCAAATCTCCGCCCTTGCCGATGTCCATCGAGGAGGGGATGGGATGGCTCTCGTCGATGTAGGCCTCGATGCACTGTTTGAGTATGCCTTTGGATTCGAGGATGAAATCGATGGCGTCGCGTCCCGCGCCTTGGCCGCCGGGGTGCGGCGTGACGTAATGCGCCTCGGCCTTTACCTGCGCGCGCGCGTTGGCCACGGCCACGGCCAAGCCGCACTGGCGCATTACCGGCAGGTCAATCACGTCATCGCCCACGTAGGCGATTTCCTCCAGCGTGACGCCTTCCTTTTCCATGATTTCGCGTACCGGGCGCATCTTGAGCGCCTCGCCCTGATAGACGAATTCGAGTTTGAGGTCGCGGGCGCGCGTGGCCACGGTCTCCGAGATGCGCCGGGTAATGATGCCCAGTTTCAGGCCACCCAGCCGCGCCAGCGAAACGCCCGCGCCGTCGTGCGCGCAGTAGCCCTTGGCTTCCACCAGCTTGGTCGATTGAACGGCGAAGCCCATCTGGCTCACTTTTGCAGAGAGTTGATTTTGCACCGAGGGGCTGCCGCCCGCCAGGCCGGGAACCAGCCAGATGGTGCCGTCGGTCAGCACGCCATCGACGTCGAAGAGAATGATTTTGATGCGCCGTGCGCGATCTTCAGCGGAAAGTGTCATGTCTCAATTCTATCGAATCCCAGAGCCGCGCCGCGCTTGGTGACCTTGGTTACCAAAGGACGCGACGAAAGCCTTGCATTCCGCTTCCTCCCGTGTTAACTATTAGGTCAATAATCGATTGATTGCTACCGCGCAAGTAACCCCCGGCAGTCATAGAACAGGATGCTTCCCATGATGAAGATTGGCGCCACGATCCGCGCCCAAAGGCTGCAAAAAGGACTTTCGCAGGGCGACATTGAAAAGAAAACAGGGCTGTTGCGCTGTTATCTCTCACGCGTCGAAAACGGCCACACGGTGCCTTCGCTGGATACGCTGTCAAAAATTGCGCGCGCGCTTGATCTGCCGATTACCCAGTTTTTCGCCGACGACACGCTGAACAAGCAGGCCAGCCTGAAAAAGCTCTCCGACGAGGAGATGCGCTTTCTGTCCCAGATCCGCCGCTACTCCACGAACCTGAACGAGAGCGACCGCAAGCTGCTGCTGGCGATGGTGAAAAAGTTCGCCGCCACGGCCACGCGGTAGAGCATTTCTCCTGATGTTGTAGAGGAATCCCACCCTAGCCGCAAAAACAAATACGCGGCGAGGGTGGGGCACCCAAACTCTATACCTAAAGGAGAAATGCTTTAGGTCTCTGACCGGATGAAGAAGATTCATTGAGTTCGTGGTTTCCCACATCTCAAAATCGAGATGTGGGGCACCCAGCGATGGAACAAAATCACGCGGTCAGAGACCTGAAGGCGCAGCCTCTGGATGTTACCGCGGCAACTGGGCCAGATAGAAGCCGAAAAGCACCAGAATTCCCACCACCATCACGGTGGCAACGCGGCGGCGAAAGAGAAAAAGCGGTTTCGGCGTGCCAATGCGGGGTTCCATGGGCGCGGCGAAAAGCAATCCGCAGCCGCAGCCGCCCAGGTGGGCCATATTGTCGATCTGCAAGCCGGAGTGCGCCACCATGGTGCCGAAGCTGATGGAAAAGCCAATCACCAGATTGATGGCGGCAAAATAGATCACCGACCGGCGCAGCTTGTGCAACTCCAGCGGAGGCACCGGCAGACGGTGGGATTTGAGCAGGATAATCAGCGCTCCGGCAATGCCAAAGACGGCTCCTGATGCGCCCGCGCCAACCGGGTATGCGACATTTCCAACTGTGTCGCGGAAGGGCCACACCCAATTGACGAAGGTGGATAGAAGATTGCCTCCCGCCCCGGTGAGGATGTAGACCTCCAGCAAGCCCGTCGAACCCATCAGTGGCTCAGCCAGCAGCCCCAGATTCCACAGGCACCACATGTTGGTGGCCAGATGCAGAATGCCCACATGCACAAACATGGCCGTGACAATGCGCCACCACTGGCCGCCAATCAGCACCGCTCCGGCATGATCGGCGCCGAAATAGAGCAGTTGCTCCGCGGTGGGACTCATCGGATTGACCCCGCGCACCGTCATCAACAGAAAAACCAGGCAATTGACGCCGACCAGCAGGTAGGTTGCCGGCGCGTAGGCCCATGACGGCTTCGGCTTGCGAACCGGAGGCGGCGCCGGGTCGAAGCTTGTCTCCGGAGACAAATACTCCGGCTCGAGACCGCGACCTTGTTCGCTGGGTGGAAGTGGGGGGGGAGAGCTAGCCATACCTTAACTTTAATGCATCCCCGGCCTTCTCGCAGGCGGGCGCTCTAATCCGGCGGCGGCTACGGATCGCCGCCCCTGTCTCCCCTCGCCGCGCAATTCGATGTACTCTGGTGTTTGGCCGTTGCCCATCCGGCGATGGATGGGGGCAAGGGGCCTCGAAGGGAGTGGAATCGTGGGTTCAGAGGTGATTTCGGAGAAGCGGATCAAGCGTGCGCTGCTGAGTGTAACTGATAAAACAGGCTTGGCGGAGTTTGCGCGGGTGCTGGCCGGCTTTGGCGTGGAGTTGGTTTCGACCGGCGGCACGGCGCGGGCGCTGCGCGAGGCAGGCCTCACCGTGAGAGACATCAGCGATCTGACCGGTTTTCCGGAGATGCTCGATGGCCGCGTGAAGACTCTGCACCCCAAGGTCCACGGCGGCCTGCTCTACAAGCGCGGCAACCCGGAGCATGAAGCGGCCGTGGCCGCGCATGGCATCGAGCCGATCGACATGGTTGTGGTTAACCTCTACGCCTTTGAGAAGACCGCGGCCCAGCCCGGCGTCGCCTTCGGCCAACTGGTCGAAAACATCGACATCGGCGGGCCGTCCATGGTGCGCTCGGCGGCCAAGAACTTTGAGGATGTGGCCATCGTCACGCGCATTGCCGACTACCCCGCGCTGGCTGAGGAGTTGAAGGCCACGGGCGGCAGCCTCAGCCGCGCCACCCGCTGGAGCCTCGCCAAGAAGGCCTTCGGGCTGACTGCGGCCTATGACTCGGCCATCGCCAACACCTTTGACCGCATTGCCGAAGCGCCCGCGCCCGATTTGCCCGCCGCGCCTGACCTCTCGATCCTGCCCGCCACGCTGCGCATCAACATGCCGCTGGCGCAGCCCTTGCGCTATGGCGAAAATCCGCACCAGCGCGCCGCGCTTTATGTTGACGGTACGGGCCTGGGCATTGCCGGAGCCAAGCAGCTCCATGGCAAGGAGCTTAGTTTCAATAACTTGGTCGATCTGGACGCCTGCTGGGAACTGGCGCAGGAGTTTGACGAGCCGGCTGTCATCATCACCAAACACACCAATCCCTGCGGCGCGGCCACGGGCGCAACCCTGCTGGAAGCCTACAAAAAAGCGCTGGCCTGCGATCCGGTTTCGGCCTACGGCGGCGTGATCGGCATCAACCGCGAAGTGGACATCGAAGCCGCCGAGGAGATTGCCAAGCTCTTTGTTGAGGCCATCGCCGCTCCGTCCTTTTCGCCAGAGGCTCGCGAGCGCTTCTGCAAAAAGAAGAATCTGCGGCTGGTCGAGGTTCACTCTGCCGCGCCCAAGCCGTGGGTCAAGAATGTCTCCGGCGGGCTGCTGCTGCAGGATGCCGACACTGGCCACATCACCGCCGCCGAGCTGAAAGTTGTCACCAAACGCCAGCCCACGGCTGGGGAAATTGCGAGTCTGCTGTTTGCTTGGCGCGTCTGCAAGCACGTCAAGTCCAATGCCATTCTCTACGCCAAGGACGGCCAGACCCTCGGCGTGGGCGCGGGCCAGATGAGCCGCGTCGATTCGGCCCGCTTCGGAGCCATGAAGGCTGTGCTGTCGCTGAAGGATTGCGTCGCCGCATCGGACGCTTTCTTCCCCTTTGCTGACGGCCTGGAAGAGATTGCCAAGGTTGGCGCAACCGCCATCATTCAGCCCGGCGGCTCCATTCGCGACGAGGAAGTTATTGCCGCCGCCGACAAGCTCGGCATGGCCATGGTCTTTACCGGCATGAGGCACTTCCGGCACTAGCCACCTGCGGTGGGGCCAACTGCTCGCTGCCCGCTCGCTTGAGGTTCGGAGGCGCATGCGGCGGGGATCCCATCCTTGACGCGTCTTTTGCGGCAAGGGTGGGGCGCCACAGTGCCAGCATTGTTGAATCAAAAAACCTAAGCCGCCTGTGCGGTTTCCCGCTGGACGATGGTGCTCTTGATCTTCTTGCCGGTTTTCTGCTCTGCAAGGCGCAGTTCATAGAGCTTCTGCAGATTGAGCCACATCTCCGCCGAGGTGCCCAGCCACTGGCTTAGCCGCAAAGCCGTATCGGCGGTCAAGGCCCGCTGTCCTTTTAGTAGCTGATAGATCCGGTTGGCCGGAACGTGCAAGACCGCAGCCACTTCGGGAACGCTCATGCCCAGGGCATCGAGTTCGTCGGCCAGAAATTTGCCTGGATGGATTGGATCGCGCGCCATAGCCGTCTCCTCACGAATGATAGTCGCAAATCTCGATGTTGCAAGGCCGGTCAACTTCTTCCGGCCACTCGAAACAAACACGCCACTGCTGGTTAATGCGAATGCTGAACTGCCCCTTGCGGTCGCCGCCCAATGCCTCAAAGTGATTACTGGGCAAGAGCGTCAGGTCTCTTTGGCTGACCGCCGTCTCCAGAATATCCAGACGCCGCTCGGCCTGCTCCTTGAATGCTTGAAACTCCTTGACGCGCTCACCCGCTGCAAAGCGTTCCGTGCGTCTATCGCGGTATTTCGGCAGAGCGGGCGGCTGTGCCAACCAGTCCATACGCTACTATGGCAAAAAATGACGCGCTGCGTCAAGAACTGCCTCAGGCGGCGGATTTCGCCCGCCCGCTTTGCTTGTTCGGTACACTAGGAATACGAGACTTGCCGCCCGTTCTTGCATCTACTTAAATGCAAAGAATCTCGGACGGGCAGTTCTTCGTTGAGAGTCGAACGATTTTGATGCCTTCAAATTCTTCAAGCAACAACTCGCGACGCGCTCCCGCCTTGCGGCTGGCTTTGGCGCTTTTGTGTGCCGGCCTATTCACGGTCGCGCTGTCCGCGCAGAGTGTGTCCCCCTTCCAGGGCAGCGTGACCGTGGGCGAGGTCTCGGCGCAGTCGGTCACCCTCACGCTCGACGACGCCATTCAGCGCGGGCTCAGGAATAATCTGGGCGTCATCCTCAGTGGCACGCAGGCGGCGGCGGAGCGCGGCACGCGGCTCAGCCAGTTGCAATCGCTACTGCCCGCGGTGGACTTCAACGCCAAGTCCGCAGTGACACAGGAAGACCTGCCCGCCGAGGGAATGCGCATGAAGGGCTTTCCGGTCATCCTCGGTCCGTTTGGATACACCGACCTGCGGGCCTCGCTGAGCTGGTCGCTGGTGGATGTGGCTTCACTGCGCAACTATCTGGCCGCGCGCCACAACTTTGCCGCCGCCCAGCTCTCAGCCGAGGACGCGCGCGAGTTGGTCGTGCTGGTCGTCGGCAATGCCTACCTGCTGGCCCTGGCCGATGAAACCCAAGTGGCCAGCGTGGAAGCGCAGGTGGCCACGGCCAAGGTTTCGCTCGATCAGGCGGCGGCCAATCATCAAGCCGGAACCGCGCCGCTGCTTGACGAGTTGCGCGCCCGCGTTGACAAGCAGTCTCTGGAGCAGCAGTTGATCGTGGCGCAGAACGCCTTGGCAAAGGACAAGCTGGCTCTGGCCCGCGCCATCGGCCTGCCGCTGGCGCAGAGCTTTACTTTGGCCGATAAGTCGCCCTATGCGGCCTTCGATCAAGTTGATCTGGAACAGGCCATCCGTCAGGCCCACGCCAACCGCAAGGATCTGGCGGCCATGGCCGAGCAGCGCCAGGCGGTTGGCGAGCAGCGTCAGGCGGCCACCGCCGACCGGTTGCCCACGCTTATTTTCAATGGCGATTACGGCGACATTGGCGTGAATCCCAAGACCTCGCATGGCACCGGCAATGCTTCCGGCACGCTCAGCGTTCCGCTCTTCAGGGAGTTTGCCCTGCGCGGCGAAGCGCAAGTGGCCCAGGCGCAACTGGACACCGCCGAGGCCCGGTTGAGCGACAAAAATGCGCAGGTCGACGCCGATGTGCGCGACGCCCTGTTGGACATTGAATCGGCGCAGAAGCAGGTCGCGGTGGCGCAGTCGAGCGTGGCCCTCGCCAGCGAAGCTCTCAGCGAGGCGCAGCAACGCTACGCCAATGGCGTCAGCGACAACCTGGCCGTCAGCCAGGCGCAGCAGTCCGTGGCTCAGGCCAACGATCAATACGTGACCAGTCTCTACCGGCACAACATAGCCAAGCTCAGCTTGGCTCGTGCGCTTGGGGCAGGCCGGAACTACAAGAATTATCTGGGAGGGAAGTAGCCGTGGCGGATAACTATCCAGCACCAACCGAAACCGATCCCGACGAGGATGTGGAGAGCGAACATCTGCATCCTCATCGCAAATTGATCGTCATTGTCGTGGTCGTGGTCCTTGCGCTGGTTGCCGTCGGCATCTGGTGGCATTCCACTTATAGCGAAGACACCGACGACGCGCAGGTCAACGGCCATCTGATTCAGGTCAGTTCGCGCATCTCCGGCCAGGTTCTCAAGGTTGACGTTGATGAGAACCAGGTTGTGAAGGCCGGCGATGTGATCGCCGAACTGGATCCCGGCGACTATCAGGTTGCGGTGGAGAAGGCCGAGGCCGCTCTGGCCAGCGCTCAGGCCAACGCCGTCGCCGCCAACGTGAATGTGCCCATTACCACCGTCAACACCGGCAGTAATCTGCGTTCGGCAGGCGCCGATGTCAGCGGCACACAGGCTGGCGTTGGGCAAGCGGAACAGCAGTTGAAAGCAGCTCATGCGCGCGTGGCGCAGGCCCAGGCGAATTACACCAAAGCCGAGGCCGATCTCCAGCGCTACAAGCCGCTGGTGGCGAAGGACGTTATCAGCAAACAGCAGTTTGATGCCGCCGTGGCCGCGGCCGATGCGAACCGGGCCGCGCTGGCCGACTCGCGCGCCAATGAGCAGGCTGCCAGCCAGGGCGTGAAAGTGGCTCGCGAACGCGAAACGCAGGCCGGGGCGCAGTTGAAGTATGCCCAGACAGCCCCGCAGCAGGTGGCCGCGCAGAGCGCGCGCGCCAAGCAGGCCCTTGCCCAGGTGGCGCAGGCCCAGGCTGAACTCGACCAGGCCAAACTCAACTTGAGTTATACAAAAATCGTTGCGCCCGCGGCGGGCATCATCACCCGCAAGAACGTCGAAATCAACCAGAATCTGGCTCCCGGCCAGAACCTGCTCACGCTGGTCTCGTTGGAAGGCTTGTGGGTTACGGCCAACTTCAAGGAAACTCAGCTCAAGCATATGGCCGCCGGGCAGACGGCTGAAATCAAGGTCGACTCAACCGGCAAGACCTATCACGGCAAAGTGACTCAGATTGGCGGCGCCACCGGCTCGGTGCTTTCGCTCTTCCCGCCGGAAAACGCCACGGGCAATTACGTCAAAGTGGTCCAGCGCGTTCCGGTGCGCATTGACTTTACCAACCTGGTCAGCGAGGACTCCAGCCATGAACTCCGGCCGGGTTTGTCGGTCGAACCCAAGGTGAGGGTGAAATAGGAAGAGAAACAAAAACAGCGAATGGCCTTGGAAACATCTGAATAAGCTAATGTTTTGAAGGGGCGCGGCTAGGTCTCTGACCGCTTGATTTTGTACCATTGCTGGGTGCCCCACATCTCGATTTTGAGATGTGGGAAAGCACAAACTCGATGGAACTTCTTTACCTTGTCAGAGACCTAGGACGATGTCAGCAATCCTTGTAATGTTTTGTCGGTTACATTCTAAAAAATAATTATTTTTTATAAACTCTTCCAGTGTGCTCCTTGGAAGCGGATAATCGTTTTGTTGTCAAGTAAGACGGGGTTTATCGCGGCACGTTCATTCCCTGGATCTATTGCACTTCCTTTTTCCCAGTTCCACGTGCCTTCTACCCAACTCCCCGCGACCACGATTGATGGCTATTTCTTCTCTTGCATTGGATGAACAAGAGCTAGGCAATCATGCTGACCAGGACTCGAGGAAAGGTGTTGGTTGCGAGGATGGAAACACTCTTAAATTTGCGCGGTAACTCGGAATCGGGGCTTCCTGTGGCAGGTCTTGGCTGCCGGGGTGAAGAGAATGTGGCTTGTTCTTTTGGTGGACTCCGGCTGGATGCGGATGGAACGCTCTGGCGCGGTGAGGCCATGGTTCATCTGCCTCCCAAGGAACTGACTGCGTTGCGGCTGCTGATGGCGTCCGCCGGCCAGCTTGTCTCCCATGTGCGACTGAAGCTTGAGATCTGGGGCAATGTGCATGTGACGGACGACAGTGTTCTCAAGTGCATGTCCAGCCTGCGCGCGCATCTGGAGCCGGATAACTGCATCCAGACCGTCTACAAGCGCGGCTACCGTTTTTCGGCGGAGATCGGACGCCACAAGGCCGGGCTGGACGGGACGCTTTTGCGGTTGGCTATCATGCCTTTCGCCACCGGTTACCTGGTCCCTGAGCATCTCGGCCCGGTCATTGCCGAGGAAACCATTGTCGGCCTTGCCTGCGCGGCGTCCCAGTTGGCCATTGCGGTGCTGGCGCGCGATTCGGTTTTCAATTTGACCCAGCGTGGGTATACGGCCCAGCAGATTGGCCGGGAGCTTAAGGCCGATCTGGTGCTTACCGGGACCCTCCAGGCATTCTGTTCCTATTACCGGCTGCGGGCGGAGATGATCCGGGTTGAGGATGGCGTGCAAATCTGGGTTGAAGATATGCTTGCGCCGCGGAGCCGGACTGGCAGCCTGGAGCGGGAGTTGCTGCTGCGGCTCACCTATCGGCTCACCGGTGCTCTCCCAGGCAGCCGGGGGTTTGCATCGCGCGCTTCTGACGCTCCCGTGCGGGAGGGCAGAAGCGCGCCGCCGGAGCAGAACCAGACCGGCCTTGAATTTTCCGTCGCCGCGGCCGGCGCGGACGGGGACAAGCACGGCTCCCGGCAATCGGAAGCCTACGAGGTCTTCTTGCGCGGTCACCATGAATGGCAGACGCTTCATCGCCATCAAATGCAGGAGGGATTGCAACACCTGCTGCGGGCCATCGAATTGGATCCCTCGTTGATTCCGGCGAAGGTTGATCTGGCGCATCTGTGCGTCACCGGAGCCTACTACGGCTTTATTTCTCCGTCCGTTTCAGCGAACTTGGTGCATCGCGCCGCGGAATCGATTGCCGGATTTCCTTATCGTGCCGAGGCCCTGCTGCCCGCGCTTGGCTGGGTCAACTTCCACTTCGACCGCAACTTGCCAGCGGCCCTGCGGGCGTTCTCTTCCAGCGCGCAACTGTCCCATGATCCCTGGGTCACGCGCGCGCGCACGATGTTTGCCCTCAGCCGTCACCGCTTTGCGGAAGCCATCGCTCTGTTGCGCGCGGCCATCGAACTGGATCCCTGTTCGCCCTGGCTGCTGGGCCGCCTGGCCTGGGCGCTCCACCTCAGTGGGCAAACCTCTGAAGGCGGCGAGATGATCCGAAAAGCCCTCAGTCTTTTCCCTGAGCATGAATTCACCAATCTTTACGCAGCGCTGATTTTCGCCGGCAATGGGGAGGCGGAGCGCGCCGCGCAGCTTGCCCGGGATCTGGCGCAACGCCAGCCTTCTTTCGATCCCGCCACGTCCGTTCATGCTTATGTTCTGGCCTGCGCGGGCCGCACAAACGAAGCCCGCTCCATGCTCGAGAGCTTGCAGTGGCGCGGTCGTGAGCGCTTTCTTCTCGGTTCGTTCATTCCGGCGATTCATGTCGCGCTCGGTGACCAGGATGCCGCCATCGCCGAACTGCGCGTGGCCGAGGAGGCGCGCTGCCCCTGGTTCTTCCAGATGCTGGCCGATCCGCGCCTCAAGCCCCTCCACGGTCACCCGGAGTTCAAGCGGATGCAGGCCATTCTTCCCGCCATGGAGGCCGAGGCGGCTCAGAAAATGGAGATGGAAGCCTGAGCGCAGACGAAGTCCCTGGCTCTCCAACTTTCTGGCCTTGGCCGGGAACGCTCATTGCCCTTGTTTCCGACCTGCCAGAATTGCTGTGCCTGAATTGGCCGGTCTGATCCGTTGTGGCTTTCGTCATTTTTTTCTTCGGGGCCTCCCTCCAAGGGCAGGTTGAATGGCCTGTTGTCGAGTTCGCATCGTAGACTGGTTTCATGTACAAAATTCTGGAAGCCAGCAGGGTCGGCTTCAACATCAAGCAGTTTGTGATCGAGGCGCCGCGCATTGCCCGCAAACAGCGGCCCGGCCAGTTCATCATTTTGCGGCTGGATGGCAAGGGCGAGCGCATTCCGCTCACCATCAAGGCCTCCGACCCAGAGGCCGGCACGGTCACTATTGTCGTGCAAGGAATCGGCAAGACCACCTCGCTGCTCAATTGCCTTGAAGCGGGCGACTCGATTCTCGATATCGTCGGCCCGCTCGGCCGCCCGTCGGAGATTGCGAACTACGGCACAGCCGTGATTCTCTCCGGCAGCGTGGGCACGGCCATGGCGCTGCCCACCTCCAACGCGCTCAAGGCCGCCGGCAATCATCTGATTTTCATTGAAGGCGCGCGCAACAAAGAGATGGTCATCTTCGAGGACGAAGTGCGCCGGGCCAGTGATGAAACCTACATCATGACCGACGATGGCAGCTACGGCGAGCAGGGCCTGGTGACAAAGAAACTTGAAGAGTTGATCGCCGCCGGACGCAAGATCGACTTTGCGCTGGCCGTCGGTCCGGTGCCGATGATGCGCGCCGTGGCGCGCGTGACCGCGCCGCTTGGCATCAGGACGATGGTTAGCCTGAACTCCATCATGGTGGATGGCACCGGAATGTGCGGGGGTTGCCGGGTGCTGCTCGGCAATCAGAGCAAATTCGCCTGCGTGGATGGGCCGGAGTTTGACGCCTCGCTGGTTAATTTTGAGGTGCTCATGCAGCGCAACAAGATGTATCGCGACAAGGAGTGCGAGTCTCTCAAGCGCTTCGAGCAGGACAAGGAAAGGGAAGTGGCCGAACTGCGCGCGGAATTGGCGGCGGCGGAGGCTCATCATGCCTGAGAAAAACACTCTGCCGCTGAAGGACCGGATGCAAATCGCGCGCGCGCAAATGCCGGAGCGCGACCCCGCCGCGCGCAGCCGCAGCTTTGAGGAAGTCAACCTGGGCC